>WNGI01002866.1_pt1 | contig 19333 bp, 18 predicted proteins | sample 5400621 | NCBI WGS metagenome assembly WNGI01 (sample SAMN13153374, study PRJNA577476) | soil metagenome | isolation source: 20 cm soil or saprolite under Garry oak tree replicate 1 | place: USA:California | collected 2016-06-15
TACGCGCGCCACATCGCGGTCGGGCCAGAGCGGGGCCCAAATGCGGCGGGACTCTTCCCCATGACGGCGCGACACCGCGTTCACCCGCGCCGAGAGCCGGATGGCGGCGACGGGCATGTGATAGCGATCGTGATCCACCACCGGATGACGGCCGAAGCGCATGAAGGTCTCGCGGTCGACCCCCATCTCTTGCCACACCGGCCCGACGCATTGCTCCACCTGGTCGATCGAGAACGTGTCGTGCCCCGCCGGCACCGGCGTGTGGGTGGTGAAGGTGCTGGTCGCGCGCACCTTGCGGACGGACTCGGCGAACGGGGTCCCGCGCGCCACCAGCTCGCGCACCCGCTCCACCAGCATGAACGCGGCGTGCCCTTCGTTGGCGTGCCAGGCGGCCGGGTCGTATCCCAGCGTGCGCAACACGCGCACGCCGCCGACGCCCAGGACCCACTCCTGCCGCAGCCGCAGGTCGGGTCCGCCGGCGTAGAGCCGATGGGACAGTCCGCGCTCCGCCGGGTCGTTCTGCTCGAGGTCCGTATCCAGCAGCAGGATCGGTACGCGGCCCACCATGACGCGCCACGCCCCCACGCTCACGTGGCGCCCGGAGAGGCGCACCGTCGCGAGGCAGGGATCGCCCTTCGGCCCGCGCACCTGCTCGAGCGGCGTCGCAGCCACGGCGAAGCGCTCCTCGGCGTCCTCCTGCCAGCCGTCGAGCCGCAGCCGCTGGTCCGAGTATCCCTTGGTATAGAACAGGCCCACACCGACCAGCGGGACGCCCAGGTCCGAAGCCGCCTTGCACTGGTCCCCGGCGAGGACGCCGAGGCCACCGGAATAAATGGGAACCGAGGCGTGCAGCCCGAACTCGGCGCAGAAGTACGCGACCGACCGATTGACGGACTCGGGATACGACGTGGCGAACCAGGTGCCGGCGGACGTCGCATCCTGCGCCGCGGCGGTGGCGACCGCATCGTACAGGCGCAGGAACGCGGGGTCCGCCGCGCAAGCGGCGAGCCGCTCCGGCGCCACGCGTCGCAACAGCTCGATGGGATTGTGCTGGCTGCGACGCCACAGCGCTGCATCGAGCGTGCGGAACAGCGCGCGCGCGTTGCGGTTCCAACTCCATGATAGGTTGGCGGCCACCGCGGCGAGCCCCTGGATCCGTTCGGGGAGGGCGGGACTGCTTTTTGGGGTGTGAGTCATCCGGCTTGCAAACTAAGGCCGGGCGGGGCAGCCTGGGAAGCGTACGGACGACGTGCGTGTCGCACCGGCGCAGCGGGTGGCGGGGATCGGCCCGTGTCTCCAGGTTTCTCTTACGCCATGAGTGCCTCTCCTGCTCCCATCGTGCGCCGCCACCACTGGATCGTGCGGCTCACCCATTGGGCGACCGCGATCGTGCTCGCCGGCCTGATCGCGAGCGGTCTCCAGATCTACGAGGCCTACACCCGGTTCGGAAACCGGGGCGGGCCGTACTTCGTGAGCCCGTTTGACGGCGCGCAGTTCCCGCACTGGAGTCGGCTGGGTGGCTGGCTGGCGGGCGCGCTCAACTGGCACTTCGCGCTGGCGTGGCCGCTCGTCCTCTTCGGCCTCCTGTACCTCGGCTACCTGGTGCGGAGCGGCGAGTGGCGCTCCCTGCTGTTCCGGCCGCGGGACGTTCGGGGCGCAGTCGCAATGGCGAAGTACTACCTCCATCTCCGCCGGGAGCATCCGCCGCAAGGCAAGCACAACCCGCTCCAGAAACTCGCGTACACCGGTGTGATTGCCCTGGGCGCGTTGGCGGTGCTCACCGGCTTCGCGGTCTACAAGCCGACGCAGCTGGCCTGGCTGACGGCGTTATTCGGCGGATTTCAGGCGGCGCGCTATTGGCACTTCTGGATCGTGTGGATCTTCGTCGGGTTTACGATCACGCACGTCATTCTTGTGTTCGCCGTGGATCCCGCTTCGCTCCGCGCCATGCTGACGGGCTGGTACCGGGGCCGCTTTCCGAGTCATGACTGAAACACGGACGCCAAGACGTCACGACGCTACGCTGCACGAGGTCGACCGGCGGGCGTTTCTGCGGTTTAGCGTAGCGGCCGGCGCTGGGACTCTCGTGGCGGCGTGCGGTTGGGACGGCGGTACTCTGGTGCGTCCCGGCCTGTGGAGCATCAGCCGCGTGAACGACTGGGTGGGCGAGAAGATCCTGTACTCGCCCACGCGACTCGCGCGCACGTACGACTCGAGCGAGCGCAGCGTCGCACTTCCCAGCTACTTCATTTCGCGCACCCTGCCGATGCTGCGCGATCCCGGCGCCTGGCGCCTGCGGGTGGACGGTCTGGTGGCGCAGCCGCTCGAGCTGTCGCTCGACGACCTGATGCGGCTGCCGCGCGTGTCGTACACGGTGAAGCATCACTGCGTGGAGGGTTGGTCTGCGATCGCGAGCTGGCACGGCGTCCCGGTCTCGGCCATCGTGGAGCGCTGCCGCCCGGCCAAGGCGGCGCGTTACATCAGGTTCGTGTCGTTCGACGCCGACTACTCGAACGGCTGGGACATGGCGAGCGCGATGCACCCACAGACGATTCTCGCGTACGGGATGAACGACAACCCGCTCCCCGCGGCGCACGGTGCACCCCTCAGGCTGTACTCGCCGACCAAACTGGGTTACAAGATGACCAAGTACCTGGTCTCGATGACGTTCACGGACACGAGGCCGGGAGGCTATTGGGAGGATCAAGGATATCCCTGGCTCGCGGGGATCTAGGCAGAGGAATCGCCGCTTGAATGGCGACACCGCACCCATCGCACTGACGCTGTGCATTGTGCTTCCGTGCTCACGGGGCCTTGCCAGCCAGATCCCCGTCTCTCCTCCGACTGCCGTCGCCCACGCCGCTGTGAGGCCGCCCGTCATTGACGGCCGCCTCACAGATCCCGCGTGGACGGAAGCCGCACCCGTCACGGGGTTCGTGCAACGCGAGCTGCACGAAGGCGCGCCGGTCACCGAACGCACCGAAGTGCGCATCATCGTCGACGGCCAGGCGCTGTACGTCGGCGCCTGGCTCTACGACGGTGACCCCGCCGGCATCGTAGCCGGCGAGCAGGTGCGTGATGGAGACATCTCGAAGAGCGACTATTTCGGCATCCTCCTCGATACCTATCACGATCGTCAGAACGGTTTCGTCTTCACCACCACACCCACAGGCATCGAATACGACGCGCAGGTGGTGAGCGAAGGCGAGGGTGGCGGCATCCAGCTGCCGGGCCAGACGCGCACGATGGCTGGCTCCCTGGGCGGCTTCAACCTCAACTGGGACGGCACGTGGACCGTCGCCACGTCGGTCGACTCGCTCGGCTGGTACGCCGAGTTTCGCATTCCGTTTACGACGCTACGGTACGGTGCGGGTGAGCTGCAGACGTGGGGACTCAATCTCGTGCGCAGCATCCGCCGCAAGAACGAGGAGGCGTTTTGGTCTTTCATCCCGCGCCAGTTCAGTCTGATGAAGATTTCGCGCGCGGGACAGCTGGAGGGCATCCGCGTACCGTCGCGCCGCGTGTGGACGGTGACGCCATACGCGCTCACGGGCGTGGAGCGCAACTACGCGATCGATCAGGAGGCTCGGGGGCGGGGGGAGATCGGCGGCGAGGTCAAGTATGGCGTAACGCCCAGCCTCACCCTCGACCTGACGTATAACACCGACTTCGCGCAGGTCGAGGTCGACGAGCAGCGCACCAACCTCACGCGCTTTCCTCTCTTCTTTCCGGAAAAGCGGCCGTTCTTTCTCGAGAACGCGGGCATCTTCTCTGCCGGCACACCCCAGGCCGTAGACCTCTTCTTCACCCGCCGCATTGGCATCGACACCCTCGGCCAGCCCGTCCCCATCCTGGGTGGTGGACGACTCACGGGCCGGGTCGGCGACTTCACGGTGGGCGCCTTGCAGATCTTCACGGAGCAGCGAGGCGGCGTGCAGGACGCGATGTCGTATTCCGTGTTACGTCTGCAGCGCGAGCTCGCCGCCCGATCCCGCATTGGCGTGATCGCCGTCCAGCGCATGACCACGGCGCAAACCGGCGACTGGAACCGTGTCTACGGTCTCGACGGCCGAATCGGCATTCGCGACGCATGGACGGTCGACTGGTGGGGCGCGGCGTCGGCCGTGCCCGGCCCCGATGGCGACGCCGCGGCCTACAGCGCGCGCCTGGGATACGAGACTGGCTCGTGGAGCAATCTCGCGCGGATCATACGGGTTGGGAGCGCCTTCGATCCCGAGGTGGGATTCTTGAATCGCCGCGGCGGCTATCGGTACTATGAGGGCACCGTGATGTGGAAGAAGCGGTATGCGAACACGCCGTGGCTGAAAGAATGGCATCCGCACGTCGGCTATCGGGGCTACTACGGGCTGGACGGTTATTGGCAGGAAGGGCGCATCCACCTGGACATCACCGAGTGGTCGCTCGCGAACGGGGCCATGGTCGGCCCCGAGGTGAACATCGAGCATCAGGGTCTGCAGCAGCCGTTCGCGATCGCCAGCAACGTGACGCTGCCGGTGGGCTCGTATGATTACACGTCCATGGGGTTCGATTTCGGAACCAATCCGAGCAGCCCCCTATCCCTCTCGCTGCGCGCCGACATTGGAGGGTTCTACAGCGGAACGCGGCGCGGCGGCAGCGTGACGCTCGCCGCGCGACACGCGAGCTCCCTCGCGACATCCTTGCTCGTCGAGTACAACGACGTGCGTTTGGACCAGGGGAATTTCGTCCGCACGCTGACCGCGGCCCGCATCGCGTACTTCTTCACGCCACGCGTGTCGCTGCAGACGCTGGTGCAATACAGCAATCAGGCACGCGTGTGGACGGCCAACGCACGCTTCGGATGGCTCAGCACGGCGGGCACTGGCTTATTCGTGGTCTTCAACGAGGGGCGCGAAGCCGACGGCTTCTTCCAATGGAATCAGCCTCAGGCTCGGTCTCTGATTGTGAAATACACGCGCCAGTTTGGCCGGAGCGGCTGATTAGCCGATTGCGGCCAGCGCGTCGTGCATCTGCGCCGCCGTCTGGTATCGATCTGCCGGCTCCTTCGCCATCGCCGTGAGAATCACCTGCGCCAGCGCTTCAGGCACCTCCGGATTGAGCGTCCGGGGATCGGGCGCCGCCTCCTCGAGCTGCTTCGCAATCAGCCCGTATGTCGTATCCGCCTCGAACGGCAGGCGGCGGGTGAGACACTCGAACAGCACCACGCCCGCCGAGTAGAGGTCGCTGCGCGCGTCGAGCTCCTTTCCCGAGAGCTGCTCGGGTGACATGTAGTCCGGCGTGCCGATCGACATTCCCTCCTTGGTCAACCCTTCATCCTTCGACCGGTTCGCGAGCCGGGCGATGCCGAAGTCCATCACCTTGAGCACGCCGCTCGGCTCCACCACGATGTTGTGCGGCTTGATGTCGCGGTGGATCACCCCCTGCTCGTGCGCCACTTCGAGCGCCCGGCACAGCTGCTTGCCGATCGTGAGGGAGACGGCCACCGGCAGCGGACCACGGGTCCCGATGAGCTGCTTCAGCGACATCCCCTCCACGTACTCCATCGTGAGGTAGTACGTCCCGCTCACTTCGCCCAGGTCGTACGTGCGTACCACGTTGCGATGGGTGATCTTGCGGGCGAGGCGGATCTCCTGCTTGAAGCGATCGAGCGCCACGCCGCCCCCAGCCAGCACTTCGGGACGGAGCGCTTTGATCGCCACCGCCTCCTGCAGCTCCCGATCGAACGCGCGGTACACCACGCCCATGCCACCCATCCCGAGCGCCTCCTTCACCTCGTAGCGGTTGGCGAACAGGGTTCCGGGTCGCAGCAGGTCTCGTGGCGGGGGGAGCAACGCTCGAGTGGCCGGGAGCGACTGCGTGGGCGCCACTCCCGAAGTGGCCATCATGTACTCGACCAACTTCGCTTTCGCCTTCAGGTCCGCCACCAAACTCTGGAACGCCTGCGACAGCATGCCGATCTCGTCCCCCGTCGGGACGTCGACCTCCACGCTGTAGTCCCCGTCTTCCACCTGGCGCGTGGCGAGCGCCAACCGCCGGATCGGGCCGGCGATCTGCCGGGCGAGCACATAGGCCGAGGCGAGGGCGAGCAGCAAGCCGAGCGCGAGGGAAAACCCGATCGTGTGCTGCAGCGCCCGAAACGCGCCGAGCTCGCGCTCGTGGGAGCGGAACGCCACAAACCCGCCGAACGCGTCGCCCCCAGCGGAGCGGATCGGACTCGCCAGCCCGATCAGGCGCTCGCCGTCTACGTCGGCGGCCAGCTCCGTGCCCGCCGTGTCGCGCGCCAGCGAGGCCATCGCCACCGTGTCCGCCACGAGCGCCGGCTCGACCACCTCGCGCGGCAGGGTGGAGCCGACGATGTAGGGCCGGTTGAGCGTGTCGAGCGCGAAGAACACCACGTCGGTGGTGGTCGCCTGCTTGATCTGATGCGCCAGCGTATCGTCGATCGAGTAAGCGGCGATGAGGGAGCCCTGAGGCGCCGCTTGTGGTGACGCGCGCAGCGGCACCGCCACCGCCATGAACAGCTTGCGCCGGCGCTCGTCCAGCCAGGCGCCGCTCGTCTCGTCGCCCGAGAGGGCGTTGGCGATCAGCGCGCCGCGCGAGAGGTCGATGTCGGACTCGGTGGGGTAGTCCGTGCGGGCGACCAGCACGCCGTGCTCATCGGTGATCAGCACCCACGCCGCGCCCAGCAACCGGCGGTGCTCCTCGGCCTGATCGAGGACGTTGCTCCGCTCGGCAGCCTTGAGCAACCGCTCCCGGAACTGCGGCACCTCGGCGCTGACGGCGCTCATCCCGGCGAACGCCGCGGTCCGCCCGGCGAGGAAGGCCTGCACCCCCCGCCGCACACCCGCGAGCGCCCGGCGGATCGACTCGTCGGCCGTGCGGTTCGCCTGCAGCGAGGTGAGCCCGAGCGTCACGCCCAACACCCCCGCGACCGACAGCGTGGCGGCAATGAAGATCTTGGCGCCGAGGCCGAGCCGCGCGGGCCTAGTAGCGCTCGCGTCCGGCATTCGTCGGGTAGTCTGTGCCGTACTTGTTCTTGTGGGGCGTCCAGCGGAACCCGCGCGCGTCGAGCTGCAGCTCGATCCCCGAGGCACCGGCCGGCGTGAGGCTCACCGCGCGAGAGACCTCCTGGCTCCGCTCGTGCCAGGCGTGCATCACCCACGTGCCCGGGGGCACGGCGGCGATCTCGAAGCTGCCGTCCGCCGCGGCCTGCGCGAAGTGGTGGCCCGCCATCACCTGCACGAACGCCACCATCCGTGGATGGACGTTGCAGAAGACGCGCACCAGACCGGGACTCGTGAACGTCCAGGACCTGGCCTCGCCACGGCCGTACTGGCCGAGGTCGAACGGATTGGGGTCGGAGGCCGAGAACACATTGTGGTCGAACGGATCGTGATTCAGGAAGCGGACCGTGGAGCCGACGGGGACGACCACGACGCGGGGCACGAACTCCTTATCGTTGATCGCGATGTCGACGTTGACGGGGCGCGCCGGGCTGTCGGCGGTACCGCCCTCGAGGTACACCACCGCTGCCCCCAGGTCGGGAGACAATTTCCCGCCCTTCTCGAGCAGCGTCACCCGGCCCGCGACGCGCCCCTGGGCGATCCCGCGCTGCACCGCCGTGATACAGGCCACGCCCACCAGCAGCGGGATCCAACGCATCGCTTGTTCCCGGTTGCGCTCGAGGCGTTGCAGCTTACTGTAGTCGTACCGAAACCGCCAGGAGCCCGAGATGCGGGCCACGTTGCTCCTTTCACTCGCCGCCGTCGCCGTTCCGCTGGCCGCGCAGACACCGCCCTCCCCACCCGCGCCGGCACCTGTACCCGCGCCCGCGCTCGCGCCAGTTGCGAAACGCACCGTCGAGCTCACGGGGCTCGTGCTCGTCAACGCTTTCTTCACGAACGCCCGTGTCAACAACAGCGACGTGCCGCAGTTCGCCGACTCGCTGGCGCCCGCGAGCGCGGTCGGCGGCACCATCCGCCAGACACGGCTCGGCCTCCTCGTGACCGAGCCCGATGTGCTGCGTGGCAGCTTCTCCGGCGAGGTCGACGTCGACTTCTTCGGCGGCCAGCAGCCCTCCTCCGGCGGACGCACCTTCCCGCTGCTGCGGCTGCGTCGCGCCGTCGGCATCGTCTCGTGGGCGCACGCCCAGGTACTGTTCGGTCAGGAGTCGCCGCTCGTGGCGGAGCGGAGTCCGCGCTCGCTCGCGTCCGTGGGATTCCCCGATTTCGCCGCCGCGGGCAACCTGTGGCTGTGGCTGCCCCAGTTCCGCGCGACCCTGGAGCAGGGATACACGCTGCGCCTCGCCGAACAGGTGGCCGTGCTGGCCCCGACGTCCGGTACGGCGCAGGGGCTCTTCAACACCCAGCCTGACTCAGCCGAGCGGAGCCGTCGCCCTTATCTGCAGGCGAGGGTGCGACTCGCGTGGGGCCCCACCGACGATCCGAGCGAGATCGCGATCGGGGGGCACCTGGGCTGGCTCGCCTCGGCCGACACGCTGTTTCAGTCGCGCGCCGTGACGGCGGACGCGCGCGTCAAGCTCGGCCCGGTCGAGCTCGTGGCGGAGGCGTTCAGTGGGAAAGCGTTAGCGGGTTTGGGCGGGGGCGGGATCGGCCAGAGCATCGGGCCGACCGGAGTGGAGGTCCGCACCAAGGGTGGCTGGGGCCAGCTCAACGTCCGGCCCAGACGTGAGGTGATGGTCGGCGCCGGCTGTGGCCTCGACGATCCCGATGACGGCGACCTGTCGGACGCGCTGGGCAACCCGCATGGCCGGCTCAAGAACCTCGGGTGCGAAGGGCACGTGGACTTCCGCCCGCGTGGGCCGCTGGTGTTCGGGGTCGAGTTCCGGCGGCTCGAGACCACGTACCCGAGCGGCAAGTTCACGGCCAATCATTTCAATCTGGCCGCGGGATACCGGTTCTAGACGGGAAGCCGCCCCTTCAGGTCCTGCGGCTTGAACGGGCCGGGCTCGGCGATCAGCGCCCGCGCGTGGTCCACCTGTCCCCAGGTGTTCCACAGCAGCACGCCCCGCACCCGCCCGTCCTTCAGGTAGTAGACCACACCCTCGCGGAACTTCTCTTTCCAGTCGGCGACGGTCTCGAGACGCGCGTCGACGTCACCCACCGCTTCGTACCCCAGCTCGAACAGGTCGGAGTAGAAAAACGGCAGATGGCGGTAGGGAGTCGCGCGGCCCGCCATGTTGAGGCCGGCCGTGCGCCCCATCGTGTTCGCGTTGTCTTCGTGCTCCACGCGCAGGCGCGCGCCCAGCGCACGATTCTCGAAGTTCGCGACGTCCCCTGCGGCGTAGATGTCGGGCTGGCTGGTGCGGCAGGCCTCGTCCACCACGATACCGTTGTCGACACGCAACCCCGCCTGCTCCGCGAGCTCTACCGCCGGCACGATGCCGAGCCCGGCCACCAACACCTCGGCCACGAGCTCGCCCCCCACCGTGGTGTGCACCACGCACGAGCCGGCGCGCCGCTCGAGCCCCGCCATCCCCTCCCCCATGCGCATGGTGACGCCCTTCTCGCGGTAGTAATTCACCAGGAACGCCGCCAGATCCGCCGGGAACACGCGCGCGCCGAGCCCCGCTTCCGGGACGAGCATGGTGACGTCGCGCTGCTGCATCCGCAGGGCAGCGGCGACCTCACTGCCGATGAACCCCCCGCCGATCACCGCGAAGCGGACGCTCTGCGTCGCGAGCGCGCGCAGGCGGCGGTAATCATCCAGCGTGCGGAAGTAAATGATCTGATCGGTCTTGAGCGGCAGGTGCCGGGGGGCGCCGCCGGTGGCGAGGAGCAGCTTCGTGAACCGGTACTTCGTGCCCCGGTCGTCCGTGACGCTGCGCCCGCGGGGATCGATGGCGGTGATCCGCCGCCCGAGGTGCAGCGTGGCGCCGGCCGCCGCCGTCTTCCTCCAGATCTTTTCTTCGGGCTCGCCCTTCCACAGGGCTTTCGAGAGCGGCGGGCGGTCGTAGGGAGGATGCGGCTCGGCGCCGATCAGGCCCACGGAGCCCGCGGGGTCGGCCTCGTGGAGGGCCTGGGCCGCGGCGTCGGCGGTCATGCCGCCGCCGACAATGAGATAGGTGTAGTCGTGCATGGGATCCCGGCTCGTCGCTCTATGCGCAATATACGCTGCCGTTAGAGCAATTGGATCGTAGCCCGGAGGCGTATAGATTCCCGATGTGCCAGGCGCCGATCTCGATCGCCAGATCGCGGCCATCGCGTTGCTCGACGATCCCATCAGGAGGGGTCTTTATCTCTTCATCGTCGGACGGCGCTGCGAGGTGGGGCGCGAGGAAGCGGCCCGCGCACTGCGGATCTCGCGCGCGCTCGCCGCGTTCCATCTCGACAAGCTCGTGCAACAGGGGTTGCTCGACGCCAGCTACCGCCGGCTGACGAGCCGTCGTGGGCCGGGGGCGGGCCGGCCGGCCAAGCTGTACCGACGTTCTTCCCGCCAGGTCGACCTCACGCTCCCCGAGCGCCGCTACGAGCTCGCCGGCCGCGTGTTCGCGCGCGCGTTGACGGCCATCGCGCCGGCCGCTCGCGGCGCGCTCGCGCGTGCTGCCCGCGCCGAAGGCCGGACGCTCGGCGCCGCCGCGCGCGGCCGCAACGGCACGAATGGAGGCGCGGATCGCCTGCTCGCCAACACGCTCGCCGTGCTCGACGAATGCGGATACGATCCGGCCCGCGTCAACGGCGAGATACGGCTCCGCAATTGCCCGTTCGACGCCCTCGCCAACGAGTGCCGGCCGCTGGTGTGCGGGATGAACCTCGCCTTGTTGCGCGGCCTGCTCTCGGCTGCCGGCGTGCGTGGCATGCGGGCCGCGCTGCGGCCCCCGGAGGCCGGATCATGTTGCGTGGTCTTGAAGCCCCCCACCCACCCGAAGCGCTGACTCCCGTCCAGGAATTCTAGTTGTCTTCAGCCGGCCGCCCCGGATGCTTCTCCCGTCGGCGATAGTGCTTCACGGACTTGTGCACCTTGTGCGGCGGCGTCTTGAGCCGCTCCTTCACCGGCGCCTTCGGATTGGGGACGCGCACGGTGAGCTTGCGCTTGTCCTTGTCGCTCACGATGCGAGGAGCGCGCGGATCTGCTTCGCGTGATGCGCGCAGTGGCGCACGTGGAACCGCAGCCACTCCGGCAGGGTGAGATCGCCGAACGCGGGATGCTTCACGAACAGATCGTCCCGGCGAGCCGGCAGGAGCTCGTGCGCGAGCGCGAGGAAACGCGCGACGCCGTCCCGCAGCTGCCGTTGCACCGCGCCTGCGTCCGGACGCTCGGCAGGTTCCGTCGGGGCCGGCGCGCGACGGCCCGAGGGAATCCAGCCGATATCGAGGTACACAAATTGGGCGACCCGTTGTCGCACGGGCCGCGGCCGGCGCCGCATGGAGGGCTTGCCGCGACGCGCCTCGAACGTGCGCCCGCTGCCGTCGATCCCGATCGCCAGGTGATGGACGATCTGCGCGGCGCACCATTTCCCGGGCGGCGCCGCGTACCAATCGGCCTCCGGGTGGCCCGCGAGCGGCCCGAGCACCACGTCGGGAATCGCGGCGAACTCCTCGGGCCTCATGGCAACACCACGTCCGCCATCTGTCGGGCCTGCGCGGCCGCAGGCGACCCCGCCCGCACGCGGCCCACCAGCGTCCCCGCGCTGTCCACGATCGCGAGGTCGGCGTCGGCGAGGGCGGCGCTGTCGGTGCGAATCGAGAGAGCCCATTGGCGCTGAGCGGCGACCGCCTGCAACCGGCCCGCCAGCCGGTCGGCGGTCTTGGATGGCAGGTAGACCGTCACCATCGTGCCTGCATCCGCGGGGCGAGGGCGCGCGCGCGGCTGCTCGCGACAGGCGAGCGCGGCGCCCGCGAGGCAGCCCGCGAGCACGCCCGCGACTGTAGCGTCAAGCACTCTCATACCCAAGATTGTACGAGTGAATTTGCTGCGTCGCCACCCGATCGCGCTGGCGCTCATCGCGCTCCTCCTGGTTTCCGCGCTCGCCCCGTCGCCGCCGCTGGTGGACGCCGTGAGCGGCGGGCCCCCGGCCGAGGTGGAACTGGTCCGTCCCACGCTCTATACCCTGCTCGCGCCCGTCTCGAACGTGCTCGACGCGCTCACGTTCCTCAGCGTCGAGCGGGCGGAGGCGTTTCTGATCACGTGGGTCGCGGCGCTCGCGCTGTGGGGGTTGCTGCAGCGCGGCTCGCTGCGGCGGCGGGTCGTAGCGGCGGTGCTGGCCCCGCTGGCGGTGGTCCTGCTCGGCGTTGCGGCCGTCCTGCTGCCGCGCCCCGTCCCCCAGCTCGTGGCGGCCGACTCGACCCTCACCGTCATCGACTACCACGCGCACAGCGCGCAGTCGCACGACGGTCGGCCCGGCTGGACCCTCGCGCAGCTCGCCGCCTGGCATGCCACCCAGGGATTCGGGGCGTCGTACGTCACCGACCACAACGTCGTGTTCAACGGCGGCGTCGACGATCCCATCCGACTGCTCCCCGGCGTCGAGTGGAGCGTGTTGGACCAGCACATCGTCGCCCTGGGCCCCGTCGCGCCGATCGAGCGCGGCGCGTACGGCCACGATACACGCGCCATGCTCAGCCTGTTCGGCGCGCTGCATCGCCAGGGCGCCATCGGCATCGCATCGCTTCCCGAATACTGGCGAAACCACTGGGGCCAGCTCGACGATTTCGTGGCGGCCGGTGCCGACGGCTTCGAGATCGTGAGCTGCGCGCCGAAGGCCATCAACTTTCCCGCGGCGGCCCGCGCGCGTGTCCTTCAGCTCGCCGAGTCGCACGACCTGCTGGTGGTGGGCGCGAGCGACAACCACGGGTGGGGCCAGGTGACGTGCGTCTGGAACCTCTCGAGCCCGAGCGCGCACGGGTTTCGGTCGAATCGGGTGATCGCCCGCCCGATCGCGCTCGCCCAGGGCGAGTGGGACTCGTGGACCGCCGCCTACACCCAGCCGTGGCTGATGCTCGCGGGCCTGTCGTGGAGCGAGCGATCCAGCTGGCTCACCTGGATCCTCGTCATCCTGATCTACCGCGCCGTGCCGCGGCGGGCGGGTGACCCGGCCGGGCTCGGGATCCTGGCGCGTAGCCTGTCGCTCAAGCTGCTCCGGCTAGGGCGTCCCCCGCTCCCTCCCCCTCCCCGTCCCCCACCCTCGGCCGACTGAGCGGTGCCCGAGCTCCGTCTGCTCCGCCCCGGCGACGAAGCCGCCCTCGACACGTTCCTCGCGCGCCACGCCGACACGTCCATGTTTCTCCGGTCCAACGCGCGCTCGGCGGGGCTCGCCGATCGCGGCGAGGCGATGCAGGCCACGTACGTCGCCGCGCTGGACAGTGGGCGGATCGCGGGCGTCGCCGCGCACTGCTGGAACGGCATGGTGCTGGTGCAGGCTCCGGACGGGGGGCACGCCGCGGCCGCGGCGCGCGAGGCGGTGCGGCGCTCGGGACGTACGGTGACCGGCTTTTCCGGGCCGTGGAGCCAGGTCGTCGCCGCGCGTGAGGCGCTCGGGCTCGGCGCCGCGCCGACCGCCAAGGACAGCCGCGATGAGCTGTATGTGCTCGACCTCGCTCAGCTGGTCGTTCCGCCGGAGCTCGCCAGCGGCGCGCTGCGCTGCCGTCATCCCGCGGAGCGCGAGCTCGAGCTGCTGGTGGACTGGCGCGTACGGTTCGCCGTCGAGGCGCTCGGCGCGACCGACGGCCCGGAGCTCCGGCAGGCGAGCGCGGACGACGTGCGGCTGCAGCACGAGCGGGGCACGGACTGGCTGCTGCTCGCCGGCGCCGCCCCGGTGTCTTACTCGGTGTTCAACGCCATGCTCCCGGATATCGTGCAGATCGGCGGCGTGTGGACGCCACCCGAGTTGCGGGGCCGCGGCTACGCCCGCTCCGTGGTGGCCGGGTCGCTCCTCGCGGCGCGCAAGCAGGGGATCGCGCGCGCGGTGCTGTTCGCCGACCCGGCCAACGCGGCCGCCCGGCGGGCATACCTGTTCCTCGGGATCCGCATCGTGGGTGATTACGGGCTAGTGCTGCTGGCGCCTTAGCTCGCGGTGTCGGGGAGCACCATGCGCCGATAGATGCGCTCCATCCGCGGATCGTTCTGCAGCAGCCGGAAGAAGGGATACCGCTTCGAGTAGACAAGAATGCCGTCGTGCTCGTCGCATGCCCGGTCCAGGAACTCGAACGCGACATCCATGCGCCCGAGGCTCGCCGCGACAATCGCGAGTGTCGACGACTGCACGTACTCCCGCCGCGCCCGCGCGAGCAGCTCGTCGCTGATGGCGTCCACCTCGGCCAGCTTCCCAAGGGCGCTGTAGCACACGGCGAGCGCCGCCAGCGTCCAGGGGTGACGTCCGGACGCGACCACCGCCACTTCCAACGGTCCGATGGCCTCTTCACTCCGCCCCAGATGGTTGTACAGCAACCCAAGGTGGATCGCGGGGAGGAACATCGTGGGCGCGAGGTCCCCCGCTCGTTTCAACGGTGCGCACGCCTCTTCATAGCGCCCTGCCCCCATGAGCGTCATGCCGAGCTGCATCACGAGCAACGGTGCCAGCGGATCGAGCTCCACGGCACGCCGGGCCTGCGCGACTCCCTCTTCGAACCGGCCTTCGATGAAGACCAGGTAGTAAGAAAGCCATTGCCGCGCGGCGACGTAGCGGGGATTCAGCTCGACGGCCCGCCGCAAGTCCCGCGCGGCGCGAGGCCAGTCCCAGTCGCAGATGAGGCCCACGGCTCCCGAGGCGCACGCGACCTCCGCGAGGTCGGGCGCCAGCTCGAGGGCCTTCTGGACGGCCGCGCGCGCCCTGGGCCGGAGTACGTTGGGCGGCGCGAGCCCGTACTGCGCGAGCACCGTGCAGGCATCGGCGAGGCCCGCGTAGGCCAGGGCGTAGTTTTCATCGAGCGCCAGCGCCTGATCGAAGCACTCGAGCGCCTTCTTGAGCCCGAGCCCGCGCTGCGCCAGGTAGTAGCGCCCCTTCAGGTAGAGATGATAGGCGTCGAGATTCCCGGTGGCCGGCATGACCAGCGGCATCCCCTCACCACCCAGGGTGACCTGGAGCCGGCCGGCGATCGACGAGCTGGGCGCCGATGCGCAGCCGGTTCCCCGCCTTGCGCACGCTCCCCTCCAGCACCGTCGCCACCTTGAGCTTCGAACCAACCTCGGCGAGGTCGATCGCCGGCCCGCGGAACGCGAACGACGAGGTACGCGCGGCCACGCGCAAGCCAGGCAGCTGGGTGAGGGCGTTGATGATCTCTTCGGCGATACCCTCGCTGAAATACTCGAATTCGGAATCGCCGCTCAGGTTTACGAACGGCAACACCGCGATCGACTCGCCCTCTCCCCCCTCGGCGGTCGGTTCGGCGCGCGCCGCCAAGGCATCGGCGAACTGGGCCGCCGTCGTAAACCGATCCGCGGGCACCTTGGCGAGCGCCGTCAACACGGCGCGCTCCAGCGCGTCCGTTACCGCCGGGCGCACACTGCGGATCGGGGGAGCGACATCGACCGAGTGACGCGCCATGATCGCCTGCGCCGTCGGGCCCGTGAACGGCACCGATCCAGTGAGCATCTCGTACACCACGCATCCGAGGCTGTAGATGTCGGATCGGCCGTCGAGCGGTGCGTCGCTCGTCGCCTGTTCCGGGCTCATATAGGCGGGTGTGCCGACGATGGCGCCCGAGGCCGTGAGGGGCTGGAGCGTCGCGGCCGTCAGCGCCCGGGCGATGCCGAAGTCGGCCACGACGGCGCTGCCCGCGGAGAACATGATGTTTTCCGGCTTGATGTCGCGGTGCACGACGCCGCGGCTGTGGGCGTAGCCGAGGGCGTCGGCGATCTCGCTCGCGATGCGGACCGCGTCCGCAATCGGCAGCTGCCGCTCGCGCTGCAGACGGCCACGCAGCGTCTCGCCCTCGATGTAGGGCATCACGTAATAGAGCAGGTCGGCGACCCGGCCCGAATCGAACAGCGCGAGGATATGCGGGTGAGTCAGCCCGGCCGCGATGTCGATCTCACGCAGGAAGCGCTCGAGCCCCAAGCTCGTGGCGAGCTCGGGATGGAGCACCTTGATGGCGACCGATCGGTGGTGCTTCAGGTCTTTCGCCAGAAACACCGTCGCCATGCCGCCGCGGCCGACCGCGCTGTCTATCGCGTAGCGGTCCGCGAGGGTGGCTTGCAGGCGAGCGAGAAGACCGGTCAGGCAGGGCTCGCAGACGCGGGACGCCTACCATCATAGGGGCCCCCGCTCGGCACGGCCAGGGCCGCCCGGCGCCTCACACCACGGCTGAGAGATTCAGGAGCGTCCGCCACGCCCGGAATACTTCCCCGTACTCTTGATGGGTAAAGGCGACCGTACGGCCGGCGGTGCGCGTAGCTCCCGGGCACAGCTCCGCCAGGTCCGCATGGATCGTCATCGCGAACTCCACCTCGAGCGTGACCGGCGCCCGCAGCGTGAACGGCACGTGCTTCCGCTTGAGGGCCCGGGGGACCTCCTCCCGGATCATGCGGCAGGCGACCGCGGGCGCGACGCTCTTCGCGGCATGGCGGCTCACCGCCTGTTTCACGATCACCGTCGTCACGCCGTCCCCCAGCAGGTCCTTCGCCTCGGCCGCGAGGGCGGAGTCGCCGCTCACGAGGGCGACGGGCACGCCATGGACGCCCGCCAGCGCCGCGTTGAGGCCCAGCTCCCCCACGGGCTTCCCGTTCAGTCGCACGTCGTGAATGCGGTCGGCGTAGGTGTGGTCGAGAATGGCGTTGCCGGTGCCGGCGCGGGCGTGGTAGCCGATGAACAGTGCAGCGTCGAAGCCGCCGTCGATCTCCTGAACCATGGAGCGGGGCTTGGGGTCTCCCGACACCAGCTCGGCCGCCTGGTGCAGCTCCTCGGCGAGCAGATTGCGCATGAACCAGTGGCTGTCGTTCACAACCACTCTGGTGGCTCCCGCCGCGACGGCTCCCTCTACGGCGGCGTTTGCCTCCGCGGTCATGAGGCGCCGGAACCGCCCGTATTCGGCGGCGAATGCCGGCGTGGTCGGGTCGGTCTGGGACTCGTGCACCACGCCCGCGATCCCTTCCATGTCGACGGAGATGTAGACGCGCATCGGCTCAAAGCTATCTCGCGTTGCTACTTTGTATTACAAAGTACTTGACAACAGCAGGAATATATGACATCGTGTGCGTCATGGTCGCTCCACGGCCGCTGCACGATCGTGCGCTCGACAACCTCCGCTTCATCCGACAGACGATGGAGCGCGCGGGATCGTTCACCGCCGTGCCGGGCTGGGGACAGGTGGCGGTCGGGGTCACCGCCCTTGCCGCGGCGTTCCTCGCGGCACGCCAGAACGCCCCCGAGTTGTGGCTCGCCACCTGGCTGGGCGAAGCGATCGTCGCGCTCGCGATCGGTGGGTCGGCGATGGTGCGGAAGGCCTACGCGGTGAACGATCCCATCCTGTCGGGGCCGGGGCGACGGTTCGGGCTGAGCTTCCTGCCGCCCATGGTGGTGGGCGGCCTCCTGACGGTGGCGCTGTACCGCGCCGGCCTGTGGCACGCGCTGCCCGGCACCTGGCTGCTCTTATACGGGACCGGGTTCGTGACGGGAGGCGCCTTCTCCGTTCGGATCGTGCCCGTGATGGGGATCTGCTTCATGCTCGTGGGCGCGGTGGCGCTGTTCGGGCCGGCGGCGTGGGGAAACTGGGTCATGGCGGCGGGGTTCGGCGGCCTGCATATCGGGTTCGGCATGATCATTGCCCGGAGGTACGGTGGCTAAGCAGAGCGCGGCGCGAAAGACCGAAGCGGTCGAGCACGGTCTCAAGGGCGAGCGAGGAGGCGGGGGCCGCGCCGCCGAGCTCGACCGGCTGATCCACGAGCGGGTGCGCCTCGGCATCGTGAGCGCGCTCGCCGTGAACGATTCGTTGAGCTTCAACCAGCTCAAGGCCCTGCTCAAGACCACGGATGGGAACTTGAGCGTGCACGCGCGCCGGCTCGAGGAGGCGCAATACGTCACGTGCACCAAGTCGTTCGAGGGGCGGATTCCCAAGACCGAGTATCGCCTCACCGCCGCCGGGCGGCGCGCGCTGGAGCGCTACCTGGACCACATGGAAGCGCTGATTCACGCCACCCGTCAGGGGTGAGGCATTTTTTTTGAGGATGGACTTTATGTCGCAAAGCTCTTCTCTCCACGTCGCAATCGTGATGGACGGCAACGGACGCTGGGCCCGGCGCCGGGGCCGGCCGCGCGTCGTCGGCCACCGGGCCGGCGCCGAGGCCGTGCGCCGCACCGTCGAGGCCGCCCCGGACTCAGGGCTAGCCGCGCTCACGCTGTATGCGTTCTCCGCCGACAACTGGAAGCGCCCGGCCGGTGAAGTCACCGCGCTGATGCGCCTCCTCGCCCGCTACCTCCGCACCGAAACGCCGCGCCTCGTGAAGAACGATGTGCGGCTCGAGCTGATCGGGCGGCGCGACCGGCTCCCCGCCCCGCTGGTCGCCGCGATCGCCGCCGCCGAGCGCGCCACGGCGCGCGGAGCGCGGCTCCATCTGCGACTCGCGGTGGACTATTCCTCGCGCTGGGCGATCGACGCGGGGGTCATCCTGCCGGACGTGGATCTCCTGATTCGCACCGGCGGCGAGCAGCGGCTGTCGGACTTCCTGCTGTGGGAGTGCGCCTACGCGGAGCTGTACTTCACCGAGACCATGTGGCCCGACTTCGGCGCGGCGCACCTGGCCGCGGCGGTCGTCGAGTTTCACGCGCGGGAGCGCCGCTTCGGCGGGCTGCCGGAAGCGGCGGCGGGATGAACGCCATCAGCGGCAGGACGAGGCTCGGCCTCGAGATCCTGGGCGCGGGCGCGGCTCTCGGAATCTGGGGCGACGTGCTGTTGCGCGCCGTGCCTTGGGGCCTGAACGCCCTCCTCTGCACCGCCGGGTTGGTCGCGGCCGCGGCGGGGCTGGTGCGTCGCCACCGCGTCGCGGTCGGCTCCGACGCCCCCTGGCTCGCGGCGGCGGCTCTTCTCATCGCCTCGAACTTCGTGGCCCGCGCCTCCCTGACGCTCCAGGCATTCGACACGATCGGCCTGGTGATCGTGCTCGCGGTCGCCTTCCTGAGCATCCAGGGAGTCGGACTGCGCGGCCTCCAGGCGTGGCACTACGTGCGGGCCTGCTTCGACGCAGCCCTGAGCGCCTGGCTCGGTGTGTTCCCGCTCCTCGGGCGCGACGTGACCTGGAGCGAGCTGCCGCGCGGGGGGCGGTTGCGGCAGCTACGGGGCGCGGCCCTCGGCGGCCTGCTCGCGTTCCCGTTACTCGTGGTGTTCGGCGGTCTGTTCAGCTCGGCGGACGCCGTGTTTCACGACGTCGTCGCCGACGCGTT
>WNGI01003548.1_pt1 | contig 19329 bp, 6 predicted proteins | sample 5400621 | NCBI WGS metagenome assembly WNGI01 (sample SAMN13153374, study PRJNA577476) | soil metagenome | isolation source: 20 cm soil or saprolite under Garry oak tree replicate 1 | place: USA:California | collected 2016-06-15
TCCAGGACGGTGATGCGACATAGGCGTAGAACAAAGCAGCATCGGTGCTGAAGCTCTCGAGGATCTTGGCCCCGGCGAAGCGGGCGATCGACGAATGCAGGCCGTCAGCGCCGATGACGTAGTGCCCGGTCAGTTCGGCAGTGCCGCCGAGCCGGTCGCGTGTGGTGATGCCGTTGACCCGCCCGCTCGCGTCGCGTAGGACGCCGGTGGCGGTGCGGCCCTGCCGGACCTCGGCACCTGCGTCGCGCGCGGCGTCGGTCAGCAGCGCGTCGAGTATGTGGCGGCGCGGCGCGAGCAGCATGTCGACGCCGGCGCGGTCCTTGATTGTCCGGACGGTGAGCACTCCGCCGACGCCGAACGTGACCTGCCGCGATGGCGGTGCGCCGCTCGCGAGTACCGCATCGAGCAGCCCCCAACGCGAGAGCTGCACGACCCCGCCGCGCGCGATGCCATGCGTCGACAACGTGTCGCTCGGCTGCACGGCCCGGTCGACGAGTGCGACATCGTGGCCCGCCCGGGCCAACAGCAGCGCAGTCGCTGCGCCCGCGCAGCGAGATCCGACGATCACTACGTCGTGCTGGGTGGTGGTCACGGGACGAAACTGTGCGCCGGGCGGCCGGGCCGAACTTGGAGAACCGGTGGAGGACTCGTGGAGACCGGTGCCCGATCGGGCACCGGAAATCGCCACCTCGCCGTCATGACCCGGCGCGTGGCGCCGACGACGCGCAAAGCATGACCACGGACCAGCGAATCCGGCCGGATGTCCGAGGCGCGCTCGCCGACGCGCTGCGCAACGTGCTCATCGTCGCGCCCGGCCTGCTGCCTAACTACCAGCAGCGGCGAGTTCTTTCTCGGCGAGCTTGTGCTCGAGCCGTTGTCCCTCGATGTCGGGGTCGGGGACGTGTGTGGCGAACCATTCCGGGTGATACCAGAGCTTGGAACGGATGATCGCCATGACGGCGGGGACGAGCGTGAGTCGCACGACGAAGGCGTCCAGGAACACGCCGGCCGCGAAGCTGAAGCCGATCGCCTTGATCGTCGGGTCGTCGGTGAACATGAAGGCCACGAAGATCGAGAACATGATCAGCGCAGCGGCGGTGACGACGCGGGCCGACAAGCCGGTGCCGCGTTGTACTGCTCGGCGGGCGTCGCCGTTCTTGGTGTATTCCTCTTTGATCCGCGATACGACGAAGACCTCGTAGTCGCTGGACAGGCCGAAGATGATCGCCAGCATGATGATCGGCAGGAAGCTGATCGTCTCGGACGGGGTGATGCCGAAGAGGTGCTCGCCCCAGCCCCACTGGAACAGCGCGACCTGCGCGCCGACTGCGGCGGCCATCGAGAGCAGGAAGCCCAGGATCGACTTGATCGGCACCAGGATGGTTCGGAATGCGAACGTCAGCAGGATGAACGCCAGGCCGACTACGACGAGCAGGAAGATCGGCAGGGCGCCGGACAGCTTGGACGAGACGTCGATGTTGGACGCGGTGGTGCCACCGACCAGGATGTGCGCGCCGGTCTGGCCTTCGATCACCGCTCGGTCGTTGCGCAGGGTGTGCACGAGGTCGGCGGTGGCCGAGTCGTTCGGCCCGGACTTCGGAATCAGCCGGATCAGCGATGTGCCGTTCTGCGCGGCCAGCGGGGTCACCTTCGTGACGCCGGGCATCTTCGTGAGCGCGGCCGCGATCTGCTGCGTGTCTGACGGGCTGTCGACGTCTTGGGCGACGATCAGCAGCGCACCGTTGAATCCGGCGCCGAAGCCTTCGGTGGTCAGGTCGTAGGCCTTGCGCTGGGTGTTGTCCGTGGGCTTCGAGGCGCCGCTGGGCAGGCCGAGTTGGATCTTCGTCGCGGGAATCGCGAGCACGCCGAGCAGGACGATGCCGCCGATGAGTACGGGCACCCGGTGGCGCACGACGAAGCGGGCCCAGCCGGCGCCGGCGGTGCTGTCCGGGTCAGCGGCCGAGCGGCGGGCGACGCGCTCGGCGCGAGCGCCGAGCAGCGGTAGCCGGGTGAACTTCGCGACCTTGGTACCGGCGAAGCCCAGCATCGCCGGGAGCAGGGTCAGGGCGATCAGCAACGCGACGGCGACCGATGCCGCGGCAGCCAGGCCCATGACGGTCAGGAACGGGATGCCGACGACGGTCAGGCCGCACAGCGCGATGATCACCGTGAGGGCGGCGAAGACGACCGAACTGCCGGCCGTGCCCATGGCCAGTGGCACCGACTCCTCCGGTGTCATGCCGTTGAGCAGGTTGGTGCGATGCCTGGACAGGATGAACAGGCCGTAGTCGATGCCGCACGAAAGGCCGAGCATCAGCGCGACCGTGGTCGATGCCGAGGCGATCGACAGCACCGATGCAAGGGCGGTGATGCCCATCAGGGTGGTGACCACGCCGATGATCGCGCCGAGGATGGGCATGCCGGCGGCCGCGAAGGCGCCGAAGGTGATCATCAGAATGACGAAAGCGATGATCAGCCCGATCAGCTCGGGCGTCTCGGAGGGTGCAGTGCGCCAACCCGGATAGACGCTGCCGTTGTACTCGACCTGTACGCCGTCGGCCTGTACCGGCGTCATCGCGTCCTTGACGGCATCGAGGTTGGCGTCCTTCACGTCGGGCGCCTTGGCTGACCACTGCACCTGCCCGAGTGCGACCTTGCCGCTGTCCGACACCAGCTGGCCGTGGAAGGGATCGACCACAGTGGCCACCTGCGGCACCGACTCGAGCTTGGTCATGGCCGTCTCGATCGCAGCCTTCGCGGCCGGATCGGTGACCTTCCCGCTGCCGTTGGTGGTGGCGAACACGATGGTGCTCTGGCCACCGCTGAACGCCGGCAGCTTGGCCGACAAGACGTCCGACGCGTGCTGCGCCTCGGTTCCCGGGATGGTGAAGTTGTCGTTGGTCTTACCGCCGCTGACCTGGGCGATGGCGATGGCGGCGATGGCCGCAGCCAACCACACGGCCAGCACGAGGCGCCGTCGCCGAAATGCGAGGGCGGCGAGGCGGTACAGATAGTTCGACATGCAGAGCTCCACAGGCTCGAGGGCGGGATGGCGGGTTCAGGCGCTGACGCTAGGACACTCACTAGCCGATCGTCAAGTGAGTCACTAGCCATGTGTCAGGCGACTCACTTGTCATCGAGCTAGTGACTCACTTGCCGCCACCTTGTATGCTGCGATTCGGTTCGCGAATGAGAGGCACGTCAATGGCGACGCCAGTCAGGGCTATGTCCACCCGCGCCGCGCAGGCCGAGAAGACCAGGCAGCAGATCCTGGAGACTGCGCAGCGGCTGTTTGCCGATGTCGGCTACGACGCCACCTCGCTGCAGATGATTGCCGACGAGATGGGGCTGACCAAGGCCGCCGTCTACTATTACTTCCGCGCCAAGAGCGACATCCTGCACGCGATCTTGCAGCCGGGAATCCGGCAGATCGGTGCTCTGCTCGACGAAGCGGCTGCGATGCGGGGGCGGCGCGCGCGGATCGAGCACCTGGTGAACGGCCTCGCCGACTTCCTCGTCGAGAACCGCCACTACGCGGTGATGGCGTCCACCGATCCAGCTGCGAAGCGGCACCGGTTGGACGACGAGGCGACGACGCTAAGCAAGCGCGCGCTCGCCCTGTTCTTCGGCGACAACCCGACCGGTGCCGAGCGAGTCGCGTACTACGCCGTGTTCTGGCTACCGGAGTGCCTGCCCGACCTGGTCGACCTCAGCGACGAGGAACTGCGCGAAGCCCTGCAGACCACGATGCTGCGCATCTTGCGCGTCCCGTCCTAACCGCGGTAGGCCCACCGCCTGGCCCGCGGCAATCTCAGAGGCGGGTCAGCTGGTCGCGGTGGCAAAGAAGTGCAGGTTGGAGTTCGCGGGCAGTTTCAGGTAGGCGATGGTCTTCCCGGGGGTGAGCGGGATGGACGCGGCGTACAGGCTGACCTGGTGATCCGGTGGCAGGGTGCTGCCGGGCGGCTCGTTCCAGTGTGGCGTCGTGGCAACCAGCGTGCAGCCGGGGACGGCCTGGTCGGCGTACCAGTCGGCGAACGTGATGGGCGCGGACGAGCTGCTGCCATCGGTGTAGTTGACCGTGACCGTCCCGGTCTGCGTGCCGAATCCGCCGGCGCCGAGGAACGACAGCGTGGTGCCCGAACCGCCGAGCTCGACGAGCTGCCCGGAGAAGGTGACGGCATCGGGCTGGCCGGCCGGCACGTTCGGCCAGGTGAAGCCGGCCAACGTCGAGCCCGGCGTGATGCCGACGCTGGCGAGCGCCTGCGCGGAGAAGCTGTAGCCGCCGCCGTCGAAGTTGCCGGCCGACGGATCGCTGTCGTCGCTGACCCCGACCGTGTTGTACGCCGCGGCGAAGTTCGGGTACGGCACCGATACCGTGACCGGAGTGCTGACCGCGCGGCCCGGGCCCGCGTAGGTGGTCGTGGCGCTGATCGGGAACGCTCCGGCCGCGGCGTTGGTCGGCGGGCGTCGTGGGGGTGGCGGTCCAGCCATCGGGCACCGCGAGCGTGGTCGTCACGTCAGCCGCCGGCTCCGTCGATCCGTTCGTGAACGTGGACGTGACAGTGGCCGCGCCACCCGGCGTCATCACCGGCGGGGCCTGCAGTGTCGTCGTGCGCGGTCCGACCGTGCGGGCCACGTCGAAGCCGGCCGACAACGGCAGGTTGCGTGACGAGTCGCCGACCGCCACGGTGTAATGCCCGGCGGCGAGCGTCCAGCCGCCTGCGGTCGAGTCCCAGTAGGACGCTTCGGCGGTGCCGAGCTGGAATGTCACTCGCTTGCTCTGCCCGGGCTGCAGGCTCACCTTCTGGAAGCCCTTGAGCTGGCGCGGCGGGTCGCCGGCCGAAGCCGGCAAGGTCAGATAGAGCTGGACGACGTCCGCCCCGGCGCGCTGCCCGGTGTTCTTGACGGTCACGCCTGCAACGAGCGTGCCACCCGCGTCGAGTCGTGCACCGGCGCTCAGCCCGGAGAACCCGAATGTCGTGTAGGACAGGCCGTACCCGAACGGGAACAGCGGTGTCAGCTTGTGCGCGTCGTACCAGCGGTAGCCGACGTCGACGCCCTCGGAGTAGTGCACCTGACCGTTCACGCCAGGCCACTGGGCAGCCGTCGCGGCCGGCACCTGCGTCAGCGAGGTCGGGAACGTGACCGGGAGCTTGCCGGACGGGTTGACATCGCCGAACAGCAGCGAGGCGATGGCGTTGCCGTCCTCCTGTCCCGGATACCACGCCTCGAGCGCCCCGGCGACCTGCGAGACCCACGGCATCGTGACCGCGCTGCCAGTGTTCAGCACGACGACGGTATGCGGATTGGCGGCGGCCACAGCGGAGACGAGTTGGTTCTGCTGTCCCGGCAGGTCGATGCCGTCGAGATCGGAACCCTCGGACTCGAAGTCGGAGGCGAACACCACGGCGACGTCCGACTTCGCGGCCAGGTCGACGGCCTGCTGCTGCAGGTCAGTACCCGGAAGCAGCCAGCCGAGGTTGACCATGTCGCCGCCGCCGGCCTGGTAGAAGTCCACCTCGATCGACACCGGCTGCCCGGCGGTGAGCGTGACCTGCGCCGACTTGGTGAGCGGCGCGTGGTCGCTCCAGTTGTCGATCACCTGCTGGCCGTTGACGAACAGCCGGCTGCCGTCGTCACTGGTGAGGGCGAGCGTATAGGTGCCGGTGGCCGGCGGCGTCAACGTTCCGGTCCACTTCGTGGAGAAGTTCGTGCCTGGAACGCCAGGCGCCGGAGCAGCGCCGTTCCAGGTGTAGGACACCTGTGGATCGGTCTGCGTCGCGCTCGGCGTGCCGGACAGCGTCGTGTTGTTGAAGTACTCGCCCTGCAGGCCGTGGCCGGTGCCCGACGGCGGGCTGAGGTACTGGGACGGGACCGCGGGCAGTACCCCGTTGTTGCCGACCGTGCCCTGCGCGAACTGGACGTCGACGCCGCTGCCGGCGCGCGCCTTGATGCCGTCGAACGGCGTCACGAGATACGGAGACGACACGGCCGCGCTGCCGCCGCCGGCGCTCTGCGCGTCCGGCCCGGCGTCGTCGCCGATCACCGCGATCGAATGCGTGGACGCGCCGAGCGGCAAGAGGTTGCCCGCGTTCTTCAGCAACACCGTGCCGTCCTCGGCGACCGCGCGCGCGGTGGCGGCGTGCGCCGGGCTGGTGACGACCGCCGACGGGCTGCCCGTGGCTGGGTGGTCGAACAGGCCGAACCGGAACTCCTCGCGAAGGATGCGCGCCACCATGTCGTCGACCCGCGCCTGCGCCACCTGTCCGGACTGCACCGCCCGCTTCAACGCTGCGCCGAAGAAGGAGTCGTCGGGCATCTGCATGTCCATGCCCGCATTCGCCGAGGCGGCGGTGCTGTGCGTCGCTCCCCAGTCCGACGTGATGAAGCCGGTCAGCCCGAAGGTGTCCTTGAGGATCGAGTCGATCTCCGGGTCCTCGCACGCGTAGCTGCCGTTGATCGAGCTGTAGGAGCACATCGCCGACGATGCCTGCCCAAGCTGGCTCGCGGTCTGGAACGCCGGCAGGTAGATCTCGTGCATCGCCTGCTCGCCGATGATCGAGTTGTCGGCAGCCGTGTTGCGGTTAGTCTCCTGGTTGTAGACCGCCCAGTGCTTGACCTGCGCGAGCACTCCCTGAGACTGGACGCCCTGGATGTCGGCCGCGCCGATCTGCCCGGCGAGTTCGGGGTCCTCGCTGTAGCTTTCGAACGCCCGGCCCCACCGCGGGTCGCGGACGATGTTCACGGTCGGGCCGAGGTTGACGTTCGCGCCCTTGCCTGCCTCTTCGTTGCCGACCACCGTGCCGTACTGCCGGGCGATGCCGGTGTCCCAGCTGGCGGCCACCGCCACCGGGGCCGGCAGCTGCGTCACGTCGCTCATGCCGTCGGCAACGCCCGCTGGGCCGTCCTCGAGCGTCATCGCCGGGATGCACAGCCTCCCGTTCGCCGGCACGTTGCCGACATAGGGACCGCTCACCCCGTGCACCATGGCGATCTTGTCGTCCAGGCTCATCTGTGCCAGCACCATCTGCACCCGCTGGTCGACCGGAGCGTGCGAACCTACCCATGGGCAGCCAGCTGCGGGCGCGGCAGTGGCGAGCGGGGAGCTCCCCGGCGCTGCCAAGCCCAGCCCGGCAAAAGTTGCGGCGATCGCGATCACGATGGCGATGCGGGCGGGCGACTGGACAGCCATGAGCGACCTCCACGCTGTGGGGCACGCCGGCCCGCTTCGGTCCCCCGTGGGTGAGCGCGACCGCCGTTCTCGATGTCGCGCGAATGCCATGCTCTGACCCAGTTGCGGGATTTGTCAAGAGCTACAACAAATGGACATCTAGCGCTGCATCCAATGCCGGCCAGGGCCGACGATCCGACACCGTTGTCATCAGATCGCTCCGGGCCCACGCAGTCGGGGCCGCCAACGGCTCGGCGAGATCGCTCTCCTGAACCGAACCTCCGCCGCTGCCGCTGTTTCACCTGCCCCTACGGGGTTTCTGGTTCGGCGCCTCCGCTTCTGGACATACTGATCGCAATCGCTTGACAGCGGGCCGGAGTGGCCCGATTGTGTCCGTATCGGCTTGAGCTCTGACAAGGTTGTCGGATGCCCCGTCCAGTTCTCTTAGGTGCGAAGGCGAGCGGTGTGACGATGCTGCGTAAATCGAACTCAACGGGACGAGGCAAGACGAGTGGCTCCCTCCTCGCCGCCTTCGCGCTGGCGCTTTCCGGCGTCGCCGCGACAACGATTCTGACGGCGGTACCGGCGGCCGCAGCGCCGCCGAGCCCCAGCCCGACCGCTAGCCCAAGCCCGACCGCTAGCCCCAGCCCGAGCGCGAGCCCGACGAGCGGTACGGCACCGGCCGCAGACCAAGCTCAGCCCGTCGCATGCAGCAAGGGACAGAACGGGCGGCTCGTGGCCTGCCCGAAGCCGGTGCCCCAGTCCAAGCTCCCCGCCGGGGCGAAGGACACCGCTACGGTCACCGAGCCGGTCGGCGACCTGGCCCAGCTCGTCGACACCCGAACCTGGACGACCGGCGGCGGCAACACCTACCCGGGGGCCACGGCGCCGTTCGGCATGACGCAGTGGAGTCCCGACACCATGCCGAACCGGTCTGCCGGCGGTGGCTACAGCTTCGGCGACACGTCGCTGACCGGGTACTCCCTGACCCACATCAGCGGCCCGGGATGCGGCGCAGCAGGCGACGTCCCGATCCTGCCGATGACCGGCGCGCTGCCCAGCGGCAATCCGAACAACGCGACCACGAAGTTCAGCAACACCGGCGAGGTGGCCCAGGCCGGCTACTACTCGGCGCAGAGCAACCAGCCCGACACGATCACCTCGGAGTTCACCGCGACCCCGCACAGCTCGATGGGACGGTTCACGTTCCCGGCGACCACCCAGGCCGATGTGCTCGTCAAGCTGATGAACAGCCAGAACGGGGACTTCGGCGACACCGCCCGCGTGGTGAGCGACACCGAGATCGTCGGCTCGGACAAGAGCGGTCACTTCTGCGGCGAGGCCAACAACGGTGGCCAGGTCCAGGAGTACACCGTCTACTTCGACCTCGTCTTCGACCACCCGTTCACGAGCTCACAGGTCATCACCCAGCCCGGCCAGACCGATCCCGCCGCCGTCTTCCTGACCTTCGACACGACGAGCAGCCCGGTGATCCAGGCGAAGGTCGCGACCTCGTACGTGAGTACGGACAACGCCAAGCTGGATTGGACCACCGAGAACCCCGGGTGGGACTTCGCCGGTACCCAGAACGCCGTCCAGCAGGACTGGAACACCCTGCTCGGCCGGATCGAGGTGTCTGGGCGTAGCTACTCGCTGACCCAGGAGTTCTACAGCCTGCTCTACAAGGACTTCATGCAGCCCAACATCGTCAGCGATGTCAACGGGCAGTACATGGGCTCGGACTTCAAGGTGTACACGGTCGGCAGCGGCCAGCACGACCAGTACGGCACCTATTCGGGATGGGACACGTTCCATTCCCTGTCGGAATTGCAAGCTGTGCTGGATCCGACGGCGGCGGGCGACCAGGCCCAGTCGCTGCTCAACTACTACAGCCAGGACGCCATCCTGCAGCAGTGGGGCTACCTGCACCTGAACAACTACGTGATGGTCGGCGACCCAGCCCAGTCGATCATCGCCGACTACTACGCGTTCGGAGCGCGCAACTTCAACACGTCCGAGGCTCTCGCCGACATGCTCAAGCAGGCGACGACGGTCAACGGCGTGCGGCCGGGGGAGGCATTGGAGCAGCAGTACGGCTACCTGCCCGAGGACGGCAGTTACGGCTGCTGCAACGCGCACGGGCAGGTGCCGACGCTGCTCGAGTACGACAGCCAGGATCTCGCGCTCTCGCATTTCGCGGCCGCGCTCGGCGACAGCGCGAACGCGACGATGCTCGAGCAGCGCGCGAACAACTGGCAGAACGTATTCAACCCGGTGAACGGACTGCTGAACCCGCGCAACCAGAACGGCGCCTTCGTGCCGGGCATCACCGGGACGACGACCAACCACTACGTCGAGGGCGATGCATACGAATACCTGTGGAACGTGCCGAACAACTACTCGGCGCTGTTCTCAGCGCTCGGCGGGAAAGCGAAGGTCGCCGCCAAGCTGCGTCAGTTCCTGTCGCAGCCGAACGGCTTCGGAATGTTCGCGCAGCTCAGCAACGAGTTCGGCTTCGGCGAGCAGTACGCGCCGAACTACGCCGGCGACCCGGCCGGTACGCAGCTGGCCGTCAACACGATGCTCAACACCATGTACCCGCCGGGGCCGAGCGGCCTGCCCAACAATGACGACCTCGGGGCGAACAGCTCGACGTTCATCTGGGAGATGCTCGGCATGTACCCGGAGAACTCCGGAACCGACACGCTCGTGTTCAACGGCGCCGGCTTCCCGCACGCGACGATCAACCTGCCCAGCGGCAAGACGATCACGATCAATGCACCGGGAGCGTCGGCCACGAACTACTACGTGCAGTCGATGAAGTTGAACGGCAGTCCGTACACCAAGCTCTACGTGCCCTTCTCGACACTGGCCAGCGGCGCGACGCTCGATTGGACGCTCGGCACCAAGCCGTCGACGTGGGGGACCGCTGCGAAGGACGCACCGCCCTCCTATGGCAACGGCACCCGCCCCGTGCTGGGCTACCTGTCCAGCTCGCAGGCGACCGTGGCCCCCGGCGCCACCACCACCGTCAAGATCGGTGGGCAGAACACGACTGCCAGCGGGCAGACCGTGCACGCAACCGTGTCGGCGCCCGACGGGCTGGACGTCACCGTGACCCCGTCCAGCGGAGACATCCAGGTGCCACCGAACGGAGCCGGCACAGTCACCCTGTCCGTGCACGCCGATGCGTCCACACCGCAGACGTTCTACACGGTGCCGGTGTCGTTGTCGGTGGGTGGCACCGCGCTGCCCGGGCTGAAGCTGACGGTGCTGGTGGCCCAGCCGGGCAGCCTGCTAGCCGCGTACGACAATGCCGGGGTCTCCGACGACTCTGCCGTCAATGCCGGCAACTTCGACGGCGGCGTGCGCAGTTACTCCGCGCAGGCGCTGGCCGCCGTGGGCGTGAGCCCTGGCCAGCCCGTCACATCCGGCGGGATCACGTACACCTGGCCCGCGCCCACGCCCGGGTACCCGGACAACGTGGTCGCAGCCGGCCAGAAGATCGCTGTCAACGCGCCCGCGGGCACTCAGCAAGTGGGCTTCCTCGGCTCGGCCACGAGTGGCCCGAGTCAGGGCGTCGCGACCCTCACCTACTCCGACGGCAGCACCGCACGCTATTGGCTCGGCCTGTCGGACTGGACGCTGAACGGCGGGCGCGCACAGCCGTCGTTCGGGAACCAGGTCGCGGCGACGACGACCTACCGCAACTGCGCAGGCTGCGCGGGCGGGCACGACAGCGTCGACACCGACGTGTTCTCGACGGCCATGCCGGTTGATCCGGCCAAGGCCCTGAGCAGCGTCACCTTGCCCTCGCGGGCATCCCAGGGACAGTTGCACATCTTCGCGCTCGGGACGTCCACGACGGCGATGGGCGGCGCTGTGATCAGCTCGATCAGCCCGACGACCGCCGCGGCCGGGCAGGTCGTGACGATCAGCGGAACCGGATTCGGCGCCAGCCAGGGCACCGGCTACGTCGCCTTCACCGACCTCGGTACGAGCTGGGGAGCGCCGGGCAACACCGCCGCGTTCACCGTGAACTCCTGGAGCGACACGGCAATCACCTTCACCGTGCCGACTCCGGGTGGCAGTAGCGGGCAGTTCCGGGTGTGGCCCGGCACCATCGCGTCGGTGATGGTGGTCAACAGCTCAGCCCAGGTCTCTGACATCGCCGCCCTGGAGATCACCCCGACCAGTTCGATGGGCGACTACTACAACAACGCCGGGATCAGCCCGGACAGCAACCAGGCCTGCGCCAACCTCGACGGCGTCGGGTTCAGCCTGTCGGCAGACGCCCTGGCGCAGGCCGGGGTGACGCCTGGCGGCAGCCTGACCTCGGGCGGGGTGACGTTCACCTGGTCCAGCACGCCGGCTTGCCAGCAGGACAACGTGCTCGCCGCCGGGCAGGAGATCCTGCTGCCCCAGCACGCAGGTGCGAGCAACGTCGGATTCCTGGTCACGTCCACCAACGGCGACTCCTCGGGCCCGGTCACGATCACCTATACCGACGGCAGCACCACAACGGCCACGCTGGACGTCACTGACTGGGCGGGCGGCCCGACCGACCCGGAGATCACCGCGGTGTCGACGCCGTATCGCAACTCGACCGGCGGGACGTCGCAGCAGCTCACCGTGTCGGTGTTCGAGATCAGCGTGCCGGTCGACTCCGCCAAGACCGTCGCGTCGGTCACGCTGCCCTATGTCGGCTTCCAGGTCGGCTCCGGGCGGGCCGGAATGCACGTCTTCGGCATCGGCACCGGCTGACGCGCGGCGTGCTGCGCTTGAGTTTGTGTCAGGGCGTTGCTGCGAACGACGTCGGGCGGGAAATGGGGTCCGTCACGGAGCCTCTGGAGCCGCCGATGAATGCCAGGTGGCTCGGTGGCTTGGGAACGCTGATCAAGTAACCCTGGGCGAGGTCGCAGCCGAGGTCGGTAAGCAATTGCAAGGTGGCGTCGTCTTCAATTCCTTCGGCCACGATGCGCAGGCCCAGGGCGTGGCCAAGTTCGATTGTTGCGCGAACGAGGTCGAGGTCGCGGCTGCTGTTCGTTTCGGTGAGCCCGGTGAGGAACGTCCGGTCGAGCTTGAGCTCTTTGACCGCGAGGCTACTGAGGTGGGCGAGTGAGGTGAAGCCGGCACCGAAGTCGTCGATGGACACGACGATGCCGAGGTCCCAGAGCTCTTGGATGACTCGCTGGGATCGATCGAAGTCAGAGATGACGCTGGTCTCGGTGATCTCCAGGACCAGCGCTTGAGCGGGCAGATCATGGCTGTCGAGGAGGTCGCGGACGAGATCGGTGAATCGTGGGTCGAGAAGGTTTGTCGCCGAGATGTTGACGGAGACCGTCAGCTGCTTGCCCTCGCTCCGCCAGGCCGCGCACTGCGCGACGGCGTCGGTGAGCACGAGGGTGGTGATCGAGCCCATCAGGCCGGCTTCTTCAGCGAACGGTAGGAACTCGAGTGGCGGCACGAGACCGAGTCGGGGATGTGCCCATCGCAGCAGACCTTCGACGGCGACGATCGCGCCGGTTCGCAGGTTCAGCTGTGGCTGGTAGTGCAACACGAGTTGGTGTTCGTCGATCGCTGCGCGCAATTCGTCCAGCAGCAACAGCCGGTTTCCGATTTTGTCGATGTCCGGCTCGTAGCTCGCAAATGGGACGCCACCCAACTTGGCTCTGTACATCGCGATATCCGCACACCACATGAGGGTTGCAGCATCGGTTGCATCGCTCGGCGCGAGCGCGATACCGATGCTCGCGCTGATACCGACGTGCGTCGTGCCCAGGGTGAAGGGCTCGGCCAGCCCATCCGTCAGTCGCTGGGCGACCGCAGCGGCGTACTCGGCGTCTCCGTCCACGAGCAAGACGACGAACTCGTCGCCGCCCAGTCGGATGAGCAGGTCGCCCTCGCGCAGGCACGCGGACAGACGTGGACCCAGCTGTGTGAGGACCTGGTCGCCGGCGGGGTGGCCATAGGTGTCGTTGATCTCCTTGAAACGGTCGAGATCCACGAACAGGAAGGCAAGAGATCGTGGCTGTGCGGCACTTGGGTCATAGTCTGCGAAGAATGCGTCGAGCACGGTCGACAGGCGCCGCCGGTTTCCCAGACCGGTGAGCTCGTCGGTGACGGACTGGTGGCGGCGCTCCTGGCTGAGTGCCGTCATCGCACGCACGGACAGGACCAGTCGGATTCCGACAAGAACCAGGGTCGCGGTGGCCAGGCCGATGGCAACTCTGCTTGTGGCATGCAGGTTTCCGACCAACAGCACGGTCAGCGCGCAAGCGGCGCTGAGCCCCGGAATGAGGAACGTGCCCGGCTTTTGAATGGCAAGCGGATTGTCTGCTCGCGGCCGCAACCAGACTGACATCGACAGGACCAGAATCGAAGCCGGCCAGGCGATTGCGTCGAGGATTACGCCCGGGCGACCCAGCGACGAGTTGAAGAGGTTGGCGGTGTCACCGACAACGTTGATGGCCATTCCGGCGGCCATGAGCATCCACGGTGCCCTCCGCCGCCCGGACACGAACGTTGATCCGCCCACGACCAGACCGAGGAGCAGGAGGTCCGCGATCGGGTAGGCCAGGTTGGTGACCACAGCGGCGGAACTTCCGCCCGCCAGATGAAGGACGCTGTGGAAAGCGAATGCTGCGCATACTGCAGCGGCGCCGACTCCGGCCACTGCGCCGTCGAGCCAGTTGGGGGTCGCGAGTTTTCTGATTTCCCCTCGCATGAAGATCAGGACGGCCACATACGTGAGCGGAAAGAATCCCAGGTAGAAGACATCCGCCAGCGACGGCGTCGCGGGCTCGGCGCCACCTTGTGATGCGGCCGTCAGTACAAGGTCACCGATGGCCCACATGAGTAGGCCGAATCCCAGCGTCAGAGCGACCGCCCGCCCGGGCCGTCGGGCGAACCCGCGGACCAGACACAGGACGCTACCGGCGACCTCGTATCCGGCCGCCGCCCAGTCGTTGAATATCGCCCATGGACGGTCGCCCTGAACGATCAAGGACGAGAGATAACCCGCGAGGAGTACACCCATCAACCCGTAAGTGGCCCACAGGACCGCACCAGCGCGAACGTTGAGGCGCGGCCGGGCCTGGGTCAGCGTCAGACGACGCACGTCCGTGACGCGTGCTCCATCCATCCGACACAGTCTCCAGTCTGGACGCGCGGTCACCGACTGCTCAGCAACGGTCGCGGCGTGCGCACCTACGATCGGCCCGCGGGACAAAGACTTGAGGCTCTGCGGAAGCTGTCAGATCGGTCGTCGGCGCACCGAACCAGCCAGACACCTCGAAGCGGCGGGTTGGAAGGCACCCATTTTGCCGCACCTGAACGGGGACTCGCGTCGAACCGGGCCGATGCCGTCGACGAATGTTCGATCTGTCACGGCCCTCTTGAGGTGCTCAGCCCGACAACGTTATCAGGCTGAGTCACGACATTCCGGACCGGAATTGCCGACTCTGCCGAGACCGGGGTTCAAGGGCACATAGCTCCGATGTCTGAGGGTTGTTATACGGGTCTGGTCAAAGCTTGTAAAGAGCTGCCTCGAGGTCGATGGACCCGTTCGAATCAGTCGACACCCGATCAGAACTCTCGGTATCAGCGATGCGTTGCGCGTCAGGTGCGCGCAATGTAACGAAATGGCAACGGGTCTTGCTGACTCCGGTGCGCGCGCTGTAAACGTGACGAGACATCCGATGGATTTGTTGATTGTCGGTGCATCGTGGCTGCGACATCTCGGGCGCCGCGTCGCATCGGCGCAGATCGTCACGTGTGGCCGTCGCGGATGTCTTTACCGCCTGCGACGGGAGCTCAACGCTCTGGAGGTCCTCGTGTCACCGATCGATTCGCGCAGTCCGCGGCAGCCGCTCGCTGTCGGTATGGCGTTACTCGTCGCCCTGGCCGGCGTCGTCGCGACGAACACGCCGGGAGCCGCCGCCGCAACCGCGCTCACAACTGCCTGGCGGAACGGCGCCTTCCAACTGGATCCGGCCGGGGTGGTCAGCCGCTCCGACATCGTGCTCGACTCGCCGAACCTGACCGGCACGCAGTCGATGCCCATGGGCAACGGCTCGCTCGCGGTGGCCGCGTGGGCCGCGAACGGGTTCACCGCGCAGCTCAACCGCTCGGACACGATGCCGGACCGCAAGTCGCCTGGCCAGGTGAATATCCCCGGGCTGTCGGTGATCAGCCACGCGCCCAACTTCAAAGGCATCCTGGATCTGACCGACGGGGTACTCAAGGAGTCCGGCGGCGGCATGGCCATGAAGGCGTGGGTGTCGAGTTCGAAGGACGAGCTGATCGTCGATGTCACCGGGGCCAACCCGGAGATCGCGCAGACCGCGTCGATCAACCTGTGGTCAGGCCGCAAGCCGACCGCTGCTGTGTCCGGGTCGATCGGCACGCTGGCCGAGACCTGGATCGACAACGGTGGGCACGGTGCCAGCGGCCAGACGTTCGGTTCGCTCGCATCGATTGCCGCCAGCGCGCAGCGCGTCAATGCTGCGGTCACCTCGCCGACACAGGTGCAGCTGACCTTCAAGCCACATTCGGATGGCTCGTTCCGAGTCGTGGTCGGCTCGCCGTCCTGGACGGGCGGCAATGCGGCGAGCACGGCAAGCGCCCTGCTCGGCGGCGATCTCACCGCGGCCGGCTCGACCTTGCTGGCCGGTCAGGATGCGTCGTGGAGCAGCTTCTGGTCGCACTCGGGGCTCATCGAGATGAACTCGTCCGACGGCAGCGCGGCCTACCTGGAGAACCTGCGAACGCTGTATCTGTATGCCGAGCGGGCGTCGATGAAGCAGGGCATCTACCCGGGCAGTCAGGCCGGCGAGGCAGACATGTTCGCGTGGAGCCAGGACCGCCAGACCTGGGTTCCGTCCGAGTACTGGCTCTGGAACTTGCGCACGCAGATCTCGGCGAACATGAGCTCGGGCAACTTCGACCTCAACACCCCGATCTTCGACATGTACGCCGACGACCTGTCGAACATCGAGGCGTGGACCAGCCAGGAGATGGGCGGCCTACCCGGTGCATGCGTCCCCGAGACCATGCGGTTCAACGGCAACGGGTTCTACGGCGGGGGCGACGATCGGAGCAATGCCTCCTGCGCGCAGGCGTCGAGCCCCAGCTGGAACGCACTCAACGTCAGCAGCGGGCCGGAGATGGCCGTCTATATGTGGAACCAGTTCCAGGACACCGGCGACACCGCCGCGCTGCAGAAGTACTTCCCGTTCATGAAGTCGGCTGCCCGATTCCTACTGGCCTACCAGAAGGTCGGCTCGGACGGCCTCCTGCACGCCGTGGCCAATGCGCACGAAACGCAGTGGGCGGTGCAGGATCCGACCACCGACATCGCAGCTGACCGCGCAATCTTCCCGATCGTCATCCGGGCCGCGCAGGTGCTCGGCACCGACACCGGGGCCGACGCCGAGCTGGTCCAGCAACTGCAAACCGCGCAGACGCAGATCCCGCCCTATCCGCGCACCGATGCCACCAGGGCGCAGCTGCTGAACCCCGATTACAGCCAGGCACAGACGGAGGCGGCCGACGCGACCGGCACCGACGTGATCGCGATCTCGTACCAGCCATCGGCGGCCCGGCACAACAGCGAGAACATCGAGCTCGAACCGGCCTGGCCGTGGAATGACATCAGTGACCGGGACAGCGCAATGTTCGCGCTGGAGCAGCGCTCCTACCAGCATCGCCCGTACGACCAGAACAACGACTGGGACATGGACGCGGTTGATGCCGCCCGCCTGCAGCTGCCAAGCCAGGTCGAGGCTCAGCTGTTGCAGATCACCGAGGGGCACCAGGTCTATCCCAACGGCTTCGCCGACATCGGCCGCACCGTCGGGTATCAGCCCTACTTCGAGCAGGAGGCGGGGCTGGCGACGGCTCTCAACGAGGCGCTGGCGCAGGACTACGACGGCTTGATCCGGTTCGCGCCGGCGTGGCCGACTGACTGGGACGGCAGTGGCCGCGTCTACGTGCAGAACAACGACAAGGTCGACGTGCAGGTCGAGAACGGCCAGCTGGTTACCGCCGCGATCGAAGCCGGCCACAGCGGCACCCTGCACGTCAAGAACGCGTGGCCCGGCCAGCAGGTCCAGGTCGTCGACGGCAGTTCGGGCGACGTCGTGGTGCAGCCAACCTCGGACGACACGTTCGCTGTTGCCGTAGCGACCGGGAAGTCGTACCTCATCGAGCGGGCCTCGGCGCCCACCGCGGACCTGCCGTTCGCGGAGGTGACCGGTACCGCGCCGACGACCGACCGCCATCTGGACGGCGTCCAGATCGGTCTCGACGCTCCCGGTCCGCCCGCGACTGCCGTCGTCGGCGCCGTGCTCGGCGGTACGAACGCCAACTACGGGCTCGGCCAGGTCGACTACGCCGGACCCGGAGACGGCGCGACGACAGGCGCATCCGATATCGGCGGGCTGAGCGCGCGCACGACCGTCGGCGGCCAGGGAAACAACAACATGTACTTCGACATCGACGACTCCGTCGCTCGCACCGGCGACTACTCGGCGACGGTCAAGGTCTCCTACTACGACAGCGGCACAGGCTCGATCCAGGTCCAGTACGACAACGGACCATCCGACCCGTACCACTCCGCGGGCACGATCGCGCTGACGAACTCGCACAAGTGGAAGACCGCCAGCACGACCGTGACAGGCGCCTACTTCGGCGGCCTCGGGCATGCCAACGGCGACTTCCGGCTGCACGCCGGGACGAGTATCACGGTGCACAGCGTCGCGGTGTCGGTCACCGGTCCGGCAGTTCCGGCTTTGACCGAGTTCCAGCATGCGCCGGCGATCACGACACCGAAGAACGCGGACGGCTCGGTCACCGTGCGCGAAGGTGGCACGGCCCTCTGCACGGCCACGGCCGGCGACGACGGCACGTGGAGTTGCGCGCCGACTAACGGGTTCACCGAGGGCAGGCACAGCATCACAGCCACGGTCACCGACCCGACCGGGCTCACCGGTCCGGCTTCGCCGGCGGTCAGCTTCGTCGCGTCGGACCAGCCACCCGGCACGGCCGTGGTCGGGGCGGTCGTCGGAGCAACCAACTCGGCGTACGGCATGAGCCAGGACGAGACGCCGTCGCCCGGGTTCGACGGCCCAACGACCGCCACAGTCATCGACGGACTGTCTGCTCGCACCAGCACGAACAGCAACATCTACTTCGACATCGACGACTCGATCGCGCACGCCGGCGACTACGCGGCCACCTTCACGGTTTCGTACTTCGACCAGGGCAACGGGTCGTTCTCGGTGCAGTACGACGACGGCTCGAGCGACCCCTACCGGTCTGCGTCGCCGAGCATCCCGTTGACCAACAGCAACACCTGGAAGAGCGCCACGGTCAGCGCGTCCGACGCGTACTTCGGAGGCGCGCAGCACTCGAGCGCCGACTTCCGGCTTCGCAACGGCAGCGGACAGCTGACCGTCCACAGCGTGGTTGTGTCGATCACCGGCGCAGGCGTGCCCAACGCGACGGACTTCCCGCCGCCAGTCACGATCACGTCGCCAACTTCGGGCGCGACCGTCAGCCCGACGCCCACGGTGTCGGGCACCAGCGAGCCGGACGCGACGGTGACCGTCAGGTCGGATGGCGCGGATCTTTGCACCGCGACCGCCTCCGACAGTGGCGCGTGGACGTGCACCCCGTCCACCGGGATGAGCGCCGGCCAGCACACCTTGGTCGCAGCGTCCATTGACGTCACCGCCATGCCCGCCACTTCGGCGCCGGTGCAAGTCACGGTCCAGACATGACGCTCCGCACCTGCACACAGGCAGGCGATCAGCGTGCTGGCCAGGGGACGGCCTGCCGGCCGCTGCCAGACATGCCAAGGCGGCCGACGAGCGGGTCAATGGTTGCGTGCTCTGACACCTGAATTGCGTCAGTCGCGATGGACCGGCTCGTCGTCGTTGATTGGCATGGGCGACATCTCCGCGCCGCCTTTCCTGCTGATAGTCCGGATGTGCCCGTTAGCGATGAGCCCAGAGCGCGGAGGACGTCCTCGGCTGTGCTGGCCCGGTGCGCGAGGACGTTGATGAGGGAGACGCGACTTCTCCGGCAACGCACCGATTGTCTGGGCTCGCTCGGCCAAACCGGACAAGTTCGCGTTTGGCCCAGCACTTGGTGCG
>WNGI01001539.1_pt1 | contig 19326 bp, 21 predicted proteins | sample 5400621 | NCBI WGS metagenome assembly WNGI01 (sample SAMN13153374, study PRJNA577476) | soil metagenome | isolation source: 20 cm soil or saprolite under Garry oak tree replicate 1 | place: USA:California | collected 2016-06-15
GCCGCTGATAGACGGTATCGGGCGTCCCGAGCTGCTGGAGCCGGCCCGCGTCGAGCACGGCGATGCGGTCCGACATCGTCATCGCTTCGGCCTGGTCGTGGGTCACGAATATCGTGGTCACGCCAAGCTGCTGCTGGAGCGCCTTGAGCTCCGTGCGGGTGTGGGTCCGCAGCTTCGCGTCGAGGTTCGAGAGCGGCTCGTCCATCAGGAACACGCGCGGTTCGCGGACGATGGCGCGCGCGAGGGCGACGCGCTGCTGCTCGCCGCCGGAGAGCTGGGCCGGCCGTCGGGGCAGCAGGTTCCCGATGCCGAGGAGCTCCGCGACGCGTTCGACCTTCCGCGCTCGCTCGGCCGCGCTGAGCTGCCGCACACGCAGCGGGTACTGGATGTTGTCGCGCACCGACATGTGCGGGTACAGCGCGTAGCTCTGAAACACGAGCGCGACGTCGCGATCCTTGGGCTCAAGGCGGATGACGCTCGCGCCGTCGATCAGGATGTCGCCGCGATCGGGGTGCTCGAGGCCGGCGAGCATGCGGAGCGCGGTCGTCTTGCCGCACCCTGATGGCCCGAGCAGGACGAGGAACTCGCCGTCGGCGACGTCCAGCGTGAGACGATCGACGGCGGCCCGATCCTGCGTCGGAAAGCGCTTCGACACGTCGGCGTATTCGACACGCGACACTTCCTTAGAGACCCCGCGATGTCGCGATGAGACCACGCACCATCATTCGCCGAGTGGCGAGGAAGATGGCCATGACGGGAACGGCATAGAGCACGCCCATGGCGGCCACGATGCCGTACTGCACCTCGGTGTAGCCGCCCCGCGTCCGCAGGGCCTCGTAGAACGCGAGCGGCACGGTCTTCAGATCCTGCGTATCGATGAGGATGATCATCATCAGGACCTCCGCCCATGCCGCGAGGAACGAGAGACCGGCGACGACGCCGATGCCGTTGCGCGCCACCGGCAACACCACCTCGGCGAGCGCGCGCAGCTTGGAGCGTCCGTCCAGCCAGGCGGCCTCCTCCAAGTAGCGCGGCACGTTGTCGAAAAAGCCCTTCATGAGCCAAATGAGGAACGGCAGCTCGATCGCGGCGTGAATGAGGATGAGGCCGAGATACGAGTTGCGCAGGCCAAGTGCCCGCGCCAGGCCGTAGATCGGGACCATCGTCGCCGAGAGCGGCATCGTCTGGAGCAACAGGACCGCGTACGTGATCCAGGATTTGAACCGCCACTCCAGGCGCGACAAGGAGTAGCCGGCGAGCGCGACGGCGACGACGTCAAGGAGCATGGTGGCGCCCGCGACGAAGACCGAGTTCGCGAGCGCGCGTCCGAAGTCGTGCTCCGTGAAGATGCGCACGAAGTTGTTGAGGGTCGGCTGCGCGGGAAATCGGATGTACGCCTCGGCGTTCGCGTCGAAAGCGGCGGTGAACAGCCAGAGGAACGGCACCAGGAAGAAGACGGCGACCAGCACGAACACGACGTGGACCGCCAGGGCCTCGATCCACGAGGCGCCGCGCGGCGCCGCGGCCGTGCGTGTGACGCGCGACGCGGCTCGCGTGGTCACGCGCGCGCCCTCGACCAGTTGAGGTAGACCACGGCGAAAGCGAAGTTCAGGGCCAGCATGACGACTGCGATGGCGGACCCGTACCCGATCGAGAACGACTTGAACGCGGTGTGGAACGCGTACAGCGCGATGACCTCCGTCGCGATGCCCGGTCCCCCGTTCGTGAGCGCCTGGATGACGATGAACGTGCCGAACGTCGACATCGTGATGGACAAGAGCGCGAGCGCCGCGATCGGCCTGAGGCTCGGCAGGGTGTGGTCCCAGAACCGGCGCCAGGCGTTGGCGCCGTCGATGCGCGCCGCCTCATAGATGTCGGGCGGGATCGTCTTCAGAGCGCCGAGGAAGATGATCATGGTGAAGGCCGTCCCACGCCAGATGTTCGCGAGGATCACCGCGGGCATCGGGAACGAGCCGATCCAGTCGACCGGCCCGAACCCCAGCGAGCTCAGAAAGACGTGGTTCAGCGAGCCGAAGAAGAAGTCGTACATCGCGACCCAGAGGAAGCCGGCGATGAGCGCCGGGTTGACCCACGCGAGCAGGACCGCGCCGTACGCGAGGGCGCCCAGCCACCAGCCCCGGTGCTCCGCATGGTCGATCAGGAGCGCCAGGGCGAGGCCGAGGACGAACTGCCCGATCACCGCGGAGCCGACCACGAACACGACCGAGTTTCTGATCACGGTCCAGAAATCCGGATCGGCGAAGAGCCGCGCGTAGTTGTCGAGCCCGACAAAGCGCGGATTCGCGGCGTCGATGCCGACCAGCGCGAGGTTCGTGAGGCTGGAATACAGGGCCCAGAGCGCGGGCCCGACGAAGAAGAGCGCGAGGAGCAGCGCGGCCGGGGTGACCCCGACGAGGTACGTGGAGTTCCTCGCCACCACGTTTTAGAGAATAGGCCGGGACGGGCGCCGGAGCGGAGGCGGAAGCCCCCGCTCCGCGCCTATTCGCTTACTGCTCGACGACCTTGTCCGCGCCGATGGCTTGCTTCAAGTCCGCGGAGTACTGCTTCGCGGCGTCGTCCGGGCTCGAGTCGCCGTTCGCGACGCGGCCGGTGGCCTTTTGGATCGCCGTCGTGATCTTGCTGAGGTTGGGATCTGGTGGCACGAACTTCGCCTTCTCGAGTGACTTCGTCGAGTCCACCAGGTACTGCTGCGCTTTGAACTCCGGGACGTCCGCGGAGTCGCTGCGTGCGACCGGGTGCGGGTCCTCGATGTTGATCTTTGCGACGGTGTCCTTGTTGTTCCAGGTCTTGATGAACTCCCAGGCGAGCTCCTTGTTCTTGGACCTCGCGGTGATGTACCAACATGTGCCGAGGCCGCCGATGGTGAATGAAGGCCCGCCGCTCTCCGTCGGATGCAGCAGGTAGCCGACATTTTTCTCCGTGCCGGCCTTGTCCTTTGATGCCCAGCCGCCGTAGACCCAGCCGCCCTCGAAGAGGAGCGCGAGGCTTCCGTCGCCGAGCTTCGCGCGCATGGCGGTCCAGGGTTTGGTCGACGTGAGGATCTCCTTCGGCGAGAGGCCCTGTCCGTACACCTTCTGGTAATAGGCGAGGGCCTTGCGGATCGCCGGGCTGTTGCCGACCCACTTGCCATCGCTTGTGATCACATCGCCCCCGTACGCCCATACGAGCGGCACGAAGGCGTGGTCGCGAGCGCCGTCCGAAGCCGCGGCGCCCGCGTAGAGCGCGTACGGAACGACGCTCGAGACCTTTGACTTCACCGCGGAGGCCGCGGCGAGGACGTCGTCGAGCTTCGACGGAGACCAGTCCGCCGCCAGCCCGGCCTTCTGCAGGTCGTCCCTCCGGAAATAGAGCCACCGTGTGTCCATCCCGTACGGGATCGCCCAGACCTTGCCCTTGTACGTCGCGCCCTTCTTGATGGAGTCGGGGTAGAACTTCCAGTCCGCCCAGGCGTTCACGTATGTGTCGAGCGGCTCGATGTATCCCGCATCGGCGAGCTCACCGATGCTGTCGCCGCCGAAGTGGAATACGTCGGGCACGTCGCCCCCGCTCTGGAGAGCGAGCAGCAGCTTGGGGTAATAGAGGTCGTCCGAAACCTTCTGCAGATCGACCTTCACCGTCGCGCCGGAGTTCGCGGTCTGGACCGCCTGCGCGGCCTGGTCGACGTACTTCGGTTTGACTCCGAGCTCGTCGGGATAGGACACGGTGATCGTGCCCGTCAGGCCTTTGGCCTGACTGGGCGCCGCGCCCGTCGGCGGCGCGGCGGAGGGCTGCGCCGCCGGTGCGCAGGCCACGGCGATGCCCGTGGCCGCAGCAGCCCTCAGGAATGTTCGACGAGAATACTTGGACATCGGTGTTCCCCCTTTTGAGCGCCCGGAGTATAGGAGTGGGTCGACCATGCCCGTAGACCAGACGCGCGTCATCGCGGAGGCTCGCCGCGTTCTATCTGGCAATCGGCAGCGCGGGATCTCGCAATGGGGAGGTCGTCGCTATGACTTCATCTGTCCGTCACCGACGACCTACCCGTTCCAATGGTTTTGGGATAGCGCGTTCCACGCGATCGCGCTGCTGCACGTCGATCCCGAGCTCGCCAAGCAGGAGATCCGCTGCTTGATGCAGGGCGCGCAGCCCGATGGCTTCATCCCGCACATGATCCTGTGGGAGAAGGGCACGCACGAGGAGGCGCTGCGCGAGGTCCAACCGATCTGGCTGGCCGACCCCTTCTTCACCGCGACGATCCAGCCACCGGTCGTCGCACGGGCGGTCCTGCGCATCCATGAGGCGACCGGCGACGCCGGCTTCGTCCGCGATGTGCTCCCGCCGATCCGCCGCTTCTTCCGCTGGCTCAAGGCGGTGCGCGACCCCGACGATGACGGGCTCGTCGCGTTGATCCAGCCCGACGAGTCGGGGCTCGATGCCAGTCCCAAGTACGACGCGCTCATGGGCATCACGCCGGAGTCGACTGAAGAGACTCTCCCGGAGCTCCAGCGGTCGATGCAGCGGCTCTACGACGCCTACGCGCCCTATCGGGGCGAGCCCGCACGCCTTCCCGCGCTCGACGTCTTCACGTGGGAGGACGTCATGGTGAATGCGATCTACGCGGATGGTCTCCGATGCCTCGCGAAGCTCACAGCGATCGCCGGCGACCTACCGGGCGAGGCGGACGAGTTCTCCGCGCGTGCGGAACGCGTGCGCCGCGCGCTCGAGACCAAATGCTGGGACGAGGACACGGGGGTCTTCTGGGACCTTGCGGGCCGGGCAGAGAAGCCCGCGCGGACGCTCACGTTCTCTTGCCTCTTTCCACTCATCCTCGAGGACCTCGACCCGCGAAAGGCGAAACGACTTGTGGACGAGCATCTCCTCAACGAAAAGGAGTTCTGGCTCCCCTACCCGATCCCGAGCGTCGCCGCCAGCGAGCGGGCATTCGATCCGGGCTGGCGCGCAAAGACCACCTGGCGCGGGCCTTCCTGGGTCAACGTGAACTGGTACCTGTACTGGGGACTTCGCGCGCACGGGCGGGGTGATGTCGCGAGTCGCATCGTCGAGCGGACGATCGAGATGATCGACCGAAACGGCATCCGCGAGTTCTACGACCCGCGGACGGGCGACGGAGAAGGCGCGCGTGATTTCGGGTGGACGACGCTCGTCCTTGATCTCATCGCGGCCGAGCGGGGCTCGGCGTAGGTCAGCGGCGCCCTTCGAGACCAAGCATCTCGCGCATGCGCACGTAGCCGATCACCGACTCCTTGAAGAGAAGCCCCGCGAGCGACCTGCCCTTCATCACGGGAACCAGCGGAAGGTCAGTGGCGCCGAAACGCTCGAGCGCCGTCGTCAACGGATCGTCCGGGCTCACCGTTGGGAGATCCTCGATGCGCGTCATCACTTCGTCGACCGGTGTGACCGCCCAGCGCTCCTGCTCCACCTTGCGTAGGTCGCCGATCGTGACCAGGCCGATCACCCGGTCGCCCGACACGACCGGGATCGCACGGAGGTTCAGGGGCAGGACGAGGTCGCGAATGAGCGAACCGACCGTGCTGCCGGCTGGGGCGGTGCGGACGTCGGTCGTCATCAGCTGTCCGACGCGTACGGTGCCGACCATCGACGAGAGTCGCTCCTGCTGGAGCGTCGATGTCGCCGCGTTGAACAAGAAATATGCGATCAGCCCATACCAGAAGCCCTGAAACTGGTTCGACTCAAGGCGGATCCCGAAGACCTCGAAGTTCCACCCGAATAGGAAGTTGGCCGCAAGGAGAAGAAAGATACCCGCGACGATCTGACCGCCCCGTGCGGCGATCCGCGTCGCCCGCAAGCGCTCACCAGAGATCCCCCAGATGGCCGATCGCAGCACGCGTCCGCCGTCGAGCGGAAAGCCGGGGATCATGTTGAACAAGGCGACCGCGATGTTGATCAAGCCGAGATAGCCGGCCACCCCGCCGATCACCTCAAGCCACGGGGCGGTTGCAAGCGACGCACCAGCGGCGATCGCGATCGCGAATCCGACTCCCCCGATGACCAAACTGGTTAGCGGACCCGCCGCGGCCATGAAGAACTCGGCCTTTGCCGAGGGCGGCTCTCGTGTGAGATTCGCGACCCCGCCGAGGAGGAAGAGTGTGATCGACGAGACCGACATGCGGAAGCGTCGCGCCACGAGCGAATGCGCGAGCTCGTGTGCGAGGACCGACGCAAAGAAGAGCACGGCAGTGACAGCCGAGACGATCAAGACTTTTTCTCGTGACCACTGCGGGAACTGATCCGGATAGACGGACTCCGAAAGCGAGAAGACGACGAGGAAGAAGATCAGGATCCACGAAACGTGAATGCGAATGTCGATCCCGAAGAGGCGAGCGACGCGTATCGAGCCGGGCATCTTCCGAGCATACTGGTCGACCCGTGGAACTGCCGACCGTTCCAGAGCTGGCGGGCATGATCGACCATGCGGTCCTCAAGCCAACGCAAACCGAGCGGGACGTCGTCGACGCGTGCACCCTCGCGCTGCGCTGGCACATCGCGTCGGTCTGCGTAAAGCCGTTCTACGTTCCGGTCACGGCTCGGCTGTTGAAGGACTCCGGCGTGTTGACGTCCACGGTGATCGGCTTCCCGCACGGTGGGCAGTCACCCGAGGTGAAGGTCGCGACGGCAACGACCGCCCTTCACGACGGCGCGACGGAGCTGGACATGGTCATCAACATCGGTGCGCTCATCGACAAGGACTACGCGACGATCGAACGCGAGGTCGCGCTCGTCGTGGGACTCGCGCACGCCAGCGAGGCGCAGGTCAAGGTCATTCTCGAGACGGGCTACCTCGACGACGCCCAGAAGGCGATCGCCGCGCAGATCGCAGCCGCCGCGGGCGCGGACTATGTGAAGACGTCGACGGGCTTCGGTCCCGAGGGCGCGACCGTCGAGGACGTGCGGCTCCTCCGCCAGGTGGTGGGGCCGGACATGGGCGTGAAGGCGTCCGGCGGGATTCGCACGCTCGACGATGCGCTGGCGATGATCGGCGCGGGCGCAACGCGGCTCGGCACGTCGTCGACCGGCGAGATCCTCATGGAGCTCCGCAAGAGACGCGGAGAGGTCTAGGGGGCGGCTGGCGCCGCCCCCCATGCTGACTTAGTCGCGCTCGTTCTTGTCGTTGATCTGGCCGCGAATCTCGCCGGCAGGTTGAGTCGACGAGTGAACGTTCGCGTACGCGACGCCCGCACGAATCGCGGCAACCAACTCCGCCCACTCGCCGGGAGCGATGCCCTGGCCCGTGGGGCCCTGTACGTCGGCCGGTGTGATCGTGCCCGTGATCACGGTGCCCGGAACACACGGCGCAGGCTTCGTTCCGCCACCGCAGAGGAATGCGGCGACTCCGCCTGCGACGCCACGCTGTCCAAAGTGGACGTGAGCGAAGAGTACGTTGCTGTTGAGGTTCGCGAAGGTGAGCGAGTAGTGGATCGTCTGATTTTCATCGTCGATCGTGGCCGTGAAGTCGCCGCTTCCGGCACTGGAGACCGCCGGGGTCTCCTCGTAACCGATGAGCGTCGTCTTGAAGCGGCTCTTGTCGTTGCCGGCGACGACACCGGCAATGAGTGTGAATGTGAGAGCTGCGATCGCGAAAGCGAGTAGGCCAAGCTTGATGTTGGGCATCGCTGTTACCTCCCTGAGTCGTGGCCGTGCAAGATACGCAACGCGAACTGACTTGGATCAAGTCACCGATACTTGCTCGGAGTGGACGCCTACCTAGCGGTTGTCTCCAAGCGTGAGGTCCGTGAGTACACGGAACGTCCGATCCCCGACGAACTCTTGAGGAAGATCCTGCAGTCGGGACGGGCCAGCGGGAGCAGCAAGAACACCCAACCCTGGCGCTTCGTCGTCCTGCGGGACCGCGAGCATCGAAGAAAGCTCGCCGGCTCGATCATGGCGCCTCGAAACCTGGAGAGCTGCGCGACCGCGGTCGCCATCGTGCTGTCGAACGAGCGGCTTCGCTTCGATGCCGGGCGGGTCGCGCAGAACATGATGATCAGCGCGTGGGCGCTCGGCGTCGGGAGCTGCCCGAACTCGGTGCGGCCGGACCAGCACGACGCGATGCGCGCGGATCTCGGCATTCCAAGCGAGGCCGCCATCGCGACGGTGATCACGCTCGGCTATCCCGCGCCCGGCCAGCCGCGTCCGCGAGCGAAAGCGGATCCCGAGAAGGTGCTCGCGCGTGTCAATCGCCTTCCACTGGATGAGATCGTCGGCTACGAGCGTTTCAAGGCGTGAGCACGGGTCGTACAATGAAACGAAAACCGGAGACTGATTGACCCTCGCACCTTCCCCCGCTCGCTTCGGCGAGCTCGCGATCCACCCCGACATCTCGAGAGCCATTGATGAGCTTGGTTTCATGGCGCCGACGCCTGTGCAGGTCCGCGCCATCCCCGTTCTGCAGCAAGGCCGTGACCTCTTCGCACAGGCGCAGACCGGGACCGGGAAGACCGCCGCGTTCGCGATCCCGATCCTCGAGAAGGTCGATCCGGGGCTCAAACGCCCGCAGGCGCTGATCGTCGTGCCAACGCGGGAGCTCGCGCTGCAGGTAACGCGCGAGTTCGGGGCGATCGGAAAGTACCGGCACGCGCACGAGGTCGCGATCTACGGCGGCGTTCCTTACGGCCCGCAGGAGCGTGCCCTCGCCCGCGGCGCGGCGATCGTGGTCGGAACGCCGGGGCGGCTGCTCGATCACATCGAGCGCGGCAAGCTCGACCTCGGAGGGGTGACCGTAGTGATCCTCGACGAGGCCGACCGGCTGCTCGACATGGGCTTTGCGCCGGAGGTCCGTCGTCTTCTCCGTCGGTGTCCGGCGAAGCGCCAGACCGCCCTCTTCAGCGCGACGCTCGTGGCGGACGTGCGCGAGCTCGCGCAACGCTTCACGCACGACGCCGTTCAGGTCGCGATCGAGCCGGAACAGCAGAACGTCGACAGCGTCGAGCAGGTCTACGTCGAAGTTCTGGAGCAGGACAAGGTGCGTGCGCTTGAAGAGCTTCTGCGCCGGTACGAGACCGATCAGGTGCTCGTCTTCCGCCACACCAAGCGCGGCGTCGACGACCTCGAGGACAAGCTGCGCAGACGGAAGCACGACGTGGCCGCGATCCACGGGGATCTGACGCAGCGCGAGCGGGAGCGGACCCTGCAGCGCTTCCGCGAAGGCGACCTGCATGTCCTGATCGCAACGAACGTCGCCGCCCGCGGCCTGCACATTGAGGACATCAGCCACGTCGTGAACTACGACCTCCCCGAGGACGCCGACGTCTTCACCCATCGGGTCGGCCGGACCGGGCGAGCGGGGAAGACGGGGGTGGCGGTCACCTTTGTGGGGGAGTGGGACTTCGATCAATTCGATCAACTTCGTGCCAAGGCCGGCGTTCCCTTCCGGCGAGAGATCCTGGAGCTGTACGACCGCCACTAGGCTCACGGCGTGGCGAGTGGGCAGGCGCCGGAGCAGCGCGAGTCTTACGCCGTCGTCCGTCTCGATTCGTTCCGCGGTTTCACTCCCCGTCCAGAGAACGTGACCGTAAAGAAGGTCGTCTCGAGCCTGGCCGACGCGGAGCTCGAGGTGCGCTACCTCAACGGGCTTGCAGCGACAGGGACCGTCTACTTCGTTCAGCGAACGACCGTCGCACTGGAGAGCCGGCCCGCCCAGCCGGTCAGCGCCCCGCCGGTCAGCGCCCCGCCGGTCAGCGCCCCGCCGATCGCGGCCTCCGCGCCGAAGCCCGCGACGGATCCCAGGTCGCGCCGCGCCCGAGCGGAAAAGAAGAAGAGCAAGAAGAACAAGAAGAAGAGCACGAAGGGCCGGCGGAAGTAGCCCTAGTCGAGGGCGATCGAACTGACGATCTGCTCCAGCGTTCGCTCGGTCACTCCGTGCGGGCCTTCGCTACCGGGACCGGTGACGTACCGGAGGACCAGCATCCGCTCGCCACGCTCGACGTAATAGGCGTGCATCCGGAGCGATGGCGAGACCGCCCACGATGCGGCATATGCGGGCGACCCTCCGATCGTCGTTTGACCGGTCACGCAGGGGTTCACACCGCATCCATCGGCTCGCGCCCAATCCATGGCAAGGACGTCGCGCCGCTCGTGGACCTCTACCACAACATCCCATGGAACGACCAACCCTGGGCCAACCGCCAACACCCACTCGTCAGCGCTCTGTCGTGTGAATTCGACGCGTTCCAGCTCGCCCACCGGCCCGCGGCCGCGAAGCAGAGGCGCGACGCGCCAGTCCGCCGGTAACACGATGCCGTAACCGAAGGCATCGCTTCGATAGACGCTGCAGCCGCCGCGCAAGCACGTGGGGCGTGGGATGATCACGAGAGGGGTGGTGACGCGTCGGCCCGATGCCGCGGCGTCCACAACATCGCGAGCTGTCATGACCGCGCCGAGGACGAGCGCGACCGTCGCGGCGAGAACGAGCGCGGTCAGCGGGATCGATCGCCGCGCGGTGTGCCGGTCCGGGATCCAGGTTTCTTCGGCCGGCAAAGGAAGTGAATCGATCTCCCGGCGGAAGATCCGTTCGATGCTGAGCTCAGGAAGCATTTCGCACCTCCGCGCGCATTCGCGCTTTGGCTTGCGCGAGCGTCGCGCTCACCGTCCCCGTCTTCACCCCGAAGTGCCGCGCGATCTCGCGATGATCGAGGCCGAGGTAGAACTGCGCGACGACCATGGCCCGCTGACGCTCGCTCAGCCCGGCGAGGAGCCGGCCGACTTCCATCCGGTCAAGGAGCGCTTCGATCTCGTCGTTGCCGCTCTTGACGCTGAGCAGGTCGAGCGGCAGTGACGGAAGACGGAATCCTCGCCGAGCGCTCCGGACCGCAACGATGAAGAGCCAGCCGGCGAGGTCGGCGTCATGGGCCGGAGGGCGACGCAGACCCGCGACGAAGGCGTCGTGCAGCGCGTCGAGCGCGCGATCAGGATCGCGCAACACCGCGAGGAGGGCGCGGTAGACGCGCGGGAACTCCACGCGGTACAACTCGGCCCAGCGCTCCGCGGTGATCACCACCATGTAATGCCACCGTCGGGCCGATTTCGTTAGTGGGGCGGGCGCTCGGTCGCTAGGCCGGAACTTTCGTCTTCGCGAGCTCCTTTCGAACCAGTTTGGTGGCCTCGACGACCGCCGTGCATTTCTCGACGCACTCCTCGATGGTCCGCGTCTTGAGCCCGCAGTCGGGGTGCGGCCAGAGCTTCTCCGGCGTGACGTAGCGCAGGCCCTTGCGGATCCCCTCGGCTGCGACATCGACCGTCTCGGTCTCGTGCGTATGCGCGTCGACGATGCCGATCGCGAGCTCCTTGGTGAAGGGATCACGATCGAACAGCTCGAGCCAGCGGTAGCCGTAGTTGGCCATCGCGAGGTCGAGCTGATCGACGGGCAGGTCGAGCACCTGCGGATAGATCGCTGCAAAGTCGCCGTAGCAGATGTGCGAGATCGTCTTCGCGGAGAGTCCGGCGGTGACGATACCCATGGCCTCGATAGCGATCTCGATCTCCTCCGGTCGCGCGTGGATCGCCGGCTCGTCGATCTGGATGTATTTCGCGCCCGCGCGCTCAAGATCACGCGCTTCGTCGCGAACGACCTCGGCGAGCGCGAGCGCGGCGTCGCGCCGGGTCGGATACGCCTCGTTGTACGACCAGTCGAGCAGCGTGTAGGGACCGGTGAGCATGCCTTTCACCGGTCTCGTGGTCAGCGACTGCGCGTATTCGAACCAGCTCACCGTCATCGGCTGCAGCCGCTGCACTTTGCCGGCGATCACCGGCTTGTGGTAATAGCGATTGCCGTACGACCGCACGAGGCCGCCAAGCTTGAAGCCCTCGAGACGCTCGGCGAAGTACGCGACCATGTCCCCGCGATACATCTCGCCGTCGACCAGCACGTCGAGACCGATGTCCTCCTGACGGCGGATCCACTCCGCCGTCGCCTTGCGCTCGAGGTCCTGCAATTCGGTCGCGCCCAGCTTGCCGCGCGCGTGCTGGCCGCGCGCCTTGGTCAGATAGTCGGGCTTTCCGAAGGACCCGACGGTCGTGGTGGGCAGGATGTTCTCTGTCATGCGGGCACCTTCTCTCCGGTGACGAGCCGCGCGCCTTCGACGAGCGCCCTGAGCTTCGCGCGGGCGACGTCGCGAGGCAGATATTCGAGCGATGTCGTGGGGGTCAGCCTCAGATGGTCCAGGGGCACGAGCTTCAGGGCACGTTCGGCGTAGCCCGCGACCTCCGCAGCCGTTTCGAGTCGAGTGTTGCGAGCGTCGACGACGCCAAGGAGCACGTACTTGTTGCGGAACGCGTCGAGCCGTTCGAAGGTCGTCGTGTCGCGGCTACGCACGTCGATCGCGATCGCCGCGACCGGAAACGAGGCCAGAGACTCGAGGACCGCGTCCGGCGGGAAGAAGTACGTCACGAGAGCGAGCGCGTGGGCTGTATCGGCGAGCCGGCGGTAGGCCTCGCGCGCGAGCTCGATGTGGCGCGGAGATGCCACCACTGCCGGATCCTCGATGTCGACCATCCGCGCGCCTGCCTCACTTAACCCACGAATCTCCCGCGCGGTCGCATCGGCGATCGCGAGGACGCGATCCTCGAGCGAGCCGAAGTGCTCGTCCCGTGACGCCAGCGTGGCGAACGTGAGCGGCCCGGGTACGGCCGCTTTGAGCTGGGCCTTCGCAACTCCCTTAGCGAAGGTGAAGTCGCGCACGAGCGATTTTCCGTCGGTGACGATCGGTCCGGTGATCACGGGCTGGCGGAAATAGGTGTTGTTGTCATAGAAGCGCTCGAGCGGTCCGGGCTCGACGCCGGACCACGTCCGGGCGAATGGCGAGAGCAGGTCGTCCCAGCGGATCTGCCCATCGTTGACAACGTCCACACCGGCGGCTTCGATCTCGCCGATCGTGGAGCGGGTGACATCGTCGTACACCTTGTCGAGCTCGGCATCACCGATCTCGCCGCGGTCGTGCCGATGAAGCGCTCGTCGTAGCTCCTGTGCAGGAAGCTCGTCGCCGATCTTTGGATACGCGCCGATGACCGTCGTTTTCATACCACCCACCTTGCTTTCATACCGCCACCTTTGCTTGTGGCCGCGGCAGGAGTCCCGCCGCCTCGACTACGCGACCCACCGCTTCAGGCCACTCGATCGCGTAGAGATGAACGCCACGGACGCCGGGGAGGGCCTTCAGCGCCTTCACCATCTCGACCGCAATCGCTATGCCTTCGGCCTCCGCGTCGCCCGCTTTCTTCATCCGCTCGAGGACATCGGTCCCCAGCGCGAGGCCCGGCACCTTCGCCATCCGCTCGGCCTGCTCGGCCGAGCGCAGCACCAGCACGCCCGCGATGATCGGCACCTCCCGCGCACCGCCGCGGCGGACCTCGACGAGCCACTGGCTGAAGGTCGCGAGCTCGAAGACAGGCTGCGTCTGGATGAACTCGGCGCCAGCCGCGATCTTTTCGAGTGTCTTCGTGAGGTCGGCCTCCATAGGCTTCGTGAACGGCGAGGCCGTCGCGCCCACGAGCATCTTCGGCGGCTGCTTGATCTCATCGCCGGAGAGGAAGCGCGCTTGATCGCGCATGCCGACGGCCATCTTCACGAGGCCGACGCCGTCGAGATCTTTGACGTTGACCGCGTCGGGGTGATTGCCCTGCTTCGGATCGTCCCCGCTCATGAACACGAAGTTCTCAATGCCGATCGCCACCGCGCCCAGCAGATCAGCCTGTAGCGCGATGCGGTTCCGATCGCGGCCGGTGATCTGAACGATCGGCTCGACGCCGGACGACCGCACGATCGTGGCTGCCGGGATCGCGGCCATGGCCACCACCGCGCGGTTGCTGTCGGTGACGTTGACCGCGTCCACGACGCCTTTGAGCGCCTCGCCACGCCGGCGCACGACGTTCGCCGCGGCGCTCTTGGGCGGGTTCAGCTCCGCCGTGACCACGAACTCGCCCGATCTGAGAAGGCTCGCGAACGCGCTCAATGAAAAAGACCTCTCCATTTCTGAGAGGTCTTCCAGTTCGGTCGAGCCTCTCATCTTTCCCTTTTTTCGGGTCGGATTTGGCACCACAACGGGTCTCCGCCGGTTGCCGAGGCGTCATCGGGCCGTTCCCTCAGCCTCTCTGGATGAAAGGGGTCGCGTATGAAGTTTCGAAGGATGCTAGCACGTACACTTCGCCCGCTTTCGCATGCCCGATCGGCTCATTGAACGCACATTGCGCGCCTTCAGCGACGAACTCTCCGCCGACACGCCGGTACCGGGCGGCGGGAGCGCGGCGGCCTACGCCGGTGCGATGGGAGCCGCGCTCGCTGCGATGGTCGCCAGGATTGCGAGCAAGAAAGAAAGCTCCGAGCGGATGGGCGCGTTCGCCGCGGAGATGGACGGACTGCGCGTGGATTTCCTCCGGTTCGTGGACGAGGACAGTGCCGCGTATGCCCGAGTGGCCGACGCGATGAAGCGGCCGCGCAAGACCGATGAGGAGAAGGCGGCGCGACAGGAGCTCATGCAGACCGCGCTTCTCGCCGCGTCACGCGTGCCGCTCGAGGTCGCGAGGATCGCCCGGCGCCTGCTCGACGCGTGCGAGCGCGGCGTTGAGAGCGCGAGCCCGATGACCGCCAGCGACATCGGCGTCGGTGCGCTCATGGCGGAAGCCGCCCTGCGCGGCGCGGCGCTGAACGTGATGGTCAACCTCGCGTCCATAAAGGACCCCGCGCAGGTGAAGGCGCTATCCGAGGATCTGGACCACGTTCTCGAGGGCGCCGACGAGCAGCGGCGCCGAATTACGGACTTCGTCGAGTCGCGGATCGCTCGCTAGTGCGGCTTCTTCATGGCAAGCCACTCGCCGAGAAGCTGCATGCCGCGTCGCGGGAACGAGCCGACGCGCTCCACACGCGGGGCATCGCGCCACGGCTCGCCGCCGTGTCGGTGGGGGCCGACCCCGCGGCGAACACCTACGTGCAGCGTCTCGCCACTCGCGGGAACCGTCTGGGTATCGCGGTCGATGAGATCTCGCTCGGTCGCGACGCGACCGAGCGCGAACTGACCGAGAGACTTGAGCGTCTCGCGGCTGACCCTGGCGTCCACGGCGTGCTGCTGCTGACGCCGTTGCCGGGCGCGCTCGACGAGGGGCACATCGTCGATCACATCGCGGCCGCGAAGGACGTCGAAGGGATGAACCCGTTCAACGTCGGGCTGCTCGCGGACGGCCGGCCGCGGTTTGTACCCTCGACCGCGGAGGCGGTCGTCGAGCTCCTAAAGTTTCATCGCATCAAGCTCCGCGGCGCGCGTGCCGTGGTCATCGGCCGCAGCACCGTGATCGGCCGACCCGCCGCCTACCTCCTATTGAAAGAGGATGCGACGGTGACGATCGCGCATAGCCACACCCAGGATCTTCGCGCGCTCACGAAGGACGCCGACATCGTGGTCGTTGGCGTCGGTCGAGCCGGATTTCTGCGCGGCGACATGATCGCCCCGGGAGCGACAGTCATCGATGCGGGGATCAACGTGACGCCGCGAGGCATCGTCGGGGACGTGGATGCGGAGAGCGTGTCGGCGGTCGCGGAAGCGGTGAGCCCGGTGCCAGGCGGACTCGGAAGCGTGACCACGGAGCTGCTGCTGCGGAATGTCCTCACCGCGACCGAGCGTCAGCGGCCGGAGTAGCGATCTGGCGAGATCCGCGAGGGCCCTGTCGGTCGTCCTCGGACTTTTCTCGGCTATCTCGACGCTCGCCATAGCGTTTGGTTACGTCGCGAAGTGGGCGAGCTTCGGGACGTACCACCCGTACCCGCAAGCGGAGTACTTCTTCGTCACCGCTCTGGTTGCGCTGCTCGCCCTGATCGAGGGCGGGCTCGCGCTGCGTCGCTCCGACAGGATCCGGGTGGTCGGCATGCCGGCCACCGCGGGACTCATCCTCATCACGGGCATCTGGTCCTCAATCTCTTTCTTCGAGCCTGGCTATCTGCTCCTCGCTGCCGGGGCGATAGGCGTGGCCGCGGGGCTCTTCGCCGTGCTTGGATCGTGGCGGCGGGTCGCCCTCGGTGCCGCGGGATTCTTGTCTGCGATTCCCATCTCCATCGTTCTCGGCGTGATCCAGCTGCTCCTGCGGCGCGGATACCCCGACTAGGTCTCGACGTTCGCGCTCCCGGGCTTGCTCGCCGCATACGCCTGCGTCGCGTAGCGCTCCGCGGCGCGCAGATCGCCGCGTTTCTTCGCGGAACGGGAGAGGCGCATGAGCACGTCGCCAAGCTCCGCTTTGGCATCGAGCGCGCGGTAGCTCGCGGCGACTTCCCGCATCCGACGCTCCGCGTGCGCAGGTTGCCCCTCGCGCAGGTCGAGCTCCGCGAGGACCAGCGTCGCCGTCGCCACCGCGCGGTCGGCATCCGCGCCACGTTCGTCGATCGCCCCGATCGCGGCTTCCGCGCTCGAGCGGGCGAGCGCGGCGTCCTTCGCCTTGAGCGCGACCTCCGCGCGGGTCGCGTAGCACTGCGCCAGATACGCGGCCGGGCCCGACACTCTGGCGATCTCGATCGCGCGCGCGACATGCTCATAGGCGGCCTCGATCCGGCCGGCGTCCGCAGCGAGCACGGCGAGCGCGTTCCGCATGATCAGCACCCCCACGAGGTCTTTGGCGAGCTCGGCGGATGCAAGCGCCTTCTGGTAGTGGCCGGCCGCCGCATCGTGATCGCCGAGGGCGCGGTACGCGTTGCCAAGCCCCTGATGAATGAAGGCGATGCGTCCAAGGTCGCCGATCTCGTTGGACCACTCGAGCGCGCGCTGGTAATAGGACGTCGCCGCCTGCGGCTCACCGAGATCCTGAGCGCAGCCGCCCAGAGTGATGAGGATCCGTAAGCGAAGCAGCTGATCCGGCGGACGGGCGGACTCGATACGCCGCAGCAGATCCTCGAGCATCTGGCGCGCAGCCCGCGGATCCCCGGCGATCCGCGTGGCGATCGCGAGCTGGTAGTCCGCGGCCCGCGAGAGAGACTCGTCGCGTAGCTCGCCGGCCAGGCGCTGCGCCACGGCGAGCGTCCGGGTGGCGTCATTTCCGCGATGGAGGAGGTTCAAAGCGGACCCGGCGTAGAGGCGCAGCCGGCAGCTCTCGCGGACGGTCAGATCGCCCGCGTCAAGCAGGCGTTCTGCGCGACGCAGCGCTTCGGACGCGCCCGCGAACGTCAGGAGGCCGGCGATGGATCCGACCTCGAGGTCGTGCTCCTTGCGCGCTCGCTCGACGTCGGCATCGTCGAGGAAGTACGACGCGGGTTTATCGAGCTTCTTGGCCATGTGCTCGAGCGAGCGCATCGCCGGCCGGATCTTGCCCAGCTCGATCGCACTCACGTGCGCGCGCGTGAAGTACGGGGCGCCGAGCTGCGCCTGCGAGATGCCCGCGGCGATGCGCGCTTCGCGAAGCCGGTCGCCGAGCTTCTTGAGCGCCGCGGACATCGGCGCCGGACGGCGCCGACGTGTCCGGACCTGAGGCACCGGCGCACGCTACGCGCGAGAGGCGACCGCGTCAATCCGCAATCGACAGGCCCGGCTTCAATAGACTGCGGACGTGCGGGGGGAACACATTCGGGTACTGGCCGTCGACGACCATCCGTCGGTTCGGGAGAACCTTCGCTATCTGGTGAACGCGGAGCCGGACATGGAGTGCGTCGGCGTGGCTCGCGATGCGGCCCAGTGCGTGAAGGCCTGCCAGGAGCTCTCGCCCGATGTGGTCGTGCTCGACGACGAGATGCCCGGCGCCCGCGGCCTGCAGGTGCTCGAGTGGCTCGGGAGCGAGCTCCCCGACATCAGGGTCGTGATGTATACGCTCGATGTCGAGGTCTGCGAGGCCGCGCGCCATCTCGGCGCGGCTGGCTGCGTTCTGAAGGACGCAAACTATGAGGTGCTCCTGCGCGCGATCCGGAACGCGTGGGCCTCGGCCCGGAGGTCCGCGGAGACCTACTAGCGCCAGTCGATCGATGCGATCTCACCGTTCAGGGATCGCGGCGCTCTACTCGAGTCGGATTATCGGCGGGTGCTCGATGTCCTCGAAGTGCGTGGTGTCGATGAAGCGGAGCTTCCCCATAAGCCGGTCGAGCAGGATCGAATGTGTCCGCGCACCCCGCGCGAAGAAGTGCACGCCCTTCAGCACCTCGCCGTCGGTCACGCCGGTGGCGACGAAACGAATGTCATTTCCGCTGGCAAGGTCCTCGGTGCGGTAGATACGCGTCTCGTCCGCGATGCCCATCTTCCTCGCACGTGCGCGCTCCTCGTCGCTGCGGAAACGCAGCCGACCGAGGATCTCGGCGCCAATGCACCGGAGCGCGGCGGCGGCGAGCACCCCTTCCGGCGCGCCGCCCGTTCCCATGACCGCATGCACGTCGGTCCCGGCGATCGGGACCGATAGCGAGGCCATGAGATCGCCGTCCTCGATGAGCTTTATCCGCGCGCCGGCTGCGCGGACGTCGTTGATGAGCTTCTCGTGCCGCGGACGATCCAGGATGACGATGGTCAGATCGCTGACGTCGCGATTCAGTGATTGCGCGATGGCCTTTAGGTTTTCGGCGACCGGGCGGTCGAGGTCGACCTTTCCTCTCGCCGGGGGGCCGACGACGAGCTTTTCCATGTACGTGTCGGGCGCGTGCAACAAACCCCCGGGCTCGGAGATGGCCATCACGGCGACCGCGTTCGGGCGTCCTTTGGCCACAGGGTTCGTCCCCTCGAGTGGATCGACCGCGATGTGCACCTCGGGACCGTCGCCGCGCCCGACGCGCTCGCCGATGTAGAGCATGGGCGCTTCGTCACGTTCACCCTCGCCGATCACGACGGTTCCGTTGAAGCGGGCATCCTCCATGCTCTTGCGCATTGCCTCGACCGCGGCCTGATCAGCCTCGTTGTTGTTTCCGTGTCCCATCCAATGCGCAGCTGCGATCGCGGCGGCCTCGGTGATGCGGACGAGCTCGAGGCTCGCGGTGCGATCGCGCGGGATGCGCTCGAGCGGTGGCGTCCCGGCGGCCGCTGCGGTCTGGCCCATGGCGCGGTAACGCTAGTGCGTTGCGCCCGCCCGCGCACGAATGAGTCGCTCGGCCGCGCGTTCGATGAGCGGCAGTGGGTCGCTCATCGCCTGCGCAAGCATCACACCTTCGCTCGCGGAAGCGATCCCATCGAGAGCGAGCGTGTCGTGGCCCTCTCCGAGGCCGCCGGCGACGGCGAGCACGGGGATGCCGGCGCGGCGCGCCGCCGTGGTCACCGCGCCCGTCAGCTTTCCGTATCCGCTCTGACGATCGATGCGCCCTTCGCCGGTGATCACGAGATCCGCGTCGCGGAGCCGCTCCGCGAACCG
>WNGI01002482.1_pt1 | contig 19326 bp, 17 predicted proteins | sample 5400621 | NCBI WGS metagenome assembly WNGI01 (sample SAMN13153374, study PRJNA577476) | soil metagenome | isolation source: 20 cm soil or saprolite under Garry oak tree replicate 1 | place: USA:California | collected 2016-06-15
ATCACGTACAGGTCCCAGCGCGGCAGCAGCGGTTCGGGCAGGGGACCCAGGTACGCCAGCAGGAGACCGCCCAGCTCTTGGATAGGGTAGGACTGGATTTTTATTTTCTGCTTGAAGCGGCCTTCCGTATCTTCGGTATCGTCGTAAGGCTGCTCGATGCAGCGCCCTTGTTTGTCAAAACGCCAACCGTGATACGCGCATCTGATTCCGTCCTCTTCCGGGATGCCGTACATCAGGGACATCTTCCGATGCGGACAGCGCGGTTCTACCAGCCCATAGTGTCCGGAGCGGTCCTTATAGAGCACCAGATCTTCTCCCAGGATTTTTACTTGGAAGGTGTTGCGCTCCTTCATTTGGGAAACCGCCGCTACAGGATGCCAATAACGGCGAAACAGCTCTCCCATAGGCGTTCCAGGTCCCACTCGAGTCAACTGCTCGTTTTGTTTCTCGGTCAGCATGGTTTCCTCGCTTTTCCGAAGTTCCGTTCAAGCCGTCAAAACGTTCAAGTCGTTCAAATCGATTCCGGATTATCCTCAACGTCTTGAACGATTGGACGTATGGAACGAATTGAACGCGCGCGTAAGGCGCTTTTTGTAATGTTGAGCCAATCTTAGATCAGCAGGTATGGCCGCAACAAGAGGATACCCATCAGCCGCGCCATGCGCCTTCGGGAGAGCTGGACAAACTCTCCGAGCTTGGATAGTCATCGAAAAAACGAGGGTGACAGGCGCGGCGTGCCGCGATAGGAGGGAATAGATGGCAGCAAGCGAACGGGTTTTAGGCGTCGGCGTGATCGGTCTCGGCGGGGCGTCCCTCGCCATGATTCCAAAGTTTGTCCAGAATCCCAACTTTCGCATTGCCGCAGCGGCGGATATCGATGCCGAGATCATGGATCGATTCGGCAATGACTTTCCGAATGCGGAATCCTATCACGAAGCCGCCAAACTGTGCGCGAGCCGTAACGTCGACCTGGTCTACATTGCGACGCCGAACCGGTTCCACGCCGAACACGCGGCCATGGCCTTGGAGAGCAACAAGCACGTTCTGATCGAGAAGCCGATGACGATCGATATCGCGGGAGCCGAGCAGATGATCGCCACGGCCAAGCGCAACGACGTGTTGCTGGGCGTCAACGTGAAACACAGCTTCGAGCCGCGCGTGCTGCGCTTGCGCGAGATGGCTCGCAGCGGCGAACTTGGCAGGCTCCGCATGATCAACAGTTGGCGTTTCGTCGACTGGCTCTACCGCCCACGCACAGGCGAAGAGCTGACGGCTGAATTTGGCGGCGGCATCTTATGGCGCCAGGGAGCACATCACTTCGACCTCATTAGAACGATCGCCGGCGGAATGGTGCGCAGCCTGCGTGGCACTGTTGACGTGTGGGACCCGAACCGGCGCGTCCCCGGCTGCTACACCGCGTACCTTGATTTCGAAGACGGGACAGTGGCCACCGCGATCAATAGCGGGTACGACCACTTTGACTCCAGGGAGTTTGTGCAACGAGAGTTTTCGGTGAATCCCGCAAACCACGCCAAGGCGCGGCGCGAATTGCGCGCGGCGCCCGACGTTGATTGGGAGGCGCGGGCCGCGCGCGAGGAACGCTACGGCGGCGCCAGCACGAGGAGCAACGAGCGTCAGTCGGTACAGCCATCTTTGGGGTGGATTATGGGGGGGCCGTTGATCGCCAGCTTCGATAAGGGAGACGTGCGCATGACTCCCGGCGGTCTCACCGTATATGGCGACGACGAGTTACACGAGATCAAGCTCGGCGTCAAAGGAGAAGACGGACGCGACGGTCGGATCAACACCTTCTACGATTCGATCGTGCGCGGCCGACCGCTGCCCGCCGACGGCGCTTGGGGAATGGCCACCCTGGAAGTAATCCTAGCGATTGAAGAATCCGCCAGGACGCGTAAGGAAGCCCTTCTCCGGCACCAGATACCGACGATCGATTAGCGAACACGCATTCTCTCAGGCAAACGAAATTCGTTCCAGCCGTTCCAAACGTTCAATCGCTTCGCTTCGTTCAAATCGTTTGAAGAAGCAAAACGTGGAATTTCGAAATTCGGGAATTTCCGGAATGAGGCCTAAGTCGGATCCTGAGAGTTGCCGGCCACCACGATTCCGTTCCTAGTCCGCCTTTCCACGGACCGACGATCTCGTTTGGTAATCCAACCGCCATAGAAATAAACCGGCTGCGGTTGCACGCGCTCGCCATCGCCGATTGTTGTAGATCATTTAACGCGCCGCAGTTTTTTCCAATTCAAAAGCTTGCGCCAGCAGCTCATAGGAACGATGGCGCGGCGCGGGATCGTACGTCCATGTGACTACGACCAGCTCGTCGAGATCGAGACTCTTCGCGAGTTCTTTTAGTCGCGCGGCCACCTGTTCGGAAGATCCGACAATCGCCTTGCGGCGCAATTTCTCGGCAGTCGCCAACTCCGCAGGAGAATACGGGCGGTCGGCTTCCTCGGGCGGCATGAGTGGCAGGCGGATACCTTGTCTACGATCGATGATTGCGCGTTCGCGGGACTTGAACAGGAACAGCGCTTCTTCTTCCGTATCGGCAGCCAGCGCCCAGACGCAAATCGTGGCGATGGGCTTCGGATTATTTTCGCTGGCGCGATAGTTCTTGCGGTAAAGCTCCAGCGCCTGTTCCACGCCGGTACCTTCGCTGAAAAAATACGCAAACGCGTAGGGCAAGCCAAAATAGGCGGCGAGTTGAGCGCCGTAGTCCGAGCTGCCGAGAATCCACATCTCTGGGCTTGTCGGCCCCGTGGGCTGAGCAACGACTGTCCTGAAGGGATGGCCCTCAGGCAGCGGAGTTCCCGAAACCCAGTGTTGCAGCTCCTGTACTTGCCGGGGAAATTGGTCAAGGACGTTCTCAGGATTCGGATTGAGGGCATACGATGTCATCTGGTCCGAGCCGGGGGCGCGTCCGATTCCAAGGTCGATGCGGCCCGGGGCGATGGCCTCCAAGACGCGGAACTGCTCGGCAACTTTCAACGCGGAATAGTGCGGCAGCATGACGCCCGCGCTGCCTATACGGATACGCGGCGTGGTCGCCGCGATCGCCGACATGAGTATCTCGGGCGCCGTGCCGACGATACTACCGGAGTTATGGTGCTCCGAGACCCAGTACCGATGATAACCAAGAGCGTCGCAATGTCGCGCAAGTTCGAGCGTCTCACGGATGGCGATGTCCTGCGCTCTTCCTTTGGACGCCGTCGATTGATCGAGTACTGACAATCTCATGGGTGTCTGCTTTCAGAGGTTCAGTCTCTGAGGGTCAATTCCCTGCAGCTTGCTGAACTTATCCGATTTCCTTCGCGAAGTCCGTCATTCAGATTGCTGCAAGTTGGTTCAGCCAAGCCGATCGCCGACTTTCAAATTCGCTTGTTTGGCGAATTCCGCGCCGCTGATTTCGCCGCTGATTTTGGCCCCTTCGCCGCGTAGTCTCTTTGCCGTAAGCGTGCCTCCGTTGAGCGCGATGGTGATTTCTTCGGTGCCGATTGCAGTCACTTGTCCGGCTGGTGTTGAATTACTTCCTGACTGCATTCGCGCGTCGAAAACACGCACCATTTTTCCTTGCCAAGTTGTGTGTGCTCCCGGCTGCGGATCGCAGCCGCGAATTAAATTATAAACTTCTTGCGCCGGTCTCGACCAATTGATCTTGGCGTGCTCATCGGCGCACGGCGGATCGTAGGATGCTCGTGATTCATCCTGCGCGATGCGCGGCGGGTTGCCTGCTTTGATTAAATCGACAGCTTCAGCGATGGCTTCGATGCCGAGCGGGAAAATTTTGTTGAAATAAAGCGAACCGGTGGTGTCGTCAGGTTCGATCTTCAATTCTTTTTGCAGCAAGACGGGACCGGTATCGATGCCTCGATCGACCCAGAAAAGACTTAGCCCCGTGACGGTTTCGCCCTTGATCAAAGCCCAATTGATGGCGCTGGCGCCGCGATATTTAGGCAGGAGCGACGGATGAAAACAGATGCTGCCTAAGCGCGGCACGCTGAACACTTGCGGCGGAACGATAAAGCTTACGAAAGCGAGAATCGCCAGGTCGGCGTTAAGCGCAACAAATTCTTCCCGAACTTCCGGGGCTTTGAATGATTTGTGTTGACGAACTGGAATGCCGAGTTGAAGCGCCTTCTGCTTGACCGGATCGAGTTTGCCGCCGGGCACATCGGGTGGACAGTAAACCGCGACGACTTCTTCGCTCTTACCGAGAAGTTTCTCGAAAGTCTTTTCCGCGAAGGCGGCTTGTCCGATGAGAATGATGCGCATGGGGTGCTTCTCCTGTTGGTGATATCTCCAGGGACTTATCCAATGACTTTGAAATCGCCGCCCAGGTAACTTTTGCAGAGGTTCACATACGTCGACGAACCCATTTTGATCCAGTGCAGAGCTTCGCCGGCCAGTTCTTTTTTGACTTTCGCCGGCGCGCCGGCGGCAAGCACTCGCGGCGGTATTTTTGTGTGGGGCACGACGACGCTGCCCGCGGCGATCAGTGCTTCTTCGCCGATCTCGACGTTTTCCAAGAGAGTTACGTTCATGCCGATGATCGCGCCGCGTTTGATCAGCGGCCCTTCCATGATGGCGCCGTGGCCGATCGTGCAATCGTCCTCGATGATCGTCGGCGCTTCGCCGGAATGCAGCACGCAGTTATCCTGGACGCTGGTGCGCGCGCCGATGACAATCGGGTTTTGATTTTGGTCCGATCGAAGCACCGCGCCCCACCAGATGCTCGCCTCATCGCCGATGGTGACGTCACCGATGATCACGGCGGTCGGCGCGATAAACGCGCTGGGTGAGATCTGCGGTTTTTTGCCTTTGTATTCGATGATCATTTGCGGAGTGCCTCCGTTAATTCAGTCACGATATTTGACGGCATGACGGAAATCAAGAATGGGATTCGAGGTGGGGAGCGTTCGAGTCGTTGACAGCGGAGTTGAAAGTCGTTAATTGGAGTCGCAGCTTTTAGCCGACGAGTAAGAATTGGAGTCATCGCATGAGACCTAGGTCGCTCTTTGTTGTAGCGTTTTGTCTGGTGGTAGCGAATTTGCCTGCGGCATCGATGGCGCAGAATCGTGAAGCGACGCTTGGCGCGCTGATGAAGTTGCCGCCAGCCGAGCGCCACGCGCGGCTGGTGGAAGGAGCAAAAAAAGAAAGTGGCTTGGTTTGGTATTCGAGCACGACGGCGGAAGACGCGCTGGCGTTGAGCAAGAAGTTCAACGAGCAGCATCCGTCGATTCAGATCCAACACCTTCGCTCGTCGAGTGAAAAATTGCTCGAACGGATTCTCGCCGAAGCGCGCGCCAACGCGTTCAAGGCGGATATCGTCACGCTGCCGGAGCTCGAGCTCTCGATCATGATCAAGCGCAAGCTGTTGGTGCGATATGAAGGCGTGGAAAATTCTCTCTACCCGCCGGAAAGCAAAGATCCACACGGTTATTGGACCGGACTGTACACTTCAGCTTGGGTGCCGGCGCACAATACCAAGATGGTTTCCAAAGAGGCCGCGCCGAAATCGTACAAAGATTTGCTCAATCCGAAGTGGAAAGGCGGCATCGCCATGGATAACGAGCCGTACAACTGGTTCGTGGTTTCGTTGCGTTATTTAGAGCGGCGCGACGGCAAAGAGGCGGCGCTGGATTTCATGAAAAAACTCGCGGCGCAGCAAATGCAGTGGCGCAAGGGGCATTCCCTGATTGGACAACTGATGGCCGCCGGTGAATTTCCGCTCGCGGCGGAGCTGCAAGTGCACACGGTCGAGCGCGCCAAAGCGCAGGGCGCGCCGGTGGAGTGGTCGGTGTTGGACGGCGTGATTCCGATTTCCAAAGTGGCCGCCGCGATCACCAGCACGGGGGCAAACGTTTACACTTCGGCGTTGTTCTATGATTTTCTTCTGTCGCGCCCCGGCATGGAGACGATCCGTGCCAGCCGGCGGATTCCCACTCGCCCCGATGTGACCGTACCTTATTTGAAACCGTACAAACTCTTGCCGTTCGAGCAATCGGTGATGGACGACTTCGACAAATACGTGGCGCTGTTTCGCGACACTTTCAAGCCGGCGCAGTGAAGAATAACATACCTAGGGATAGCCCCAGCTGCGCATCCAGACGCGTTGAGGAAATTCGAATGTGAAAGGAGTGTGACCTCATGGCTTTCCCCGATTTCGTGGCGCCGTATCAGTGGAATTTTCGACCGCAGCATCCCAGGCGACCCGAATGGTTCACGGCGTGGCCCGGCGGCGCCAGAATGGCGGTGATGCTCATCTTGCTGCACGAATGGGAATCCGTGCCGGCCATCGCCAGACCGATGCCCAAAGGCGCGCATCATACATTTGACTCCCTTGCGCTGGGCGGCCGGGAATATGGCGCCAGATTCGGCGTCTGGCGTCTCCTCGACGTACTCGACCGGCACCAAGTCAAAGCCACGGTGGTTACGAGCGGACTGGTTGCCGAGTTGTTCCCGGAAAGCGTGCGTGAGGTGAAGACCAGGGGACACGAGCTCGCCACCCATGGGTGGGATCAGGCGATCCACCCTCCGGTCTTCAAGACCAAGGACGACGAACGAAACTCCGTGGCTAAATCCGTCGCCGCGCTGGAACAGGTCGCTCAGCAGCGAATCGTCGGCTACATGTCCCCCGGCCCGCGGCCGACGCCGAACACGCTGGAGATATGCGCGGAGCAAGGATTTATTTGGACTGCCGACTATTCCGACTCGGATGTGCCTTATCTCATCGACGTCAACGGAAAAACAATCGTGTCGGTGGGTTATGTCATGCCGAATTACACCGACAACGACCTCCTGCCGCTAGGCCTGGAGGCGGGACTAAAACAATTGCAGCTCGCGTTCGATGCCAGTTACGAGGAGTCTCGCAGGCATCCAATGAAATTTTGTTACGCCTGCCACGTGCACGTCAGCGGTAGATCCGGAATGAGCAAGCTGCTCGATCATTTCATCGGCTATGTCCAAGGCCACGATGGCGCGCGGTTTTACCCTTGCATCGACATTGCAAACTTCTGGCTCGAAAAAGAAGGAAGCAAGGTTACGTAGGATTTCTATCAGCATTGCAGTTGGAAATTTTTCTCTGCCATCTCGCAGATTTGCTGACCGATGGCAAGCGACGCCGTGGCGCCGGGCGATGGGGCGTTGAGCACGTGAATGGCGTTGCGGCTCTGTCGGATGACGAAATCGTCGACCAGCGCGCCGCTCGCGGATACGGCTTGCGCGCGCACGCCGGCGCCGCCGGGAACGAGGTCGCTCTCGCGGATTTCCGGCAGGAGTTTTTGCAGCGCGCGCACAAACGCCGATTTGCTGAGCGACCGGTAAAGCTCACCGAAGCCGGTTTGCCAATACTTTCCCGTGATCGCCCAAAAACCCTTGAATGAAATCGTGCGCCACAGATCACCGAGGTTAATATCAGTGTGACGGTAACCCTCGCGGGCGTAGGCGAACACGGCGTTGGGACCGGCTTCCACTCCGCCCCGAGCCATGCGTGTGAAGTGAACCCCCAAAAACGGAAAAGTCGGATCGGGGACCGGGTAAATTAAATTGCGCACCAAGAATTGTCGCTCCGGCGCGATCTTGTAGTATTCGCCGCGAAACGGAATGATGCGGTGCTCTTCTTCGTTGTTGTTAGCGCCGCCCATCATCTCCGCGACGATGTCCGATTGCAGGCCGCAGCAGTTAATCAAGTGTTTGCTGCGATAATCGCCGCCGGAGGTTTGTAGGACAATTTCCTCGGGACGATCGAGGATGCCCACCACTCTTTGGGACAGGCGAATGTCGCCGCCCGCATCACGAATTTTCTCGGCGTAAGCCGCCGCGACTTTTCGGTAATCGACGATACCGGTTTGCGGAACATGGAGACCCTTGATGCCAGTGGCGTGGGGTTCGAGCTCTTTCAGCCTTTCGGGTCCGATGATTTCCAGCCCTTGAAGCCCATTCGCGATGCCGCGCCGGTGCAGTTCTTCCAGGCGCGGCAGTTCTTCTTTGCTCGTCGCGACGACGACTTTGCCACAGATTTCGTGGGGTATGGCGTTGTCGTCGCAGAATGCGATTAACTCTTTGCGGCCGGTGACACAGGAGCGGGCTTTGAGCGAGCCCGGGCGATAGTAAAGTCCCGAATGGATGACGCCGCTGTTGTTGCCGGTTTGGTGGCGCGCGAGCTCGGCTTCTTTTTCCAGGAGGAGCAGCCGCACACTTGGATGCGCCGCAGTGATTTTGAGCGCGGTGGCGAGGCCGAGGATGCCGCCACCGACAATCGTCAGGTCGTATTGGGAGGCCATCAGACCGTTCAAGGTTCAAAGTTCAAAGTTCAAGGTCGAAAACCGAGCTCTGACGTTGAACCCGGAACCTTGAACTTTGAACGGCTAAATGTGCAGCAGGCGGCGTGAGTTTTTTTCGGTGAAGCTCATGAAGTGCGCCGGATTCGCCTGCGCGGAGATCGCCGCAAAGCCTTTGCTCAGCGGACCCAAGCCGCCGCAGTAATCGGATCCGAAAACAATATTATTCTCACCCATTTTATCAATGAGAAAGGCGAGCGTGCGCGCATCGGAGCTGGCGCAGTCGATCAGGAAGTGTTCGAGAAAAATATCCGAATAGCGTTGTTCGCTGCTGGGTCCTTTGTGCTTCCAGAAAAAACGATGCAGCAAAAGCGGCAAGCCGCCGCCGGAGCTGCGGATGACGATTTTCAAATTCGGGTAGCGATCGAACAGGCCGCTCGCGATCATGCGCAAACAGCATTCGGCGACCTCACCGTCGGAGAGCACGGCATAGGCGACCCCCGCGCCGCCGTCTTCGAGACGCTTGAGCGAGGGGCTTTGCGCCGTGCCGGCGCCGTGCATAAAGATCGGTAAATTCAGCTCGGAGATCTTCGCGAAGATAGGATCCATCGCCGGCGTATCGACCAACATCTCGCCATCGACGTGAGGATAGAGCAGCACGGCGCGAAATCCTTGCGCCGCGGTGCGCTCGATTTCTTGCACAGAGGCATCGATGTTCTTGAGCGAGAGCGCCGTCACGCCGAACAGCCGCTCTTTATGCGGCGCGATCCGTTGCGCCAAAACGTTGTTGGACTGGCGCACGACGTCGAGCGCTTGATCGGCCGGCAGTTGATCGGCGTAAACACCGGCGCCCTGGCAAATCAGCTGAACGTCCAGCCTGACTTCGTCCATCTCTTTGATGCGCTTTGACAGATCCGGAGAATCACAGGCGTCGATATGCGGTCGCTTGCCGGTGAGCTCTTTGATTTGGTCGGCGATTTCGGGTGCGGTATGGTGTGCATGCCAATCGATTACAGTTGCCATTGTTCATCTCCTTCGTCGGAACTCTCACTTCCGGAATACTGCGGGTGTGACAGCGAGTCAAGGGAAGCTTTGGGACCTAGTGGCGCGTTACGGCACGTGCGGAGCGAGCTTATAAGGCGGGTCGAGTCGCACGGCGAACGTCGAGTCAAAGCTGACGCGGGACGGTGGCCGCGATTATTGTTTGATTGGGGTGAATTCGGCCTTGTCTTTGAGCCGGCGAACCAATTCCTTGTAGGATTCATGGGAAATGACGCGGTTGAATTGGGAACGGTAGTTGTTAACCAGACTGATGTTCTCGGCGACGACGTCATACACTTTCCATTCATTGCTCACCAGATGCACCTTGTAATTGATTGAATACTCTTCACCCTTGCTGGTGAAGATCTTACTGCCGACGTCGGCGTAGGTGCCGTCGATCCGCTCGACGGTGTAGACAATTTTTTCATCGGTGTAGGACTCGATGATCCCGGCATACGCGTGCTCCAGGACGTCGGTGAAAAGCCGAACAAATTCTTCCTGCTCCTCAGGTGTGCGCCGGCGCCAATTGGCACCGAGAGCGCGTCTGGCCATTTCGGTAAAATCGAAGCGCGCGAACAAGATCTGCTTGAGCTGGTCGCGTCGCTCGGTGAGCTTCGCGGCGGGTTTAAGACTTGGATCTTTGAGCACCACCAGCGCCCTATCGACGGTGGACTTGATCTGCTCGGTCGGCAGTCCGGCGAATGCGCTGCTGGAAACCAGAGCAAACGCGACTAAAAATCCAATAATCTTTAGCAACCGCTTACTTTTGAGTTTCATCTTTCTTGCTACCCTTGGAGGTTACGTCACCGCCGACGATCTTGCCGATCAGGTCGGGAATATCCGGCGGCGACTCCGTTTCTCTGATTTTGCCGCCCGGCGGGATGATTTTATCCGAAGCGCCCGGCGTAATGAGCACGAATTTGTCGCCGATCAAGCCGCGGGCGCGAACCGAGGCGATCACATCATCCTGAAGCTTCACACCGTCGCCGAGCCTGAGAGTCAACTGGGCTCGATCATCATCCGATAAACCGAGGGATTCCACGCGGCCGATCTTAACTCCGGCGATTTCCACCGGATCGCCGGCCTTGAGACCGGCCACGGAAGGAAAATCGGCAATCACCGTATAACCGCCGGCGCCGAAAACTTCGAGTTTGCCGAGCTTTATGGCGAGATAGCCGAGGCACGCAATACCGACGACGACGAACAAACCAACGACCATTTCTGTGCGCGTGTGATTCACGAGTGATCTCCTATAGCACGCTGATCGGCCCTTCGGTATCGCCTTGCAAAAATTGCCTGACCAGCGGGTTTTGCGAAGCGATGAATGCTTCCGTCGTGCCCATCTCGGTAATCACGCCGTTGGCGAGCATGGCGACGTGGTCGGAGAATTTAAAGACGTCCGGGATATCATGGCTGACGATGACACCGGTAAATTTCAACGTCGCGTGCATTTTGCGGATCAATTCATGGATGCTCTTTCCCAAGAGCGGGTCCAAACCGGTCGTCGGCTCGTCAAATAGCATGATTTCAGGTTCGGTTACTAAAGCTCGGGCCAATCCGGCGCGCTTTTTCATGCCGCCGCTGATCTCGGCGGGATACTTGTAACCCATGCCCGATAAGCCGACCTGAGCAAGGTTGTCGTTGACCTTGTTATCGATCTCGGTTTCCTTGAGCTTGGTTTTTTCCCGCAACGGAAACGCCACGTTGTCATAGAGCGTCATGGAGTCCAGCAACGCCGCGCTTTGAAACAGCACGCCGAATTTGCGCCGGACGTTGTTCAGCGCGGATTGGCCGAGCTTGGTGATATCCTGATGGTCGACCAGCACGCTACCGCGATCGGGAAGCAAGAGCGCGTTTAAATGCTTCAACAAGACCGTTTTGCCACAGCCGCTACCGCCGATGATCGTGGTAATTTTTCCCGTTTCAAACTCGAGGTTAATGCCTTTGAGCACCTCTTGATGACCAAAAGTCTTGTGCAAGTCGACGACGCGGATCATCGGTTAAAGCATGACCGACGTCATGAAGTAGTTCCAAACCAGGATCATGACGAAGCAAAGCACGACCGCTTCCGTCGTCGCTTGGCCAACGCCGGTGGCCATGGGGGGCGCGTTGAAGCCCTTGTAGCAGCAAATCCAGGTGATGATAAGTCCGAAACTCACCGACTTTAAAAAGCCGCTCAGCACATCTTTGAATACGACGCTAAGCTCCATGCCGGCGAAGTAACTGCCCGAGCTCACGCCGAGGAGCTGGACGCCGACGACATAGGCGCCGTAAATCGCCACGACGTCAAAGATCGCGGTGAGCAGCGGCATCGAAATCAGACCAGCAATAATGCGCGGCGAAACGAGATACTGCATCGGGCTGATCGCCATCGAATAGAGCGCGTCGATCTGCTCGGTCACCTTCATGCTGGCGATTTCCGCCGCCATGGCCGAGCCGGTTCTGCCCGTGACCATGAACGCGGAAAGCACCGGACCAAGCTCGCGCAGAATGCCGAGGGCCACCGCCGAACCGAGAAAATTTTCCGCGTTGAATTTGCGCAGGCTATAGTAGCCTTGAAGCCCCATGACCATGCCGGTAAAAACGCCAGAGAGAATCACGACCGACAGCGATTCGACTCCGATGGTGCGAATATGATGAATGATCAGACGAATCCGTGGGGGTGGTCTAAACACCCAGGCAAAGGCTGAGAGCAGAAACAAAAAGGTTCGCCCCATGCCGACCGTGTGTTGAATCGAGTAACGGCCGATTTGACCGAGTAAGGAAAGCATATTTTGTCTTGGCGTGATGCGTGCTACTAGAAACAGGCTATTACAGAATAGTTGACGCTATTTCAAGTTTAGGGAATCGATAAATTAGTTTGCGACTAAGCCACCGGTTCGTCGTGCCCACGAGTTGAACCGTCGCGCAGACTTCACCGTCTGACTGCATGGAGGAGAAGGTCGAGTGCATCATTCCAGTGAGACTTTCGATGCGCTTTTTGATGGCCGGCTGACGCTTTATCAAAGCCGCGCCGGCTATCGCTTCTCACTCGATGCCCTGTTGTTGGCCTACTTCGTTGCGGTGAAGCCAACCGACAGGATCATCGACTTGGGGACCGGCAACGGAGTCCTGCCATTGGTTCTTGCGAGTCTTCATTCATCGGTCACCGTGACCGGCGTCGAACTGCAACCCGCCATGATCGAACGCGCAAGACGTAATATCGATCTTAACGGGCTCACCGCGCGAATACAAATTCTCCGCGGCGATGTGCGGAATTATGAACAAATTGCCAGCGGCCCGAGCTTCGACGTCGCTGTCTCGAACCCGCCATATCGTAAACCAAGCAGCGGCCGGCTCAGTGTGAACGATGAGCGGCAAATCGCGCGTCACGAGATGCAAGGCGGACTGAGCGACTTTCTTCGCGCCGCAGTGTTCTTGCTCCGGGGCAAGGGTCGATTGGCGTTGGTGTATCCGGCCGTCCGCTGCGCGGATGTGTTGACGGCAATGCGTCAAGCGCGGCTCGAACCTAAGCGACTGCGTATGGTTCATTCTTTCGCCGGAGCGCCAGCTTCATTGGTGTTGGTAGAAGGCGTCAAAGGCGGCAGGAGCGGCATGGACGTGCTAGCGCCGCTGGTGATTTACCACCGCGGCAAGCAATACAGCGCTGAAGTCGCGGTCATGATTGCCGGAACGGCGGCAGCGATCCCACAGCCTAGAGCGGGAGCAAAGCTGACCCGACGCGCGAAAAAATGACGGCTGAAGGTTAACTCTTTGCTTTGCGGCGTGAGTAGCTTTTCACCAGCTTCTGGAACGCCGCGCGAACCTCTGGATCTTCGATCGTCTGTAAAAACTCTTCATCAATCTGATGCGCGAATTTTTCTGCCCTATCGCTTTGCGGCGCCTGCGCTACCGCGTCTTCCGCAGTTTCTTCGATCCGACCCACCATGAAAAAAATATTTTTGACGAGCTCGCTTTTAAGTCGATGATTAAGCTTGTCGGCGATCATATCCTTCATGAACTGCAGCTCTTGCATCCACACGGGACTGGAAACTTTGACGAACAGCGTGCCATTGCGAATCTTTTCCGGCTGAGCGTTTCGGGCAATCACAGGACCGACGATCTCGCGCCAAATCGGCCACACACCGTACTCGTCCAGACGTGAGGTGAGATCAAAGCGCTTGAGCGATTGATCAAGTACGTTGCCGATGCTCTCGATTTGCGGGGTTTTCTTTGCCATCTGTGGCCAGCAAGTTAACACCAGCAAATTACCAAATGTTACTCAGCGACTCCAGCCTGTCGATAGCGATTCGCGACTGTTCCCTAAAGTCCCAAAAACCAGCGAAAAATCACGACAAATCACTACCCGAAATTTATTGAAAAATTATTATTGACAAAGTGGCTAATTGTTCTTACAACTACAAAATCTAGTGCATTTCTGAGTTAATCACACAATATATTGGGAAATTATACGGGGAAGGGAGAAAAGCGAAAAATGGCGACGGGTATCTCTCAAGTGGCCGAAACAGGTGTCTCTAAAGGAGCAGTGGCGACGAACGGCGGACTGAAAATTCCACGGTATTTTACCCGCGCTGGGGTAAGCCCGTATGACGAGGTCGAATGGGAGCTTCGTACCGCTTCAATTACCAACGAGAAGGGCAAAGTCGTCTTCGAACAAACCAATGTCGAGATCCCCAAGGCTTGGTCGCTGATGGCGACTCAAGTCGTCGTGTCGAAGTATTTTCGCGGTCCGCTCGATACGTCGCAAAGAGAGCATAGTGTGCGCCAGATGATCGGTCGCGTGGTGGATACGATTACGGGCTGGGGTAAAAAGGACGGTTGTTTCGCCAGTGAGGATGATGCCTGCGCTTTCTCTGATGAGCTGACGCACATCATGTTAAATCAAAAAGCCTGTTTTAACAGTCCGGTTTGGTTTAACTGCGGCATCGAGGAAAAGCCTCAATGTTCTGCTTGTTTCATCCTAGCGGTGGAAGACACGATGGATTCGATTCTCGACTGGTATCGCAAAGAAGGGGTGATCTTTAAAGGCGGTTCCGGCTCCGGTGTGAACCTGTCGAAGATTCGCTCTTCCAAAGAGCAGCTGGCCGGTGGCGGCACCGCGTCCGGACCAGTTTCGTTCATGAAAGCGGCCGATGCTTCGGCGGGCGTGATCAAGTCTGGCGGCAAAACTCGGCGGGCGGCGAAAATGGTCGTTCTCGACGTCGATCATCCCGACATCGAAGAGTTCGTCAAATGCAAAGTTGAAGAAGAGAAGAAAGCCTGGGCACTGATCGAAGCCGGCTATGACTCTAGCCTCGACGGCCCGGCGTACGGCAGTGTGTTCTTCCAAAATGCCAACAATTCGGTGCGTGTCACCGACGAGTTCATGCGCGCGGTGCAAGAAGACCGTGAGTGGCAGACCAAATATGTCAAGAACGGCCAGCCGTGCGATACTTACAAGGCGCGCGATCTCATGCGCATGATCGCCGAGAGCACCTATTTTTGTGGCGATCCCGGCATGCAGTACGATACGACGATCAACGATTGGCATACCTGCTCGAACACGGCGCGGATCAATGCCTCCAACCCCTGCTCGGAATACATGCATCTAGACAACTCGGCGTGCAATTTAGCGTCCCTCAACTTGCTTAAATATCTGCGCGAGGACGGTGTGTTCGACACTGAAGCGTTCCGCCGCGCGGTGGATATTGTGATCTTGGCGCAGGACATTCTCATTGATAACTCGTCATACCCGACGGCTGAGATTGCCGCGAACGCCCACGCGTTCCGCGAACTCGGTTTGGGTTATGCCAACCTTGGCGCATTGCTGATGTCGTTGGGGCTGCCTTACGATTCCGACGGCGGGCGAGCGTATGCGGCGGCGGTTACGGCTTTGATGTCGGGCGAAGGCTATCTGCAATCGAGCCGGGTCGCGGCGGCTACCGGTGTGTTCGACGGTTACGAGGTGAATCGTCAGCCGATGCTGCGAGTCCTGAACAAGCATCGTTCCCAGGCGTACAAGATCTCCCCGGCCCACGTGCCGCTGGATCTTCTCGCTGCGGCTCGCGACGCGTGGGATCAAACGTGCGCCGAAGCAGAAAAGCATGGCGTGAAAAATTCTCAGATCTCGGTTCTGGCGCCGACCGGAACCATCGCCTTCATGATGGACTGCGATACGACCGGCGTTGAGCCCGATATCGCGCTGATTAAGTACAAAAAATTAGTCGGCGGCGGCCTTTTGAAAATCGTCAACAACACGGTGCCGCGGGCGCTCCGGCGTTTGGGCTACGACGTCAAACAAATTCAAGAGATCGTTGAATACATCGAGGAGCACGAAACCATCGAAGGCGCGCCGCATCTCAAGGATGACGATCTCGCGGTGTTCGACTGCGCTTTCAAGCCGGTCAACGGCAGCCGCACGATTCAATACATGGGTCATGTAAAAATGATGGGCGCGGTACAGCCGTTTATTTCCGGCGCGATCTCCAAGACCATCAATATGCCCACCGACGCCACGGTGGAAGATATCACGCATGCCTACACGGAGTCTTGGAAACTGGGACTCAAGGCGGTGGCCATCTATCGGGACGGGTCAAAACGGACACAGCCGCTCAACACCGCGAAGGACGCAGACGAAAAGAAGGCTAGCCCGGTGGAGAGCAAGGAGGCGCGAGTTCTGCGCCATAAGCTGCCCGATGAGCGGCGCTCGATCACTCATAAGTTCGATATTGCGGGGCATGAAGGGTATATCACTGCCGGCATGTATGAAGACGGTCAGCCGGGCGAAATCTTTATCACGATGTCGAAGGAAGGCTCGACGATCTCCGGTCTGATGGATTCCTTTGCTACGGCGATCTCTATGTCGCTACAATACGGCGTGCCGCTCCAAGTCTTGGTCGATAAGTTCAGCCACATGCGCTTCGAGCCCTCCGGTTTCACCAAGAACCCGGATATTCCGATGGCCAAGTCGATCATGGATTATATTTTCCGCTGGCTCGCCAGCAAGTTTCTCGACGGCGATGCGCAGCAGGAGGCCGGGATCGTCAAGCGAGAGCCGGTCGAGGAAGTTCACCAGAAAAAAGTGGTCTCCATCGCCGCCCATGCGACGCGCGGCAGCGCGCCGGTGACCACGATCAGCAGCGTGACCAGCTTGTATCAACAAGATGCGCCGCCGTGTCCGGACTGCGGCGCCATCATGATTCGCAGCGGCGCCTGTTATAAATGCTTGAACTGCGGCGCGGTAAGCGGTTGTTCATAGATTAAGAGAGTTTACGAGTCGATGGCTGGGCGTCTGCAACCGATTTGCTACCAACGGACGCGTTAGAGTCGGGTTTTTGGGCCTCATGGTCATCAATTTGGCCGTCAACGTTGCTCAAGTTGGCGGGGTCGTCGAGTTTATCGACGGCTTGCTTGTTTAAGCCCGGTATTAAGTGCCCGTAAACGTCCGCGGTCATCTGGATAGATGAGTGGCCGAGCTGGTCACGGACGTACGTCAGCGACTCACCTTGCTGCAACAGTAGGCTCGTAAACGTGTGCCTGCAATCGTGGAACCGGACGCGTCGAATACCCGCTGCGGTCAATGCTTTTCGCCTCAATTTGGATGGCGTCGCTGTTCGTTTGGCTTCGATGCGCAAACACAAAGGGCGTTTGACAAGTGCGAAACTGTTCCGCTGCTGTATTTCTGGCTCGGTTACTAAACGCAACGCTGACGCACGCGCCGCCTCGTCGTCACCGGTTAAAAACAGACAGCAAAAGCGGCTTTGTTTGTCCCTCGCACTGCGTGATCACGTGACCTGTTAGAGAATCAATCGACGGTCTACATTGAGACGTAACGACGGGGGAAAGCAACACACCCACGGCGAGGCCAACGGCGAGCCACAAAAAATATCGTTTCATCGACGCCTCCAAACACTCAGACTTAGCCTTATTCGACTAAAAAAAGCGGCGATGGTTCCACCGTACTGACGACCGGGTTTCAACCTTGCCGTCGTTCACGAACACATTGCTCCCGAACGCCTCTGGTTGTTCTTAGGTCCATCACGGGGAGATGTAAGAATCTTTCTCAACCCAAGTCAGGACATTAGCCAAAAGTGTAACCCGGTAAAGGCTTTTTGTGATAATAAGAGAGCAAATATTGTGGAGACGGCCATCATCATCGAGATGCCGTTCGAGGCGTATGATGGGCTTCTGGAATTATCCAAGGCGGCTGTCCCGTTATATATCGTTCTCCTTCGTGGCGTCATCGTTCGAGGTGGCAGTGAGCACGCAATCCAAATTTCCTGTGACGTTGACGTTGCTCAACAACTGCTCACCTTGGCGTCCCAGGCATATCCAGCCGCAGTTCCGTTTATAGAAAAAGCCATCGGCTCCGCACGTGCAACGTAGGAAACATCAAGCCAGGTAGTGGGGTAAGAGCGTGCTGCTTTCCCTAAAGCCAAATTTGTCAGCTTTCTGACAAACCCCCTTGAATCGAGCTTTTTTTTATAAATACAATGAAAATTGATGGTTCTGGTTTACCGAAAGCATACAAATCCCCTCGATCTTGAGTGGCACTTCCACATCCAATGTCCGTGTTGGCCCGAAAAAGATTTCTACCAAGTACAGTTTGTGCATCCGAGTGATGGTGAACGCCTTTGCGAAGATTGCATGGAACTCGAATCTGAAATCGAGACCGACGGCCTGCCGAACGGCTCGGTTTAAACCTGGGAAAAAATTTACACAACGGCCTCACTGCTTATGTCTCGGCGGAAATTTTCGTGTCACTTAGGCTGGGCATTGAGGGTAGGCCATGTGGGTCCTCCATTGGCACGAACGCAACCAACAAGATAAAGGGCACTGACGCCAGCCAAACCGACGCGACGAGATGAAGCAGCGGGCATCTACAGCCTGACGCAGCGAAGGCCAAGCCGGTTCAATAGCTTGTTCAACACGGCTAGCTCGGCGTCGGTTACGAGGGTAGATGTAGGCGTTGGAGCAGACGCAAGCGCTAGTGGATTGATGAGCCGTTCAAACGCTGTGAGTTCGTCAACAGCAACGGGTGTCGGTTCAATGGGCGGTTCAATTGGTTGTTCAGCAGAAGGCGACGGTGTTGGTTCGATGTACACAGGTGTCTCGACTGGTGGGCACAAATCGCTGAAGGAACACACCAAACCGGTTGCGTGTTGAGCCTTACGCCACTCACGGAAAAACATGGCTTTGGTAATTGGCTTCACACCATCGTAAATAAAGAGACAATTCAACTCACGTCTGCGAAATAAATCGTAGTCGTCATTGAACCATTGAATCAGTTTCTCGTCTGTGACCCGCAGGGTTCGATTTGCGGTTTTGATCGTATGGGTTTGAGGATCGTAGCTAGTCCACTGAAGCGCTAGGATTTCATCTAAAGGCCAACCAGTCAGACGGCCAAATCGAAGCACAAACCGATAGTCATAATCCAGCACGTCGAGCATGCGTTTGTAGTTGTCGTCGGTGAAGGTCAGCTCGGGGTGTGGAGTCACACGCCACGTGGGGATTGTTGTACTGGATGAGCCGAGGCTAGCTTGGACGGCGAGTTTAAACGCCCGTCGAAGAGTTGCTAGTTCAAGATCAATGGTTGATACGGCAGCGCCAGCCGTTAGACGAGACGATTTGTATTGCTCAACGTCTGCAGTTGAGACGCTGGACGCCGGTTTGTCGCCTATCAGTGGACGCAGGTGTTTGAGGTTGTTGCGTAAGGTTGTTTGGGTGTGGCTGCTCTTCCCTTTGTAATCGTCCAAGACCAAATCGAAAAAGGTCGTTAAGTGTCGTCGTGGCGTTCATTGAATTGCTGCCTTCTGAATCAGTTCAGCTAAAATTTGTGTATACGGCTCGACCGTGGGGGGGTCGCGCATTCCTCTAGGCAATTCCATGTGCAGCACTTTGGGAAGCGAGGCGAACAGGCCGATGGTTTTGGCACAACTGGCGGTTAGGCGGATGGAGTCCAGCGGCTCAATCAACAGATCGTAGGCAAAGAAGTTGGTTCCCCGAAGGC
>WNGI01001540.1_pt1 | contig 19313 bp, 21 predicted proteins | sample 5400621 | NCBI WGS metagenome assembly WNGI01 (sample SAMN13153374, study PRJNA577476) | soil metagenome | isolation source: 20 cm soil or saprolite under Garry oak tree replicate 1 | place: USA:California | collected 2016-06-15
TGGCAGTTCTCCACGGACATCGAGCAGCGACAGCGGCAGGGTTACCGGCTTCCGGTTGACGTCCACTACAACTTCATCCGGGAAGAACTCGGTGACGCGATACCATGCGCCGCGGCGCAGCGGGTAGGGACCTTCGACCCTCAGACGCGCCCATTCTAGTTCTGTCATCGACACCACCGCCTTACCCATCGCGTGAACCAGCCACGCTAGCAACGCATGGGGACTGCAAGCGGTGTGCCCTTGGAGGAGCTGGCAGGAAGATGTTCTCTGATGCACGCTGCCCTGGTAGCCGCAGTCGCTGTGCCGCGGAGACTCAACACTGTTCATGTTGGCGCCGTGGTGGGCCCGCGGCCACAGCACCTCTGGTCAGCCGAGGACGGCGTTACAAGTAAGTCTGCTGAGAGTTGCCCCTCCTGGGATCGAACCAGGACTCTCCTGATCCAGAGCGTAGCCCCGAGAAGTCAATCTTCCGACAACGCGTTATCACTCCGCGAGTTCGCGTCGTTCGTTGTCGGGAAGATAAGCCGAAATGTCGGGGCTTGTGAGGGCTAACGTGGACACAAACGATGACACCGAAGGTCATCTGACAATGGGTCAGGAGAGTTCTGGACCGTCTCGTTCAGGCAAATCAAGCACTGCTTGGAGGTCGAAAAGCGCTCTCCTGATTTCGCGTGACGCCTCACAAGCGCTTGAAGCTGCTGGCGTGCCTAGATTATGGAACTGGCTCTTTCTTCAAGAGCGCCGCAGCTTGAGCGCGATCCGTTGGGCGGACGACGACTAACAGCAGCGAGGTGTGTGCGGTGAGAGAGGCGGCCAACAAGGAGTTCGAAGCTCAACTCGACGGGATCATCAATGACTATGCCGCGATGCGGCAAGCATCCCAGCACAACGACCTGAGTGATCTGCCCAAAGTCGAGCGACAAAGCCTTATCACGCAAGCTGTCGCGGCGGTTCACCGCATCTCGGGAACCGCATCAACGTACTCCATCCAGCTTGACCGAATCCTGAAGCAAAACCCTGAGCTACACGTCCACACGTCGTCCATCATCGGCATCGTCAAGGCCTTAAGGCATGACCTCGGCGCCGGTTACCTTCAAACGCTCGTAGAGCTTGTGCACGCGGCCGTGTTTGCAGACTTCATAGACATGGCTTCACACTTAAAGGAGTCGGGCTACAAGGACGCAGCTGCAGTAGTTTGCGGTTCCACGCTCGAAAGCCATTTGCGCGAGTTGTGTAACAAGCATGGTGTTGCCGCTGAGACGAACGGAAAACCCAAGAAAGCCGATCAGATCAATGCCGAACTTGCCAAGCGTGGCGCATACTCCGCACTCGACCAGAAGAACGTGACTGCGTGGCTAGGTCTTCGGAACAAGGCGGCTCACGGCGACTACCAGGCATACAGCAACGAGCAGGTCGGCCTCCTGATCGCAGGCGTGCGCGACTTCTTAACGAGGACGCCCGCCTAGGATCCGAGGGATAGGCTTGCGGCGTTCGCACAGTTAGCATACATTGCTGCCCATGAGTCAAGCGCTCGGAACCGAGATTCGGCGACTGAGGACCAAGGCACAAGTCACTCTTCGAGGGTTCGCACAAAAGATCGGGATCTCAGCGGCCCATCAATCCGACATCGAGTATGGTCGACGCCTTCCGTCAGAGAAAGTTCTTAAGGAAATCGCAAAGGCTCTGTCCAACGTCGGTGCGTCATACGAGAAGCTTAAGGAACTCGATACCCGTTTGGACCCAGAACTCGAGCAATGGATGCAGCAGACCCCTGGTCTCGGGGAGATGCTGCGTGAAGTCCGGGCGTCAAACAAGTCACCGCAGGAAGTGCTACGTCGGCTCAAGAAGATCTTAGGGAAAGAGAAGAAGCCCAAGGATCCGACCAAGTGAAGGCGTGGAAAGATCCCAGCAGCCCATGGGGTGTGAAGTCCTACTTCGCGGACGACGAGTTCGAAGTGATGATGGATGAACTGAGAGGGCGGGTCGGATCGGAGTGCTTTACTGATGGCCAAGGCGTCGACGTCGATTTGGTCTTGCTGCGATGCTTTAAGGTTGAGGCCGACTACGTGAGTCTTCCACCAAATACCCTAGGCCGAACACGTTTCGCGCCAGATGGCAAGGTTGAAGTTCAGGTATCCCGCGATCTCGCCGAGCTGGCCGAAACTGATAGGACGGCGCGCCGCCGTCTACGTACGACTATCGCTCACGAGTGCGGCCACATTTCCTGCCACCGTCAATTCTTTTTGAGAGACTGTGAGACCCTTTCTCTGTTTGAGGGTGAAGGAACGACGGCTGAGGCCGCCATCTTGTGCCGAAACGAGACCGTAGGTAAACATGGCTACAAGGGGGAATGGTGGGAGTTTCAGGCAAACAAGTGCATGGCCGCGCTACTCTTGCCGAAGCAGTTGGTTGTACCGCGTGTCGCCGCTGCTTTGAGAACTTGTGGCCAGGAGTCGTTCGAAAGCGCAATCCGTGAGGATCGAGCTGAGAGCCTCCTTCGCGAACTGTCGAACGAGTTCGATGTCAGTTTGGAAGCGACGTTTTACAGACTCCAGGACTTTGGGTACATACCGGCAGAAACACAGGTTCCCATGGACTTTAGTGATTCGGTCTGACGAAGAGGGCGGTCTCTTTTTTTGATCTGAGCGTTAGCACCGTCCGCTGACGCCATGAACAATGTTGGGAGGACTCATATGGCTCGCCGCTGGAGAGGGAACATGAGAGGTGAGAAGTATCTCGGCAACGTTCACACCAAGGAGGTGCATGACCTCGACAACGAGGACACCAGGCGGGATGGATGCCAGATCGACGAGATCATCGCGGCAGGGCACGACCGCCCGTTCACATCGCTCGCCACGGCCCAGGCGCAGGGATACGACAACTGCGCGAAGTGCCTTGGCGGTTCACGACGCTAGAGCTGGAGACAGTTATGGGACTTCCAACTTCATACCTAACGAGCTACAAGAACCTGCCCGGGATTCTGAGCGCTGTTCAGAATGCTCAAGCACCGAAGAACTTCACCACGAGGTTCTTGGAGTCGCTGGGCTACAAGAATACAGCCGATCGTTTGATCATCGGTGTCTTCAAGGCGATCGGCTTCCTGACACAGGATGGCACGCCAACGTCAAGGTACTTCGAGTTTCTTGACCAGACGCAATCGAAGAGAGTCCTGGCTCAAGGCATTCAAGAGGCCTACGCCGACATTTTTCAGATCAACAAGAAGGCCTACGAGCTCTCCGGACCCGAGTTGAAGAACAAGCTCAAGACGCTGACGCAAGGACAGGTCGGCGATGCCGTGCTGGACAAGATGGTGGGAACCTTCAAAGCCCTGGCCCAACAAGGAGAGTTCAGCGCCACGACACCAAGTACCGTGCCGAAGGAAATCGCACCGACTCTACCGCCGCCGCAGGAACCTCGTCCCATGGCACCTGGCCGTCACCTCGAACTGGGAGGACTGGTCTATAACATCCAGATTGTTCTGCCTGGCGAGCGCGACCGAGCGGTCTATGATGCGCTCTTCCGGAGTTTAAAGGAGCACCTCTTGACATGAGCAAGCCCAGCGCACTGTACGAGTTCGCCTTTCGGGGATTCCTCGCAGAGGAGGCTCTCGATCAAGCAGGTAGGGTGCACCCGAACATCTCCGACACCCTTGACCAGGAAACCGCCGCGCGCTTGTCAGTCGACACTCTCGACGGAGCCTTCATCGCGCCCGCGAGAGAAATGGCAGTCGTGTATATGGCGATTGCTGCATTTGAGAACTCGGTTCGCCGTCTCATCGAGAACATTCTACTTGAGAAAGTCGGCGAGACATGGTGGGATACATCCGTTTCAGCCAACATCAAGCGCAAGGTCGAGGTGCGACAACGCGACGAAGAGCGTATCCGCTGGCACACTCAGCGAGGGTCGTCTCCCATTACTTACACTGACCTGGCGGATCTCGGTAATATCATCCGGGCCGCGTGGCCCCATTTCGAGGCCCATATCCCTTCTATCGAGTGGTCGGCGAGCATCCTCGACGTCGTCGAACGGTCGCGCAATGTGATCATGCATAGCGGCTACCTGAACCGTGTGGACATCGAGCGAATTGGGATAAACATTCGAGACTGGGTGAAACAGGTCGGCGCGTGAATCTCCAGCCACAAGGTCGCCAAGCGCATACCCTTAGGTCGCCCTAGAAACCTATGGTCAGGAATCTCGATCAAACGGAAACTGGCAACTCTGTACAACAAGGGGGCTTATGCCAAGGATCGAAGCCGCATCCGGACTCGAAGCACAGCATGGCGAGCGCATGATCGAGGTGAAAGTGTGTTTCTGGACGAACGACATTGCCAAAGGCAAGGGCAAGGTCAGACCCAAACATGCGTGGTCGGGTGGGGTCGTGCGGATGGAAAGAAACGCGAGTCACGGCATTAACCCGAAGAACCCTGTGCCGTTTCATTCCCCATTTGATGTCGGAGGGGTCATTGAAAAGGTGCTGGTTCAGCATGGCATCCAGCTCCATCCGAGCAGGCGCATGAGGAAATACTTCTCGTCGTAAGCGTACTTTGACTCTGACGCTAGGCCTGAGTGTCACCCGATCGGACTAGGTCGCGGCGTCGCTCTCACACCGTGTCGTTGAATTACGTAAGGAAGCCACGCACATCGGATAGGCAAGGCAAGGCGGGACGTTGTGCTTGACTGTGAATTCAATCCTACGGTCGTGCCTCACACACTCCGCGATCGAGGACTACTGTGACCCATTCTAGCTCGGCACGACCCAACCTGTCCTTCTCTCCAGCGACCAGTGTTGTTGTGAGTCGGTGCTCTTGGCCAAGCTTCGTCACCTCATTGACGTTAACGCGATAGATGAGACGCTCTCGATCTGGCGGACCGATTCGTAGCGACATGGCGAGTCGGCTCGAGGGTCCCAGGAGCTGAATCAGAGATGAGAACGCACGCCCCCTTTGTCGCGGTGGCACGTGCATCCACACGGCGCTAAGCAGGATGAAATCGAACTTGAGTCCAAGCGCTTTGACCCGCGCCAAGTCGGGAAGAGCATCATCAATCCAGACAATGCTCGGCTCGGGATGTATTCGCTGAGCGGCTGCGCGTAGACCAGAACTCGGCTCCACGGCGTACACCTGGTGACCAAGTCTTGTCAAAGCCGCAGCATCGCGCCCTGATCCAGCTCCGATATCCAGAAACAGGGAGCGACGTGTCGGAAGGAGATCGATTATCGACTGGTGAACATCTTCGAAGGCTACGGACTCATAGCGCTTCACGAACGCGGCTGCGTCGGCCTCGTAGGGATTGTGCTCAGGCTGTAGGGGCGACGATCGTAATAGAGCATTTCTAGCCATTTAGCAGGGCCCGCTTGCAGCTGGATTCCACGCCGAATGTTTGATCAGCCAGATACCGATCAGCGACAACGCAGCAGACAACCCAAGAAGTATCTGAAAGACCGCTACCACGGTCCTCCCACCTTCAAATGGGCGCTGCCCCTTGGCGGCAACGTAGGCTTTGGGATAAAACTCTTCGATTTTCAGAAGGTATTCACCCATAACAAACCGAGTTCTATGCAGAACTGCGATCAGCCCACTGTTACCCAAGACCGCCAGCACCAAAAGAGCACACTGAGCACTCTGGACATCGATCTTTGCAACACCGAACCAAAGGCCGCCGGTGAGCGTCATCGCGATGATGGGCACTTGCCACATGATCTGATTCAGCGACCTGAACTGTTCGAAGTTCTGCTGGTAGCAGAGTTTCTCGCGCTCGAACTGCTCGCTGGTGCTGTTAGTCACACGATGTGCCTTTCCTACTGCAGGCTTCTGATTCGTTCGACCACCTGGGCGATTCTGTCAGCCGCGTAACGAAGTTCGGCGTCCATCGTAAAACGACCAATCCCAACGCGAACTGTGGAGGAGGCGTCCTCGCGACTGAGACCGATCGCGGTCAACACATGAGACGGCTCGAGGGCGCCGGAGGTGCACGCCGAGCCCGTGCTCAAGGCTATGTCCGGAAGATTGGCTATCAACGCGTCTGCATCCACTCCTTTGAAACGAAGGGAGCTGTTGCCCGAAAGGCGCCGAGAGAGCGCACCATTACGCTGGAGATCCTGGACCGTTTCCAAGACGAGCTTTTCGAACCAATCTCGCAAACGACCAATGCGAGCTGATTCCTTAGCCATCTCGTCTCGGGCAATCTCGCAGGCCCGTCCGAATCCGACGATCCCCGGCACGTTGAGCGTCCCCGATCGGAGACCTGACTCCTGCCCGCCACCAAACACCAAGGGTTCCAAGGGAGCCGAGCGCGCTCCACCTCTCACATACAATGCGCCGACGCCCTTCGGGCCGTAGCATTTATGCCCGCTGAGGGAAAGCAGGTCCACTCCCCAAGACCTCACGTCAATGGGAATCCGCCCTAGAGCCTGAGCTGCGTCCGAGTGCAATAACGCCCCTGCCCGGTGGACCACCTGAGCGACTTCCGCTATCGGCTGAATGGTACCGATCTCGTTGCTGGCGGCTTGAACGCTCACGAGCGCGGTCCGCTCATCGACGAGGTCGACGAGGGCGCCTAGGTCGACTAGCCCGTCTTCAGCAACTGGGATCATCTCAAAATCGTAGCCCTGCTTCGCCAGCCACTTGCAGGACTCGAGCACGCACTTGTGCTCAATAGTGGTGGCTAGGACTCTACGGCGACCAGGAGGCGCAGACCTGACCGCGCCCTGGATTGCCAGATTGTTGCTCTCGGTTGCCCCGCTCGTGAAAATGATCTCGCCGGAGGCGGCGCCGATTGTTTGCGCTACGTGGGCGCGCGCTTTCTCTACTGCCTCCGCCGCCTGCCGTCCCTGAGCGTGGATACTGCTCGATGGGTTCGCAAACGTCTCGATGAAAAAAGGCAGCATCGCCTCCACAACACGGGGATCACAAGGCGTGGAGGCGTGATAGTCCAGGTACACTTGCTCGCGATGCGTGGCGCGCGATGCGCCGCGCGCTTTCTCAGCGAGGGTTGCGGAAGAGGCCCTTAGAGATGGCAGATTAGACACCCCTGCTCCTCGTCTGGATCTGCATCCGCCAGGTACCCAAAGGCCTCTGCGAGGTTCTTCGGGCGTCTCCGAGCTGCTTGCCGGACCTTCAGCTCCTCTTCCTTCCTTCTGATCTGCGCCACTCGTGCGGGGTCCTCGAAACTCGTTAGGGCCTCACCGTGGATCCAGGTGAATCCCACTTCAGGCTTCTCGTATCCCTTGGCCAACTCGAACAAGTCAGGATGCCGCTCCTTCAAGCCCACCCACTCCCCCTTGCGCTGGAAAAAGCAGAAGTAGCAGCCCGATCGCGAGCGCCAGGAGTAGTACTCAGGCGTGCCAACTCCGCTCTGCTCGAGAATACGAAAAACATCATCCTTTCGGATGCCGACTTCCTTGAACGGGTACAACGGCGTGATGTTCGGCTTGGTCGAGATGTACCCCTCACGTCGCTCGTCAGCTCTTATGCCGACATAGAGGAAAACTGGATCATCCCCGACGTAGTTCTCGAAGGGTTCGATCTTCAACTTCTTGGTGCACCAACGCATGTTGGGCGCGGGGAGGTAGCTCCCATACACCTTCAGCCAGTGGTCAAACCCTCGTTCGCCCAAGCCAGATGATAGCCGCGTGACCTGCTTCCCTAGGTACGCTTCGATTCGCGTTAGGTACTCGTACGTCTCCGGAAGCTCCTTGTGAGTATCACAGAAGACGTACTCAACTTCTACCTCGGGGCGGTTGTCACGCATCCAGAGCGCCAGCGCAGTGCTGTCCTTTCCACCCGACAGCAGGAGGATGTGCCGCGGCTGCTTATCGGGCATCTGCCGACATCTCCGTTTGGGGACTCTCAAAGAGGAGTGTTTGAGCAACCTTCACCAGCGCGGCGAGCTGCGTCTTCGTCGAAAAGTCGTCCGCGCTCGTCTTGGAATGAAGAGCATCCTTGATGCGATCCGCGAGCCGGACGACGTCGATTTCGAAATCCTGCTCCATAGAAATGACCACTCGGGACTCTCGGTGTACTCCGTCGAGAATGCCGATTCTGAGTACTTTGGAGACTCCAGATTCGCGTCGCTCCGCGACAAGTTCTTCCAGCCGGCCGAACTCGCCCGACACCTCCTGAAGTCGGACCTGAAATGCGGCCACTTCCGAATCCTTCCAATGTGAGGGCGGCAACCCTCCGTTGATGACTCGCCCAAGGACCTCGCGCCAGTCTCGGTCAGTGTGATCTCGGGCAGCCTCTCGAACGAACATCTGGAGCTTCTGCTCTACGGCGTAGGGTTCAAGAGGAGTTGCTCGACGTTGGAGCTGGCCCCTCGCCTCCTGAGCATTCCCCTTCAGGTTGAAGACTTGCCGAATCTGTGTTTCAATCTCATCTAGGAGGTCCGGGTAGGCGCGGGCCATCACTCGCAAACTCTGCTGCAGCCTCCTCGCGAACTGCCCAGCGCTTTCGACCCCATCGATGGAGATACCAAAGGCACCTGGAAGCTCTTCAAAGAGCAGACGTCTCGGATCACCCGCGCGAAGCATTAGATCCCGAACAGCGACCGCCTCCGGCGAGCCGAGCTTTCTCGTGAGTTTCGCGTACGGACTCAGCCTGGCGGCAAAGAGCACCAGAGACTTGACGACGGGCAAGAGACCGCCCCCGCTGGACGGAACCTCACCTTGAACTCCACTCACCAAGTCTTCCAGCGCCTTCAAAGCTTGCAGCTGATGGCGATCGAGACGGTGACTCTGCAGCTCGAATGTCTCGGGCCTGCGCGTCAGCCTCTCCAAAACCTCGATCCGCAGTTCGGGCACGAACACCCCTTCTTCGTACAGAGCCGTCTCGTCCCAACTTGAGGCGAGCACCGCTGTGAGCAACACCGGGATCGGTCCGTCTCTAAGCCCGTATGGTCGAGCCTTCAGAAGCGCGAATAGCTCCGTGACTGGGCGTCGTGCTTCCTTCGCCTCCCGCAAGAAGGTTTCGATCGCGGTCCACGCCGGCTTCCATTCGTCGTTCGGTCGTCCGAACCCCAGAACGTGGTTTCTTGTCCTATGGAAACCGCCAGCCTTCAACAATGACTCGTACATGCTCGCTTCTGGAGGCGTTCCTTCTATGCCAATGCGGGCGATTGCCGCGTGTGATAGCATTCTCGCGAGCAGGGTTCGGCGCGCGGCAGCGGCAGCAGAAGAGAGGTTCTGGCGGTTTAGTAACTCATTGTTCAGACGAGGAGCGCGGTTGAACGCCTTGTTGCAGAGATGAGAAAGCCAGCGCTGGAATCCGATCGGAGATTTCACCGTCTTCTGTCGTCCCTCGTGAACCCACAGGCTTAGGGCGGGCTCGAACGGGTGCCCCGGAAGCCCAAATACGCGTCCGGCGACCCGCTCGAAGCGATTTCGCGCTTCGACGAGCCTTGCCTGCACCTCGTGACGTGCGACAGGGTCCCCTTGAAGCTCGGGTACGTTCTGCCACACCCAACGCCAACACTCGAGGTCGCGAAGGGATTCCTCGAGGCCTCCGAAAGACTTCGGGACTGCGATTAGGAGTAGATCGTTGTCGAGGGAGTTCGTGACTTGCTTAGCAAGCCGTACCGACTCCCCGACATTCCATTTGCCCGAGCCCATGACGAAAAGCAACCGTCCATCTGCTGAGGTTCGTGTGGCTACTAGGCTGTCCAAAGCTCCCTGGTCATTCGGTACAACGTCAACGTCAAACAACCTGAGTGTGCCGGTTTCGATGTAGTGAGCCCGGGCTACCACCGGCCGAAGGCTCAGGCTACTTCTGAGGCGCGCATGAAGGTCACCGTCGGTTACGTGACGCCGCGCCTCATCGTAAGCAGCCTCCAGGTCGACATCGGATCCTTCCCAGAGAGCATATCCGCCGAGATGGCGCCGGTAGACAATGATCGACCGCTCCTCTAGGTGCCTTATGGCCTCTTCGACTCCGTCGCTGCTCGAGACCGCGGACTTGACCGCCTCCTGTGACGCGCGTAGCCCGACGGGCGGCCCGTAAATGCTGAGCAAGCCAATCGTCTTAATAACCGCTCGGGACACCTCAGGTGCATCTCTGGGTATGCGGCTCAGACCGTGGTCGATTAGTGACCACTTCCTGGCGTGTTCTCCCGTGAACGCGGCCAGGCCAAGCGCATTCGCCACGTAGTCGAAGAGATCGGCTACACGATAAACCGGTGCCGAGTTCTTATCCCACTCGGTCTTCTTCAAGAACTCCTGAAAACCGTAGGGCTCCTCGCTCGTCAAGAAGGCGAAGAGAGACCGCTCATTCTGAGCTACTTTACTGCGGAAGAGCGGCCACAGGAGCAGTGCCGCTACGGGATGGAGTGGTAAGCATTGGTGGAGCAGTTCCTCCAGCGGCATGCGGCGGCGCGCTTCCACGAATGATTCCGACGCGACAGCCTCCGCGGCGACCGCCTTCCATTGGTGCCCTAGTTCTGCGGGAACGCGCCGTTCGATTGCGCGGCCGACGAGTGCCAACAACTGCTCGGTCGGGAGCTGGAACGGGACGTCCTGAAAGCGGCCTTGGACTTTTTGCCACTCAGCTCGACGGACCTCCTGGCCAACGGGGAGATAGTCGGCGAAGGCGCTGTGAAGAATCGTCGAGAGGAGAAATGGTGCCTTGCTCCGACTCGCGGCCTCCGCCAGTTGCTGGAGGAAGTACACATCACCATGGACCTGGTCGCTCGCAGCATACTCCAGAAACTTTCCAAGCTCATCGACGATCAGGAGCAGACCTCCATAGCCCTTTTCGCACGCAGACTCCGCTGCCTCAACGGCGAGTTCGCTCAGCTCACCGCCTGTAAGGCCCCGTTCACGTTCGGCGTCAACCAGCCTTCGAGAGAAGGAAGGCGTAATTGTCCTTAGTCCGTCGGCGAGACCCCTGATGACTGATTGAGCCAAGGGCGCCCTTTCGGCCACGACTAGAACAGGAACAAATGGTCTCTTCAGAACCTTCCGGCCTTTGCGCAGAACGTCGCTTTCAGGGTGAGAACATTCCTCAGCAGCCAGCAGGTCCGCTAAAAAGAGTCCGAATGCAGACTTCCCTGACCCGTACGGTCCTGTAATCGACCACGCGCGAGCTCCATTCGGATGTTCAAGCTCATCCACGATTCGTCGGGCAATCTCCTTGATCGTTGGCGTCACGACGTACTCCGAGAGGTCCACGCCACGCTGCCAGTCAGTGGCAAGACTGACCGACCGGTGGAAGCGCCCCCTGATCGAGACGAGATCGCTAAGACGAGGAGCCTTCACGCCACCTCCTCCCGCTTGCGCTTTCCGTAGTAACGCTCCAAGAACGAGATCGATTTGACTGATCGTACGGTCTTGCTTCTCAGCAAGACGCGTAGGCCCGCGGTTTCGTCATAACGAAACCCCATCCAAGAAGGCAGCGAATCCAGGAGCAGCGCGAGTGAACTCTCTGTGAGCTTGAAGGCCGCCCCCGGACTGCCAGGACCATAGAGGACGGTCTCAAAACTCAACGTGCCTTGCTCGGATGCATATCCGTCCCAGTATCGCTTCAGCGCGTACCCGAAGACCTCAACTGGAAGTGTCGGCTTCGATCCCCGGTTGAATTGATAGACTCCGTCATCTAGCTCTCGAACGAGTCCCAGATCCACGAGTGGACAGTCGAAGGAGTCTTCGACTGGACGTCGGGCATCTGCCCGAGACGGAACGTAGGTTCGCATGAATACGTCTATGTCCCGTCGGATTGATTCCGGCGTGACTCTCTTCGTACTGCTGTCCCGCGCGACTCCCTGAATCCAGTCTACTAGCTCATCACGCGTGCAGACATCTCTGTTCCACCTCGTAAACGCGAGAAACCATGTGGAAGCAATGTCAGGCGACTCTACCAGCTGCCAGTGTAGCAGCCACAACGTCGCGGGGTCTTCCAGATATGGGTCCCACCCACGCTTCCCCAACAATTGAGACCCGAGCTCACTTGGCCGACCTGTTCCCCTGCGGCCATCAATCACCGCGAGCTTCAGTGCGCTGCACCAGAACCGAATCGAGTCGACCATGTTCTTCCCCACGCCGAGAGTCACCATCGCATCTGGCCTTGAGAAGAGCTTTGGGTCGTGTTCGAGGCCGCGGATTCCCTTCGGAAGCCACGCGTAGCGAAACGGGAAAGTCTGGTGCCCGCTGAAACTGTAACGAGGAGCAGATACCGGGATGATGGGGGCCTCGGCTGGAACGCTCGCGGTCACAGTCTTACGACGCTTGGTCACCTTTCGTCGAACGGCGGGATGGCGCTTTTTCACGCGGCCTCCGGAGGAGGGGACGACGGTTCGGATTGGTCGAAGAGCGGTCCGAGAGGCGAGACCGGCGGCCGTTGACCGAGTTGCTCGTACACCTCCCATTCGCTGCAGCTGGCAAGCTGGGCGAGGCTTCGAGCCCACTCCTGCGGAAGCGGGTTTTGGCGAAGGACTTGGCTTACTCTGCCCTGGCTGACCCCCGCTTCCCGAGCGACGGCCGCGATACCGCCTGGAATCGCCGCCAGGACGATTCTGGGACCACCCAGGCGCTCAAGGGCCCGCATCGCGATACGCGTAAACGGTGGCATAAAGCTATTTAGTGGCCAACCTATAGTGGTTTAGCCCGCTGAGACAGTCAAGTGGGAAGTCGTATTGGGGAGCCTTGGGTAGGTAGCCCGCGTGATTGGGGCGCCTAAGGTCAGTCTCAAGTAGGAGGCTACGCTCCCGACGCGAGCTCGAGCAAGTTCTCAGTAAGATTCCAGATCGGTTTGGCGTTGCCCGTTGATAGCAACTCGAGGACTTTCGGCAGCCCTGCCGCGCCAAGGGAGTTTGCTAGATCCATTACGACGGCCGGCTTGTCGATGATCCATGGGTCTCCGCTGACTGCGATAGCAGCTAGCTCGATCATGTCGATACGGTATGGATCCCGCGAGAGTATCTCCCCGGTGATAAAGCGATGAGGTTTCTCCACGGGTACGGGCCTTCCCTCCCGCGCCCCCAAACACACCGCCACAAACCATAGGTCCACTATCCGAGGAAACGGACTCTCATCAGGGGATGGCCGGGCACCGCCGCCGGGTTGAGTTTGGCAGTACCGGTCAACCTCCTCCCGATAGGCTTCGGGAATCCGTAGCTCGAGATTCTGAAACGGATTGTAATATGACATCGCCTGCTCCAGACTCGGCGCTACGCGCGCCGGACGAGGTAGGAACTCTCAGCATCAGTTACGCGCTCGCAGACAGCGCAGTACTCACGGTGATTGCAGGCGCACGGTAACACCGTGCGATAGGACACCGCCGGCTTATTCGTGAGCATCTTTGGATAGTGAGCGGTGTTACTCAGAGTAATAATCCTACCAGCGAACCGATCGAGAAGGTCTTCGCAATCACGGATTTCGGCCCGCGTGAGGAAGAGCACAAGTTGCGCGGCGTGGTCGATTGCGGTAGAGAGCGACGCGCGCTTGACCAGGTGACTCATCATTCCCAACGGCGTGTCGATGACGTTAGGCGCGCTAACGCCACTCACCTCCGTTAGGGCCAAGATGAACGCGAGGGTTAACGCCCGCCGAGACGCGCCGTTGAGATCACGATCCGCGTCGAGCCTCCTGTCCTGAGGCCCGTAGACTGTGATGTCATACGCGGGCGTGATCTCCGCCTTCCGGATGATCGCGTTCTCCGGGTCGGCTCCGATCATGTCAAGGAAGTACCTGTTCATTGCTGCGCTGACTGCTGGAAGTTCGGTCACCTCTATCGCCACATACGCGCTCTTGATCAGGTCCCTGACATCCTCTGCGGCCGTCAAACGCGCCCGAAGCTGCGAGGACACGTTCTCATCTTTGACCAACTTGTCCCATTCAGCTTTGGCTTCATCGTATTCTCGGTTTAGTCTTGTGAGGTCCGCCTCGCACCGACCTCTCTCTCTGGAGAGATTCTCGCGCAGTTCCGTCAGCTGTCGCCTTTGTTGTTTTAGGAAACCGACGTCAGTGTCCGGAAGCTCCTCTATTCTCGCTTCAACGGCCTTGACCTCTCCTTCCAAGACGTGGACTCGTTTCTCAAGCTGATCTCGTTTCTGCGCAAGCTGCTTTACAAGTGCGGGCCAGCCCACCTCAGGATCTTCTGCCTCCGCGCGCAATTGATTGGCGATAAGGCGCAAGGAGGTGAGACGATCATCGGTTTCAGAAGCAGCCTGCTGCTCTACGATCAGCCGCTTTACATGTTCATGTTGAGGCTGGCCGGGCTTGAGCGGAGTACCGCAGATACAGATGCCGAGCTCTAGACGCTCCTGCAGTACAGGAATCGCAGTACGTGGGATGCGACCCTTTGACTTCAGCTCCTCAAGCTGGGTCCAGGCCTCACTGAGACGATCCCGAAGGAGCGCTAGCGACAGCTGCTTTTTCTTGAGCAGCTCGCTATGCTCCACCTTCGCTCGCTCTAGGTGTCCTCTGGTATTGGTTAGATCGTCTCGCTTCGAACGCAGCTCTCCGATCAGAGTGTCCTTGTCACCTTTGGAGAGCGCGAGTTCAATCTTGTGTTCGACGGTCTGGGTCTCTGCTCCCACAACGGAGAGCTGACGTTCGATGTCGGCAACTCGTTGCTCCTTCTCGTCGATCGTGTTCTTGAGGTGTGCCAAACGGTCAGAAACAAGCTGGAGGTTCTCTTTGCCGCCGAAGTCCTTGACCTGGTTCCGTATCTGAGTAATCGCCTTCTCAACATGACCCCGAGCATTCTCCAGAATCTCAAACCCAAGCATGTCCCGAATCGCGCGCTGAACCATCTTTCGCTTGTCGGTAACTGAGATCTCTGATGTAATGAAAGTCAGCGCCCGATCGCCATCGGTGAAAAAGAGATCCTTCAAGTTGGAGCCCATTATCTGCCGGAGCTCGAGCTCTCCTCCTCCAGTCACGGGAAGCCAGCCGGCGTCAGTCTTGCGAAGAAGAGAAAAGGCCCCGCCATCGCGAGTCCAATGATTTGCGTCCTCAATCTCCTCGGTCGCCCTCCGAAGAGCGAGGTAGATGTCCTTAGACTCGATCAAGTCACCATCGGAAGACTTACGCTCAGTGGTATGCTCGAACTCCAACTCAGCTTCGATCTCGACCTTACGCGACTTCGTTGCGTCCCAGTCGATGGGGTGAAGGCGATAGTCCTGGGGACGCGGTGGCAGCCCGGCGTCACCGAATAGAGTCCATTGGAGCGCGGTCAGAATCGTCGTTTTTCCAGTCTCATTCTCTGCCCGGATGACGGTAAGACGGCGCTCGGCATCGAGGGAGAAATCAATCTCCAATTCACGCAGCAATCGGTAATTCTTGAATCGGGCTCGCCGAAACCTCATCGTGGCACCTCGCCGAAAGACCTCGCCATAGCCGTATGACTATTTGCGCTTGCGCGCACTGCTCTTGCCTTCAGCCAGCCGTCCCTCCGCTCCGATGAAATCACCGAGTCGGGCGCAGAAATCCGTAATGCGCTGCTGTATTTGCGTGGCTCTCAGCATATGCTCCCGCTCGGCCGCCATCACATCTGCGACAGTCGTAAGCAGCTCAGCGCGGTAGTTAGGAACGCGATCTGGGACCGCTTCACATTGCTTCCTGAAAACCTCAATTAGCCTACGGGGTGCGACCGCCATGTTCAGGGTGCCTTTCAATAAGGAAGACGGACCAGCGTCATTTATTAGAAGTACTCGTGAATGAGCGGCTGCACGATCTCGAGCGGGCCACCTGGAGCAGCTGCATTGGAGGCGGTCTTGGCAAACGCCATTATCCTACTCAGCTCGCCCTTCAGGATTCCGACGATCTCGTCCCCGTAGTAGTCAGGCCCGCGTTCCGTTGGCGGTAGAACCAGAAAATCGTGAACATAGGCACGCTGCTTGTTCGTTCTTGCACACTTGCGCAATACTCTCCCCCGACGTTGCACCCATTGGCGTTCGACAGTGGTACTTGCAAGGATGTACGCGGTTGAGACTTCCGGAATATCAATGCCCTCGTCTAAGACCCGCATGGCTGTGAGGACCTGAATTGAGTCGCCGCGGGCAAAGCCATCGATGAGATCCTGCGTGAGATCTGAATTCCCTGTCTCGTCCTGCGTGATCTGGTGCACGCGGAGCCGGAGATCGTCCATCAACATGCGATTCACCTGGTCCAGCTGCTCGCGCCCCTTGTCACTCGTATAGACGAGTGCATGTCTCACGTCATTGGCCTTTGATCGGGCAAACAGTCCGCGCAGGACAGACAACTTGCCATTGGCTTGCTCGAGTATCTTGTGGCGCCGAGTCAGGAGTCGCAGCACTTCTGGCGGCAGCTCTCCATCCAATGACTTCCCATCACTCTTCCATCCTACCGACTGCAGCCTACTGGTCAGTTCCAACCATTCTTCTATCTCCTCAGAACCCAGTGTGACTGGGTGCACATGGTACTCATAGGGTACGAGGCACTTCCCGATCGCCTCCTCCAAGGGAAAGCGAAAAACGACGTCGCCGAAGTACTTTGCTAGTCCCTCGGTACCGATCTCGTCGTACTGTCTCACTGGAGTGGCTGAGAGGCCCAAGCGGAACATGAAGTTCTCTGGAGCCGATGAGAGGAAGCTTTTAGTGCCAAGACCGTGAACCTCGTCGCCGACAATCATGGAAGGACCCGCGTAACGGGCAATCTCTTCCTTGAAGGCATCGTCCTTTAGGAGCTCGTGCGAGATCACTAGACACTCCAAGTCTGCGACCCCTAGTCTTAGGTTGCGAATTGCCCGGCTGACGCGTTCCAGCTTTGCGCCTCTGCTAGACTCACTGCCCGGAAGGACTGGCGTGTGAGAGAACTTCTCAACCTCGCGTGCCCATTGCGCGAGAAGGGGCCGATAAGGCGCCGCGATAACGAGTAAGAGCGGCCGTGCCTCGTCCAGTACCCGTGTTGCTGCGACCAAAGCAGCGATTGTTTTTCCGGACCCCGTGGCCATCTCAAGAACCCCACGCCTTCCCGCTGCCTCCCAGGCCTTAACAGCGCGTCCCTGATGAGCGAAATCCCCGCGTTGGTAGTCAAGGCCGGGTGGCAGAATCAAGCGCCGACTAGTCTTGTCGGTTGTTACGGTGACCCTCGCCGTCCCTGTCGGGACCAACCCAGCTCGGGCGTCCTGTTCCCAGGCACTCCAAAAATCATTTGCGTCAGGGGCCCTGTGCGGCATGTTGTCGCGAATGATCCGGGCCCTAAACGCCTCGGGCAGCTCATAGACACGAAGCGTTCGCGGGGTCACATCTTGCCAAATGGAGTGAAACATTCCCAGAAAACGGTTCACAACTTTCTCTTGATCTGCTCCCAGCCAAGACCGTGAGACCGTTACTTGCTCAACGTTGGTGGTGAGTGCAGCACCAGTAAGATTGTTTGATCCATGTGCCGCGACGAAATCCACACCGTCCGAGAATAGCCACACCTTGGGATGAAACAGGCCGCCTCGGACCAGAACAACCTTGATGACGAGTCGATTCGAAGCGATCAAAAAAGCCAGGCATTCAAGTGTGTGTCTCACCAGAGCGCTCGCATCGACCCGAGCGCTTCCATAAACCTCCTCAAGACGCAGTGCGAGAACCTCGGGCTCCGACGTGAGGCCTTTTTGCAACGCCCCCTGATCGTCCTGAGATAGATACGGGCTAATCAAAAGCCTCATCTTTGTCATTCGTCCAGTCAAGAAATCGGCCAGACCCGGCGCGAGCTCCCTCAAAGCGCCCGTGTGAAAGAATCCAATCATGCAGTCGTAGGAAGTGGCTTGTTTTAAACATGGGATGAGGACCTCGCCCACGAGGTTGTCTTCGGGCAGGATATAGAGCGGCTCTAGGTCACTGAGGTCTCTTAAGGACACAGCGGCACGTTCAGACAGGTTGAGTTCACGAATCGTAGTGTGCGATTCGCAATGCGCGCACGCCAGTCCCCTTAAACGAACCGACCCTTGGCGGCGCCGGGTCTTGACTTCTTCCGGCCAACGCACGCATAATCCCCCACGCGAGAACACCCCCCGAAGAGCTTGAGACTCTTTGGGGGGTGTGTCTTTCTGGGTACGAATCGCAGTGCCATTCACCAGGCAATCGCTGACATCCTCGCCAAGGCCAAGGAATTCCGAGAGGCCTTCGGCGCTGAGCCCCAGGCCCGCTCACTCGAGTGGGCGGCTCTCCAAGTCGAACGAGCCCTCCGAGACGAGAGCGACCAGCTCCTCACCCTTGCCCAAGCCGCCGAGCTGTCCGGGTACCACCCCGATTCGCTCGCGAGGATGGTCCGAGACGGCCAGATCCCCGACCTGCGGCCCCCCAATTCCAAGGGAATGATCCGCATCCGCCGGGCCGACCTTCCGATCAAGCCCGGCCGACCCCATACTCCCGACGCGGACGTACGCGAACTCGCCAGCCGCCTCGCCAAACGAGGCAAGGAGGGCCGTTATGGCCACCCGTAAACGCTGGTCGAGAACCGTAGGTACCCGACGTGGAAACCGCATCCGGATCTATCAGCGCAGTTCCAGCGGCAACTTGCAGATGGCCGTGTGGGATCCGGAAAAGAGGCGGTACAAACAGGTGAGCCTGGGGCACACGGACCGCGAGCGCGCCACGCGCGAAGCGGCCGAGATGGTGCGGCTCCGGGACGCCGGCGAGTGGATCGATTCACGCTCCCTCACGTTGGGCATCCTCGTTGCGCGCTACCTCGCGGAGAATACTCACGCGCGCGACGGCTCTTTGAAAACCGAACACTACAGGAGAGGGTGCGAGCTGTACTCCGACTACCTGACCGGTTGGTTCGGTGCCGACACACCGGTCATCGAGCTGACGCCGGAGCGGATGGCAGGATACGCGACGGCTCGGCGCAGCGGCCAGATCAACGGCCGTGCGGTCGGGGCAACGGCCCTGCATCAGGACATCAAACTCCTCAAGACCATGATGAAGTGGGCGACGGGAGTGTACAACAACGGCCGGCCACTACTCGATCGGAATCCGTTGACAGGTTTCGCAATTCCCAAGACGCGGAACCCGATTCGGCCGATGATCGACGCCGAGACGGTCGAAAAACTCCTGGCCGTCGCGGATCGGGTGAGTCCTTTGATGCCGCTGTTGATCACCTTGATGGATTCAACCGGACGTCGGCTCTCCAGCGTGCTGGGGCTCCGATGGGACGACTTCGATTTCGAGAAGCGGACCATCACATGGCGCGGCGAGCTCGACAAGAAACGCCGGACGTGGGTGGTGCCGATGCCCAGGCAGGCCGAACGGCACTTGCTGAACTTCCGGGCAGAGCACCCGGCGATCGGGAGCGCCCTGGTCTTCCCGATGCAGACCGACCCGACGAAGCCAGTCACTCGGCACCTCGCGAGTGATTGGATGCACCGGGCCTA
>WNGI01005813.1_pt1 | contig 19307 bp, 19 predicted proteins | sample 5400621 | NCBI WGS metagenome assembly WNGI01 (sample SAMN13153374, study PRJNA577476) | soil metagenome | isolation source: 20 cm soil or saprolite under Garry oak tree replicate 1 | place: USA:California | collected 2016-06-15
GGGCGGGCATCAGCCTCTCGGTCGACGACAAGCTCAAGGTCCTCGCCCGCCTCGATCGCCTTGGCGTGCCCTACGTCGAGGGCGGCTGGCCGGGCTCCAACCCCAAGGACGCAGAGTTCTTCGCCCGGGCGCGCTCCCGCAGACGGGGGGCGTCCGTGCTGACCTGCTTCGGCATGACCCGGCGTCCACGGATCGCCTGCGACGACGATCCGCAGCTCGCGGCCCTGGTCGAGGCCGGGTGCGAGGTGGCGTGCATCGTCGGCAAGACCTGGACCCTCCACGTCCACGAGGCCCTGCGGGTGCCGCTGGAGGAGAACATCGCCATGGTTGCCGAATCCGTCGAGTGGCTGCGGCAGCGGGCCGTCAGGGTCTTCTTCGACGCCGAGCACTTCTTCCAGGGCTACGAGGAGGATCCGGGCTATGCGGTGTCGGTGGTCGAGGCCGCCGCGGGAGCGGGGGCCGAGGTCGTCGTCCTCTGCGACACCAACGGCGGGACGCTGCCGGACGAGGTCGAGCGGACGGTCGCCGTGGTCGTGGACCGGCTTCCTTGCCGGGTCGCCGGGCACTTCCACGACGACGCCGGGTGCGGCGTCGCCAACTCCCTGGCGGCGGTGCGGGCCGGGGCCAGCCAGATCCAGGGCTGTGTCAACGGCTACGGCGAGCGCTGCGGCAACGCCGACCTGCTGGCGGTCGCCGCCAACCTCCAGCTCAAGATGGGCATCCAGGTGCTCGACGACACCAGGATCGGCGAGCTCACCGACGTGAGCCGGTTCGTCGCCGAGGTCTGCAACCTGGCTCCCGAGGCGCACCGGGCCTACGTCGGCAACTTCGCCTTCGCCCACAAGGGAGGACTGCACGTCTCCGCGGTCGTGCGGACGGCCCGCGCGTACGAGCACATCGATCCCGCCACCGTCGGCAACGACCGCCACCTCCTCACCTCCGACCTCTCCGGAGCGGCGACGCTGCGGGCGCGGGCAGCGACGCTGGGACTGGAGATCGGGGACGCCCAGATCGGCGCGGCCCTCGAGCGCCTCAAGCGCCTCGAGTTCGACGGCTACTCCTTCGAGACCGCCGACGGGTCGCTCGAATTGCTGCTGCAGGAGGCGAAGGGATGGCGGCAGGGCTACTTCCAGCCGATCTCTTTCCGGGCCATCGTGGAGGAGGCGGCGGGGGAACCGGTGGCGGAGGCCACGGTGCGGGTCGAGGTCGACGGCGAGCGGGTGGTCGCCGCTGCCGAGGGCCACGGCCCCGTCGACTCGCTGTACCGCGCGCTCCGGGTTGCACTCAGGCCGACGTATCCCGAGATCGCCGCCTTCCATCTCACCGACTACAAGGTGCACATCCTGGACCCGGCCTCCGCGACCGCGGCCAAGGTGCGGGTGCTCATCGAGACGACGGACGCCACGTCGTCGTGGATGACCGTGGGCGTGTCGACGGACATCATCGAGGCGTCCTGGCGAGCATTGCTCGACTCGGTCGTCGTCGGGCTCCTGCGCCACAAGGTCGAGCCGGTTCAGTCCGGGAATGTACCGGTTGCGGGTGCGTTTTAACTCGGTAGGATGAACGTTCCATAATGAGTGGGGAGGTTACTTGGCAGAAGTAGGAGGAATCGCTGAGGGGACTGTTATTCGAATCGCAGATTTTGGAGCATTCGTACAGCTCGCCGGGGGAGAAACCGGGCTCGTGCATATTTCCGAGGTTGACCGGAACTACGTGCGGAACATCCGGGACCACCTCCACGAGGGCGACAAGGTCACCGTCAAGGTGGTCGCCATCAAGGAGGACGGCAAGATCGACCTTTCCATCAAGCAGGCCGACCCGTCGTGGCAAGCCCACCCTCCGCGCAAGGGGGACCGGGATCCGGAATTCGAGGCAAAGCTCAAGCGGTTCATGCGCCAGTCCCAGGAACGCCTGGCCGACGTGCGCCGCCACCGCGACTCCAAACGCCCCTAAGGCGTCCCTGCATCCCGGCTTGCGGCGTTGCTCATCGCTTGCGTGCGAGGCACGCGGCGCTCTTCGCGCCTTGCAATCCGGGCGCAGACCCGCCTTAGCAGTTTGACTGAGCTGATCGCTTGGACGATGCCACCGCGGTCGAGCTGATGCTCGGTCGCCCGCCACGGGGGCGGTGGAAGGTGGCGCGCCGCTGCGCGTGCGGGCTGCCCCAGGTGATCGAGACCGAGAGCCCCCTCGACGACGGTACCCCCTTCCCCACCCTGTGGTGGCTCACCTGCCGGTCGCTCTCCCGGGCCGTGGGGCGGCTCGAGGCCGGCGGCTGGATGGCAGCGTTCAACGAGCGGCTTGCGGCGGACCCCGCGCTCGCCGAGGGGCTGCGAGCCGCCACCGAGGCCTACGTGGCACGGCGCGACGCCGGTGGGGTGCCGGGGCCCGTGCGGCATCCGGGCGGGGGCGGGATGGCGGGGAGCAGGATCAAGTGCCTGCACGCCCACACCGCCCATCAGCTCGTCGCCGGGGACAACCCCGCGGGGGCCGAGGCGCTCGCGGAGCTCGGCTGGGAGGACCCCGTCGTGCCGTGCGTGCAACCGGGAGGCCAGTGAGCCCGATGCCGGCAGGAACGATGCCGGGGACCGGGATGCGGGTGGCCGCGATCGATGCCGGCACCAACACCACCCGGCTGCTCGTCGCCGAGGTGCAGGAGGGCGGCCTCACCGACGTGGAACGGCGGCTGATCTTCTCCCGCCTCGGGGAGGGCGTCGACGCCACCGGGCGGCTGTCCCCCCGAGGCATCAAGGCCACGACCGCCGCCATCGCCGAGTTCGTGGACCGGTCCCGGGAACTGGGGGCCGTGCGGATCCGCGTCGCCGGCACCAGCGCCGTCCGGGAGGCGGCCAACGGCGAGGAGCTGCTCGCCTCGGTGAAGGAGGCGACGGGGCTCGACATCGAGGCGGTCACGGGCGAGGCCGAGGCGGCCCTCTCGTTCGCCGGGGCAACCGAGGACCTGCCCGGGGGCCGCTATCTCGTCTGCGACATCGGCGGAGGCTCCACGGAGCTGGCGGCAGGCCGAAAGGACGAGGTGCTCGAGGGGACGGCCGCCATCGACGGGGCGATCTCGCTGAAGCTCGGCGTGGTCCGCCTCACCGAGCGCCACCTTGCCCACGACCCGCCGACCCCGGAGGAGCTGGACAGCCTCGAGGCCGACATCGACCGGACGTTGCAGGCCGCCAGCGATGAACTCCCCGACCCCTCCTCGGCCGGCTTCGTGGGCGTCGCGGGCACCGTGACATCGCTCGCCGCGATCGATCTCGGCCTCAAGCGCTACGACCCCAAGCTCGTCCACGGGTCCGAGCTCACCCGGGACGAGGTCGCCGGTCTCTACCACCGGCTCGCCCGGATGTCGCTCCCCGAGCGAGAGGCCCTGCCGGCGCTGCCGCCCGGGCGGGCGGACGTCATCGTCGCCGGATGCGCCATCCTGACCAGGGTGATGGCCAGGTGGTCCTTCCCGTCGGTGCGGGTCTCCGAGAAAGATATCCTGGACGGCCTTGCCCTTGAACTTGTGGAATGTGCTTGAACGTGCCTGAACTAGTCGAACAGGCTGCATTCCTTGTGACCACGTGAAGGCTGTTGACTCATCGATCGGGGGTTTGTAGGTGTCGAAAGCTGCGAAGCGAGCACGCAAGAAGGAGGGCCGCCAGGCCCGCATCGAAGCCGAGAAGAAGGCCGCCGCACGGCGACGGACACGCAATCGCAACATCGGGCTCGGCGTGGTGCTGGTCCTGCTCGTCGGCTACCTCGCGCTGAACCAGCTCCTGGGCAAGCCGAAGAAGAAGGTCTCGACCACGACCCCGCCGGCGGCCACCGCGACGGTCACCTCCTCGGCGACGCCGAGCGGCAGCCCGTCTGCCCCCGCTGCGGTCACCTCGACCGGCACGCCCGCCGCTGCCCCATGCTCGACCACCAAGCCGCCCCGCGGCGGGACGGTCAGCCAGTCCACACCTCCGCCGATGACGGTGTCGGCGTCGAAGACCTACACCGCCACCATCGAGACGTCCTGCGGCACGATGGTCGCGTCCCTCGACGTCAAGGACTCGCCGAACACGGTGAACGAGTTCGTCTACCTGGCCAACAAGGGCTTCTACAACGGCCTGACGTTCCACCGGATCGTGAAGGACTTCGCGATCCAGGGCGGTGACCCGACGGGGACGGGGAGTGGAGGTCCGGGCTTCGAGGTCACGGACACCGTCCCATCGGGATTCCGGTACACGAAGGGGGTGCTGGCCATGGCCAACGCCGGCACGGCCGGCGGAGCCGCGGGCCAGTTCTTCATCGTGCCCGCCGACAGCGCTGCATCGAACTTCCAGCCCCTCTACGCCGTCCTCGGCAAGGTGACCTCCGGCCTGGACGCCATCGACAAGCTCAACGCAGTCAAGACGGTCGCCAACAGTCAGGGCGAGATGTCCCAACCGGCGCAGCCGGTGTACATCGACAAGATCACCGTCACCTCGTCGTAGCTCGACTCTCGACGACCTGCCGACCGGCCGGCTCAGCCCTCCGGGGCCTGCTCGCCGGGCTTCGGGGCGGGGGCGGTGCGGGGGATGACGCTCACCGACCCGTCGGTCTCCAGGATCGCCTCCCGTACGTCGGCGGGGCCGTGGTAGCCCCGGGCTCGCAGCGCCTCCTCCAGATCGGTGTGGGTCATTCCCACCTTCCGCAGGTGCTCCTCCACGGGGCTGCCGTCGTGCACGAGGAGCACCGGTCCCCCGCCGACGAGGTTGCAGAAGCGTTCCGAGCGGAGAAAGACCGCCGTCAGCAGCCGGTTCATGAGCACGAGCGTGCCGGCGCTGGCGAAGCCGGCCGGGAGCGAGACGTCGCCGTGGATCATGGCGGTCTCGACCGCGCTGCCGAGCAGCAGGACGACGACGAGGTCGATGACCGTGAGCTGGCCGAGCTGGCGGCGGCCGAACAGGCGCAACAGCACGAGGAGGAACAGGTAGATCGCCGCGGTCGATCCGGCGACGATCGCGATCGATCGCACCTCGTCCGCCAGACCCGCGGCCATAATTGGGCCAGTCATGCTGCGCGACATCTTCGACCATCCCAGCGCCACCGGCGCGGCGGTCATCGCGGCCAAGACCGCCACCATCTACCTCTTCCTGATCATCGGGCTCCGCTGGCTCGGCAAGCGGGAGCTCGGGCAGATGAGCCTCTACGACTTCGTCATGGTGGTCATCCTGGGCAACGCGGTCCAGAACGCGATGCTCGGCACCGACACGACGCTCGGCGGCGGCCTGGCCGCCGCCGTCGTGCTCCTGGTGATGAACCGCGGGTTCAACCAGCTCATCCCGGGGCTCACGCCGATTCGAGCACCTGCTGGTCGGTGACCCGGTCCTCATCGTGCACAACGGTAAGGTGCTCCAGGACCGCATGAAGCGCAACGGCATCACCCCGGAACAGTTGACCGCGGCGCTGCGCGAGCACGGGTACGAGAAACCCGAGGACGTGCGCCTCGCCGTGCTCGAGGTGGACGGGACCATCAGCGTGGTGCCGGCAGGGGCTCCCGTGCACCGCACGAAGCGCCACTTCAAACAGCTGAGGCTCCCGTGAGCCCCCTTCCGCCGATCAGCGCCCACAGCCTGGAGGTGCAGGCGGCGAAGACGGTGATCGTGTTCGCCCTCGTCGCCACCGGGCTGCGGCTGCTCGGCAAGCGGGAGGCGAGCCAGCTCAACGTCTACGACCTCGCGATGCTGATGGCCCTCGCCAATGCGGTCCAGAACGCGATGACCGGTGGCTTGGGGAACATCGGCGTGGGCCTCGTCACGTCGTCGGTCGTGGTCCTGCTCGCCTGGGGCCTCACGCGGCTGATCGTCCGCGACCCCGGCGTCGAGCGGCTGGTCATCGGCTCCCCCACGATCCTCGTCCACGGGGGCCGGGTGCTCACCGACCGCCTCCGGCGCCAGCGCCTCAATCGCGCCGAGCTGATGGCGGCGATCCGCGGCTACGGTCTTTCGGATCTGCAGCAGGTGCAGACCGCGGTGCTGGAGGTCGACGGGTCGATCAGCGTGATCCCCTATCCTGACAAGCGGTCCGTCCATCGACCCGATGGCCGGACGCAGCACCCCGACGAGACCGAGGAGGACTGAGGTGGCTCCCAGCGCTGCGGCCCGGACGGTGCGGATGGGGACGTCGACCGCCCGGTGGGTGATCGGCGCGACCGTCCTCGGCTCGGGGATCGCGTTCCTGGACGGGACGGTCGTGAACGTGGCGCTCCCGGCGATCGCGCGCGACCTGCACGCCGGGGTGGCCGGCCTGCAGTGGACCGTCGACTCCTATCTCATCACCCTGACATCCCTGATGCTGCTCGGCGGTTCTCTCGGCGACATCTACGGGCGGAGGCGGCTCTTCGTTGCCGGACTGGCGGGGTTCGGTGCCTCCTCGGCCCTCTGCGCGCTCGCCCCCACCATCGGCGTGCTGATCGCGGCCCGCGCGGTGCAGGGGATGGCCGGAGCGCTGCTGGTGCCGAGCAGCCTCTCGATCATCTCGGCCACGTTCCACCCTGACGACCGCGCGCGAGCCGTGGGGGCCTGGTCGGGGCTGGCGGGGGTCTCGACCGCCGTGGGGCCGTTCCTCGGTGGGTGGCTCGTCGACACCGGATCGTGGCGGCTGGTCTTCCTCATCAACGTCCCGCTGGCGGCCGCCGCGATCGCGATCGCGCTCCGGCACGTGCCCGAGACGCGGGAGGAGACCATGGAACGCCACGTCGACATCCCCGGCGCCCTGACGGCGACCGTCGGCCTGGCGGCGGCCTGCTACGCCGTCATCGAAGGGGCGCGCTCCTTCGGCCCCGCCCAGGCGGCGGCCGGAGTCGTCGGTCTCGCGAGCCTGGTGGCCTTCGTCGTCATCGAGCGCCGGCAGCGCCAGCCGATGATGCCGCTCAACCTGTTCCGGTCCCGCCAGTTCACCGGGGCCAACCTGACGACGCTGGCCGTGTACACGGGTCTCGGGGGGACGTTCTTCCTCGTCGTGCTCGAACTGCAGATCGCGCTCGGCTACTCGGCGCTCGCCGCCGGGCTGTCGCTGATCCCGGTCACGATCTTGATGCTCGCCCTGTCGGCCCGGTTCGGGGCGCTTGCACAGAAAACGGGGCCACGGCTGCCCATGACGGTGGGCCCGCTCGTCGTCGCCGCCGGACTGGTGGCGCTCGCCCGCATCGAGCCGGGGACCCGCTACCTCACCGGCATCCTCCCCGGCGCCCTGGTGTTCGGGTTGGGTCTCGCGATGACGGTGGCTCCGCTGACCGCCGCCGTGCTCGCCTCGGTCGACGACGCCCACGTCGGGGTCGGCTCCGCGGTCAACAACGCCGTCGCCCGCCTCGCCGGGCTGCTGTCGGTGGCGGTGCTCCCGGCGCTCGTGAGCCTGCAGACGTCGCCGGCGGCGGCCCTGACGAGGGGATTCCGTGAGGCCATGCTCATCGCCGCAGGCTTCTCCGCGTTGGGAGGCCTGATCGCCTTTGCCACCATCCGGCGATCGGTGCCGGTCCGAGTCGCCATCCAGCCCTCGCTGGTGCAGTGCTGCCACTCGCCCGAGCTGGCCAAGGCCGCGCCCGCCGCGTGACCTAGAGGCCGTAGGCCTCCAGCAGGCGCAGCCAGATCTCGCTCATCGTCGGATACGAGGGGACCGCGTGCCACAGGCGGTGGAGGGGGACCTGGCCGGCGACGGCGATCGTGGCCGCGTGGATCATCTCACCGACCGCCATCCCCACGAGGGTCATGCCGACGATGACGCCGCGGTCCTCGTCCACCACCATGCGGGCGTGGCCCCGGTAGCCGTCGGCGAAGAGCCGTGCCCCCGACACGTCCCCGATCTCGTAGTCCACGGAACGGACGTGGAGGCCACGCGAGGCCGCCTGGTCCGCCCTGAGGCCGACGGCGCCGACCTCGGGGTCGGTGAAGATGACCTGGGGGACGCAGGCCTCGTTGGCGGTGGCGGCATGAGCCGACCACGGCGCCGGGTCGACCGGGCGGCCGGCCGCCCGGGCGGCAATGACGTCGCCACAGATCCTGGCCTGGTACTTGCCCATGTGCGTGAGCAGCGCCCGGTGGTTGATGTCGCCGGCGGCATAGAGCCATCCGCCGTCGACCCCGCTGACCAGCATCGTGTCGTCGACCTCCAGCCAGGTGCCGGGCTCGAGCCCGACCGTCTCGAGGCCGATGCCGTCGGTGTGCGGCTTCCGCCCCGTGGCGACGAGCAGCTCCTCGGCGACGATGGTCTCGCCGTCCGCCATCTCGAGACTGACCCGGCCGCTCGGCTCCCGTTCGACGCGGGCGGCGGTGGCCCCGAACAGCACCCGGACGCCGCGCGTCTCGAGCGCGGCGGTGACCGCCTCACCTGCGAACGGCTCGTTGCCCGGAAGGAGCCGGTCCGCCCGCTGGATGAGGGTGACCTCGTTCGTGCCGAGGCTGGACCAGGCGGTCGCCATCTCGCACCCGACGACGCCCCCGCCGAGGACGGCGAGGCTGCGGGGGGCCGCCTTGGCGGACGTCGCGTCCCGGCTCGTCCACGGCTTCGCTTCCCGCAGGCCGGGCACCGGGGGGACCATCGGGACCGTACCGGTGGCGAGGGCCACGGCGTGGCGGGCCGAGATCTCGACCGTGCCGCCCCCGGGCTGGTCCACGACGACCCGCCGCTCCCCCGCGAGCCTCCCGTTGCCGCGGACCAGGTCGATCCCATGCTTGTCGAGCCACCGGACCTGGCCCTCGTCGTTCCATCCGTGGGCGAAGCGGTCCCTGCGCCCCAGCACGGCAGCGACATCGAGCTCGCCCGTGACCGCCTCCCGGGCACCCTCGACGCTGCGGGCCTCGGCGACGGCCGCCGGCGGCCGCAGCAGTGCCTTGCTCGGCATGCAGGCCCAGTAGGAACACTCGCCGCCGACGAGCTCGGCCTCCACGACGACCGCACTGAGGCCCGCCCTGGTGGCGCGGCCGGCGACGTTCTCGCCGGTCGGGCCGGCCCCGATGACGACCACGTCATAGCCGAGGTCGGTGCTCGCTTCGTGCATGGGTAACCTCCGTAGTGTGACCTGGCTGAGGACGCTCGCCGAGGACCCCGGTGGTGCCGCACCGCCGCCACCGGAGGTTCTTCGAAACCAGCCTTCGGAAAGCAGCAGAATAGGCAGATCAGGACCATCAGGGAAGGAGCCGGGATGCAGTTCGAGACCGTGACGAAGAAGATCGATCTGGCCGAGGGGGAAGTGGCCGCCTACGACGTCTGCGAGACCTGGGTGGGCCTCGCCGAGGTGGACGGTCAGGTCTACGCTATCGGCGACCTGTGCACGCACGCCGGGTGCTCCCTGGCCAAGGGACAGCTCGAGGGGACCACGGTCACCTGCTCATGCCACGGCTCGCAGTTCGACGTCACCACCGGCGAGGTGCTGAGGGGTCCCGCCGCCGAGCCCGTGCCGAGCTACCGGGTCAAGATCGAGCGCGGCGTGGTCTACGTCGAGATCTGAGGGTCACGCCGGGCTGAGCCGGCACGGTCTCAGGCCGGCCGGTAGGCCACCACCCAGTCCACCTGCAGATTCACGTGGGCGGGGGTGGAGGCGTTGGGGCAGGGGGTCTCGAACTGCCCACAGGTCCCGGCCTGGGTCTGGATGTCCATCTCCATGGGCTGCGAAGGCACCTGCGAGCTCGAGAGCGTGCCCCACGCTGCACCGTCGAGCGTGTACAGGAGGCGGCCGGGGGTCCATTCCACGCCGACCGTGTGCCACACGCTGAAATCCGCCTTCACCGACCGGGCGATCTGAGCGTCGTTCTCCCCGTAGTGCAGGGTCGCCGTCGTCCCGCTGCGGTTCCCGCCGCCGTCCTCTGCAAAGTCGATCTCCGGGGGCCAGCCGCCCCTGCTCGGCCAGAGCAGCACGATGCCGGCGACGCCGTAGCCCGGGTCCATGCGGAACCGGACCAGGTACTTGCCGTAGGTCTGCTTGAGCGCCTGGGCGCTGGACACGCCGCCGGAGACCCAGCGGTCGCCGTGGGCGGGGTCCTGGTAGGTCTGCAGTTCGAGCAGGCCGCCCTGAACCACCACGTGGGAGGGGTCCCAGAGACCACCCGGGTCGCCGCCGGGCTGGCCGCTGTACTCACCCCACGCCGCGGTGTTGAGGGCGGACCCGTTGAAGTCGTCCGAGAAGACCCGCTTCCAGCCAGGGAGGTCACCGAGGGGCATGGCGACGCCGGACGGCCCGGCAGCCGGGGAGGCCGGTGGCGGGGGCGACGTCCTCGGCGTCGCGCTCGGCGTGGGGCGCCCGGTCGGCGTCGGGGTGGCGCTGGCCGTCGCCGAGGGCGTTGCGCTCTGAGTGACGGTCGGGGTCTCCGTCGGGCTTGGCCCCACCCCCGGAGAGTGACGAGGAATGGGGCGCTCGGCCGGATGGCGGCCGACGCCGGAGAGCAGCACGACACCGCCGATGAGGACGATGATCAGGGCGAGGACGGCGGCGACCTTCCAGCCCCGGCGATGGGGATCACTTGGCATGGGCCACCATTTGACCAGGTTCCTGTTCCGTCGCTCCACATGGCTCTCAGCCAATGCTCAGCGAAGGTCTTCCATTCTCGGTGTTGGGCCACCGTAGCGGTGGTCCACTGCACCGAGAACCAGGCGCCAGCAGTTTCGGGGGGCCGGGGGATATCCCCCGGCCCCGATCCGGGGGCCAGCCGGATTCCGCCTTGCCGGTTCGCTCCGTAGCCTCATGCCAGGACATTCGGCTGGGCAAGGAGGAGGTCTCGTGATCGAGGTGCACGCACTCACGAAGCGCTACGGGAAGACGGTGGCGGTCGACGACCTCACGTTCGAGGTGCGGCCGGGCCGCGTCACCGGCTTCCTCGGCCCGAACGGCTCGGGCAAATCGACGACGATGCGCATGATCATGGGCCTCGATGCCCCGGACGCCGGCCGGGCGCTGGTCAACGGCCGGGCCTACGCGGAGCTTGCGTGGCCGCTCCGCGAGGTCGGGGCGCTGCTCGACGCCAGGGCCTTCCATCCCGGCAGGAGCGCCGAGTGCCACCTGCTGGCCCTTGCGCAGGCCAACGACATCGACCGGTCCCGCGTGACGGCGGTGCTGGAGCTCGCGGGCTTGGGCTCGGTCGCCCACAAGCGCGCCGGGACGTTCTCGCTCGGGATGGGCCAGCGCCTCGGGATCGCCGCGGCGTTGCTGGGGGACCCGGGGGTCCTNNNGGAGCTGTCGATGGCCGAGCTTGCCGCCCGGGCCCCCCAGTTCGTCAAGGTCCGCTCCCCCGAGCCCGAGCGCCTGGCCCGCGCCCTGCGAGGGGCCGGGATGACGGTCGCGCCCCAGCCCGACGGTTCGCTCTCGGTCACGGGGGCGGCGACGGACACGCTCGCCGAGCACGCACGGGCCGCCGGGATCTCCCTCCACGAACTCCCCCCCGGGCACGCCTCGCTCGAGGACGTCTTCATAGCTCTGACCGCAGACAGCGTCGAGTACCGGGCCGCCGCGACCACCACCGGGAGGGACCAATGACCACCGCCACCCTTGCCCCAGACCGATCGGCCGATCACTACGGCCCCGGTGACGTGCGCTCGGAGTGGACGAAGTTCATCTCCTTGCGGTCGACGCGCTGGACCCTTGCCGCGTTCGCCGTGACCGGGGTGGCCCTGGGCACGCTCATCTCGGCCCTCACGGGGCACGCCTGGGCGCATCTGTCGGCCCACTCGCGGGCGAACTGGGATCCGACGAACAACACGCTCGCCGGCTTGATCCCCGGCTACCTGCTGATCCCTATGCTCGGCGTCCTCATGATGAGCAGCGAGTACAGCTCCAACGCCATACGCTCCACGCTCGCTGCGGTGCCGAGGCGGCAGTTGGTGCTGGCGGCCAAGGTCCTCGTCTTCGCCGCGCCGGCACCCTCGGCGCCTCCCTCAGCCCCCGGGAGAGCGAGGTGCTCGCCCTCATGGCGGAGGGGCGATCCAATGCCGCGATCGCCGACCTGCTCGTCGTCGGCAGGGGTGCGGTGGAGAAGCACGTGGCGAACATCTTCCTCAAGCTGGGCCTCGAGATGGCCGAGGGCGACAACCGCCGCGTGCTCGCGGTCCTCCGCTACCTCGAATCGTGAAGGAGGGGTTCCTGCTCGTAGAGGGCGTCGTAGGCGCGGCGCGCCGTGTCGGACTGCCGTTCGTCCTGCGCCACGGCCCAGGAGCGGGTCTCGCGATCGACGGCGATCGTCGTCCAGCCCGCTCCGTCTTCGTCGCTGAGGTGGACCAGCAGCGTGTGGGCGTCGTGCTCGACGCGCAACCGGTGCTTCGGATTCGTTGCCTCGTGGAGGCCGCGGACAGGCTTGCCGCCTGCGCTGTCGTCGGCGACAAACGATGTCCATCGCCGCCGGCCGGCGGGGGGCCGGGCCGGCTTCCCGTCGTCTGCTGGCCGATGCATTCGTGAAGGACTCCCGGGGTGATCTTTGTGTGCCTACCCGCGATTATCACTGGTAGACACACAAAGATGACATGGGCGACACCGCACCCCTGTCCCGCCACGATAAACCGTGACCCGTGTCACCCTGGTGACATGACGGAAGAAGCCCGGCGACCGCGCCGGGGCCGACCGGCCGTGGGTCTGCCTCATCCACGGGCTCGGCTACGGCCGTTGGGGATGGGAACCCGTCGTGGGGCCGCTGGCCGAGCGGTTCCGGGTCGTCGTCCTCGACAACCGCGGCATCGGCGCCAGCGACGTCCCGGAAGGTCCGTATTCCGCCTCCCAGATGGCATCCGACGTCGTGGCCGTGCTGGACGGCGCCGGCATCGAGCGAACCCACGTCGTGGCGACGAGCCTCGGCGGCATGATCGCCCAGGAGCTCGCGACCGCGCACCCGGCGCGCGTGGACCGGCTGGTGCTCGTGTCGACGACGCCCGGCGGCGCGGGCTCCTATCCCATGCCGGAGGCGACGGTCCGGCTGATCGCGGAGATGCCCGGCCTCCCTCTGGAAGAGTCCCTCCGGCGGGGAGTGGTCAACGCCCTGAGCCCCGGCGCCCTGGCGGAGCAACCAACCCTGGCCGATCAGATCAACGCCCTCCGCCTGGCCAACCCCTTCGATCTGGGTGGCTGGCAGTCCCAGGCCATCGGCGGCGCCACCTACGACGGTGGGGACCGGTGGAGATCCATCGCCGCCCCCACCCTCGTCATCCACGGGACGGCCGACACCGTCGTCGACTACCGGAACTCCAAGCTCCTGGCAAGCGGCATCCCCGACGCCCGGCTCCTGCTCTTCGAGGGGGCGGGCCACCTGCTCTTCTGGGAGCAGCCCGAGCGCTTTGTGGGCGTCGTGTCGGAGTTCCTCGAGGGGAGGTAGCCGCACGGCAGGGGAGCGGAAGCAGCGCCGTGACCTGACGATCGGCCGGTGGGCCCGCGACAGGGCCCGGGTGACGCCGGACCGCGTTGCCATCACCGTCTTCCCGCTCCCGGGCGACGTCAACCGGGAGGTGCCGTGGGTCGTCACCTACGCCGAGCTCGACCGCCGCTCGGAGGAGCTGGCGGCAGGGCTCGTTGCCTCCGGGCTTGCCCGCGGCGATCGGGTGGCGACGCTCACCGGTAACTCCGCCGAGCACGTCGAGGTCCTGTTCGCCTGCGCCAAGGTGGGGCTCATCCTCGTCCCCCTCAGCCCGAGGCTGGCCCCGCCGGAGGTGGCCTACCAGATCGACGACGCCGCGCCGTCCCTTCTCCTCGTTGCGCGGGGGCACACCGGGCTCGCCGAGGCGGCACTGCGGCTCGCCCGCGAGGTGCCGCGCACCTCGGAGCTGACGCCGGGGGGGCTCGACGCCGTCCGGCTGCCTTCGGGGGGCGCCCGCGCCGCCGTGGTGGAGGACGGCGATCCCCTCATGATCGTCTACACGTCCGGGACGACCGGCAAGCCCAAGGGCGCGGTCCTCACCCACGCCAACTCCTTCTGGACCAACCTCTCCTTCGACCGCATCTCGGAGGTCACGGCGTCGGACGTGGTCCTCCAGGTGCTGCCCCAGTTCCACTGCGGCGGCTGGAACTGCCAGCCCCTCCTCGCCTGGTGGAAGGGGGCCCGGGTCATCATCGAGCCCTCCTTCGACGCCGGGCGGGCGCTGCAGATCATCGAGCGGGAGAGGGTGACGACGATGATGGGGGTCCCCGCCAACTATCAGTTCATGGCCGGCCACGTTCGGTTTGGGACCAGCGACCTCTCCAGCCTGCGGACGGCCGTCGTCGGAGGGGCGCCGATGCCCGAGACCCTCCTCGGTACCTGGATGCAGCGGGGAGTCGCCCTGGTCCAGGGCTACGGCCTCACCGAGGCCGCCCCCAACGTCCTCTGCGTCCCCGCCGCCGATGCGGCCCGCAAGCTCGGCTGCGCAGGGAAACCGTACCCGCACGTCGAGGTGGGGCTGGCGGACCTCCAGACCCGGGAGATCCTCGAGGGGCCGGCCAGGGGCGAGCTCCTGGTCCGCGGCCCCAACGTCTTTGCCGGCTACTGGCGCAACGACGCCGCCACCGGGGAGGCCTTCGCCGGCGAGTGGCTCCGCACCGGCGACGTCGCCGCGCGCGACGAGGAGGGCTTCTACCGGATCCTCGACCGGCTGAAGGACATGTTCGTCTCCGGCGGCGAGAACGTCTATCCCGCCGAGGTCGAGGCCGCCCTCTACGAGCACGCCGGCGTCGCCGAGGTTGCCGTGGTCGGCGTGCCGGACGAGCGATGGGGCGAGGTTGGCTGCGCCTGGGTCGTCCTCCGGCCCGGCGCCGTCGCGGGGGCCGAGGACCTCCTCGCCCACTGCCGCACCCGCCTTGCCCGTTACAAGGTCCCCAGGGAGGTCCGGTTCCTCGACCTGCTGCCCCGCTCCGGCGTCAACAAGGTCCTGAAGACGGAGCTGCTGACCCGATGGATGGGCGAGCGGGAGCCGACGGGAGCCGGGGCGGGCTCCGGCGATCCCCGGGGGTTCGCGTCGCGGAGGCGGGAATGACGGGGGAGGCGACTGCCGGCAGCCGGGCTGCCTCGGGCGTCGACCTCTCCGGCCGCCGCGCGCTCTTCACCGGGGGCGCAAGCGGCATCGGGCGGGCCTGCGCCAGGCGCCTTGCCGTCGCGGGGGCAGAGGTCACGGTGCTCGACCTCGACGGCGAGGGGGCCCGCCGGGTCGCCTCGGAGACCGGGGGCCGGGCGGTGCAGGCGGACCTTGCGGACGCCGCCGCCCTCGACACCCTCGGCCTCGACGCCGATGTCGTGGTCAACAACGCCGGGCTCCAGCACGTCGCCCCCCTCGAGGAGTTCCCGCCGGAGCGGTTCTCCTACCTCCTCCGGGTGATGCTCGAAGCCCCGTTCCGGGTCGTCCGCGCCTGCCTGCCCGGGATGTACGCCCGCGGGTACGGACGGGTCGTCAACCTCTCATCGGTCCACGGCCTGCGGGCCTCCCCCCTACAAGGCCGCCTACGTGGCCGCCAAGCACGGGCGCTGGAGGGGCTCTCGAAGGTCGTGGCGCTCGAGGGCGGGCCCCGGGGCGTCACGTCGAACTGCATCTGTCCCGCCTACGTCCGGACCCCCCTCGTCGAGGGCCAGATCGCCGACCAGGCGAGGATCCACGGGATCTCGGAGGACGAGGTGGTGGAGGGGATCATGCTGACGGAGCCGGCGATCAAGCGGCTCATCGAGCCCGAGGAGGTGGCCGAGCTGGTCGCCTACCTGTGCTCGGCCGAGGCATCCTTCATCAACGGCGCCTCGCTGACGATGGACGGTGGCTGGAGCGCCAGGTGAGAACGGTCCTCTGCGACATGCTGGGCATCCGCCATCCGATCATCCAGGACGGGATGGGCCCGTTTTCCACGGCGGCGCTCGCCGCCGCGGTGTCGGATGCGGGTGGGCTCGGCACCGTCTCGATCCCCGGCATGATGCTCGAGCCGGCCGAGGCCGAGCGGCTGATGCGGGCCGAGATCGAGCGTACGGCGTCGCTGACGGACCGCGGCTTCGCCGTCAACGTGCCGGTCGGCTTCGGCCCGGAGGGCGAGCCGCTGCCGCCGACCACCGCGTATCTCAAGGCGGTGATCGACGCGCGGCGCGACCCGGCGATCGGGGCCAGACTCGTCGCCTGCATCACCTCGGCCGGCCTTCCGCCGGCCGAGCTCGTGTCGAGCATGCACGACGCCGGCCTCCTGCACCTGCACAAGGTGGGCGCGGTGCGGCACGCGCACAAGGCGGTGGAGGCGGGTGTGGACGCGGTGATCGCAAGTGGCTTCGAGATGGGGGGCCACACCCATGCCCGGCCCGTGCACACGATGGTGCTCGCGCCCCAGGTCATCGGCAGCGTCGAGGTACCCGTGGTGGTCTCCGGCGGGATCCACGATGGCCGCGGCCTCGCTGCCGCGCTCGCGATGGGTGCCGCCGGAGTCGCCATGGGGACCCGCTTCGTTGCCACCTCGGAGAATGACTGGCACCCTGCCTACAAGCAGGCCATCGTCGACGCCGCCGAGTGGCAGGACGTCGTCTTCCCGGGCTTCTACGGCCCGTTGCGGGGACTGCGCAACGCCGGGTTCACACGCCTCGGCGAGCTCATCGCCTCGGGCCAGCTCGACGAGCAGGGCATCGCCGACTGGAAGGAGGACCGCGTGATCGCCGCCCAGCGTGACGGCGATGTCGACAGCGGTCTCGTCATCGCGGGGCAGTGCGCAGCGGCGATCCACGACATCGTCGGCGTCCGCGACCTCCTGGAGGGCATGGTGCGGGAGGCTTCCGAGCTCCTTGCGGCCGCGGGCCGCCTGGCCTCAGGCTGAGGGCAGCCTTCTGGGGTGGCAGGGATTTTGCTCGCGTAGCGAGCAAGTTTCCGACCACCCGGCCCTTCTTCGAGCCTGGCCCCGAGCGAACCGCGGATCAGGGGACGTAAGGAACCTTCGTTCGGGCTGCTCTTGCGCGGAGGGGTATGGACTTGCGTCCCCCACCGTCCTATTCTCAACGCTCGCCAAGAGAGCAATCGAGGCTCTTGGCTTGGTCGGGGGGCAGGGCCTTAGCTCGTGCGGTTCGTCGAGTCCGCACATTCTGGATGCACCGGGGGCACATGCACAGGTCGCAGCAACCGTCGGCGCGCTGGCTCGCCCTCGGAGTCCTCACCCTGGGCCTGCTCGCCCCGGCCGGGAGCGCCCACGGGCACCCGCCCGGGGCGTCGGCGGCGCTGAGCCCCCATGTCCAATTCCTCGGCGACTCCATGGGGACGGTCTTCACCTTCACCGTCACCAACCCCCCCGACGGCCAGAGCGTCGGCACGGTTGACATCGACTCGCCGTCGCGCTTCTGGACCGCACTGTCCTGCCCTCAGGCGCCGGCCGGTTGGACGGCCGAGAGGGACGGGGACGGCTGCTCCTATCGGAACCCCGGCGATCCTGCCGGCGACCTCGCGCCGGGAACGAGCTCGTCGGCGTTCCAGCTCGTGGCCACCTCCGGAGAGGCCACGGCCGACCGGACCGGAACCTTTCGGGTGGCCGTGGCCGGGTCGGACGCCTCCGACGACGACGACCTCGCTCCGGTGCCGGCCGCCGTGCCGGGAGGGCTGGACGTCACCGCGTACTCCTTCCAGGTGCTCGACGTCGTGGTGGCCTCCTCTCCTGCCACCCCGGGCGCTCCGTGCCCACCGGCGAACCGGACGGCTGCCGCCGGAGTCGACCAGATCCTCGTCGTCTGCGGGAGGAACCGCACCGGCCAGACGCTCGTTCCGACGGCGGCGTCCTCCTCGCTCGGAGGCACGCTCCTGCAGGGCGGGGGCACCTTCAGTTCCGGCCCCATCCCTCCTACCCGGCCCCTTGAGGGGGGCCTCGGGCCTACCCGGCCCCTTGAGGGGGGCCTCGGGCCCGGGCCGAGCCTCTCCAGCGTCGTCCTGGGGAGCTGGAGCGGCGCGCGGACCATCCGGGCCGGCCAGGGCACGACGGTCACGGCCTCGATCGGCTCGTCCTCGACGCAGACCTCCGCCCCGGCGACGCTGACGGGATACGTGGCGGTCGCCGCGCCCGTGGTCGCCAACCCCCAGCACATCACCACCAGGGAGGATGCGCCGGTCGGCGTCGTGCTCGGTGGCTCCTCCCGGGACGGCAGGCCCCTGACCTTCGCCGTTGCGAAGGGGCCCGCGCACGGAACGCTGAGCGGCTCCGCCTCCAACCTTGCCTACACGCCGGAGGCGCACTACACCGGCGAGGACGGCTTCACCTTCACCGCGAGCAACGGGCTGTCGACGTCGCCGCCTGCACCCGTTGCCATCACCGTCGAACCGGTCAACCACGCACCCGGCTTTGTCCGGGGCACCAACCTCAGCGTCGTGGCGACCGCCGGACCCCAACGGTTCGTGCGCTGGGCCACCGGCATCTCGGCGGGCCCGGCCAACGAGTCCTCCCAGGCCCTGCGGTTCGTGGTGACCGGCAACACCAACCCCCGCCTGCTGAGCGCAGGACCGGCCGTCTCACCATCGGGAGACCTAACGTTCACTCCGAACACGGGGGCGAGCGGCTCTACAACCATCACCCTGGTCCTCGAAGACAGCGGGGGCACGGGCAACAGTGGCATCGACACCAGCCCACCCCAGAGGTTCACGCTCACGGTCATCCGCCCGGCGCTGCCGGTGGCCGACGCCCAGGCGACGACCACCGATGAGGACACGCCCACGACGCTCACCCTGGCCGCCGGCGACCCCGGCGGCGGGGCCGTGGCCTTCTCGGTCGCCACCCCCCCGGCCCACGGCATGCTCGGCACGATCGGGGCGGTGAGCTGCTCGGGCCACCCGCAGACGTGCACGGCTGCCGTTGCCTACACGCCGCAGGCGGGCTACTCGGGTCAGGACGGCTTCACCTACACCGCAAGCAACCGGCAGGGAGCCTCCTCCCCCGCCCCGGTGAGCATCGGCGTCAAGCCCCGGCCGGCGCTGCCGCCCCCGCCGTCACCGCCGAAGGTGCCGCCGCCGCGGAAGGGGCCGACGCTGAGCGCGCTCTCGCCAGCGAAGGCCCCGTCGGGTCCGCCGGGCGTGGGACTCGAGCTGTCCGGCTCGGGCTACGGGTGCCCATCGGTCTACTTCTTCTTCGACGGCAGCCGCGTCGGCCTGGCACACCCCGACCGGGCGGGGCGGGTCCAGATGACCGGGCTGGAAATCCCCGGCGACGCCGCGCTCGGGCGCCACGTGGTGGAGACATCGTGCCGGGCGTCGGGAAGGCCCCTGCAGGTCACCTCGTCCTTCGAGGTGACGACGGCGGCCCTGCACCGGTCGGTTGTCATGACGTCGTTGCCCAAGCCCGGGGCCGTCGACCTGAGCCCGAAGTCGGCGGCGGCGAGCACGGCCGGGGCCATCGCCCTGATCCTGCTGATCGCCTTCCCCGG
>WNGI01001541.1_pt1 | contig 19306 bp, 13 predicted proteins | sample 5400621 | NCBI WGS metagenome assembly WNGI01 (sample SAMN13153374, study PRJNA577476) | soil metagenome | isolation source: 20 cm soil or saprolite under Garry oak tree replicate 1 | place: USA:California | collected 2016-06-15
CCAGCATCTGCTCGACGGGATCGCCCGGGACGATGTGAATCATCAGAAAGACGAGCGTGAGAACGAGCCACAGCGCCGGCAGCGTGAGGAGAAATCGTTTGAAGAGGTAGCGCACCATTTGGCGTGAATGACCTATGAATTCTCCCGTGCGGCTTTCGAATCCCTGGCCGGTTGCAGCACTGTCTCCGGAGACCCTTGCGTCCTGCTCTCGTTCTCAGTTGGACGAACGCGCCGAATCTTTACCCGCGCAACGCGCTTCCCGTCCATTTCCACGACCGAGAAGCGAAAGTTGCCATACTCAAAGCTTTCTCCGCCCTTTGGAATGAAACCTAATTGGTCGAGGACGAAACCACCCACGGTCGCGTAAGCCGGGTCGTCCGGCAAGCTGATGTTGTATTGCGTGTTCAGGTCGCGCACATTCAAGGCAGCATCAAAAATCAGCGCGCCATCCGCGAGCGTGAGTGGCCGCTCGACAACGTCAAACTCGTCGTGAATCTCTCCCACCATTTGTTCGAGGATGTCTTCCATGGTCACCAACCCGAGGATGCTGCCAAATTCGTCCACCACCAGGGCCATGCCGACGTGATGGGTGCGCAACTCGAGAAGCAGCTCGTTGGCGGGCTTGGTCTCGGGCACGATGAGCACTTCACGCAAAACGCGTCGCAAATCGAAAGGTGGCGGTGATAGGTTTTCTTCGAAGCGGCGTTCGCGATCGAGAAGGATCCATATCATGTCCTTGATATGCACGAAGCCGAGGATGTGGTCTGCCGTGCCACGGTAAACGGGGATCCGCGAACGCTGCGTTGTTGCGAAAACTCGCATCACATCGTCCAGGCTGGATTCCACGGGAAGCGTGTGTATGTCCGGCCGCGGCACCATGATCTCCCGCACCTGGATCTGCGCGAGTTCCATGGCGCTCAGAATGAATTTTTCTTCGCCGGGCGCTATCAATCCGCGTTCGCGGGCCTGCTGAATTTGGATTTGGAGCTCTTCGGTCGAATGCGCAACACCATGAACCTGTGCTGAAGTAACTCCCAAAGCCTTTACAATCGCACCTGATATCCCATCGAGCAAATGAATCGCCCAGTGAAAAGTGTTCAGGAACCAACGGAATGGCAAGGCAACCAGCAATGCCACGCGCTCGGCACGCGCTAGACTAAGTGTCTTGGGAACCAATTCCCCGATTACGACGTGCAAAGCGCTCAACAGGGCGAATGCGCATGCCAGCGCGATGGCATGTGCGAACAGTGCGGTGTGCGCTCCCAAACCTCTGGGCCAGATCGCCTGAATCATTTTCGCAAACGTCGCTTCGCCAAGCGCGCCAATCGCCAAGCTGGTGAGGGTAATACCCAGCTGCACGCCTGAAACGACGCGATGCAAATCCCCGAGGAGTGCTTCAACCACGCGCGCCCGGGCATTCCCCTTCGCCACCAACTGCCGGACGCGTGACAACCGCACTGCAACGAGGGAAAACTCCGTCGCTGCAAAGAAGCCATTCAGTGCAATCAAAGCCAGGACGCCAATCAGGCGCACTGCCAACATAGGCGGATTCTTTCTCCCTGCGGCATTGTAGCAGCATGGTGTTCGCCACATGCGTGTTCGTTTGGAATGATCACTAACGCTCGGTTGCAGACCCGCAGCGCCTCCTCTACACTGAAGTTTTGCCTAAGGCGCGTGGGAGCGAATTTGCGAACCATTCTTCGGATCTTCTACTGGATCTTTGCCGTTCTTGTGATTGCGACCGGCGCCTCAGCCTGGTGGTATATCTACCGACCGCTGCCGCAGATTGACGGCAGCGTTTCCCTGCCCGGTCTCGAGCACGAGGTTACCGTCGAACGTGACCTCTGGGGCGTCCCGCACATTCGTGCCGCATCGGTGGAAGACCTCGCGGAGGCCCAGGGCTACGTCGTGGCGCAAGACCGCCTCTGGCAAATGGATTTGCTTCGCCGTGCTGCCCGCGGGCAACTCTCTGAAATTCTGGGCCCTAAGACGCTTCTCATCGACAAGGAGTTTCGAACGAACGGCTTGGCTCGCGCCGCAGAGCGTGACGCCACGCTTCTCGATCCCGAATCTCGCAAGATGATGGAAGCGTATGCCCGCGGCGTGAACCAATTCATCGGGCAGCACAAGAAGAATCTCCCGCTGGAATTTTCACTGCTGCGCTACGAGCCCAGGCCCTGGCAGCTCTCCGACACCCTAACTATTTCCGGTTATATGTATCGAACTCTAACGGACACCTGGGAAAGGGAATTGAATCGCGCCAAAGTCGCGGAACGCGCCGGCACAGATCGCGCAAAGGATCTCTTCTTTGTAGAAGCAGCGATGGACCATTTCGTCGTCGGTGATCCCAAGGTGATTGATGATGGCTCGCAACGTTCCGCGGTCGGCGCCGACGATGAAGATGATGACGACGACATGCAGCCGGATACCGTGCTGAAAGCTGGCCGCGGGGCTTCGAACGGCATTCTGACGCGGGAGAGCGATCCCGACCTTACCACCGCTCTCTCGCAGTCCATTCAAGAATTTCTCCAGGAATCAAAAAACGAGATTCGCCAGGGCCTCGGCAGCAACAACTGGGTCGTGAGTGGCGCACACACCGCCACCGGAAAGCCCTTGCTTGCCAATGACACTCATCTCGAGCTCTCTATTCCATCAATCTGGTACGAAATTCATCTCACCGCACCCGGCTGGAACGTCAAAGGCTTCACCCTGCCCGGAGCGCCGATGATCATCATCGGCCACAACGATCGCATCGCCTGGGGCCTCACCAATAACGGCGCCGACGTTCAGGACCTTTACGTCGAGACGTTCAATCCAGCTTCGCCGGATGCGTATCGAGTAAAGGGCGCGTGGGCAAAGGCGCAAATCATCGACGAAACTATTCTCATCAAAGGCCAGCCGGATGAACACCTGAAGATTACCGTGACGCGACACGGCCCCGTCGTTCATCGCGAGGGAGACAAGGCCTACGCACTGCGCTGGACCGCCACGGAACCCGGTGGGCTCGCCAATAGCTACAACGGTCTGGGCAAAGCGCACAACTGGAAAGAATTCCGCGAATCCATGAAGCGCGTGTGGGGCCCGGGCCAGAATGCGGTCTATGCGGATGTCGAGGGCAATATCGGATACGTGATGGCCGCGCGAGTGCCCATTCGAAAGAAGGGACACGGCGAAGTGCCCGTCCCGGGAGACACAGACGACTACGAATGGACTGGCTATATTCCCTTCGACCAGCTCCCCCAGGCTTTGAATCCCGCGAGCGGCCTAATCGCCACTGCCAATGCGCGCGTGGTCGGGCCAGATTACAAGCCTTACCTAACCGACCGTTGGGGCGATCCCTACCGCACCGCCCGCATCTACGATCTACTGCACGACCGGCATGATTTACGTCCTGAAGACATGTTGAAAGTTCAGACTGACACATACAGCTACCCCCACGTCTTCCTCGCCGATCAATTGTTGGCCGCTGCGAAGACGGTGAGTCCACACGACCCACGCGCCAAAAAACTGATCGATGGCTTGAAGGATTGGAATGGAATTGCGGATGCCGACTCGCCGGAAGTCTCCTTCTTGCACGCCGCGCGTCGGGCAGCCATCGATCTCCTGCTCGAGCCATTCCTGGGGAAGGACACGAATCTCTATGGATGGCGGAGCATGACATTTCTCCAAAAGATTTTGACCGGCCGGCCCGCAAAATGGCTGCCTTCTGCCTACAAGAACTACGACGAGTTGCTGGTGGCCGCTGCGGACCGCGCCGTCGACAGTCTGGCCAATCAAAGCAAGAGCCAGCGCGTCGAGGATTGGGCCTGGAGGCGCTTCAATACGCTCGACATGTTTCATCCGCTTGGCCACGAAGGACTGTTGAAACGCTTCCTTAGCATCACCGATAAGCCGCAGTCCGGAACGGAGTACAGCGTACGCGCGGCCAGAAAGACTCACGGCCCCGCGATGCGTTTCGTGGCAAACCCCGGGAACTGGGATGAATCCATTCTGCTGATTACTGCCGGTCAATCCGGCCAGCCGGGAAGCAGCCATTACTCCGATCAGTTTTCGCTTTGGTACGAAGGCAAGCCTATCTTTGGGTCGTTCAGTGACGCTGCCGAGGCGAAAGAGCGAAAACATACCCTCACGCTCAAACCAGCTGCTTGATCCCGTCCAGCCCTTATGCCTGAACTCCCGGAAGTGGAAGCGGTCGTTCGCACGCTCCGTCCCCTCGCCCAGGGTCGGCGAATCCGTTGCGTCCACGTCTTTCACCCTATCGCCACGAAGCCGCAATCCGCTTCACGCGTCGCCCTTCAAGCCCAAGGTCGCCGCATTCGCATCGTCGATCGCAGAGGCAAGTATGTGCTTCTCGTCTTGGACCGCGGGCTACTGACAATGCATTTTCGCCTCGATGGGCAGCTCCTATGGTTTTCCAATCACAGAGAACTTCTGAAACTTGCCAACCAGGCTGAAAACGGTGTTCACGTGGATGTTGCTTTCGAACTGGACAAGGGTGTCCTCGGATTCGCTGATCGCCGCCACTTCGGTCGTGTTCACGTCTGGGAATCCGCCGATGATTCCCCTGGGCTCCGCGTGCTGGGCATCGACCCCCTCTCGCGAGATTTCACTTCCAGCCGCTTTACCCAATTGCTCGCTGGTTCAAAGCGCCCCTTGAAGGATTTCTTGCTGGATCAAACGCGCGTCGCCGGTATTGGCAATATCTACTCTTGCGAATCGCTGTGGCACGCTCGTCTCGACCCTCGCCGCCGCGCCAACACCTTGAAACCGCAGGAAGCGCGCCGCCTGCACAAAGCAATTGTGTCCGTTCTCGCGCGTGCCTTAGAATGCTGTCTGCACCCGGCGCCCGATTTTCGCGACCCGGATTGGTGGTTCCAGGGGTTGGAAAATATTCTTCGCGCCTATGGCCGCGAGGGAAAACCGTGCCGCCGCTGCGGTCAGCCGATCCGGCGCGTTGCGCAGGGCGACCGGTCAACTTACTGGTGCGGGCGCTGTCAGCCATAGGCGCCTTGAAAGGATACGGGCCGATCGCGTGAATTCACCTGCTCCCAAGAAACCCGAACTGGCGAAAAAGCCCGACTTTGAGCGCTCGCTTGCCCGCCTTGAGGAAGTCGTCCGCGGCCTCGAAAGCCCGCAACTCTCTTTGGACGACGCCATGAAGCTGTTCGAAGAGGGCGTCGCCCTTTCACGCGAGTGCCAGAAACAACTGGAAGAGGCAGAGGGGCGAGTGGAAATCCTCCTGAAGAAAACCGATGGCAAGCTTGCCGCCGAGCCGTTCGATCCCGAGCGGGAGGCCGAATCGTGACGCGCCACGGCAGCCCGCTGCGCTCCAATTCCCTGCAGCAATGAAACTTCCCCCATTCATCGAAGAAGACCGCCTGACCGTCGATGCCGCTCTCGAGCGGCTCATGCCGGCCGAAACCGCACCACCCTCTTCCATCCATACGGCAATGCGTTACAGCGTCTTCGCCGGTGGAAAGCGAATCCGCCCCATCCTCTGTCTTGAGACGGCGCGCATCTTCGCCGGCGATGTCAACCCCGCGCTTCATCCCGCTTGCGCCATCGAATTCATCCACACCTATTCCTTGATCCACGATGATTTGCCGGCGCTGGACAACGATGACCTCCGCCGCGGCAAACCGACTTGCCACAAGAAATTCGGCGAAGCCATCGCCATCCTCGCTGGCGACGCCCTCTTAACGCTGGCCTTCGAAACCATCGGTGCAACTCCCGCCGCCGCGGAGCGCCGCGCTGCCATCCTCACAGAAGTTGCATCTGCCGCCGGCACCATCAATGGAATGGTCGGCGGCCAGGTAGCCGACATCGAAGCCGAAGGCAAACCCATCGATCCGCAAATGCTGGAGTACATTCATCGTTCGAAAACCGCCGCCCTGATTCGTGCTTCCATCACAGCCGGTGCCTTGTGCGCAGGCACCAGCTCTGAAGATGTCGCGCGCCTGCGGCGATTCGGCGAGGCCATCGGCTGGGCTTTTCAGGTCACGGACGACATCCTTGACGTCGAGGAGTCCTCTGCCGCGCTTGGCAAAACCGCGGGAAAGGACATGGCGCAACAAAAAGCAACCTATCCGGCAGTTTACGGCCTGGAGCGCTCTCACCAGATTGCCAATGACCTCGCCACCAATGCCATTGCTGAACTCGCGCCATACACCGGCCGCGCCGCGCGCCTCCGTGAGATCGCGGAATTCCTCGTGCTTCGCCGCGCTTGACCGTTCGAACGCCTTATGAAACCAAAGGCTAGCCGCAAACGCCTCGATCTTCTTCTCGTCGAGCGAGGCTGCGCCGGCTCTCCTCAGAAAGCCATGGCTATGATCCTCGCTGGTGAAGTTCAGGTGGACGGCCAACGAGTGGAAAAGGCAGGTATGCCCGTTGCGGAAGACGCGCGCATCGAAATCATCAGCCGGCTGCAGAAGTTCGTCAGCCGCGGTGGAACGAAACTCGAAGGCGCGCTGGAAGACTTTGCGATTGAGGCGGCCGGGTGCGTTTGCTTGGATATCGGCGCTTCTAACGGCGGCTTCACGGATTGCCTGCTCCAGTGCGGCGCAGTGCGCGTCTACGCTGTCGATGTTAACGTGGAACAGCTTGACTGGAAGCTGCGGCAGAATCCTCGCGTCATTCCGATCGCGCGAAATGCGCGCGAACTCCGCATGGATGACCTTCCGGAAAGCGTCGACATCGTCGTGATTGATGTTTCTTTCATCTCCGTCCGGAAACTAATCGCGCCCGCAATGGCGACGGCAAAACCCCGCGCCGACTTTCTCATCCTCATCAAGCCGCAATTCGAATTGCGCCGCGAGGAAATTGGCTCCGGCGGAATCGTTAGAGACCAAAAGCTCCACGATAAGGCGATCCTGTCCGTTCGCGAATGCGTTGCATCCGTTGGTCTGGAATACTTCGGAGTCCGCCCAAGTCATCTCCTGGGGGCCGAAGGCAATCAGGAGTATTTTCTCCACGCACGCAAAAAGACCCTGGAGTAGAATCGCAGAAGCACATGCGCCCCGGACAAACTTTTCAAACTATCGGCATCATCTCCCGCCCACGCCGTTCGAACCTCGCCATTGTTGTTCCGCCATTGCTGAAGTGGCTTGAAGCGCACGGCATAAAAACTCTCATTGACGAAGAGACGGCTCATTGTTTGCCGGACGGTTCGAAAGGTGAGACTCGCCAGCGCGTGGCGGACGTTTCGCAACTTCTGCTCGTGCTTGGGGGTGACGGCACCATGCTGGCTGCCGCGCGTTTGGCCGCCCCGCGCGGGATTCCCATCCTGCCCGTCAATATGGGCAGTCTGGGCTTCCTTACCAGCTTCACTCTGGAAGAGCTGCACCCGGCCCTTGACGACACGCTGGAGGGCCGTTTTTCGCTGAGCGAACGCGTCATGATCGGCGTCGAGCTCGAGCGCGCGGGCAAAGTGATCGATAGTCAGCGCGTTCTGAACGAAGTGGTGATCAATAAAGGCGCGCTCGCCCGCATGATCGAGCTTGAGCTCATCATTGACGGCGATTTTGTCTGCCGCTACCGCGCCGACGGCCTGATCGTCGCCAGCCCCACCGGCTCTACCGCCTATTCCCTCTCCGCCGGCGGCCCCATCGTGCATCCCGCCGTGGAATCCTTTGTGATCACTCCCATCTGCCCGCACACCCTGAGTGACCGCCCACTTGTAGTCCGCGACTCCTCTTTTATCGAGATGACCCTCTCCGGGAACACCGAGTCCGTTTTTCTGACCCTCGATGGCCAGCGCGGTATCCCGTTGCAACCAACGGATCTTGTCCGCATTTCCCGCGCGAAAGAACTGCTGAAGCTCATCCAGCCGCCAAAGAAATCGTATTTTGAGATTTTGCGCAGCAAGCTGAAATGGGGCGAAGTATAACCCTTCGGCTACGCCGCAATCTTCGATGCCGGCAAAACTAGCCGAGAACATCTGTGCGCAGCAAATCGTTCTGAGTTTCGCGCCGGCGAATCAGCCGAAAGCGCTTGCCCTCGACCAAAACTTCAGCGGGACGGCATCGCGCATTATAATTTGATGCCTGCGACATTCCATACGCCCCCGCAACCCAAATCGCGAGCAGGTCGCCGGCCTGCACTTCACCGAGCGGCCAATCCCGCAAAAAGCAATCGCCCGTCTCGCAAACCGGCCCGACAATATCCGCACGTTTGCGGCTGGCGTCCTTTTCCTTCCCCTCCCGCATAACTTTCGTAATCGGGTGGATCGCCCCGTAAAGAGCCGGCCGCATCAGGTCGTTCATCGCCGAGTCTACAACCACAAACGTCTTTCCACGGTTCGTTTTCGTGTACACAACGCGCGTCAAGAGAACACCGGCCGGAGCGATGATCGAACGCCCAGGCTCCAGCAAAAGGTGCAAGTCAAGTTTGCGCACTATTTGTGAAACCAGCCGCGCGTACTCCCTCCGTGTCGGCGGCTTCTGGTCCGAATATCTCACCCCAAGCCCGCCCCCGACATCCAGGTACCGCAGATCGATTTGCGCGCGCCGCAGCTCTCCGGCAAATCCAGCCAGCCGCCCCAATGCCCGGCGAAATGGAACGAGAGTTGTAATCTGCGAGCCGATATGCGCGCTGATTCCCCGCCAGCGGATCCATTTCGAATCCCGGTGCGCAAGGTAAAGGCGTTTTGCCTCATTCCAGTCCAAGCCAAATTTGTGTTCGTGACGTCCGGTTGCAATGTGCGGATGGCCGCCGGCTTGCACATCGGGATTCACGCGAATCGCCGCCGCAGGCGGCCTGCCTCCCCGTACGGCCAGTCGCGCCGCCTCCTCCACCAAGATGTCGAGTTCCGCTTGGGATTCGGCATTGAAAAGCAGAATTCCCGCGTGTCCGCTTCGCCCACGAGTTCGATAGTTCAGCGCTTCACGAATCTCGTACCGATCCTTGCCGACGCCGGAGAAAACGATGCGCTCCCCGCGCACGCCGATACGTTGCAAGTGGTGGAGTTCCCCGCCCGATACAATGTCAAAACCGCTTCCTAGTTTGGCAAGTTGATCCAGAATCGACAGGTTCCCGTTGGACTTTACGGCAAAACACAAAGTGTGCGGCAGCGCGCCAAGCCCGCTGTGAAGTTCCTCATAGGCATCTTTAATTGCGGCTCGGCTATATACATAGGTTGGGGTACCATACTTCCTGGCAACGAATTCCAGCGGCACTCTTTCGCACACCACTTCTTCGCCGCTCGCGCTCCGCGCATCACACTTCTCCCACGCGAAGTGCGGCGTGAAAGTAGCCGGATCCACATATTTAAGCTTGCGTGAAGATGAGTTGCTCGAATGGCTCATCGGACTTTGGCGACCACCAGCGTCCGGTCATCCGAGAGCGGAGCGCTCTGCGTGAACCAATCCACTTCGCGCAGAATCACGTCGGCAATATCCGTCGCGGACGCTTCATGGTGCTGTTCGATCAGCTTCATAATCCGCGTCGTGCCGAAGAACTGGCCTTCGCTGTTCATGGTCTCCGCGATTCCGTCCGAGTGGAATACAAGAATATTTCCGGACTCTAGCGTGACGGACCATTCCTCGTAGGTCACTTCCTCAAAAATGCCCAGCGGAAATCCCGTCAATTCAATCTTGCCGCAGCGTCCTTCTTTGTATAGCAGCGGCTGCGACTGCCCGGCGTTTGCCACTCGCAGCTTCTGCCTTCCCTTTTGCCAGGTGGCAAAGCACGCCGTCATGAATCGCCCCTCGATGCGCCGCTCACCCACCAGTTGGTTCATTTGCTTCAGCATTTCCGCGGGTTGCAGTTTTTGCGGCGCCAGACTCCGCATGATTCCTATCGCCACCGCGCCATAGAGTGCCGCGGCCGTCCCCTTGCCGCTCACGTCTCCCAGCGCAATCCCCAATTGCTGCGGTCCGTAACGCAGAAACTCGTAGAGGTCGCCGCACACTTCACGTGCGGAAAGATACCGGGCGGCCATCTCCAATCCGAAGTCTTCCATGGGAACCGGCCGCAGCAGCGCGCCCTGAATTCTCTTCGCCGCCTGCAAATCCCGCTCCAGCCGCGCTTCGTCGCGCGCCAGTTGCTCGTAGAGCCGCGCATTTTCCAGAGAAACAGCGAGGTTCGCAGCCAGAATCGCAAGCGTCTGCACGTGATCCTCGGTAAAATAATTTAGTTGCGGACTTTCCAAATCCAGCACGCCGATCACTTTCCCTTTGTGCATCATGGGAATCGCCAGTTCCGATCGCGTCTCCGGGTTCACCATCAGGTAGCGAGGATCGACGGTCACGTCCGGAACGACGACCGGCTCCTTCAACGTGGCTGCCGCCCCAACGATGCCTTCGCTCGCGTTCGCGCGTAGTTTTCCTTGCACGCGATGTCCATGCTTCACGTCCACGCGGTGCCGGAAAATCTTTTGCTCTTCGTCATAAAGCATGATGCTCAGGATCTGGTAATCAATCACCCGCTTGGTTTGTTCTGCCGCTCGCCGCAGAAGCTCTTCGACCTCCAGGATCGCGCCCGTTTCGCGGCCGACTTCGCTCAACAGTAACAGCGTGTCCGCCTGCGCCCGCACCTTTTGAAACAGCCGCGCGTTTTCAATCGCCACTGCCAGCCGGCTGGCCAGCAGCGTCAATATATTTTGCTGGTCGCGTGTAAAGTAATCGAGGTGGCGGCTCTGAATATCCAGCACCCCGACGCACTTTCCCTGCAGCATCAGCGGCACTGCCAGCTCCGAACGCACGCTGTCGATGGCATTGATGTACCGCGTGTCCTTGGAAGTATCGCTCACTCGCACGGAGTGGCCCGTGGCCGCCGCAGTTCCAGTAATTCCCTGCCCCAGCGGAACCCGCAAATTGTCCGCCAACTCGCGCGGATACCCGATGGCGAATCGGTGCCGGAGATAACTTCCATCCCCTTCGATCATCAGCACGCCAAAGATTTCATAATCGATGTGCCGCTTGATCAAAGCTGCCGAGCGCGCCAGAACCTCGTCCAGGTCCAGCGAGGCGTTCACTTCCTCGCCGATTTCCGCAAGCGTCGAAAGGACCTCGGCGGATACCTCCATTCCGCCGTTCAATGCGATTGCTGTCGTATGTTCATCTGTTGGATTCATGAAGTATTTATTATAGCAGGCGGCCAATCGTAAGCCCTGTGCTTGGCGGGATTTGTATCAGTCAGGCGTCACGAGCCACAAGTCACGGATTACTGGCTCGCCTTCTCTGACCATGTCGGGGACCCTGTGGGGCTATTCTCTTCCCCGCTGTGAACTCTGCGAACGGCCCTTGCCCCGACTTGGTCGGAGTGTTAAATCCTTGTTTTTCTTTCGACTTTCAACTTTTAACTGTCGCCCTCTTTCTACGAGTCACCAGTCACTCTGCTCCTAATCTTCCGCCGGTTTCTCCTTCAACCCGGGACCAAGCAATAAGACACCAACGTAGGGCAGGTTTCTGTATCGCTCGGCGTAATCCAGCCCATAACCGACCACAAATTCATTGGGAATGGAAAATCCCACGTAGTCCGCGTGAACCGCAGCGATCCTCCGTTCCGGCTTGTCCAGCAGCACTGCCACCCGCAGATGCTTCGGCTTCCGCTGCTCGAACAACCGCAGCAAGTACTGCAACGTCATTCCCGTATCCAGAATGTCCTCGACGACGATGACCGTTTTCCCTTCGATGCTGGAGTCCAAGTCCCGCGTCAACCGCACTTGCCCGGAAGAGTGCGTCTTTTGCCCGTAACTCGACACCGCGATGAAGTCAAAAGAAACTTCCCCCGAAATATTTCTCGCCAGGTCGGTCAGAAAAAAAACGCCGCCTTTCAAAACGCTTACCAGATGCAGCGGTTCGCCGGGGAAATCTTTCCGGATTTCCATGGCCAGCGCCTGAATGCGCCTTTGAATCCGGCCGCCCGTAATCAAAACCCTGACCCGCTCCCGCGGCGTCCTGCTACTTTGCTGCCTGGCTTTTTCGCGTTTCGGCATCCTTTTCCTCGAACGTGGCACCGAGACTCTAACGCACGCGCGTCCTGCGGGGCAAGACACTCTCATAACGCGCCACTCTTAGGGCATTTATGCTCTCTCAATCTGCGTTGCCTGGTCTCAAGCAAGCGATTGAATTAGCGCCAAGTCAGCGCTTTTTGGTGCTGTCATGCATTGAAATTATTGCTTCGGGGCGCGCCGAAGTTTTCCACAGGGTTTCGTTTCAATGCATGTAATTCCTGTGATAGAAGATAGGGCATAAATTTGGCCGTTGGTTGGTTAGTGTCCGGAGTTGGCGTTTGCAGCCACTGCGATCTTTCTCCGAGATGATGCGGGGGCTCTCCACTGAACCCCTGGAAGGTTGTGGGCCAACGCACTTGCTGGTACCACGAGGAAAAAGCCTTACGCGTACAATTGGGATGAAGATTCCCATCACTCGGTATGATCTCATCATGGGGAGGGGTTGAGATGAATTTGCCATTTGGATCTCTGTGCAGAGCCGTCGGCATTTTTTTGGCTATTCTGCTGTTTCAAGCTTGTACTGCCAGCGCCCAACGCGGCACTAGCGGATCGATCGAAGGCACCACTACCGATGTTCAGGGTGGCGCCGTCTCGGGGGCAAAACTCAGCGCCGTCAATTCTGACATCGGCCTTAAGTTCGAATCTGCCAGCGACGAGAACGGCTTCTTTCATTTTCCAGTTGTGCCTCCTGGAACTTATGTTGTTACTGCCGAAAAAAGTGGTTTCTCCAGCTACGCCGTCCGTGTTTCCGTCGCCGTGGGCTCCACAATAGATTTGCCCATCCAGCTAAACGTGGGAACGCAAGCTGCTTCCGTCACCGTCACCGCGGAGGTTCCCATCGTTGAGCTCACGCGTTCTTCGGTCCAATCTTCCGTCGGTGAGCTCGCAGTGAGCGATCTCCCGACTCTCGGCCGCAATTTCATCAACTTCACGCTCCTTACTCCGGGCGTGACCACGGACGTCCGCGGCGGTGACATCAGCTTTGCTGGCCAGCGCGGCACACTCAATTCCCTCATCGTCGACGGCTCAGACAATAACAACACTTTCTTCGGCCAAACGTTGGGCCGTACCGGCTCCGGCCGCGCTCCCTACCAGTTCAGCCAGGATGCCGTTCAGGAATTCCAAGTCAATTCAAATGCTTACTCCGCCGAATACGGCAACGCCGGCGGGGCCGTCATCAACGTGGTCACCAAATCGGGTACCAATCAGTTTCATGGCACAGGTTTCGAGTTCTTCCGCGACCGCAGTCTCAATTCCACCGATCCGATCGCCAAGGCCCAGGGCAAGGCCAAACAGCCCTACCATTTCAACCAGTTCGGCGGGAATGTTGGCGGCCCGGTTCTCAAGGACCGCCTTTTCTTCTTTTTTGACTACGACGGACAGCGCAATATCACTCAGAATTTGGTTCTCCCAGTCAGCGGATGTGCCACGCCTTCCGCTGATCCCAATGTCGTCGCTGCTTGCACCTATCTACTCGCGCGAAGCGCCTCCTGGACCAGTGGTTTCAATCAGGATGTTTATCTGGGCAAGGCGGACTGGCATATCAATTCCAATGAACTCTTGACGGCGCGCATCAATAGTCAGCGTTTCACCGGCGCGAACCTCGAAAATGGCGGTTCCTCCAACTCCCTCGAACACACCGGGGCTGCCATCGTTATTTCCGATACCTTCTCCGGGCAGCTTACTTCCACGCTTTCGCCCCGCTTCGTCAATGAATTCCGCGCCGCCTATGTTCGCGATAACGAGCCGGGTCAAGCGAATAGCGCAAATCCCGAAGCTTCCGTCTTCAATGGCCCGTTGCAGCTCACCGTCGGCCGGAACTTCTTCAGTCCCCGCTTCACCAACATCAAGCGCGGCCAGTTTGCCGATGTCCTCACTTGGATCAAAGGCCGCCATACCGTCAAATTCGGCGGCGATGTTTTGACCGATGCGATTGCAAACTTCTTCCCGGGAAATTTTTCCGGCGCTTACACCTTTAATAGTTTGCGAACCTTCGGCTGCAGTCTCTTGGGCACCCCTTGCTATGACAGTGGGGACCAGTTTGTTCAGGCATTCGGCGGTATCGGCACTACCGGGCCCACCACCCACCCGAACCTCAACGAATACTCCGCCTTTATTCAGGATGAATGGCGAATTAGCGCAAGCTTTACTTTGAACCCGGGCCTTCGTTACGACTACGAGTCGATCGCCCAACCGTCCGTCCTGAATCCCATCGCCGCCCAGGCTGGCATCCTCACCAATCGGATCAATAGTGACAAGAATAATTTTGGCCCGCGTCTCGGCTTTGCTTGGACGCCAACTCGCTTCCATCAACGGATCGTTGTCCGCGCCGGCTATGGCATTTACTTTGGCCGCACACCTTCCATCTTAGTGGGAACCGCACACTCCAACAATGGCCTTCAGGTGACAACCCTCACCTACAAGAGCCCTTCCATTCCGGTCACATATCCCAACACTGTCTGCGGCGCCCCGGTTGCCAACCCCAGCTGCCCGCCACCCGCTCCGGGTCCGGGGGTTCCGACGCCACCGCCGCCGACAATCTTTGTCTTCAATCCCAGCTTCGTCGAACCCTACACGCAGCAATCGAGTCTCGGAGTCGAATACCAATTGGCAAAGGACACGGCCCTCACTGTTTCCTATCTCGGCGTGCGCGGTGTCCACCTCCAGCGTACCCGCGATATCAACTTAGCCGGAGAAGTCCCCGCCGCCATTGGGATCGCGGGAACCGGCACGGTTTTGAATTATCTCAGGTATCCTAGCCCCACCGGCGCACCAGCTACCTGCCCCGCGGGCCTTTTCGTCGTCACCCTCAGTAGCCCATGCAGGCCCAACGGCAACTTCCAGCGCATCGAGGAAGTCGAGAGCAATGCAAACTCGATCTACAACGGCCTCATCGTCCAACTCAATAAGCGCTTCGGGCACAACTATCAAATCCTGGGCAGCTACACCTACGGAAAAGTGATTGACGATGCTCCGGATTCCACCTCCGTCGTACCCTTTTCGGGTGGCGACGACGCCAAGATGGTTTCCGATCCCGGCAACGTCCGCGCGGATCGCGCTGCCGGAATCAATGACCAGCGCCACCGGTTCGTCCTGAGTGGAGTTTGGGACCTGAACTACGCTCAGCGGTTTTCTGGTGCCATCAAGCAAGTCCTCGGTGGTTGGGAGCTCAGCGGGATCTTGACGGCTCAGTCCGGCCAGCCATATTCCGCGATGGTGAATACCGACCTCAACGATGATTCGAACCGCTCCACGGACCGCACACCTGGCATTGGACGAGATACGTTCTACCTACCACGTACCGTTTCGCTCGATCCTCGGATTACCAAGAATGTTCAATTCACCGAGCACTTCCGTCTTCAGCTCATTGCCGAAGCATTTAATGTATTCAACCACTCCAACATCAACGGCGTCAGCCGGACACAGTACGCCTTCACTTCGTCGGCCGCTATCTGTGGGATTGCACCAGCTCCCTGCCTGGCGGCACCTCAGGTCGTGGGTTCTCGGAGTTTCTTATTCCCGACTGCGGACGTCACACCCCGAATCGCCCAGTTGGCCGCGAAGTTCGTCTTCTAGGGGACGTCACACAACTAAGGGTGGATCGGGTTCTCTTGTGCCCAGAAGCAACGCGTTCCACCCCAGTTCGGAATCTCGCAGGCAGGTGTCCCACCTTTACTGACCAACCAAGATTGGGCCCCTCCTTGCCTCCCCGCATCCATTCAACCCGCCTAATAGCCGTTCGATCCTCCGTTCCGGCCATTCCCTGCTTAATACTTAACCGAACCTTACAGCCATGCTTATCCTTCCCTGGTGTTTATGGCACCAGATCCTCGCACGTGTACCGTGGGCATCGAAAGGTGCTTTCCTCTTTGGACTTGCCTGCTGCCCCCCGCCTATCGACGGCCGTCCACTGACCTGCCCCGATCCTATCGGGGTTACTGCCCAGTATTCCCTTAAACCCTTTAGATGCAACCAGAAACCGGCAACCCTCACTTCAAGCTATACTCTCCTCTCCGGAGGCGCCTTGCTGGAATTCCCCAAGAGCACTTTGCTGATCCTCAGCGCCCTGTTTCCGATCGTGAATCCCCTCGGCGGCAGCCCCGTCTTTCTCGCCTTAACGCGCGAGTATCCCACCTCTGCACGCAGAATCCTCGCGCGCCAAGTCGCGATGAACAGTTTCGTCCTCTTGATTGCCTCGTTTCTCGTCGGCACGCACATTCTGGAATTCTTTGGAATCTCGATTCCAGTCGTTCAAGTAGGCGGCGGCCTGATTGTCATCTCCAACGGCTGGGCCATGCTTAAAAGCAAAGAGGAAATTGACCGCGGCCCAGCCGTTCAGAAAAAAGTGAACATGAAGAACATTTCTCGCAGCGCTTTTTATCCGCTGACCCTGCCGCTTACGGTAGGTCCCGGCTCGATTTCCATGGCCATCACGCTCGGCGCAAACGAACCGCGCCACATCGGCCCGAATTTTCTTGCCATTCTCGCTGCCGTGATCGCTTCGGCGCTCGTGGCACTGAGCATTTATCTTTGCTACGGCTTCGCCCATCGCCTAGCCGCGATCATCGGCGAAAACGGCATGAGCATCATCCTACGGCTCTCTTCCTTCCTCCTCGTTTGCATCGGCGTCCAGATTTTTTGGAATGGAATAAAAGCCTTGCTTCTTACTCTGCCCGGAGTCGGGACCTGAGACCACTCTGTCGGGCTTGGTGTATCATGGATTTTCACCAAAAAGATGCGACCCGAAGCCCTGAATTTCATCGTGTGCCCCAATTGCGCTGGCGAATTGTCTCTGCGGAGCGATGCGTCCCGCGCGCCCGAGGACGGTCATATCATGACCGGCACCCTCGCCTGCCGCGGCTGCCCTTCACAATTCTCCATTCGCAACGGCGTGCCGATTCTCCTCCCCGCAAACCTCGCCAGCGTCAAACTCGAGACGGCCTCACGCTTTGCGGAGGAATGGACGCGCTGGAGCGATCTTCGCGACTACTACGAGCAGGAATTTTTCGACTGGGTCGCCCCGCTCGCTGCCGGGGATTTCGCGAACCAGATTGTATTCGAGGGAGGTTGCGGGAAGGGGCGCCACACCGCAATCGTGGCTTCGCATGGTGCAAAAGCAATTGTTGCGTTGGATTTGGGCGAGAGTGCGTTCGTTGCCTTCGCGCACACCCGTCAATTCTCAAACGCCCACGTCGTTATCGGCGACTTGCTGAACCCGCCTGTCCGCCCCGTTTTTGACTTGGCATTTTCCGTTGGTGTTCTGCACCATTTGCCGGACCCCGCGGCGGGTTTTGCGAGTCTGGCCTCGCGAGTGCGGGAAGGCGGCCGGGTGGCCTTTTGGGTTTACGGCCACGAAGGAAACGAATGGATCACCCGGTACGTGGATCCCGTGCGCAAAGCGATCACTTCGCGATTGTCCGCGTCATTTCTGCGGATTGCCTCGATTCCGCCAGCGGCCGCGCTTTGGGCCGTCATAAAACTTTTCTACCGCCCGCGTTCGAATGGTAAAGGCCCCACGAAACTTCCTTACGGCGATTATTTCGCTGCGCTTTATCACTACCCGTTCGATGAGATTCACGCCAACGTTTTCGATCAACTCGTGACGCCGGTGGCTTATTACTTGCGTGAAGATGAAGTCAGGCCCTGGCTGGCATCGGGCTTCCGGGATGCCGCGCTTCGCTCCCATCGCGGATACAGTTGGACGGGGCTTGCGACCGTCTGCCGCACCAAAGCCGCCGTTGCCGAATAGCATGCAAATTTCCAAATTTGCTGGCGATCCGCGTTGCGCCATCGCGAGGGCAGCGGCTACAATCGAAGTGAAAAGTATTTGCATCCTTCCGTTTGGTTCGGCTGGATCGAGGATCCGGACAGGTTTCGCCAGTTCGAATGGCGCAACGATTCGAACCGCGCATTGCCGGACGCGGCAGTGAGCGGCGGAACGTAAGTCTCCCGAAGCACGCTACCATGATAGGAAGAGCGTCTAAACATTCGAACGGCGCTCCGCGAGGTACAAAGAGTTGTGCGGAATTGTTGGATATACGCATAAAAACTGGACCCCTCCTCCGCGGCGAATTCAGGAGGCCACCGCAACGCTGATCCACCGGGGGCCGGACCAGCAAGGCGTTTTTCAATCCAACCTCTTCTCGATGGGCGCGGCGCGCCTGAAAATCATCGACCTGGATTCCGGGAACCAGCCGATTCTTTCCCAGGACGAGGATTTCGGAATCGCTTTCAATGGAGAGATTTACAACTACGTCGAAATAAGGACGGAGCTCGAAAAACTCGGGCATCGATTCGAATCGCATTCCGATACGGAAACCGTTCTTCGCGCGTTCATGCAGTGGGACAAGGGATGCCTGGCGAAGTTGCGCGGAATGTTCGCGGTCGCATTGTGGAAAAAATCGGCGAGACGCCTTGTTCTGGCGCGCGACCGTATGGGAATCAAACCGTTGTATATCACTCGTCAAGGAGAAGATCTTTTTTTTGGGTCCGAGCTGAAAGCGATTTTTATCCATCCGGAAATCGAACACCGCCTGAGCCTTCCCGGTCTCGATTGTTATCTCTCGCTGAACTATGTGCCGTGCCCCTGGACTCTCGTGGAAGGAATCGAAAAACTTCCGCCAGGACACTGGCTGGAGTGGAGCGACGGAAAGATATCGTCGGATGCTTATTGGAAACTGCCTTTTACGCAGGGGTCCAATTGCACACTGGAGACAGCAAAGGAAGAACTCGACAGCTTGCTGCAGCAATCGGTGCGCGACCATATGATTTCGGATGTTCCGCTGGGGATCTGGCTGAGCGGTGGAATGGATTCGACGACCATTCTGCACTACGCCTCGAGGGCCACCGCTTCGCAATTGAAAACATTCTCGATTTCATTTCGGGGACGAAGTTTTGATGAGTCAGAATTCATCGATCGCGCCGTGCGGCAGTACGGAACGGACCACCAGCAACTGGATTTAACTCCGGCGCAAGACCTGTGCGGCGCGATTGAGGAGTTTGCCTACTATTCAGACGAACCGAGCGCGGATGCGGGGTCCTTGCCCGTCTGGTTTCTCTCGAAATTGTGCAAGTCCAAGACCACGGTGGCATTGAGCGGTGAAGGCGCTGACGAACTATTCGGCGGATACATCACCTGCCGCGCAGACATGCTTGCCAACTGGGCCAGGAGGATTCCTCGCCCGTTCCTGCAGGCAGCGCTAGCGGGAGTCCGCCATTGGCCCGTTTCGGACGAGAAAATCAGCTTCGAATACAAGCTGAAGCGATTCTTGGAGGGCAGCCTGCTGGAGCCGAGCCACGCTCACGTATACTGGAACGGAACTTTTTCGGACGAGGAAAAGCAATCGCTGCTTC
>WNGI01001544.1_pt1 | contig 19300 bp, 11 predicted proteins | sample 5400621 | NCBI WGS metagenome assembly WNGI01 (sample SAMN13153374, study PRJNA577476) | soil metagenome | isolation source: 20 cm soil or saprolite under Garry oak tree replicate 1 | place: USA:California | collected 2016-06-15
TTCTGTGGCAGGAGGGGCATACCGCGCACGCCACCGAAGCGGAAGCCGAAGCCGAGGCCCGACAGATGCTCGGCGTGTATCGCACCTTCCAGGAGAACTGGATGGCGATGCCGGTGATCACCGGCCGAAAAACCGACAGCGAGAAATTCGCGGGCGCGCTGCGCACCTACGCCGTCGAGGCGCTGATGCAGGACAACAAGGCGCTGCAGGCGGGCACGTCGCACAACCTGGGCCAGAACTTCGCCAAGGCGTTCAACGTGCAGTATCAGACCGCGGCGGGCGGGCTCGAATACGTCTGGAACACCTCGTGGGGCGTGACCACGCGCATGATCGGGGGGCTGGTGATGACGCACTCGGACGACAACGGGCTGGTCTGCCCACCCCAGCTCGCGCCGGTGCAGGTGGTGATCGTGCCGATCTGGAAGTCCGAGGAGGAGAAGAGTCAGGTGTTAGGGGTTGGGGGCAAGGTGAAGGACGAGCTCGCGAGAGCCGGCGTGCGAGTGGAGCTCGATGCCCGGGACAGCGTCAAGCCCGGCGCTAAATACTTCGAGTGGGAGGCCAAGGGCGTTCCGTTGCGGCTCGAGATCGGGCCGCGCGACGTCGCCGCGGGGCAGGTGATGACGGCCCGGCGCACGGGCGGCAAGGCGCCTGTCAAGCTGGATGCGATCGGCGAGGTGGTTCGGAAGACCCTCGACGAGATCCAGGCCACGCTGTTTCAGACGGCCAAGGATCGACGCGAGGCCCATTCCATCCGCGGCGTGACCACGCAGCAGTTCGTCGAGTTCATGAAGGGCACGGGTGGGTTCGCCTATGGCGGCTTCTGCGGCTCGCCCGCGTGCGAGGCCGAGATCAAGCAACAGACCGGGGCGACCGTGCGAGTGCTGCCCGACCCCGAATTCCGCTCGCCCGAGGCGCCCAAGACGTGCATGTGGTGCGGGAAGCCCAGCGTCGCGGAGGCGGTGTGGGCACAGGCGTACTAGGGTTCGATCCCGCGCTGCTTCGCTCCATCGCGGAGCGGGTCGGCACCCCCACCTACGTCTACAGCGCTAACCTGATCCGCGCGCAGTACCACGCGCTGCAGGACGCCCTGAAGGACGTACCACACCGCATCTGCTATTCGGTGAAGGCCAACGGCAACATCGGGGTCCTGAAGGTCCTCAAGAGCCTGGGCGCGGGCGCCGATATCGTGTCCGTCGGGGAGCTGCGGCGCGCGCTCGCGGCCGGGTTCGACGCAAGCTCGATCGTGTTCTCCGGCGTGGGGAAGACCGCCCCCGAGTTGGACGAGGCGATCCGCGCGGGCGTGGGCTTCCTGAACATCGAGTCGTCCGCCGAACTCGACGCGGTGATCGCGGTCGCTCGCAAGCTCAAGAAGCGCGCCAGCCTCGGCATCCGCGTCAATCCGGACGTCGCGACCGAAACACACCCGTACACGAAGACGGGTGAAAAAACCGCCAAGTTCGGCGTGCCGTACGACGAAGTCGTGAGCGTGGCGCAGCGCGTGGCGGCCGAGCCGCTGTTCACGTTGCGCGGGCTGGCGATGCACCTCGGGTCTCAGATCACCGACGTCGAGCCCTATCACCGCGGCACCATCAAACTGCTCGAGCTGGTGACGGCGCTGCGCGCCTCGGGGATCGACACGATCGAAGCGCTCGATGTGGGCGGTGGGTTAGGTGTGCGCTACCACAACGAGAAGGCGCCGAGTCCGCGCGACTTCGCCGACGCGGTGGCGCCGGCCATCACCCAGGCCGGCCTGGCGTTGCTGTGCGAGCCGGGGCGCTACCTCGTGGCGAACGCGGGCGTGCTGGTCACGAGAGTGCTGTACCGTAAGCATGCCGGCGGCAAGGATTTCATCGTAGTGGACGCAGGGATGACGGACTTCGTGCGGCCCAGCCACTACAACGCGCATCACGAGATCGTCCCGCTGCAAGACGGCGGACGACCAGAAGAGTTGGTCAACGTCGTGGGCCCGATTTGTGAATCCGGTGATTTCCTCGCGCTCGACCGGAAACTGCCCGCGGTCGAACCCGGCCAGTACCTGGCGGTGCTCGGCACGGGTGCGTACGGCTTCGTGATGAGCTCGACCTACAACCAGCGGCCCCGGCCGCCCGAAGTCCTGGTCGAGGGCGACCGCTACTACGTCGCGCGGCAGCGCGAGACGCTCGACGACCTGCTGCGCGGGGAGGTGCTCGATCCCACGACCTGGTACCGGGCGGGTGGGACATGAACCGCGTCCTGATTCTCGACTACGGCTCGCAGTTCACGCAGCTCATTGCGCGCCGGGTGCGAGAGGCACACGTCTACTGCGAGATCCATCCGGCCGCGCGCGGCACGGACCTGGGCTTCGTCCAGCGGTTCGCCCCGAAGGCCATCATCCTCTCGGGCGGCCCCAACTCCGTGTTCGACCCAGGCGCGCCCACCGCCGATCCGAAGCTGCTCGAGCTCGGCACACCGATCCTCGCCATCTGCTACGGCATGCAGCTCGTGGCCCAGCTCGCGGGCGGCAAGGTGACGCCGTCCGCCCAGCGCGAGTATGGTCGGGCCGAGGTGACGGTACGGGACGCGACGGGGCTGTTTGCGGGCTTCGAGCCCCAAGCTTGCGTCACGGTGTGGGCCAGCCACGGCGACCGGATCGACCGGCCGCCGCCGCATTTTCGCGTGACGGCATCGAGCCCGAATGCGCCGGTGGCGGGGTTCCAGCACGAGTCCCGGCCGATCTTCGGTGTGCTGTTTCACCCCGAAGTCGCGCACACGCCGCGGGGCGGGGAGATGCTGCACAACTTCCTGTTCGAGATCGCCGGCTGCGCGCCGGATTGGACCCCGGGTCATTTCATCGAGCAAGAAGTGCGGCGAATTCGTGAGCTCGTCGGATCAACCAAGCGGGCGATCTGCGGGCTCTCGGGCGGAGTCGATTCGGCCGTGGCGGCGGCGCTGGTGCACCGCGCGATCGGCGACCGCTTGACCTGCATCTTCGTGGATCATGGCCTGCTGCGGCTGAGCGAGCGAGAGCAGGTGGAGCGCACGTTCCGGGCGCATCTCGGGATCGACCTGCGGGTAGTGGATGCGAGCGCACTCTTCCTTCAGGCGTTGGCCGGGATCGACGACCCGGAAGAGAAGCGGCGCCGCATCGGCCACACGTTCATCGATGTGTTCGAGCAAGCGGCCGAGCACGTCCAGGGAGACGTCGGATTCCTGGTGCAGGGGACCTTGTACCCCGACGTGATCGAGTCCGCGTCGCCGTTCGGCGGCCCCTCGGTCACCATCAAGACGCATCACAACGTGGGGGGCCTGCGACCCAATCTCCCATGGAAGCTGATCGAGCCGCTGCGCGAGCTCTTCAAGGACGAGGTGCGGCAAGTCGGGCGGGAGCTCGGTCTCCCGGAAGAAATCGTGGGCCGGCATCCGTTCCCGGGGCCGGGCCTGGCCATTCGGGTGCTCGGAGCGGTGACCCAGGAGCAGCTCGATCTGCTGCGGCGGGTGGATGCGATCTACATCGAGGAGATTCGTGCCGCGGGGCTGTACGACCAGATCTGGCAGGCGTTCGCGGTGCTGCTCCCCATCAAGTCAGTCGGCGTGATGGGAGACTTCCGCACGTACGATCACGTGGTGGCGCTACGGGCGGTGACGAGCCGCGACGGCATGACGGCGGACTGGTTCGCGTTTGCGCCGGAAGTGTTGGGGCGGATCTCAAGCCGAATCATTAACGAGGTGAAGGGGGTGAATCGAGTCGTGTATGATGTGAGCTCCAAGCCGCCGGCGACCATAGAGTGGGAATAGGGCGTTACCGGTTGCCGGATGCGGCGTTGCGGTGAGAGGCGTTGCCGGACAAGGACGCAATCCGGCGGGTGAGCCCTGTGACCAGCCGGGCACAGTGGGTGCGGGCCAGCTGAAGCTCGCTCAATCGGGTGCCGGTGAGATAGCCCAAAGCCTCAGCAAGCTCCAAGACCCCCTGGAGCTCATCCAGCGAGCCCTTCGCGATCTCGAGGTACCGTCGGAACTGCCGCGGGCTGGACTGAGTTGCACCCTCAGCGATGTTCAAGGAGACGCTGTACGCGGCGCGCCGCCACTGCGCGCCAAGCGCGAACACCTCATCACGAGGGAGGGTCGAGATGGCGTCACGCGATAAGATCGCGAGCCGCTTCGCTTCTTGCCATGCGACGAGTTTCCTGAAGTCACCCACACGGCGAATTTCGGCAACAACGTCGGTCGAGCGTCGTCGTTTTCACGCGGCTCTGCATCACTATTTCGCGGCGCAGTACCCGGCAACGCGTCTTTCGGAAACCGGCAACGGTTTTGGCGGCAGCGCCTTCTAGATATTCTTGTCTTCGAGCAGCTTCAGAAATTCTTTTCCCGTCTCCACCACCGCCAGCTTCCCCGGCACATCCGGCTCCTTCGCGAACTGCGCGATCTTGCCGAGCACGGGCAGGTACTGGTTGGAGACTTCCAACGGCGGGGCCACGATGAGGAAGAAGTAGTGCACCGGCTTGCCGTCGATCGCATGGAAGTCGATGCCATCGAGCTTGCGGCCGAAGGCGACGCGTAAGCGGTTCACGGCCAGCGCACGACAATGCGGAATCGCGATGTTCTGGCCGATCCCGGTCGACCCGAGCGTCTCGCGGCGCTTCAGCATCTTCACCAGGGTCTGCTCGGACTTGTCGTCCAGCTTGAGCAGGCCCACGAGCTCCTTCAAGACATCGTCTTTAGCGGTGCTTTGCAGCTGCAGGTTGATGGCGTCTTCCGCAAAGAACTCACGCAAGCGCACGTCCTCGTCCCTCCGGTCGAAACGGCGGCGAAACGTAATGACTGGTTGCTCCTCGCGCAACGCGTCATTACGTTGTGTCTCATGCACTTCCCGTACCACACGGGGCACGACTTCCCCCTGTTCCTCGCCCCCATGTCGGGGGTATCCGAGTCCCCCTTCCGGCTGTTGTGTCGGCGGTTTGGGGCGGACGTCGTCGTGTCGGAATTCCTCTCGGCGGTCGGCGTGGCCCGCGGCCTCGAGCACCTGTTCGACGACATGCGGTTCGACGAGGCGGAGCGCCCCATCGGGATTCAGCTGTATGGCGCGGATGCGACAGTCATGGCGCGCGCCGCCGCGATGGTCACCGAGGGCGTCCGGCCCGACTTCATCGACATCAATTTCGGCTGCCCGGTGAAGAAGGTGGTCAAGAACAACGGCGGCTCGGGCTGTTTGAAGGATCTCGATCTGGTCGAGCGCATCATCCGGGCGGTGCGAAATGCAACGCATCTCCCCGTCACCGTGAAGATCCGAAGCGGGTGGGATGATGCCCAGCGCGATCCCGTCACCATCGCGCGGCGCTGCCGCGAGGCCGGTGCGCAGGCCCTCACCCTGCACGCCCGCACCCGTACCCAGATGTTCTCCGGGAGCGCGAACTGGGACGAGATCGCCCGCGTGGTCGAGGCACTCGACATTCCCGTCATCGGGAACGGCGACATCACCAGCGCCGAAGACGTCGTCGCCATGCGGGCGCACACGCAGTGCGCCGGCGTGATGATCGCCCGTGGCTCGTTCGGCAATCCCTGGGTCTTCACACAGGCCCGGGACCTGATCGCCGGCCGACCCGCGCGGCCCGACCCGAGCCCCGACGAGCGGTTCGCCATCGCCCTCGAGCACGCGCGCCTCGCCCTGCGGCTGCAGGGCGACACCCGCAAGACGGCCCTCGAGTTTCGCAAGCACTTCGGCTGGTACACGAAGGGGGTGGCCGGCGCCGCGGGCTTGCGCGAGCGGCTTTTCCAAATCGAGTCGATGCAACAGGCGGAAGCGATCTTCGCGGCCTATCTCGCCGGGAGCGCCGTGGAGCAGGCGGCGTGAACGTCGAGGACCTGGGGCGCTTCATCGAGCGCCTTCCGTTCGCCTCCATCGATCACCTCCGGCCCGCGACCCAGGGGCATCAGGAGGTGATCTTGTGTCAGGGCAAGACACCCGCGCAGGCGGTTGCGATCGCGGAGCGGCTGGAAGCCGCGGCCGGCAGCTTCCTGGCGACGCGAGCCGAGGTCGCACATCGCGCCGCGCTGGCCGCGCGCTTCCCGGGTGCCGAGGTGAACGAGCTGGGGCGCACCGTCTATCTGCCCCCAACACCTGAGCCCGAGCCGACGGGGCGGGGAACGATTCTCATCGTGACCGCGGGAACGAGCGACCTGCCGGTGGCAGAGGAAGCCGCCGTGACCGCGCGGGCCTTCCGCAACACCGTCGCCCGGTTGACCGACGTCGGCGTCGCCGGCATCCACCGCATTCTCACGCAGACGGACCTGCTACGCAGCGCCGCGGTGATCGTCGTGGTCGCCGGCATGGAAGGCGCGCTCCCGAGTGTCGTCGGCGGACTGGTGCCCGTACCGGTGATCGCCGTGCCCACGAGCGTCGGGTACGGCGCGTCGTTCGGCGGCGTCGCGGCACTGCTCGGCATGCTCAACTCCTGCGCGGCAGGCGTCACCGTGGTCAACATCGACAACGGGTTCGGCGCCGCCGCCGCCGCGAGCCGCATCAATCACTCGTGACGGACCCCCGCCCCCGAGCGGGTGTCTGGGTCGGGCGCGGCCTCGCCGTACTCGGCCTGGCCGCCGTGATCCCGGCCGTCCTGAGCGCCAACGTCTGGGCGCTGGTCGCCGCCCTCGGAGGCTTCGTCGCGGCGACCGGGCTGGCGCTGGGACCGCTGGTGCGCGTGTGGCTGGCGGACGAGCCCCTCACCAGGGCCTCCGACTTCCACCACACCCTGGACTTGTTGCGCCGGGCCCACGGGGCACGAGCGGCCTGGGCGGTGGGGTTCGACGACAGCGAGGTCGAGGTGCTCGGGAGGGAAGAGCTGGACGGCGCGGCCCGCCAGCGCGGTGCCGCCCTGGTGCAGCTCGCCTCGGTGGACGGGCGTGCCCACGTGGCGCGCGATCCGACCGGCAGCTACATCGCCGTGGGCGACTTTCCCTTCGGCGCCGGGCTGCTGCTCCCGCAACCGGACGCCACACCCGACAAAGCGGCGGCGGTCACCGAGGAGCTGCGCCGTATCGTCGCGGGGATGCGGCTCGCGCGGTCGCACGAGTCCGGTGAGCATCCCGCCCAACTGGTTTCGAAGCAGCTCGCGGCGATCGCGGGGAGCGCGCAGACCCTCGAGGGAATCGCCAAAGCCGGAGTGTTGCTGGCCCAGCAGTTCACCCAACGCGGGGCGGTGATCGTGCTGCAGGGCATCGGGCCCACGAGCGGCACGCTGCGGGTCGTGGCGGTGTCGACGGCGGCGGACAACCGGCTCCAGGGTCTCGTGCTGCCGTCCGCCGCGCCAGCGGTCCGCGCCATCACGTCCGGCGTGCCGGTGGTGTCGCGTGGTGCCGAAGACATCTTCGGCAGCGCCCTCCCCGACCGTCGGCGCCAGGATCGCGCGGGCACCGCTTATCCGCTGTTCGACGGCCACTTCGTCATCGGCGCCCTGGTGGTGATGGGCCCCCAGCTCCCGCCGGGCGCCCCCATTGCCGACCAGCTGCAGCGGCTCGTTGCGGAGCTGGGGACCCGCCTGCCGGCGGCTCGTGCGGTGTTCGAGGCGGAGCAGCGGGCGGTGAGCGATCCGCTCACCGGTCTCCGCAACCGACGCGAGCTGGAGCGCGCGTTCACCCTGCACGGGAGCAAAGCACCCCCGATCGCGACCTTGATCTACGCGGACCTGGATCACTTCAAGAGGCTGAACGACACCCTGGGGCACGCCGCCGGCGACGCCGCCCTACGCCACATCGCACGCATCCTCGAAGCGGCGGTGCGCGACAAGGACCTGGTGGCGCGGATCGGAGGGGAAGAGTTCGCCGTCTGGATGCCCCATACGCCCATGGTGTCGGGATGCGAGGTCGCCGAGCGGATTCGTGCGACCGTCGAGGCGACGACGTGGCGCTGGAGCGGGGAAGCGTACCCCCTGACCATCTCGTGCGGCGTGGCCGCGTACCCGGACACCGTTCGCGACGTCGCGAACCTGCGGGGCGCGGCGGATGCCGCGCTGTACGCCGCCAAGCAGGGGGGAAGGAATCGCGTGGAACGCGCGCAGGGAGATGTGACGCGCTACACCGGATGAACCACGGCAAGCAGGCGCTCCTGGGAGCTGCGCGCGTCGCCGCCGGGCGCCGGTGCGCGGCGGTGATAGACGCCGTCGGCATCGAGGTCCCAGGCGGTCGGGTCGTCCAGCTCCGCGGTGAGGATGGCGTCGAGCCGCACGCAGGCGGTCGCGTCCCGCACCGGCGTCACCACTTCCACCCGCTGCCGTAGGTTCCGCACTCGCCAGTCGGCGGAGCCGATGTAGTACTCAGCATCCGGATGATTCGCGAAGGCGTAGATGCGCGCGTGCTCGAGACACCGGCCCAGCACGCTGACGACGCGGATGCGCTCGGACAGTCCTACCACGCCGGGTCGAAGCGTGCACACACCCCGCACCACGAGCGCGACATCGACGCCCGCCTGCGACGCCCGATACAGCGCCGTGATGATGTCCGGATCGGTGAGCCCATTGAGTTTGACGCGAATCCGGGCGTCCCGGCCCGCCCGAGCGTGCTCCGCCTCTCGATCGATCAGCTCGACCAGGCGAGTCGCCAGGTAGGTGGGCGAGACCAGGATTCGCCGAAAGGCGGACTGGGGCGGCCGCGACGATCCTGAGAGCTCGTTGAACAGGTCGTTCAAGTCGTCCCCGAGTGCTGGGTCCGCCGACAGCAGCCCCACATCGGTGTAGATGGCCGCCGTCGCGGCGTTGTAGTTCCCGGTTCCGATGTGCACGTAGCGCCGGATCCCGTCACGCTCGCGGCGCACGATGAGCGTCGTCTTGGCGTGCGTCTTGAGCTCGATCAGGCCGTACACCACCCGGATGCCCGCCTGCTCGAGCTTCTTGGCCCACTCGATGTTGCGCTCCTCGTCGAACCGGGCCTTCAGCTCGACAAAGACGAACACTTCCTTGCCGCGTCCCGCGGCGCGTAGCAGGGCCTCCACGATTTCGGAGCGGCCGCCGGCGCGATACAGCGTGAGCTTGATCGCCACGACGTCCGGGTCGTCCGCGGCTTCGACCAGCAGTCGCTGGACCGTGGCCTCGAACGCATCGTAGGGGTGGTGGACTAGGATGTCCCGCTCCGCGAGGATCGCAAAGATCGACCGGCCCTGCTCGATCGGCGCGCCGCCACGATGCGGCGGGTAGTCCAGCTCCGGGAGCGGCAGCCGCGCGAACTCCCGTAGCGCTCCGAGGTCGACGAGGCTCGCCGCGGCGTACACATCTCCCGCGCCGGGGGGGCTGCTCGCGGCCGCTTCCTCGAACTGCAGCTCGCGCAGCAACAGCTCCTGGACCGCCTCCGGCATGTCCCCGGCGACCTCGACCCGCACCGCGGCACCGTACGGCCGGCGCTTGGTTTCCTCCTCGATCACCTGCAGCAGGCTCACCGCATGATGCTCGTCGAGCTCGAGGTCGGCGCCGCGGGTCACGCGGAACGCGTATGCCTCCTCGACGAATCGCCCCGGGTAGACCAGGCCCAGGTTCGCACGGATGATGTCCTCCACCGCAACGAACCCGCTCCCGTCCGCGAGCTTCACAAAGCGGGGCAGCATCTCCGGCACTTTCAAGTAGGCGAAGTGCATCGGTCCGCCCGGCGCGTCGCGCACCACTACCGCGAGGGACAGGCGCAGCGTGGGGATGAGGGGGAAGGGGTGCCCGGGCGCCCGCGTCATGGCCTGCGGCGTGATGAAGGGGAACGCTTCCTCCGTGAAGTAGCGGCGCAGCAACTCCTGCTGGGCCGCCGTCAGATCCGTCCACCGCAGGATCCGGACGCCGTGTGCGGCGAGCGCGGGCACGCACACGTCGGTGAAGCACCGATCCTGCCGCTCGAGCAGGGCCCGCACGCGGATCGCGATGGCATGGAGCTGCTCGTCCGCGGCGAGCCCGCCGGTACCGACCTCCAGCTCGCTCCCCTTGGCCACGGCGCGCTTCAGAGCGCCGACGCGCACCATGAAGAACTCGTCCAGGTTCGCGCTCAGGATGGACAGAAACCGGATCCGGGCGAGGAGCGGGACGCTCGAGTCCTCCGCCAGCTCCAGCACTCGAGCGTTGAACTCGATCAGGCTCAGATCACCGTTCAGGAAGTGCTCGGCCCCTGGGCGGTCGACGTCGGCCACGGGCGACCGCAACGCGTACTCGGACAGTCGCACCCGGCGCTCGCTGGTGTGGCCCGGCGCCGCAGCCGGCGCCGGCTCCCGGCCGCGCGTCCAGTCGGCGAGGACGTCCGACCGGGCGGCCACCGTGAGCGCCGCCAGCGTCCGGGGGTCGCGCAAGCCGGGCGAGCCGGCCGCGGCCAACACGTCGTCGAACGGCAGCCATTGCACCCGTCCGGCGACACCCCCACTCCGGCCGCCGGCGACGCGCCGCGCCAGCCAGACCTCGAGCAGCGGTCTCGTACCCGCCAAGCCTCCAGGCGCCGTGCCGAGGAACCGTACCTGTCCGTCCGCGCTCCCGAAACAGGCGCGCAGGATCTCACGGCACGTCTCCTCGCCCTTGCCGCCTCGCACCGGCAAGGTCAGTGAGGTCGATTCCGCGAGCATCGCGACGGACCCCTCGTCGATGGCGACCAGGGCCACCTCGCGCCCGCCGCGCGCCACCTGTGCCAGCGCGCCGCTTTCGAGATCGCGCAGCAGCTTGGCCGCGCGGTCCGCTTTTCCCACCAGCAGGGGGCGCAGGCCGTACTGCTGCTGAAAGGCCCGGGCCAGGGGGTCGAGGCCCGGCCGGCCTCGAGCGAGCTCGCGGATCTTGAGCTCCTGGAACGCCTGCGCCATCTGCTGGTTGCGGACCGTGACGACGTCGTATACGACCTCGTAGCGCCCCCGGGAGAACCAACCGGCCTGCGTGTGCCGCAATCGCCGCTCGGTTTCGAACTGGATGCGGGGCAGCAGCAGGGACGGCTCGATCAGGGAGCGCAGGCGGCGCGCCGGGTCGGACGTCCCCGCGAGCGCCGGTGGGCCTTCGAGCTCGGGCACGTCGGCTTCGAACGTCTGCGGCAGCATGAGCGGGACGCCGCCCTCCCACCGACCGACCGTGCGCAGCGTGAGGATGCGCCGGTCGTCGACCCGGATACGGAACCGGCAGCTCACGCCACGTCGACGCAACGTCCAGTCGGCCGAATCGAAGTAGATGTCCCGCTGGAAGAATGGCTCCACCGGGCCGGAACGCAGGCCCAGGGGGAGCGCGTCCGCGACCATGCGATTCAGCAGGTCCAGGGTCGGGACCTCGGCTTTCCACTCAGGCGTCATGCCTAGAACGCGAATCCCGCCCGTGCGTAGTAGCGGGTACCCTCGACGGTATGCGCCGCGGCCACCGACACCGTGTTGGCGGGACTCAGGAACGACAGCCAGATGCCTCCCCCGGCCGCCGCGTGCCAGCGGTCCGATGTCTCGCCCGACAGGTAGACCCGTCCGGCGTCCCCGAGGCCGAACACGCCCAGCCGGCCCGGGACCAGGAGGAAGAACCTTGCGAGTGACAGCCGCAGCTCGACGTTTCCATAGACCGCCGCGTCGCCCGCGAAGCGATGCTCCACGAAGCCTCGCACCGTCGAGTCCCCACCGACATAGGCCGCTTCGTAAAACGGATAGGTCCCCCACAGCTTCTTCCCGGCGACGCGCAGGGCGAGCGTCGGCCGCAACGGAATGCGGGCCGTGAGGTACGAGCTCGCCTCGGCATGGCCTTCGCCGAACGACGACGTGAGGTCCAGGGCTCTGGGGTAGTAGCTCCCACCGAAGCCGAAGGTGATCCCGCGGCGCGCGGCGCGCGGCTGGTCCCGTGTGTCGACGTGAAAGTCCGCCGCGGCGCCGATCTGCCCCAAGTCTTCGACACCGTAAGGGCGCGCGGCGTCGATGAACGTGCCACCCACGAGGTTCGTGTGGGCGAACTTGAGCACGGGGCCGACCGAGACCGTCGCGGCGTGCGAGAGTGAGAACTCCAAGGCGGGCGCGACGAGGTACTGCTGCTGCTTCACCTTATAGAACGCCTTCGAGCCCGTGCTGCCGGTCTCGTTGCCGAACCCGTAGAACCGGAGCACGTCGATCCCCGATGCACGCAACTGGAGCCTCACGACCACCGGAGGGACGATGCCGCGGAACTCGCCGGTGAACTCGGCACGGTACGTTGCGGCGGCGGTCGCGTACCCGGCGCGCACTCTCACGTGCGAGTTGTACGGCAGTCGCCGGAAGTCGTACCCGGTCCCGGTGGCGCCGCCGCCGACGAAGACACCGAGATCCCCCGAATAGGTGACCCACGTCAGGGGCATCCAGTGCGATCCCCAATCGCGCGGACGGCCGAGCGTCGACGTATCCCGCGGCGGCTCCTCGTAATGCCCGCGGTCCACGGACGTCCCCGGTCCCGTCACGAACCGGTTGTTCCCACGGTCGTCGTAGAACTGCGTTCCGCCCGCGCGCGACGAATCGGTCAGCTCGTCGTCCCCGCCGCCACCGATCACGCGGAGCCGGGGTCGTCCCCCTGATCCGGCCGCGCCGCGCACGATGAGCCGGTCGTCCCCACCGTGCAGATAGAGACGGACCTCCTCCGTCTCTCGAGCATCGAAGGTCCGGCGGTAGAACGGGGTCGCCCCCGCCCCCCCCGAGCGGCCCGACAGTCGCACCGACATGCGCCCACCGGCGAGACGCTCGACCTCAGCGACATCGCGCTCATCGGTCCCGTGGACCTCCACCACACCGGAGAGCAGCGCGTAGTAGCGATCGCTGATCTGCGGCAAGTGATCTCGCCGCTGCCGTAACGCCCGCATGAGGGCAGCGCCGCTTTTCCGAAAGTACTCCGGCGGCAGCCGCCGCACGGCGGCGTCGATCACCGAGTCGGTGAGCCGGCCCTGGATCGTGCGCGCGACGGAGTCCCACGTGGGCTTGTCGAGATCCACGAGGAGCCGGCGGTCGGGCACCTGCCCGGTAAAGGTGAGGCGCCAGATGCTCGGGTAGTCGTCTCCGAAGCCGATCACCTGTGGCCAATAGAACCCCGTGAGCCACACGAGGAAGCCGTCCAGTCGCGCGAACGCCTGGTCGCGGTCGCGTGGGATTGGCCGCCACCAGTGGACGTCCCCCGAATCGAAGCGCGCCCAGCGCCACTGGTCGTGGTGGCGGTCCCAGTCGCCGATGAAGACGTCCATCAAGCGGGCGGCGAGGTAGGCGCGGGAGTCGACGCGGTGGTGTGAGTCGTGCTCCAGATGCTCGAACAGCCGCTTCGTCCCGGCCAACTCGGCCGCGCCCGCAAAGCCTACGTCGTTGTCCGGAGGCTCCGTCGGGCGCTCCTCGATCATGCCGAGCTTGAAGCCGGGCCGGACGCAGTCGAACCCGGCCAGGCGCGGGTCCTCGGGCAGGAGGGTGATCCGCGGGTCCGCGTGCAGGATGCCAGTGGCGTCGAGCAGCGGTGCAACCACGAGCGGTCCACCGGGATGCGCCGAGCTGATCTGGTCTTGGACCACGTCCCGGGCGAAGGTCGCCCGCAGCTCCGGTGGCAGCGCCAGGGTGGGATCCTTATCCACCGAGCGGAACACGTATTGGCGTCCGTCTTTGCCCAGGAAGCGCAGCACCTTCGTTTGGCGCCGGCCGCCACAGCCGGTGGGCGTGAGCCCACCGGCAAAGCGGGACAGGTCGAGCACCTCGACCTCGACGGGCGTCGCCCACAGGTCGCGGTAATGGGAACCCAGGAACAGGCGATGGAGCCACCCCGCGCGATAATGGGCGCCTGCAACCACGGTCTGTCGTGTCGGGGGGCGGGACGGAGGGGCGGGCACCGCCGTCTGCCCGGCGACGCGCCCCGGCACGAGCGCCGCCACGAGCCCGATCCCGATCCAGCGCCGTCGCGCCCTCCTCAGTTGAGCCATAGTCCGAACTCCTCCGTCGCGCTCCCGCCGCGATCGACGATGATCACGCCCAACCGGGCGCGGCCGTCGCGCAGGAACTCGACGCGCATGAATCCGCTGGCGCTGCGTGCGAACCGCGTGCTGTCGAGCGCCATGACATGGTCGATGTGGCCGAACGTGCCCGCGCCGCTGACGAGCACATAGCGCGCGCTCGTTCCCGCGATCACCTGCAGCGTGTGCTCGTGACCCGCCGCGTAAACGAGCGGCGGGACGGAGGGGGGGGCGCCCGCGAACGCGCTGTCGAGCGCGACCAGCATCCTCCCGTAAGCACGGCTCGGGATATCCTGTCTCGATATCCCCTCGACGCGGGCGATCGGATACGCCGAGCCGATGAGGGGGAGGGGAATCCAGAGCCACGGGTTGATGTTTCGCAAGGGGAAGACGTGATCCTGCCACCCGAAGTGCCCGCCGTGCGCCCCTCCGCTCACGAGCGGATGGTGGGCTACCACGACAACGTCACGCTTGCCGGCCGTGCGCAATGCCGCTCGCACCGAATCGATCACTGCACCCTCCGTGGCGGCCGGGCACGACGACGTGGGGCCTTGGGGCTTCGGTCCGTCCTGCAGCCACCACTGGGTGTCGAGCGCCACGAGACGCACGACCGTGCCGAAGTCCCTGACGGCCGGTCCCGGGCAACCGCCCGCCGGCAGGAGCCCCGGACCGCCGCCCGCGGCTGCGATGAAGCGCTCCTGGCGCAGGATCGCCTCCCAGCCGCCCGGCTGCATGCTGTCCCAGTCGTGATTGCCGGGCACGAAGAAACCACGAGCGCCGCTCGCCCGCAGGACGCCCAGCGCCTGCAACAGCGTGCGCTCGGCCTTCGCTCGGTTGGGCGCCGTCGAGTCGGGCATACCGCTGGGGTAGGCATTGTCGCCCAGAAACACGATGACGGGGTGCGGTGCGGAAGCGGCCGCGGCCCGGAGCGCCATGAACACCGGCTCCGAATCGGGCGGCGCGGCCGGCCGGCCCGCGTCCCCAATGAGAAACAGGGTGACGTCGATGTCCGCGCGAGATGCGGGCGGCGCTGTTCCCCGAGCGGCGCTCACCGCCCGCGCGTGGCCACATCCAGGTAGCACGATGCACAGCGTCGCCAGGACCGCGAGCCGCCACGCGGGAGACGTCACTCTTCTTTTCGTTTCTTCAAGCCGCGCAGCGAACGGTACTCGGCGGCGTCGATGGGGGGGGTGCCACGACTCTTGAGCGCGTCGAGGAGGGTCCCCGGCAGGAACTCGTCCCGGAGCCGGATCAGGTACTCGAGCGACGACCGGCCCTGCTCGGCCTGCACGATCTCGGCCAACCGCCAGCGCCGCGCCTGGAGCTCCAACAGCTCCTCGACGACCCGCTGCGCGGCTTCCGGTTGGGTCGTGTGAACCAACAGCATGCCGTTGAAGCGCTCCTCCTTCTTGTCCCCGGCGCGGGCCATCACGTAGGCTTGCAGCCGCGCGGCCCGGTCCGCGACCTCCTCGAGCTCATGGGGTGCAAGGGCCGCGAGCAGGTCGGGATCCCCCACGGCCAGCGCGGCGGAGGACCGCCGGCGGGGGCCGAGCAAGCCCTCGGCGGGTGGCAGGGACGGGACGCGGCCTCGCTGGTCGGCGTAGATGTTCCCCACGTTGAGCTCCCAGAGCGCGAGCACGACGACGTTGAACATGACAGACATCACTGCCGCGACTGTGGGCGAGAACACGCCGGCGGCCACGCCGACCGCCAGGGCGAGGAAGATGTAGACCGCGTCTTTTGTATCCTTGAGAGTGTTGCGAAACCGTACCGCCGCGACGATCGCCGCGAGCGTGAACGCGAGGGCCAGGCTGTTCTGCACGAGAATCACCGTGGCGGACACCGTCATGGGCAGGATGATGACGGTCTGCACCACGGACTGGTCGTATCCCGACCGCTGCTTGGTCAGCATGTACACCCATGAGACCGGAAGCACCAGCAGCAGGGCCGTCATCATCGAAAGGAACGTGACGAGTGCCCACTGACCCTGAGACAGGGATCCGGCCGTCGCGGCCGCCTCCTCGACGAGGCGGCTTCGGCTGGTCGCGCCCCCCAGCACGGTGACCTCTCGGAATCGCTCCAGCAGCTGAGGGATCCCGGGCATGAACCTGATCAACAGCCATACGGCGAGGCCGAGCAGCACGTAATACGCCGCCAGCCGCACGTAGGGGGAGCTCCGGGAGGGACCGCCGCTGTCCACGAGGAAATTGTAGCTCGCGGGACGGAATCGGCCAGGGGCCCGTACGATGCTCGCCCGGCAGACGAGGGTCCGCTAAGTTGCGCCCATGGTTGACGTGCTCGACACCTTGCGCGCGAGCCTGGCACCCCGCTACGACGTGGAGCGGGAGATCGGCGCCGGGGGCATGGCCCGCGTGTTCCTGGCGGTGGAGCAACATCCGCATCGGCGGGTGGCGATCAAGGTGCTCGACCCGGAAGTCTCGACGCGGCTGTTGCGCGAGCGGTTCATTCGCGAAGTGGACGTCTCCTCGAATCTCAGCCATCCGCACATTGTGCCGATCTTCTCGGCTGGCGAAGTGGATGGGCTGTTCTACTACGTCATGCCGTACGTCGAGGGGGAATCGCTGCGGCACCGCCTGCTCCGGGAGCGGAAGCTGCCCCTCGAGGACGCGCTCCATATCGCGCAGGATGTCGCCGACGCCCTCGCCTTCGCCCATGCGCAGGGGATCATCCACCGCGACATCAAACCCGAGAACATACTCCTCTCGGGTACCCACGCGATCGTGGCCGACTTCGGCATCGCGCGCGCCATCAGCGCGGCCGGCAGCCTGACGCTCACCCAGGCTGGCCAGCCGATCGGCTCCCCCGGCTATATGAGCCCGGAGCAAGCCATGGCCCTCGGGGATCTCGATGCGCGCACCGACATTTACAGCCTTGGCTGCGTGCTGTTCGAGATGCTGGCCGGGGAATCGCCGGTGGCGAGCATGACGGAACGCCGGGTGCACAACTGGGCGGCCCTGGAGACGAGCCGGGCGATGCACGGGGCCGACGCCGCAGTCGCCCGCGGCGTCAAGCACGCCATCTCCCGCGCCCTCGCCCCACTGCCCGCTGACCGGTTCCCCACGGTGACGGAGTTCGCGACGGCGCTCGGGGCACCGGCCTATCGGACCAGCGTGCCGACGCGAAGCATCCTCGCCAGCCGGCGGGGACGGCGGATCGCGCTCGTCCTGGGCGTCGCGCTCGCGCTGCTCGGCGCCGGCGCCGCGGTCCGACTGTTGGGCAATCGCGGGCCGCACCTCAACGAGCGCCGCGTCGTCGTGGCGGTGATCGAGAACCATACCGGAGACCGCGCGCTCGACAACATCGGGCATATGGCAGCCGATTGGGTGACGCAGGGCCTCGCCCAGACGGGTCTGGTGGAGGTCGTGCCGTCCATGTCCGTGATGACTTCCTCGGTCGCCTCGGGCGAGCACGGACCAGGCCACCTGGACGCCGCCGGGATTCAGACGCTGGGACGCGAGACGGGCGCGGGGACGGTAGTCTCGGGCGCGTACTATCGGCAGGCGGACAGCATCCGGTTCCAGGTCCAGATCTCCGCGGCGACGGACGGCACCGTGTTACGCGCGCTCGACCCGGTGGCGGGGCCGATCGCGCAGCCGCTCGCCGCGGTGGAAGCAGTGCGGCAGCGGGTGATGGCGGCGCTCGCGACGCTGTTCGACTCACGCCTGAGCTTGTGGGCCAAGGCCACCGGCCAGCCGCCCACCTTCGCGGCGTACCAGGAATTCATCCAGGGCCTCGACCGCATGGTGCAGTTCGACTCGCGCGGCGCCATCGATCACTTCCGGCGAGCCGCGCAGGAGGACACGACCTTCCGGCTCCCGTTGATCTTCGCGGCGCACGAGCACATGGACCTGGGCGAGTTCGCGACGGCGGACTCGATCGCACACGCGGTGGAGCGCTCGCCCGGCCGCCTGGCTCCCCTCGACCAGCACTACCTCACCTGGGTGCTCGCGCAGAGCCGCGGGGACCGGCAGTTAGCGCTCGAGACCGCGCGCGAGATGGCCGCCATCGCGCCGAATTCCGAGACGCTGTGGCTGGTGGCCCAGGGCGCGCTGGCGCTCAATCGCCCCCGCGAAACGATCACGGCCCTCACCACGCTCGGGCCCGATCGGGGCCTGTTCCGCGGCTGGTCGGTCTATTGGTTCTATCTGACTTTCGCCCACCATCTGGTGGGCGATCACCGCCGCGAGCTGAAGGAGGCGCTCGAAGGGCGACGGCGTCACCCCGCCGACTTCGCCACGCTCGCGGCCGAAGTGCGCGCGCTCGCGGCCCTCGGCCGGGCCGCCGACATCAGCGAGCGATTGATCGAGGCGCCGAGCTTCCCGCCTCAGCCCGGCTGGTCTCCCGCGGATGTCGCCTTGATCGCGGCGCTCGAGCTGGCGGCGCACGATCATCGGGCGGACGCGCCAGCCGCCGGCGCGTGGGCCGTGCGGTGGCTGGAAAATCGGCCGGCCCCAGACGCACACACGGTGGCCAACCGGTTCCGGCTCGCCCTCGCTTACTACGTGGCGGGCCGGCTCGACGACACGCGGCGCCTGCTCGAGGGTCTCGCGGCGGAGCGCGCCGCGGCCGTGCCGGACTACGCCACCATGCGATGGATCGCGGTCATCACGGGAGACTCGCCCGATCGGGTGACCGTCCAGGGGTTTCTGGGGGTGCTCGCGGCGCGGCAGGAGAGGCGGGCTGACGCGCTGGGGTTCGACCGGACGCTGCAGGCGATGAGCCCCCGGTATCTGTACGGCAGGCACACCATGTGGCGGGCGCGGATCCAGGCCGTGCTGGGCGAGCGGGACGCCGCCGTCGGGCTGGTGCAGGAGGCGTTCGCTCAGGGGTATCCCCGCGGCGGCGTGATGCACCTCTTCCCGTCGCTCCAGTCGCTGCGCGACTACCCGCCGTACCGGGAGCTGCTGACACCGAAGGAGTAGGAGGGCGGCGGAAGACAGCGAGCGCTTAGCTAGATTGGTGAATGTCCCAGATCGCTTTCGCCAGTGTCGGCGTGGACTTCGGAGCCAGGAAACTGTTCGCCGACATCTCCTTCACGGTCGCGCCCGGGGAACGCTGGGGTATCGTGGGCCGCAATGGCATCGGGAAGACGACCCTGTTCCGGCTGGTGACGGGCGATCTCGAGCCAACTCGCGGGAGCATCGCGCGCGCGCCCGGCCTCCGCGTGTCGCTGCTCGAGCAGCACCGCGACTATGGCGCCGCGACGACGGCTTGGGAGGCGGCCGCCGGCGAGCTGGCCGAGCTGCTGGCGCTGGAGCAGTCTCTGGTGCAACAAGCCGCCAACCTCGCCCACGACTCGTCGCCCGGCGCGTTGACCCAGTACGGCGAAGACCTGGAGCGCTTCGAGCGCGAGGGTGGCTATGCCGTCACGGCGCGCATCGACGCGGTG
>WNGI01001545.1_pt1 | contig 19296 bp, 17 predicted proteins | sample 5400621 | NCBI WGS metagenome assembly WNGI01 (sample SAMN13153374, study PRJNA577476) | soil metagenome | isolation source: 20 cm soil or saprolite under Garry oak tree replicate 1 | place: USA:California | collected 2016-06-15
AATTGATGTTGGCGCCCAGGCTCGGGGCAAACGCAAACAAATCGGAAAAGTCGTCGGTGACGTAGAGTGCGTCGCCGTCTCCAAGGGCGGGCGGAGTGAAAAATTTGTGCTGTGAGCTGACGGATTGCCAAATCAGATTCCCGGAAGTGTCGAGAGCGAAGAGCTTGCCGGACTGGCTCGCGGCGTAGAGCGTGCCACTGGGAGCGAGTGCGGGGGCGGCTACGACGGGACCGAATGGCAGCGGCGCCTTCCAGAGCAACTGACCTTCAGGCGAAAGCGCGTAAATGCCATCAAGGGCGGCGAAATGAATGGCGCCATTGGGTGAGAGCGCGATTCCGGAAAGTGGGCTCGGGCCCGGAGTGTAGGACCAACGGATATGAGGAGCGGCGGCCTCTGCGGAGTGGATTCGATTGGCGCGACGCCATAGGGCGAAAAAACTGGAGAGACAAAGCGCGAGCAGCAGGCCGGAGAGGAAGAGAACCTTGGCGTGTTTCATCTTTGGGTCATTTTGTATTTTTCTCGAGAAACTTAGCTGCGGAGCGGAAATCAGGGATCTTCAGCATCATCGGAGTCCGCAGTGGACTGTGCGACGGGGCATTCCAGATGCATTTCGTCCATATATTGATGGACCATCAGGGAAGCTTTGAGGGGATCGGGTCTGGTACTGAAACGGTAAGACAAAACGGCCGATCCGGCCGCATTGACGTTGCTCGAAGTGGGCGGCCGATAATTCTTCATGCGCTCTTCCTCATCGAGGAGTTCGGCGCGCGTGGGAGTGTGAGGCGGGGAATCGTCTGGTGGCGGACTCTTCTGCCTTGCCGAGCAAGAGTCGATGTGCGCGGAAATCATTTCAAGAAGAAGGCGCTGCCACTTGGGGTCGTTTTGAAGCTCCTCGATGTCATTGGCAAGCCGGTCCTCCATCTCTTGCCGAGTGGATCGAGGAAAGGCGGCAGTGTAGCCCCAGCCGATCGCCTGCTTCTGAACTTCACGGAAACAAGTGCGGTCGCATCGATTGAGCTGTTTTAGGCGGCGGCGCGCTCCCGGAGCGACGGGGATGCCGGAGTTCGGGGAAAGATCGTCGTTGGTGAAGACGCGATGCGGCTTGGGAACATTGGTTTTCGAAGCGGGGGAATCAGATGCGGTACTTGCAGAATCTTTTTTTGCAGGCTCCTGAGCGGGCTGTTGCTGAGCAGACGGTGCGCCGGAGGATTGCGGAGTGCGCGCAAGGGCGCGTTGAGACGCGCCAGGAAGGGCAAGCAGGAAAAAGGACGCAAGAACGCGGCTCGAAAGAGCAGCGGCAGCGCGCGAGTTCGAAGCGGCGATCATGGGAGAGTGTAATCCGGGCAAACTCTGGCGGTGGCTTCGTTCCACTGGTACTGCATGACGGTGGCGCGGAAGGGCGCGAAGCGTTGAACGGCCTGAATCCGCTGGGTGAGGAGGCCCGCCGAATTTCTGTATTGCGAGATCAGTTTGCCCTCGCGATCGGCAAAGCGCGAATGAACGTCGTTTCGAATGTATTCCGACACCACGCCTTTGCCGACGATCTTCTCGATCTGTCGCTTGATGTCGCAATACCCACTCGCCGTCTGCAGCGCATCTTGCAGAGTCGTACTCCACACTCTATCGTCGGAGATCTCATGGCGCGCAAGCGTCAACTGGTTGCGAAACTCAGCCTCGCGTTCGGGTCCGAAACCCAACTGTGCCCGAAGCTCCGCTTCGCAGGAAAGATCGCACGTCGGATTGTTTTCTTCTCCTTCGAGATCGCTCAAGGAAATAACTCTTGCCGGCTTCGCAAGGTCATCTTCGGTGATCACTTTTTTTTGATGAACGGCTTTCTGCAGGGGAGTCCTCTCAGTTGAGGTGTGAGGAGAAGGATTCGAGGTAGCTGTTGAAGACTGCTGCGCTGCAGCAACAGCGGCAGGTTTCACACTGGGATCCTGCGATTGCGGCGGCGGCGCCGCGACGGCCACGCACGAGACAGCGATCAGCAACAGAACGAAGGTAAAAAAATAATGGGCGCCGCGCAAAGCGGCAAACGGTATTCGCCCAGGGAAACGGGTGCGGCAGACATCACGGATCAGCGGGGTCATCAGTGTCATCCGGAGGTCTGGGGACATTGATCGTGCAGGTGGCATGAACGATTTTGTCGGCTTGCATGTGCATGTATTGAGATTGCAGATTGCCCGGCGAAGACTTGTTGATGTGCGCGTTGGCGCGGTCCAGCGCGGCCTTTAGACGGTTCTGAATATCGTGGAACTTCGGTTCGTACTCGCGCTCGACAGCCAACTCGCTCGGTGTGATGTTGCGGGGGTCGGCAAATCGCTGGACGTCTTGCGTTTTCTTGGCTTGGGTCTCGCACGCCAATCCTTGGACGCCGATGATCTCCCCAAGAATTCCCTGCCAGGCAGTGTCGGCCTTTACGGCTTCAATGGCATCGAGAAGCGTTAATTTCCAACGAGGGCCGGAGCCACCATTCAGTCCCGCGCGCTGGGCGACTTGATCGAAGCAGGTGCGGTCGCAGGCATTCAGTTGTTGGAGAATGTCGCGCGTGCCCTCGATGGTGATGTCATGTGGACGTGCGTCGATGTCCTCGTTGGTATAGACCTTGTGCGGCTTCGCGGGAGGCTTAGTTTGAGAATCGGGATTAGCAGTTGCCGGCTTGGCAGGCGCCTGCGGACAGTTTGACGTACAAGGCGCGGGAGCAGGGCTGCTCCCGGGAGAGGCGCCAGCAGGATCGGGCGATTGTGCAAGGGCGCACGGCCCGGCGGCCAAAAAAACGAATGCCAAGGCGAAAATGTGGGGGCGCACGGAGAGAATTCTCCTTACTCACTCGCAATCCCATTTTATCGCGAGCCTGCGCCTGCAAGGCGAGGAAGTCACCTACAGTTACCGTAAGCGATATTAGCGGTGCGGGAGAAAGGCGGGCACGCAAGGAAAATTCAGGATGCTAAGGACACGGTGGACTGGTGGTAGTCACGGTAAGGCTGACGTTCTGGCTCTGTCCCGAGATCGGCTGCGCAGAATCGATGGCGCTTACAGTCCCTGTAAATGTTCCCGTGCCTCCGGGAATACCGCTGAAAGTCCCCGTGCTCTGGTCGAGATTTATCGCCATCCAGGCGGGAGAGATAAAACCAAATCGGATCGGAGGAATTCCTCCCGCGGTTTGAATTGTAAATGAGTAGGGTCTGTTAGAGCACGCACTTGGCCAGATCGCCGGACTGGTGATCACAAGAGGGTCTGCGATCTGAAGCGTATATGTGAGTGTGGCGATGTCTGGCGGATTAGCTGAATCCGCCGCTTTCACGCTGAAAGTGTAGAAGCCGTTGGTGGTGGCTGTCCCGCTGAGAAGACCCGCAGGGCTAAAGGACCATCCTGGCGGCGGGGTTCCCCCACTGATTGACCAAGTGACGGTGCCCGATCCTCCACTCGAGGAGAACTGTTGCTGATAGGCGACTCCGCGTGTCGCCCCGACTCCCAATGTTGACGGAGAAATAGTAAGGGGCTCGATAACCCCGCTGATGTTCAAGAAATACTGCATGTCCGGCCGGGCGTCGCCGCGCCAGTCAAAGACATGCAAGTAGAAAGTAGTTTGCGCGGTTGAGCCGCCGGGAACTTTGAAATCGAGGGCCGAATCGAGCGTAGTGGCGTCCAGGTCGTCGTTAAGGCAGGTCGCAACATACGTGGGCTGGCTGCAAGTCTGCATACGCTGGCCACTCCCATCCAAAATCTCCAGAACGCTGTCGAGCGTGTCCGCACCCCAGGAACGTTGCGCGAACGTTTCTGCATGAACCAGGCTCCCGCCATTGGCGACAAGTTTGTAAAAATCTGTATCGGGGTTTGGCGTCAGTGCGTTTATTGGATCGAGATAGGGACTGATAGAGAGCGGGGTCGGAATCTGGAGATTGGCGCTGTTGCCGAGGGGAGTGGCAGTAGCGATCGAATCATTGCGCCCCAGACCTTTTCGGATTTGAATGAAAGTATTGGCAGTAGCTGTTTGCACCGGGTTGCCCGAGTCGCTTCCCATGGCCACGAAGTTGAATGTGCCTACTTGCGTGGGAGTGCCATCGATATAACCGGTAGCCGGGTCTAGGTTCAGGCCCAGAGGCAGCTGACCAGAGGAGATGCTCCAAGTGTAGGGTGGCGTTCCGCCGGATGCAGGAATCTGCGAATGATAGATGACATTGACAGGTGCCGGCGAAAGCGGATTACCAAGAACGCTGAGGAGCGTGGGAGTTACGTTGAGCGTCGCGGCTCTCGTGAGGATATATGGGGGAGTGCCTGAATCAGTTGCCTGCAAGACGAAACTCGAGGAGCCGAGTTGGGTCGGCGTGCCAACGATATTTCCAGCTTGGGCGAGAGCTAAACCTGGAGGCAGGGAACCTGAAGCCAGTGTCCAAGTATAAGGATAAGAACCGCCGATAGTGAAAAAACCAGAATTGTACGGTTGGCCGATATAAGCCGGGTTGAGGCTCCCGACAATTTGCATCTGCTCGGCAATGTTGAGAATTCCCTGGCCGGAATCGCCTTGGGTAGTGGAATTAGAATCGTTCACAGACACGGAGTAGGCAAATCCGCCAAAATTGCTGGGTGTTCCGGTGACTTGGCCGGTAGCAGGATTAAGAGAGAGACCCGCCGGGAAATCGCCCGAAATGGACCAGTGAAGTGGAAGGGTGCCGTTGACCGCTGTAAGAGTATCTGAGTAGATTTGATTCTGGCCGCCGTTCTTCAAGGTGGCTTTGGTGATGGCAACATGGCTATCCACGATGATGGTGACATCCATCGTCGCGGTTTGCGGAATCGTATAGTCTTGCGCTTGTAGCGTAAACGTGAAAGTGCCAGTTTGCGAAGGAGTTCCTGAGGCCTGCGCAGCTCCATTCACAACAAGAGATAGGCCGGGCGGCAACTGCCCGGCGGTAATGGCCCAACTCGCGATGCCCGAGGATGCTTGAGCGGTGAAAATGAGTGAGTAGGGCGCATTTAGATGTGCGGCGGGAGGATTGACAGGATTAATGGTGAGCTTTGTCCAAACCAGAAAATTAAACTGCTTGGAGGTGCTGGCCTTAGTGTCCGCGGCTTGGATGGTAACAGCGCCCGGGCCTGCCGTCGGCGTGCCTGAAATGATGCCGGTAGAAGAATCGAGGGAGAGTCCCATCGGCAATTGACCGGAGGAAATGGTCCAAGTCAATGGACTGGAGTTACCCTGGGCTTGAAGCGTCAGACTAAACGGAACGTTCTGGACGCACTGGAGGTTTGCATTTGACGTGATTGTTATTACTTCGGGGAGCGGGGGAGGAGGTGGTGGCGGTGAAACCGAAGCCGAACCGCCGCCGCATCCTGCTGCGAAAACTAAGAAACCAAGTGCGGCCAAACTGAATAGCGATTGCGGTTTCACTCTCACGACGGCTTCTCGACAAGCCAAGGCTCGCGCGAAGTCCGAAAAACAAAAGGAGCTTGAGGAGTTATTAGCAGCACTTCCCCATCTTCGAACTGATCAAATCGAGGCGGTGTTTGGTTGAGAATGAAGTTGATATTGCTAAGTTTCTGCCCTGCCTGGACCGTGAGAGGATCCCTTTTGGAGGTGTCGTCGAATGCCGATTCAAATTGGTGCCAGTATTCGTAGGCTCCATAGGTGATGGCCGGAGGGTCGAGTGGGCCGACACTGGAGCCGCCGACAAAAGAGCCGTTAAGATTTTCAGTCTGAAGGGTATAAGTTCCTGGAGTTACGGGTATTTCATAGTAACCGATCAAAGAGGGATTCCGGCTCCCAAGAGAACTGCCGCCTGTGTTATCGCCGGTAATCGCCTGCCCGGGGTTGCCAGTAAATTCGAAACCGGACACGACCGACACTGCCATGCGCTTGGATTCATCTTGCGGAGTCGAGGGATCATCGACGCGACGAGCAATAATATTCAAGCCCTGAACATGCGTGATGCCATCCGAGAAAAAGATAAAGCCGCTGATGGCTCCATAGTTGGACGAATAGCTGGCGTTCGGATACAGCTTCGAGATCCACGCAATATCGTCGGGTGCGAGAATGGGTAGCCCGGCAGATTTTCGAGATTGGCAGAACTCCACGGGGAACATGAGCGGCAACCCCGCCAACTCATCGAGGGGGCAGTTCCCGACAAATCCGCTTTGGAACAGGTCCAGGTTAATTTGGGAATGGCCAAGGCCCGAGAAATGGCCCATCTCGTGCGTGATCGCCTCGTCGAACTGATCGGCAGTCAGCTCGTAATTCGAAGTGCCAGGATCGTTGACACCATCCTGGAACTCGCCGTTGAGAAAAACTAAAGCGGAGACGATGTGACCGGCCTGAGGGTCCAATTTACAGGTTTCCGAAAAGCCGATAACCAAAGGACTGAGGCCCAAGGCTCGGAGGAGAGAGCCATCGGCGTCGAAAATGACGGGGTTTTGCGTGCCACTGTTGCACAAACCCACGAGTGCATTGAAATCCTGGATAGTCTTGACATCGCCGTTTGACGGAATTCCGGCTCCAGAAATCTGCCCCGCATAGGAATAAGTGATGGACGTCGTGGAGACGGACTGCCAGTTCTGAAACAAATTCTGGACGCGGGTCACACCTTGAGAATTGCTGATGACCACTTGACCGCTTGGGTTCACGCTAAGAGGTCCACCGTCGACGGTGTAGCGAATCGGCTTGGACACGTCCCAGACAAACGGCTGCCCCGGATTTGTTGCGCCGACGCCCGCGACGCGAAGGGGACCGCCCGCATCCGCGAATCCAGCAAAGAGGATGCCGGAAAGAAGAAGCGCAGCCAGACGTCGTTTCACTTGGCTGCTCCGACGAGTGTGCGAACGGCCTCTTCGAAAACATCGAGGGGAACCTGACCAGCGGGCTTTGCCAGCATTTCCCTGACTGACTTGGAAAATGCCAGGCCCCGGGAGCTAGCCTTGTTTGCGACTTGGCTGAACAGGCCGAGGTTGCCGCGGCCGTTGAGAGCGTAGCGGTTCCCTTTGGTATCACGAAGGATACGGAAGCGCCCCTGTTCCAGTCCCACAGGACTTGTCAGGCCATAGGGCGAGACCGGGTTCAAGAAGAGCAGAAGTTCGCCCGCACCTTTGTATCCGGCAAAGACCGGCAGCTCGCGGACATCCCAAAGATACTGGCGAAAAGTCATGGTGGAGGTTGCTTCGCCCTTCAATACTCTGGTGACCGTCAGAGTAACGACAACAGTCTGTAAATTGGGAAATTGAGGATGAGGCTCAACTTTGGCAGACGTCACTTGGCCGCGGAAGATGGTTTGAGCACTTTGAACCAGCGTATCCAAATCGGTCGGGGCCGTGTAGGCACTACCCTGAGGACAAGCAGCGCGGCACACTAACACGAGCAATAGGGCGAAGGAACCGACTACCCGGGCCGAGGGAAACATGGGAACTAAATGTATCAAATGAATTATCGGTTTGACAAGTGTTTCTAGTCTCTCCGAACCCGAAAGCGGCGCCAATATTGCGGTGCAAGCGATGGCACAAAACCCGCGCGCCTTGGCAAGATCAGGGTGACGAAAAGCGAAATTGCTGAGAAAAAATTACGATTGGCCGATGAAGAGATGATGGATGGCAAGCCGAGCGGTCGGCCTCGGACAACGCATCGGTCCCGCTGGGAATCGTGGTGCGACTTACGATTGATCAATCAGCCGGTGGTGGATGGCGTACAGCGCGAGTTCGAGGCGGTCGGAGACGCCGAGTTTGTCGAAGATATTGTGCAGGTGGTTTTTGACGGTTTGTTCGGAGATGAAGAGCTTTTCGCCTATTTCTTTGTTGCGAAAGCCCTGCGCGACAAGCTGCACGATTTCTTTTTCGCGGTCGCTGAGCAACGGCTTTTCGCGGCGCGGACCTGATTCCGACGATTTCGAAAACGCCTTCATGACCTCGGCGGTCATGCGGTTATCGAGCCAAATTTCTCCGGCATGCACGCGATGAATGCTTTTCACCAGGAGATCGGTGGCGGACTGTTTCAGGACAACACCGCGCGCGCCGAGGCGCATGGCGCGAACGACGTCGCGATCGTCTTCCGCCGCGGTCAAAACGACGACGCGCGTGGGCAGCGTATCGAAATTGACTTCCTCGAGCACGGCCAAGCCGTCTTTATCCGGCATGCGCAGGTCGAGGAGAAGAATATCGGGCTTGAGCTTGGCGAGGAGCTTGATGCACTCCGCGCCGTTCTGGGCTTCCCCGACGATGGTGATATCTTCGTCGGCGTCAAGAAGCTTCCTCAGGCCATCGCGAAAGATCGCGTGGTCATCGGCTAGTAGTACCCGTATCTGCTGTTTCGTCTTGGCCATATCAACCGAGCGGAACTTCGATCGTTAGACGCGCTCCATGCCCCGGGTTCGACTCGACAGTCAAAACCCCTCCCACAGTTCGCGCGCGCTCCTTAATGGAAATGGGACCCAGCCGCAGACGATCCAATTCATCGCCGGTGAACCTGCCGGCAAAACTAAACCCCTCGCCATTATCATCCACTACGAGTACTAGACGGCTGTCATCCTGCGACAGTTTTACCACGACATGGGAAGCCTTGGCATGCTTTTTTATGTTATTGAGTGCTTCCCGGTAAATCTGGAAAATCTCCCGGCAGACGCGGTCGGGAGCGCGTAGCTGTGCCGAATCGATCAACAAATCAAGAGCGACGGTGGATTCGTTGCGGTAGCGCTCGGCGAATCCGCGCATTAGGTCGACCAGATCGGCGCTCTGTACGCGGAGCGGCCGGAGGTCCGTGACGGTCTGGCGGAGCTCCGCACCCTCGTTCTTGACGGTCTGCTGGAGGCTGGCCAGGCCGCTGACGGCCTGGTCAGGGGCGGCGGGAAGCCGACGCCGCATGACGTCCAACTGGATTTCTATGCTCAGGAGGGTCTGAAGAATCCCATCGTGGAGGTCGCGCGCGATGCGGCTGCGCTCGGCCTCGATGGCGCGGGCGCGTAAGTGCCTCAAAAGAAAGATGTTTTCCAGAGCGGGAGAGATGTGCGCGGCGATGTTTTCGAACCACGCTAAGTCCTGTTTTTGGAATGGCTTACGGCCGTTGAGGAGAAAGATCCGGCCCGTTGCCTGACCTCCTTGATCGAAGGCTACGGTGGCAAAAGAAGTGACTTTCAGCTCCTGCTGAGCGGGGCCGGGCAGTCGAGGGAGGTTCTTGAGGGTCCGGCCGTCGCGTCTGTCCCAGCCAAACCCAGAGCCCGATCCAGCCAGCGAGTTCCAGCAGATAGTGGCGTCCATATCATCCAGGAGGAAGCCGTCGGTGCGGGAAAGGGGCATGCTCTCCGGAACCAGACGCTCGCTTTCGCCTGCTTTCAAGCGCCAGAGAAAAATGCGCTCGAGATCCGTGTCGCGGTAAAGCAGTAGAGCCTCTGTGGCGCCAAAGGTGGTCGCAAGTTCTTCGAGGAACAGGCGCAGCGATTCAGCCAGCCCCTGATCCACTTGTATCGTTGCACTGAGGCGCGAGAAAAACTCAATCTGCGAAGCGAACCGGCGGTTGCGATCGCCCAGAAAAGCGAGGCCCGCGCCACCCGCAAATGTGCCGACGGTAAGGCCCAGCCAGGAGACGACGCGCATCCAGTGAATGTCCCCTTTCACGGCGGTGAGCAATACCAGAATCAGGGAAAGCGCACCAGCCAGCGGCAGCGTCAGTTCCAGGCCCCAACGAATGCCCGCGGCGTAACAAAGAAACATGTACGGGAACCAGACCGGAACCGTGGAAGGACTGGTGTACATGAAGAAGCCCAGAGCGAGAAGATCGCAGGCCAAGGGCAGGTGCCAGGAACGTTTGCGCAACAGGCGTTCAATCTGTGTAATGAGGAGTGCGGCGATCAGATAAGCAATTAGAAAAGAAGCGGAACGGTGTGCTCCGCGCGAGGGCGGCTGCTCAAGCACCGCAAGCAGCGCCAGCAAAATAAAAATCGGGCGGGCATAAACGATCTGCCGCTCGAAATGGTGCCGGTCCGTTTGATGGGAGCTCATGCGCGGGGACGCGTGTCCTATGCTTTTAGTCTAGCAAGCTGCGCGAAGTTCGTGGCACCGCGGTTTCCAGGCTGCAACGGGCGCAAAGTGGGGTGATCGATTGCCGGCCCTGTTCAAGCGTGTCACTTGTCGGGGTCAGGGCGCCCAGGCTGTAGGCGCCGGGAACAACGGAGACAAGTTTTTTGCTTTGCGTCCGAATCACTCTCGCGCGGTTGGGGCCTCCCCGGAATCAGTTTCCGGGTCTATTGGGAGTCCCCGGCGCTCGAGTTTGCCGCTCCTGCTCCATGGCAGTCGAGGTTCACCATTCTCCTGTGCGGCCATCAGCGAATGGGAGCCTTTCCGAGGACCTTAGGCGGCCGAGCAACGACATTGATACTGGCGCCATCGGGGATCAGCGCTTGGAGCTGGTCAACCTGGAGCAAAACTGTCTTCCCTGTGCTCGCGTCCTCCAGCGAATAGTCCGCATCTTGCAAAAGGGCAACCAGCGCGGCAAATCCGTGACTTTGCTCGTCCTGAACGTAAGGCGACATCTCCATGAGCAAAGTAGGCCGAAACCGGGCCAAAGTTTTCGCTCCTCCCTTCAGGACCGGATATTCATGGCCGTCGACGTCGATCTTAATAACATCGAGGCGATCGACACCTTGACCTTCGACGAACCCGTCCAGAGTGTCGACACGGGCGTTCGACGCGGTGCTGAGACGCCCGCGAAGTTTAGGGTGCACTGTTTCCTTTGCCAGTAGTGGCCAGCTTGCGTAGATCGTCGGTGGGAGCTGGGCCTCGATCTCTGCGGCTAGAAGAATTTGGTGAGCGTGAGTGCGCGATTCGAGTTCCGGGTTGAGGGCCAGGTTGCGCTTCAGTTTCGCGAACGCGAAGTCCGAGGGTTCGATCGCGAAGACACGACCTGCAGGCCCGACACTTCGCGCAAGCCCAAGAGTGTGCGCGCCGATGTTGGCTCCGATATCAAAGACTACGCTGCCGGGAATGACCAGCTTCTGGAGAGCGCGGACCGTGGAGCGCTCAAAGGCGCCGAGCAGATAAATGGAGAAATCAATTCCTTCCCGCAGGTCCAGACACCACTTGATGCCCCCGCGTTCCGCACTGACGCAGTCGTCCCTGCCCAGAACCGCGCGCCCCATAGCAATGGCCCGGTAGGCCAGGCCAGCCATCGCGATTTTCGTCTTGGTCGTGAGAATCATATCCGAGCTCGTTGGCTGCGCCCGCTTTCAGGGAAGTGCAAGCGCGCAAAAAATTCATCGTTGTAGATGTGCCGCAAAACGGGCTTTTGCTCCCATACGCGGCGATGCCTGAGGAGTTCTACCTGAGATCCGGTGTCAGTGGTCACGATCTCTAGCGTCTAGAACCAATTTCCGCGCTCGGCCGGAACTCATGGCAACCGAATATAGGAGGCTGGTCCTGTTTCCAAGGAGACTGCTCAGGAAAGCGCAGCATCTTCCACCCAGAGAGACAGGCCCATAGAAAGTACCAGCCATCCACCATCACTCGCATTTTCGACTTTCCGGCGCGCCGCTCGGTGTAATGAACCGGAATCTCCAGAATGCGCAACTTAAGGCGTGCCGCTCCAAAAAGCAGATCAAAATCGCCCCAGCGCTCTACTCCTCCCAGCGGCATTCGAAGGTAATCGCGTTTCAAGAAAACTTTGGTGCCGCAGAGGGTATCGCTGACACGTTGACGAATAACTTTGCTGGCCAGAAAGCAGAATCCTTTGTTGCCAATAAAATTCGCTACCTTCATCGCCTTGCCTTGCATCGGGTATACCAGCCGCGTGCCATTGACGAAATCTGCGGTGCCTTCTTGCAGCGGCGCCAAGAACTTGAGCAACTCTTCCGGGGTAACTGCCATGTCCGCGTCCAGAATCATCAGGACATCGCCGTTTGCCGCCTCGAAGCCCGCGCGCACGGCGCCGGCTTTGCCTTGATTTTTCTCGAGCACGATTAACCGCACACGAGAATCGTGGGCCATGATCTCCTTCACTTTCTCGCAGGTTTCATCCGTGGAGCCGTCGTCCACGACCACAATCTCCGTCCAGGAACCCATTTGCGGCACCCGGCGTAAACACTCCTGGATATTCCCGGCTTCGTTATGGCAAGGAATGACAACCGAACAAGAGAGCGGCGGACGCGCCACGCGCGGGCGCGCGGCGATGTACTGGACAGAAGAAACGAAGCAAAGTATGGGCACCTCGGGCACGACCGCATTCAGCAAGGTCCCGATAACCGGAATGCGCTTGGGAACCGGCAGCGTGAAGCCATCTTCTACGATGTCGAAACCCTGAAGATGCAGCACGCTGCAGATATCTTTGTTGGTAATAAAGTTTCGCGGTGATTCTGGAAAACGCAGTCCCAGTTTACTGGCCAAACGCAGCAGCGGGGCCCACAGCGGATTGTTGGTGGTGATGATCAGCAGCGTCTGTTCGCGGATCGCGGGTTTCAAACTTTCCATGGTGTCCCAAACGTCGTAAACGTAATCGAGCATGTTGGTCATCACCACGTATTGCGGCTCGAAGGACCGCGGCAGGATCACCGAATCGACATCGACGGTATGGAACTCAAGCTGGGGATGCTTTTGCAGGGCCCGGTCGGTCAGCGCCTGCGCGAAGTTTAGCCCCATTCCCGAGCTCGGCTCCAGCGAAGCCAATAGATCGCCGACACCGCTCCCCAGTTCCAATACTTTCGATCCGGGCGGGATCATGCCTCCAATCAAGTGCGTGAGGCAGGAGTGGTAGAGAGGATTCTTGCGCTGCCACTGTTCCCAATCTGGAGCGACACGTTCGAAATAGTCTTTGATGATCGATTTGTTCACGGCCCCTCCCGCCGTGTCACGTGCACAGGCCACGCGAACCGGGCTTCACTCCAGAGATCATTTCCTCACCAGACACACATGAAACCTCATCGATGTCACCTAACCGCGGGTTGGCCGCGAGGCAGTTGCGTCAGGACTAGGAATCGTCATCATGGCTCTTGATCCCGGTGATTGCGATTCACTTTCCGGGATGCGTTCCCATATGTACGCATTCCCTTCCCCCAGCCTAACGTAGTTCGGCGATAGCACCACTGTTCGCCGGTAATGGGAGGTGAGGTAGCTGCCCATCGTCTGGTCGAAATCCGTGCCGAACCTGAGCACACCGTACTCCGGGAAGAGGCCATTGGACCAGACAAGATAACGGACCCGTTTCTCCGCAATCTCCCGGATGGTCTCCTCGGTCATTTTTCCGGGAACCAGAGAGCCAGGTGTAAATTGAAGAATTCGAGTGGGGCAATGCGTCCCTGAGAGGAAATACAGACTGGCATCCTCAGGAACGGAGAGAACAGCTTCGACTTTGGCGTTCTTCTCCTTCATGAATCGAATGCCCGCGCGATATTGCTCCGCCAAACTCCTTTTGACGGCGATCGTCCCGCGTTCCGTCGTCAGCGGCACGCAGCCCGCCGTTTCCGTCACGACTTTTCTGGTATAGAGCGCGGGCGCCGCCAAGCACCCTAGGCATAGCAGCAACTCTGCCGGGAAAACGAAGCGGTGCCCGCTGCCGGACTGAGGAATAAGCGGACGCGGAAGTAGCAGAAAGGAGAGAACCACCGGCCCGTTATAATAGATTGCGTACTCACCGGGAGTCATCCTCAGCAGGATTCGAAACGCCAAGAGGCTGGAAAAGATCAACAAGAGAATTAATCCGGGAGCGCGCGGGAGCCTTGGCTGCCGCAAGAAATACGATAAAGCCGCCATGGCTGCCACCGTAACATACAGGACCATATCTTTAGGAAAGAAGATCGCGCGTAACGTGTCATACCCGGTGACGAAAATCAGGAGGCAAGCGACTGTCGCAAGGAAGAGCACCGCCCTCAAACGAATCAAGCGCCGGTCGGTACCCTTCCAAGTCGGGATTAAATGCAGCCCTTGCCAGCATCCCAGAAAAACTAGAGTTTCCTTCGCAGCTTCGGCAAATGCGCGAAGCGACAGGACGAAGCCCGTCTGGGCGAGCCAAAATTTACCGTAAACTTTCATGAAATAAGACGATGGCCAGGTCATGAAGTTTTCTTCCAGGATGAAGTTGACCCCGCTATCGATATCATCCAGCGGATGGCCAAGGCGCAAATGAGCACTCCTGGCAGGATGGCGATCGCGTCTCTGGGAATAGATTTCCATGAACGCTCCTGAACTCCGCGCGCCACGATCAAGATCCCCAGCGTGACGTAGCACGCTGCTCCGAACTCCAATCTGAGCAGCAGTGCCGCGGCGGCAGCCATTCCCGCACCGAACATCCAGCCCCATCCCCTGGAAGAAGCGGCCTCAACGGCCAGCCAGAGAAACAAACAGGCGCTCAGGCATCCGTAAACGGCGCTATAACTGTACGGCAGAGGAAAGCTGAAAATCGTGGGGTGGAAAACCTCCAGCAGCAGCACGGCTCCCGCGCTGAAACCTGCCAGCCAGGAAGACAGCGCATCCCGGTAAGATAAAGAATAATCGCTGAACCTAGCGCCGAGAGCACGCCGGCCCAGTAAAGTACTAAGTGCACGCCGAAGAGACGGAAAAGGAAACTATTCAAGTAGGGAGCGACTGGGCCATTCAAAAACCAGACATCCCGGTAGAGCATCTTCCCTTCGGAGAGGGCGGCGGCAACGTACATTTCGCGGCCGGAGTCCACTGTAAGACTGCCCCAGGTGGCCCAGGTCGCGTACCGGGAGGCGGCCCAGATAATGATCAGGGCAAGAAGACCGCCGGCGGTTGTCAGATTCCAGCGCGCTGGTGGGCCAGACGCGAGTCGCGAAAAGTACTGATCGAATAGATCCGATGCACGGGTGGCAGACCTATCCTCAACCACTTTCACCGGCAATGTAGACGTGGCCATTCTTTTGGAATCAAGAATAGCAACAGCGCGCTTGCGGATTGCTCCGAGTAGCAGCGGGCCGTGCTCTAGATGAAACGCCCCCCGCCCACTTTTCCATGCGTGGGAATTAGCGTAAACTAAGGTAGTTCCGCCGATGGTGGGAGTAGCTCAGCTGGTAGAGCGTCGGTCTGTGGCACCGAATGTCGCGGGTTCGATCCCCGTCTCCCACCCCAACTTCACTTCCCGCAATAGATCAAATTCACTTTGTATTTTTGCAAAACACGATCTGCCGTGAGCAGAGTCATCCTCTCCGAGAGCGCTTGCGCAATAATCAACCGGTCAAACGGATCCCGGTGATGCGCCGGCAATTCGCCTGCACGCAAGGCGTGTTCTTGGGTGATATTGAGCGTTTGAATGCTCCACAACCGCTGCGCGTAGGGAATGTATTCTGAAGGCGCCTTCGGAAGCGGGAGCGAGCCGAGGGCGAACTTGATTGCGATTTCCCATGTGCCTGCTACCGACAGATATAACTCCGAGGATGCAGCCGTCAGCACCTCTTGTGCCATGACGTTGAGTCTCTCCTCGGCGGCCACGCCCCAAAGGAACACGCTCGTATCGAGCAGGTACTTCATGCCTTCTTCTTGGCTTTTCTCGCGCGCTTTTTCTTTCGTCCTTCGAATAGATCAAGCAAGTCCTCGGGCAAGGGCGCATCAAAATCCTCTGGGACGATCAGCTGCCCGCGAAGAATCCCCAGGACCCGCGGCGACTTCTCGCGCGGCACGGGAACCAGGCGGGCCACCGGAACCCCGCGGTTGGCGATGGTAATTTCCTCGCCCGCGGCCACCCGGCGCAGCAGCCGTGAAAGCTGCGTTTTCGCTTCGTGCGTGTTCACTTTTTCCATGTAGTCATACTAGACTAAGTCATTAGACTAAGTCAACTTGGGCGGTTTCCCCCTTCCCTGCCATTCCGCTTCTCCCCGGCCGACGGACAGCTCGTATACCCCGCACGCGCAAGAGAGAGACAGAATCCGCTCTCCGCATTTCGCAATTCGCCGCTTTCTGCCTATCATAAATCATGACCGGCATCCGTTGTCGCGGCGTACTCTTCGATCTGGACGGAGTCTTAGTGGATTCCACGCCGGCGGTGGCGCGTGTGTGGGCATGGTGGGCGCGCGAGCATGGGTTCGAACCCGACGAAGTTGTAAGAAAAGCGCACGGGCGGCCGAGCATCGCCACGATCAGCGAGCTCCTCCCCCACGCGGATCACGCTGCGGAGGATCGCGAGGTCGAGCGGCGCGAGATCGCGGACGTGCAAGGAGTCATTCCCTTGCCAGGCGCGATGGAGTTGCTGCAGGCACTTCCTCTAGATCGCTGGGCAATCGTGACCTCCTGCACGCGGGCGCTGGCGCAAGTGCGCATCGGAGCCGCGGGACTACCGAAACCCAGGCATGTGGTCACCTCGACCGATGTGCAGCATGGCAAGCCGGCCCCTGAGCCTTATCTGAAAGGCGCGCAAATCCTCGGCGTACCCGCGGCCAACTGCCTTGTAGTCGAAGATGCTCCCGCGGGAATTCGCGCCGGGAAAGCAGCGGGAGCGCGCGTCCTGGCGTTGCGAACTACCGCGAGCGACGCCGAACTCCAGCAAGCCGGCGCGGACTGGATTGTCGATGACTGCGCCGAACTATTTCTGGATTCCTCGGCGTCCGGCGAACAGTTCTTGCTCATCGGCCGTCGAGCAAAATAGTCCTGGGCTCCGCAGAAATCCGTATAAACAGGTAGAATCTCGACTCTGTCTAACTGCGAAAAATGAGTTTATTCCGAGGAGAGAAACGATGATCCGCGTGAAAAGCCTGACCGTGTTGCTGGCGCTTGCTCTGTCCATGACTACAATTGCCACGGGGGTGTGCGCGCAGGACCAAGTTGCCAAACCTGCTGATAAGCCCGCCGATGCCGCCGCTGCTGCTGCCCCGCCCAAGGAAGAATCTTCCGTCACCGATCACAGCATCAAGATCGGAGGCCAGACCATTCCCTACAAGGCCACCGCGCAAACGATTTTGCTGAAGGATGATAAAGGTGAGCCCACGGCGTTGCTCTACTCCACGGCCTACACGCGCAGCGACGTGAAGGATCCCAGCCAGCGCTCGGTTGCATTTCTCTATAACGGCGGGCCGGGCTCTTCCTCGGTGTGGCTGCACATGGGTTCCGTGGGGCCGCGCCGCGTCGTGACGGTTAACGCCGGCCTCACTCCCCCGGCTCCCTACAAAGTTACGGACAATCCCGAGTGCCTGCTGGATAAAACCGATCTTGTGTTTGTCGATCCCGTCGGAACGGGCTTCAGCCACGCCGTCGGCAAAGCGCAGGACAAGGACTTCTGGGGCGTGGATCAGGACGTTAAATCGCTGGCCCAATTCATCACCATCTACGTCACGCGGAACAACCGCTGGAATTCCCCGAAATTCCTGATCGGCGAAAGCTATGGCACGTTCCGCTCTGCGGCCCTCGGGAATTACTTGCAGGATCACGACAATCTTTATCTCAACGGCATCGTGCTTATCTCTTCCGTGCTCGATCTCGGGACCATCTCCTTCAATCCAGGCCAGGATTTCACCTACATTTTTTACATGCCCAGCTACGCGGCAACCGCCTGGTACCACAAGATGCTGAAGGACCGGCCGGAAAACTTGAACGCCTTTCTCGATGAAGCCCGGAACTTTGCACAGACGGACTATTCGAACGCTCTTATGAAGGGCGCTGCTCTGAGCGCAACGGAAAAAGCCGAAGTGGCCAAGAAGCTCGCGCGTTTCACGGGTCTCGGCGAAGACTATCTGGTTAAAGCCAACCTGCGCGTGAATCTCTTCCAGTTCATGAAGGAACTTCAGCGCAGCCGCGGACTCACCACTGGCCGGCTGGACGCGCGCTTCAGCGGCCCGACCTTCGATTTGCTCGGAGAATTTGCCGAGTACGATCCCCAGGAGACGGCCATCAGCGGAGCATTTGTGGCTGCCTTCAACGGATACGTCCGCGAAGACCTGAAATTCGGACAGGACAAGACTTACCGCGTGGCCGCGGATGGCGCGGGCCGCCAATGGGATTGGAAGCATCAAGGTGGCGAGAACTTTGGCTTCCCCGGCTCTCCGAATGTCGAGGGCGACCTGGTGGGCGCCATGATTTCTAATCCTCACCTCCAAATAGAAGTGGAAAACGGGATCTATGACCTGGCCACGCCATTTCTGGCCACCGAATACACTATGGACCACCTGGGGCTGGCGGAGAATCTTCGCAAGAACATTCACCTGAAGTATTACGAGGCCGGGCACATGATGTACGTCCGCGACGAAGATTTGACAAAGCTCAAAGCCAATGTCGCCAGCTTTATTGATGGCGCTTCCAAACCATAGTCTGCGACTTCGAACCGACAGATGGTCGTTCGAGAAAGCATCGTGGCCGCCATCACACCTGGTGGTGGCCTTGTTTTTTGTCCCGCCCAACCCGCCCGTCCGGATAGTTACCCTCAAGAAATTGCAGGTGAACCCATCCCTGGCCCCGGCTAGCAGTTCGCCTACAATACAAGAGTCACGAAGAAAGGCATTCTAGCTGCTGTTCGCGCGATTCGCCCGCCGTTTCTCGGGCCTCGCAAGCACACAAGTTAATTCATGGGGACACCTACGCAAACCGCGCCGCCACAGACCGCGCAAGTGCCGGCGCCGACATCGGCACCCGCACCGCAAAGGACCATTCACACCGCCCAGCTCGTCGCCGCCATGCTGAAGTCCAGCTCGCACGTCAGTGACCTGATTTTCTCGCCGGGCCGCGCTCCTCAAATCGAGGTCAGCGGCCAGCTCACGGAGCTCAAATTTAAAGGACTGGAGTGTCTCAGTTCGCAGGACACGCGCTCTATTGCCGACGACATCATGGGAAAAAACGAGACGCCTATGCGCAAGCTCGAGGAGGATGGCTCAGCAGATCTTTCTTACGGAATCCCCGGCGTGGGGCGCTTCCGCGTGAATATCTTCAAGCAGCGCGGAAGCTGCGCCATCGTGATGCGCGTCGTTCCGGACAAAATTCCCGGATTCGAGGAGCTGAATCTGCCGGAGACATTGAAGGAAATTGTGGATCTGCGCAACGGCATCGTGCTGGTGACCGGTCCCACCGGTTCCGGGAAATCTTCAACTCTCGCAGCCATACTCGACAGAATGAACGAGGAGAAGGCCTACCACATCCTCACGATTGAAGACCCCATCGAGTTTCTTCATCGTCACAAGAAAGCGACAATCCACCAGCGCGAACTGCACTCAGACACTCCGACCTTTGCGCTGGCATTGCGCGCGGCGCTCCGGCAAGCGCCGAAAGTCATTCTCGTCGGCGAAATGCGTGACCGGGAAACGATTGAGATCGCCCTGGAAGCTTCGGAAACGGGTCACCTGGTCATGTCCACGTTGCATACCATTGATGCATCGAAAACCGTGGAGCGCATCGTTGGTG
>WNGI01025455.1_pt1 | contig 19296 bp, 18 predicted proteins | sample 5400621 | NCBI WGS metagenome assembly WNGI01 (sample SAMN13153374, study PRJNA577476) | soil metagenome | isolation source: 20 cm soil or saprolite under Garry oak tree replicate 1 | place: USA:California | collected 2016-06-15
GGCCACTCGTTCGGCGGGGCGTTCGTCCAGGTGCTGCTCGACCGGGGCCTCGGCGCGGCCGGCATCGCGATCGACGCGGCACCGACCAAGGGCGTGCTCAAGCTGCCCCTGGCGACGCTGCGGTCGGCGTCGCCGGTGCTGCGCAATCCGGTGAACTACCGCAAGGCTGTGATGCTGACGCCGAAACAGTTCCACTACGGGTTCACGAACACGCTGTCCGAGCAGGAGTCGTTGCCGGTCTATGAGCGCTATGCGGTGCCCGGCCCCGGTCGCGTGCTGTTCGAGGGGGCGCTCGCGAACGTCAGCCGGCGCTCGTCATTGCGGATCGAGTACGACCGACGCGACCGTGCCCCGTTGTTGCTCATCGGCGGCGGCGTCGACCACACCGTCCCGGCCGCGGTCAACCGCGCGAACTACAAGCTGTACGGCGAGTCCGCGGCGATCGTCGCCTACCGGGAGTTCCCGGGACGCTCGCACTACACGCTCGGCCAGGACGGCTGGGAGGAGGTCGCCGACTACGCGCTGGACTGGGCAGTCACGCCGCGTACCGGGGCATGATCGGCGCCATGATCGGACGGCTGCATCACGTGATCGTCGACTGCCCCGACCCGGCCGCGCTGGCCGCGTTCTACTCCGAGCTGCTCGGCCTGCCGGTCACCTACCGCTCGGCGGACTTCGTGGTGGTCGCACGCGACGACACGTCCTCGGGCGTCGCCTTCCAGCTGGTCCCCGACCACCAGCCGCCGCAGTGGCCGGACCCGGCGTATCCGCAGCAGGCGCACCTCGACGTCATGGTCGACGACCTCGACGCGGCCGAGCCACAGGTGCTCGCGCTCGGCGCCCGCCGGCTGGCGTCCGAGGGCGGACGCGTGTACGCGGATCCGGCCGGGCACCCGTTCTGCCTCATCCCGCGCCCGTCCTGGGCGGAGCCGATCGACGCTTAGCGTTCAGTGCGGCGCGGGATGCCGAGCGGGTTGGCGCGCTGCAGTTCGGGCGGCAGCAGGTCGTCGGCCCAGTCCTGGTACGCGACGGGGACGAGCCAGCGCCCGATGGACGTCGCGCCGACCGAGGTGTGCCGCGCATCGGTCGTGGCCGGCCAGGGGCCGCCGTGGTGCATAGCCCAGCAGACGGCGACGCCGGTTGGCCAGCCGTTCATGATCAACCGTCCGGCCTTGCGTCGCAGGACGGCGGCCACCCCCGCGGTCGCCGCGGCGTCCAAGTCGGTCGCGTGAACGGACCCGGTCAGGCTGCCGGGCAGGTGGGCGAGCACGCGGAGTAGCTCGTCGACGGACCGGTACCGCACGACCAGGCCGGCCGGCCCGAACCGCTCCTCGGTCAGCGCGTCCAGGTCCGCGGCGAACCCGGACAGCTCGACGAGGCGCACCTGCGGCCGGGCTCCGAACGCGTCGTCGGACGCGCCGCCCTCGGCCAGCACGGGCAGGCCCTGCCACGCCGAGTCGTCGGCGTACGCGTCGCGCATCCGGGCGGTCAGCATCGGCCCGCCGGGAGTCGCCGCCACCGCCTCCGCGATCCGGTCGAGGAGCGGGCTCGCGTCGGGAACGAACAGCAGGCCCGGCTTGGTGCAGAACTGCCCGGTGCCCATCGTCAGCGAACCCGCGTATCCGCTCGCGATCCGCTCGGCGTCGCGCTCGGCCGCGTCCGGCAGCACCACGACCGGGTTGAGGCTGCCGAGCTCGCCGTAGAACGGGATGGGATCGGGCCGGGCGGCGGCGAGGTCGAACAGCGCCCGGCCGCCGCGCAGCGAGCCGGTGAAGCCGACCGCGGTGATCGCCGGGTGCTGGACGAGCGGCGCACCGACTGGCGGGCCGTACACGATGCCGAACGTTCCCTCCGGAGCGCCGGCCTCGCGCAGCGCGGCGGCGACGACGGCCGCGACGGCGGACGAAGTGGCCGGATGCGCCTCGTGCGCCTTGACAACGACCGGGCAGCCGGCCGCCAGCGCGGAGGCAGTGTCGCCGCCCGCGACCGAGAACGCGAACGGGAAGTTGCTCGCCGAGAACACGCCGACGGGGCCGCGGGGGACGAGCATCCGCCGCACATCCGGCCGCGGCGGCGTCGCGGACGCCTTCGCCGGGCTGACGATCGCCTCGACGTAGCCGCCGTCACGCAGCACCTCGCCGAACAGACGGAGCTGGTTGGACGTCCGGGTGACCTCGCTGGTGAGCCGGACGGCGCCCAGGCCGGTCTCGGCGTCGGCGATCTCGACCAGCTTGTCGGCGCCGTCGTCGAGCCGGTCGGCGACGAGGTCGAGGGCCGCGGCTCGGCCAACCGCCGGCGTCGCGGACCATGCCTCGAAGGCCGCGGCAGCCGAGGCGACGATCGCGTCGAGATCGTCTCGCGCCGTGAACGGGATCGGCTCGCCGGTGGGGCGGCCGGTTCGCGGATCGATGCCCTGCACTGCGTCGTCTGTCATCTGTCCAGTCCTTGTCGAACGGCGGTCGTGCGGCCGCCCTCGACCATAGGCCCGGCATGATTGCCGCCATGACAGAGTCTGCGACCGACGATCCCCGCGTGGCATTCGTCTACCAGGAAGCCCTGCGCGGCCTCATGCAGCAGCAGGCGGCAGTGGAGAGCCTGCACAACCGCGCCGCAACGCTCGTCTTCGCTGCGTCGTTCGCGGGTTCGCTGCTCGGCAGCCGGGCGCTCGCCGACGGCGTCGGCGCATGGGACTGGCTCGCGATCGTGCTGTTGCTGCTGATCGGCGCGCTGACCGTCGTGCTGCTGTGGCCCTATTACGACCTCGCGTTCCGCTTCGATCCCGAGGACCTGCTCGCGCGCTATGTGGACTCCGACCAGCCCGCGTCCATGCAGGACATGCACCGCCTGCTCGCGCTGCGGATCAAGGCCGACTTCGCGAACAACGGCCGCATCGTCCGGCGGCTACGCGAGACGTTCCAGGTCGCGCTTGTGCTGTTGCTCGCCGAGATCATGGCCTGGATGTTCTCGGTCGCGGCGTGAACGGCGTCAGAACGGATACGCCGGCGGCTCGCCGCGGACGGTGACCCAGCGCGTCTCGGTGAACGCGTCGACATTGGCCGGGGCGCCGCCGAAGCGAGCGCCGGTGCCGGATGCACCGACGCCGCCGAACGGCACGTTCGCCTCGTCGCTCACCGTCTGGTCGTTGATGTGGACGATGCCGGTCGGGATGCGGTCGGCGAGCGCGAGCCCCTTCATCACGTCGCGGGTGACGATGCCGAGCGAGAGGCCGTAGTCCGACGCCGTGGCCAGCCGCACCGCCTCGTCAACGGATGAGTAGCGGGTGACCGGCGCGACCGGCCCGAACACCTCGTCGGTGAAGGCGGGCGACGTCGGCGGCGAGTCGGCCAGCACCGTCGCCTGGTAGAACAGCTGGTCGTACTCGCCACCGGCTGCGACCTTCGCGCCGGCGGCGCGACTCGCGGTGACCAGTCCGTGGATCTTGTCGCGCTGGCGGGCGTCGATGACCGGTCCGAGCGCCACCTGGTCGGTGGCCGGGTTGCCCACCGGCAAGTGCGCGGCCTTGGCGGACAGTCGCTCGACGAAGTCGTCGTAGAGGCGGTCGTGCACTATGTGCCGCCCGGTCGTCATGCAGATCTGGCCCTGGTGGAAGAACGACCCGAACGCGGCGAGCGTCGCTGCCTGGTCGACGTCCGCGTCGTCGAGGACGACCAGCGCGGAGTTGCCGCCGAGCTCGAGGTGGACCCGCTTCAAGTGCCGGCCGGCCAACTCGCCGACCTTGCGGCCCGCCGCGGTCGACCCGGTGAACGAGATGACGCGGACGCGCGGATCGGTGATCATCGCCTCGCCGACGTCGGCGCCTCCGGGCAGCATCTGCAGCACGCCGGCCGGCAGGCCTGCCTCCTGGAAGATCCGGGCGAGGACGACGCCCCCGGTGACGCCGGTGCGTGGGTCCGGCTTGAGGATCACGGCGTTGCCCAGCGCCAGGGCCGGTGCCACCGACCGGATGCCGAGGATGATCGGCACGTTGAACGGCGAGATCACCCCGACGACGCCGGCCGGGACGCGCCGGGCCATCGACAGTCGCGGCTCCTCGCTCGGCAGCAGCTCGCCGTAGGCGCGACTCGGCAGCGCGGACGCCTCGAAGCACTCCTGCTCGGCGACGTGCAGCGCGAAGTCGGCGATCGGCGGGATGGCCCCGACTTCGCGGATGTTCCACCACGAGATCTCGTCGCGGTGCTCGGCCCACAGGGCGCCCGCCCGTCGCAGTACGGCGGCGCGTTCGGGATAGGGCGTGGCGGCCCATTCGAGCTGCGCGGCGGCGGCGCTCTCGGCGGCGGACCCACCCACCGCCGAGAAAGACCTTGCCCTGCCACACGGACTCGTCGAGAAGGGCCATCACAGCTCCCGCGGATCGAACGCCGAAAGACGGGGACGACGTTAACCCAAGTTCGGGTGGTCGGCGCAGTGTTCCGATAGTTGGAACGAGCTAACCCGCGCGGTAGCCCATCGGCACCGAGATCTCCTCGGCGGTACGTCGCAGGGCAGGCTCGAGGCGTTGCATGATCGAGTCGATCGAGGCGTTCCAGATCGACAGGTGCACGGCGATGTTGATGGCCGCGACGACCGTGCCGGACCCGTCGCGGATCGGCGCGGCCAGCGAGCGCAGTCCGGGCGCGAGCTCCTCGTCGTTGACGGCGATCCCGGTCTGCCGGATCCGGCGCAGCGCCACGACGAGCGCCTCGCGGGCGGTGATGGTCTTCGGCCCGCGCCGGGCCAGGTCGATGCGATCGATCAGCGACTGCCACTGTTCCGGCGGCTGGTTCGCGAGCAAGACCTTGCCCATCGACGTGCAGTACGCCGGCAGCCGGGACCCGATGTGCAGGTTGAGGTCGATGCCGAACTGGCCCTCTCGCGCGCTGCGCCGCCGGTCGATGTAGACGATGTCCGTGCCGTCCAGCACGGCCATGTTGACCGTGTAGCCGGTCTCGTCCGACAACGCCTGCAGGTGTCGCGCGGCGATCCGGGTGATCTCCATGGAATTGATTGCCGCGAAGCCGAGGTCGACGACGCGCGGGCCGAGGCGGTACTTGCGGGTCTCCGGATCCTGCTGCACATAGCCGAGATTCGCGAGCGTCGCGACGTAGCGGTGCGCCGTGCTCTTGTTCAGTCCGACGGCACGGGCGAGCTCGGCGATGCCGAGCAATGGGCGGCGCTCGCTGAACGACGACAGGATCGACAGACCGCGTTCCAGCGATTGCGAACGTCCGGCTGCGGACGCGCTCGCTGGTAGCACGGCGTCATCGGTTTTGACTACGGAGCGCGGTCGGCGGGCGCCTCGCCGTGGCACCGCTGCGCCACTTGGATTCCGAGTCGGCGACATGTTCCGAATACTAGAACGATGTGTTGACGGACGGGACACAACGCTCCTACGGTTCGCCCTCACAGCCCGCCCCGGAGGTGATCCCGTGGACGCCCAGCGCCGCTCCACCCCGAACCCGCCGAGCCCGAGCCGGCGCCAGTTCCTCCAGGTCGCGGGGGTGAGCATCAGCGGCGCTGCGCTCGCCGGTCCGCTGCTCGCGGCGTGCAAGAGCTCGTCGGGCGGTGGCGGCGGAGGCAAGAGTCTCAAGATCGGTTTCGTCAGCCCGCGCACCGGTGCGACGGCGGGCTTCGGCGAACCCGACGGTTACGTCCTCGGCCTGGCCCGCAAGGCGTTCGCCGGCGGATTGACGGTCGGTGGCACGAAGTACGACGTCACCATCACCGACAAGGACAGCCAGTCGAATCCGCAGCGCGCCGCCCAGGTCGCGAACGATCTGATCAACAGCACCGGAGTCGACCTGCTGCTGACCACGTCGACTCCGGAGACGGTCAACCCGGTGTCGGACGCGGCCGAGGCGGCGGGCGTCCCGTGCATCTCGACGGTGGTGCCGTGGGAGGCGTGGTATTTCGGCCGTGGCGCGAAGCCGGGCCAACCCTCACCGTTCAAGTTCACGTACCACTTCTGCTTCGGCGTGCAGCAGTTCGACAACATGTATACGCACCTGTGGCCGCAGGTGAGCACCAACCAGAAGGTCGGCGTCATGTGGCCCAACGACGCCGACGGCAACGCCATCCGCGAATCGCTCGGACCACTGCTGAAGAAGGCCGGCTACACGATCGTCGACCCGGGCGCGTACTCCGACGGGACGAACGACTACTCGACGCAGATCGCCAAGTTCAAGGCGCAGAACTGCGAGATCTTCAATACCTTCCCGATCCCGCCGGACTTCGCCACGTTCTGGCCGCAAGCCGCGCAGCAGGGATACCAGCCGAAGATCGCGCAGATCGCGAAGACCGGGCTGTTCCCGTCGCAGGTCGAGGCACTCGGCTCGATCGGCGTGGGCCTGGCCGGCGGCACGTACTGGGCGCCGACCTGGCCGTACACCTCCCCGCTCACGAACGTCGCCGGCAAGGCGCTCGCGGACGGCTACGAGAGCGCGACCGGCAAGCAGTGGAACCAGCAACTCGGGCCCAGCCTGGCGCTCTTCGACGTGGCCGCGGCCGCGTTCAAGGCGAGCTCGGACCCGAAGGACAAGAAGGGGCTGGCTGACGCGATCGGCAAGCTCTCGGTCGAGACGTCGATCGGCAAGTTGGACTGGACGAAGGGCCCGGTGGCCAACGTCGTCGCGACACCGATCATCGGCGGGCAGTGGATCGCAGCCTCGGGTGGCAAGTACAAGCTGGAGTTCGTGATCTGCGAGAACTCCTCGGACCCGAACGTCCCGGTGGCCGGCAAGCTGGCTGCGTACGCGGCCTGATCGCGTGCACGCGACGTCGTCGATCCCGGTGCTGCACGGCGAGCAACTGGTGAAGCGCTACGGCGAGCTGGTCGTGCTCGACGACGTCGACTTCGCCGTCCTGCCCGGCGAGGCGGTCGGTGTCGTGGGCCCGAACGGTGCGGGCAAGACGACGCTGCTCGACGTGCTGGCCGGTTCGGTGGCACCCGATCGCGGACGCGTGCGCCTGGCCGGCGAGGACGTCACGAGCCTGCGGGCGGAGGTGCGGTGCCGGCGCGGCGTCGGTCGTGCCTTTCAGATACCGCGGCCGTTCACCGGGATGACCGTGCTCGAGAACGTCCTGGTCGGCGCGTCCTTCGGGGGAGCGCTGCGGCGAGGCGCCGCATACACCCGGGCGATCGACGCGCTCGACGTCTGCGGGCTGGTGAATCTCGCCAACCGCCGCGCCGCGAGCCTGGGGCTGCTGCACCGCAAGCGGCTCGAACTAGCGCGCGCCCTCGCCACCGGGCCGAGCGTGCTGCTGCTCGACGAGATCGGCGGCGGGCTGACCGATGCCGAGTCCGAGCAACTCGTGGCGACGATCCGGCAGTTGCGCGATCGCGAGATCGTCATCGTGTGGATCGAGCACATCGTGCACGTGCTGCTCCAGGTGATCGACCGGCTCGTCTGCATGGACGCCGGCCGGGTGATCGCCGACGGCGAGCCGCGCGCAGTGCTGAAGGACGCGGCCGTCGTGGACGCCTACCTCGGCAAGGCCGTGCCATGAGTCTGCTGAGCGTGGACGCGGTCGAGGCGCGGCATGGGCTGCTCACCGCCGTCCGGCGTGTGTCGTTCGACGTCAACGCGGGTGAGCGCCTCGCGCTGGTGGGCGCCAACGGCGCGGGCAAGACGACGCTGCTGCGCGCGATCGCCGGGGCTCATCCGCTCGCGAGCGGCGCTGTGCGTTTCGACGGGGCCGTCATCTCGCGGCTGCCCGCGCACCGCCGCGTCGCGCTGGGCATCGCGCTGGTGCCCGAGGGGCGACGGCTGTTCCCGCAACTGACGGTCGAGGAGAACCTGCTGGTGGCGGGCCGACACGGGCGCCGCGGCCAGTGGACCGTCGACACCGTGCTCGACGCGTTCGCGCTGCTGCGCCCGCTGCGCGCCCGCGCGGCGGCGACGCTGTCCGGCGGCGAGCAGCAGCTCACCGCGATCGGCCGTGCCCTGATGACCAACCCGCGGCTGCTGCTGCTCGACGAGGTGTCGCTCGGCCTCGCGCCGCGAGCCGTCGCCGCAGTCTACGAGTCGCTCGACGTCCTCGCCGCCGGCGGCGCGACGATGCTGCTCGTCGAGCAGGACGTGGCACGTGCGCTGCGCTTCGCCGACCGGGTGGTCTGCCTGCTCGAGGGCAGCGTCGTGCTCGAGGCGCCGGCCGGCGAGGTCACCCGCGAGCAAGTCACCGAGGCCTACTTCGGCCTGGGCGCGGTGAGCTCATGAGTTGGGTCAACGCGATCATCCAGGGCATCCTGCTCGGCGGGTTGTACGCCCTGCTCGCGTGCGGGCTTTCGCTGCTGTTCGGCGTCATGCGCATCATCAACCTCGCCCACGGCGACATCGCCGTGGTCGGCGCCTTCGTGGTGTGGGAGATCGCCACCGACGCGCACATCTCGCCGTTCCTGGCCCTGCTCGCCGCGCTGCCCGGCATGCTCGTCGTTGGCTACCTGCTGCAGGTCACGCTGCTCGACCGCAGCCTGCGTGGCGGCGAACTCGTCCCACTGCTGACGACGTTCGGGCTGGCGATCGTGATCCAGAACGCGCTGCTGCAGATCTTCTCGCCGGACGTGCGCTCGCTCGGCGGGCAGGCCGGCGCGATCCGGACGGCGAGTTGGCGCATCACCGACCAGCTGTCGATCCCTGCGCTCGGTGTGCTCGTGCTCGCCGTCGCGGTCGCGGTGCTCGGCGGCTTGCAGTTGCTGCTCGCGCGCACGAGTCTCGGGCGCGAGATGCGCGCCACCGCGCAGGACCCCGACACGGCGGCACTCGTCGGCGTCAACACCCGAGCCGTCTATGCCCGGGCAACCGCGATCGCAGTCGCGACGGCGACCCTGGCCGGAGCGTTCCTGGCGATCCGCACGACGTTCGAGCCGTCGAGCGGACCGACCCAGCTGATCTTCGCGTTCGAGGCGGTCGTCATCGGCGGGCTCGGTTCGCTGTGGGGGACGCTGTGGGGCGGCATCCTGCTCGGCGTCGCGCAGGCGATCGGCTCCCAGATCGATCCGCAGTACGCGATCCTTGCCGGGCATCTGGTGTTCCTGGCCGTGCTGGCCAGCCCGCGTGGCGGGCTCATCGCCGCGCGCCGGACCCGGGCAGTTGCGGCATGACGGCCACGACAGCGAGCGCGTACGTCGTGCGCCGCTGGCGGCACGATCCTGTTCACCCAGCACGGCGTCACGCCCTACCTGGCGATGGCACTCGCGGCGATGGGTTGCGCCGTGGTGGCGGTGCCGGTGTCGTTGCTGGTGCTGCGGCTGCGGGGCGGCCAGTTCGCGATCGGCACATGGGTGGTCGCCGAGGTGTTCGCGCTGCTCGTCGCGCTCGACAAGGGCCTCGGCGGCGGCACCGGGATCTCGCTGCGCGGGCTCAACGTCTATGACCCCGAGACCCGCCGCGGCTACACCTACTGGCTCACGCTCGCCTTCACGGTGCTACTCATCGGCCTGCTCTTCACGCTGCTGCGCAGCCGCAGCGGTGCGGCGCTGCAGGCGATCCGCGACGACGAGGACGCGGCCGCCGCGTCGGGCGTGCGCGTCGACCGGCTCAAGCTGCTGCTGTTCGTGCTCGGCAGTTTCGGCTGCGGTGCCGCGGGAGCCCTGATCCTCGCGAACACGCTGTTCATCCAGCCGCAGTCGATCTTCGGCGTCCAGTGGACGGCGTACATGATCTTCATGGTGCTCGTCGGAGGAATCGGCACCGTCGAAGGCCCGATCATCGGGGCGCTCGTGTACTTCGGGGTGCAGTACGAGTTCGCCGACCAGGGGGCCTGGTACCTGATCGGGCTCGGCGCCACCGCCGTGGCGTTCGCGTTGCTGCTCCCGCGCGGCCTGTGGAGCTTGGTCGAGGAGCGGCTGCACGTCCAGTTGCTGCCCGTCGGCTACCGGCTGCACCGCGTCGACGCGGACGAGTCCGCCTGATGGCCGGGCTGCCGGTCGACGCCGGCCCGCCGGTGTACGGCCAGTACCTCGGCGGGCACTGGCGTGCCGCAGACAGCGGGCGGCTGTTCGCCGACCATGATCCGTGGAGCGGTGACGTCGTCGCGCAGATGGCCGCCGGCGGCCCGGAGGACGCGCGCCTCGCCGTCGAGTTCGCGCACGACGCGCTGCCCGCCTGGTCGCACTCGGCGCCGGCCGAGCGGCAGGCGATCTTCCTCACGGCCGCGGACGTACTAGCGCGGCGCCGCGCAGAGGTCATGGGCTGGCTGGCCGCCGAGACCGGATGCGGCCACGACTTCGGCGCGATCCAGCTCGACTTCGCACTGTCGCTGCTGCGCCAGGCGGCCGGCGCGCCGTACAACGCCGTCGGGCAGGTCATCCCCTCCGACCTGCACGGCTCGCTCGCCATGGCGGTGCGCCGCCCGGTCGGCGTCGTGGCCGCGATCGCGCCGTGGAACGCCGCCCTCGTGCTGTCCGGACGAGCGATCGCCGCCCCGCTCGTGCTCGGCAACACGCTCGTGCTCAAACCGTCCGAGGAGTCGCCGTGGTCGGGCGGGCTGCTCTGGGCGGAGATCTTCGCCGAGGCCGGCCTGCCGGACGGCGTGCTCAACGTCGTCACGCACGCGCCGGGCGAGGCGGGGGCGATCGGCGACGAGCTGGTCGCGCACCCGTGGGTTCGGCGGATCAACTTCACCGGCTCGACGGCGACCGGCCGCCGGCTGGCCGAGGCGGCGGGGCGTCACCTCAAACGAGTCGTGCTCGAACTCGGCGGGCAGAACCCGCTGATCGTGCTCGCCGACGCGGACCTGGACTACGCCGTCGACGCCGCCGCGTACGGCGCGTTCCTGCATCAGGGCCAGATCTGCATGTGCGCACGGCGCATTCTCATCGAGCGCCCGATCGCGGACGAGTTCCTGGCGCGCTTCGCCGAGAAGACCGCTGGCCTGACGTCCGGTGACCCGCGTGACCCGCGGACGGTCATCGGGCCGCTGATCAACGAGTACGCGCTGTCGACGGTCGCGCGGCGCGTCGACGAGGCAGTGGCCGGCGGTGCGCGGCTGCTCGCCGGGGGGCGCGCGGTCGGGCCGTGCTATCCGGCGACGCTGCTGGCCGACGTCCCGCCGGACTGCGAGCTGGCCCGCTACGAGACGTTCGGCCCGGTCGCCATCGCCGACGTCGTCGACTCGGCCGACGAGGCAGTTGCTCGGGCGAACGACTCGCCCTACGGGCTCACGGCGGGCGTCCTGACCGGCGACTCCGAACGCGGCCTGATGCTCGCGGAGCGCCTGGAGGCCGGCATCGTCCACGTCAACGACCAGCCGATCCACGACGAACCACAGATGCCGTTCGGGGGAGTGAAGGACAGCGGCTGGGGACGCTTCGGCATCAGCTTCGCCGCCGAGGAGTTCACCGAGCTGCACTGGGTCAGCGTGAAGCGCCGTCCGCGGGAGTTTCCGTTCTGAGCCCGCCAAGCTTGTCCGGGTTGACGACCCAGCGGAGCTCGGCGATGCGCCCTTCGACGATGCTGAACGTCACCGCCCCGGCCGGCACGCCGGCGAACGTCGCGAGCAGTCCGGGCTCGCCGTTGATCGACGCGAGCGCGGACTCGACGCCTTGCGCCTGCGGCTTGGCCAGCACGCCCAGGACCCAGCGCGCGACGTTGCCCGCGCCGTGCAGCGGACGCGTCGCGGCCGAGACCTTGCCGCCGCCGTCGGCCCACAGAGTGACGTCGGGAGCGAGCACCGCCATCAGCTCGTTCAGGTCGCCGCCGGCGCAGGCGTCCAGGAAGCGCTGCACCACTTCGCTTTGCTGCGAGCGGTCTGCCTCGAAGCGTGGACGCCGTGCTGACACATGCTCGTGTGCCCGGTGGGCCGCCTGCCGCACGGCCGACTCGGATCGATCCAGTGCCGTCGCGATCTCGGCATGGGAGTAGCCGAACACCTCGCGCAGCAGGAACACCGCCCGTTCGAGCGGCGACAACGTCTCGAGCACGACGAGCAGCGCCATCGACACCGAGTCAGCGACCTCGGCTTCGTCGGCGACGTCCGGCGAGGTCAGCAGCGGTTCGGGCAGCCACGGGCCGACGTAGGACTCGCGCTGCGCGCGCGCCGACTGCAACCGGTTGAGCGACAGGTTCGTCACGGTGCGAACGAGGTACGCCTTCGGATGCTCGACGCTCGCTTGGTCGACTGCGGCCCATCGCAACCACGCGTCCTGCACGATGTCCTCTGCGTCGGCGACGCTGCCGAGCATCCGGTAGGCCGTTGCGAACAACAGCCGCCGGTGCTCGGCGAACGGGTCGGTCACGAGTGCGAGCTTGCCAGGACGCGCAAGCCGGCCTGGCTCGTCGGCGAGCTGAGCGTCCAGCCGAGCTCGCGCTTGGCCTTCGCGTTCGAGACTCGCATGTTCGCCCGCGCGGTGGCGTAGGCGAAGCCCATCGGCCGCAGCATCCAGAGCGGGACGGTCATCGGCTTCGGTGTGTCGAACGCTTCGGCCACCGCCCGGACGTGATCGCCGAAACCGATCGGGCCGTCGTCGACGATGTTGTAGGCCTCGCCGCCGCGTCCGCGCTCGATCGCGGCCACCGTGGCCGACGCCGCGTCTCGCAGGTCGACCCACGGCAGTACCCCGTGACCACCGGGCGCGGGGATCTTGCGCTTACGCAGCATGGCCACCAGCGCATCCGTGCCGCCCGGGCCGTAGAGGAAGCCGAATCGCAGCGCGATGCCGTCGATGCCGTCGGTGGTGAACGCCTGCTGCTCCTTGAGTCGCATGGCCCGCACGTGCTTCTCCATCTGACGACTCTTTGCCGGTGGGGCGAACGGGTCGTCCTCGGTGAGGATGCGATCGCCGAAGTCCTCGTAGCCGTAGCCGATCGCGATGGACTCGACGACGAACTGCCGAGCACCGACCACCACCGCGGCGTCGAGGAGGTTCGACGTGCCCTCGACGCGCAGCGAATCTGTCAGCGCCATGTCGCGGTGGCGCGTCGGCGGCTTGCGCAACGCTGTCACCGCGTGGACGACGACGTCGGCGTGCAGCCCCTCGACCGCGCGCAGCAACCTGTCGCGGTCGAGCACGTCGGCCGCTACGCCTGCCTTCTCGCTGCGGCTCAGCCCGATCACCTCGTGCCCGGCCGCCGTGAGCGCCCGGGCCATGTGCCCGCCGAGGACGCCGTTCGCCCCGGCGAGCAGTACCGTCTTCTGCCCTGTCATGTTTGTCATGCCCATGAGACCGGCGTGCGCCGGCCCATGTGACATGCGTGGCGCGGGTCACCTCGCGGTCGACAGCGACAGGCCGAATTCGCCGGCCGCGTCCGTCCACCAATCGGCGAGCTCGAAGCCGGCCGCGGCCAGCTCGGCGGTGACACCCTCGCGGCGGAACTTCGCCGACACCTCGGTGCGCATTTCCTCACCCGCCTCGAACGTGACGTCGAGCCCGAGCAGCTCGACGCGTACCCGCTGGGCGGCCAGCGACCGCAGGCGCATCTCGATCCACTCGGCCTCGGGGTCCCAGACGGCGACGTGCGCGAACGCGTCCGGATCGAAGTCGGCCTTCAGCTCGCGGTTGATCACGTGCAGGACGTTCTTGTTGAACTCGGCCGTGACGCCGGCCGCGTCGTCGTAGGCCGGCACGAGCACGCTCGGGCTCTTGACCAGGTCGGTGCCGAGCAGCAGCGTCTCGCCGGGACGCAGCTCGGCGCGTACCTGCCGCAGGAAGACCGCCCGCTCGGCCGGCACCAGGTTGCCGATCGTGCCGCCCAGGAACGCGACCATGCGCTGCTCGCCGCCCGGCAGCCGGTCGAGGTGTTCCTCGAAGTCGGCGACGACGCCGTGCACGGCCAGGCCGGGGTACTCGTCGAGGATCTCGGCGGCCGCCTGGCGCAATGCCACCTCGGACACGTCGACCGGGACGTAGCGGCGCAGCGTCCCGGCGTCGCGCAACGCGTCGAGCAGCAGGCGGGTCTTCTCGGCCGAGCCGGAGCCGAGCTCGACCAGCGTGTCGGCGCGCGACGCGGCGGCTATCTCAGCGCCCCGTTCCCGGAGGATCGAGCGCTCCGCCCGGGTCGGGTAGTACTCGGGCAGGCGGGTGATCTGGTCGAACAGCTCGCCGGAGGCTTGCGCGTGGCCAGCTGGATTCGCCCGAGCGGAGCGAGTGGCGGAGACGGCGGGACACCTTGGGCGCGATGTGATTTCGCGCGAGCGCTCATCGCGTCCGTGGTCGGGCTTCCTGCGCTCGCCCCCGCCGGATCCTCGCTGCTCATTGCTCTTCTCCTTCGCTCATGGGCGTGATGCGCACGCCGTCTGGGGTTGCGGTCAGCAGGCTGTGGTCGGGCACGTCGTGCCACCCGGGCTCGTCGTCGGACGGTTCGGACGCGACGACGACGCCGAGCTCGTCGGCTCGCCAGCTCAGCGTGTCGCCCCAGGTCGTGGCGGCGATCGTCTCGCCGTCGGTTGCCAGCAGGTTCAGCCGAGCTGCCGGCGCGGCTCGCGCTGCCGCGGAGACGGTCGCGACGAGCGCGTCGCCGAGGACCGCGCCTGCCTCGAGCCGCGAATGGGTGAGCGCCCAGAGCAGCGCGGAGTCGGTCGGCGCGTCCAGGTGCAGCAGCCGTTCCGGCGGCAGTGCTCCCGCCAGCACCGAGGCGCAAGACGGCCAGCCCGGCAGCCGGCCGTTGTGGCTGAACAGCCACCGCCCGTCGCGGAACGGCGCCGCCGCGCCCTCGGCATGCCCCATGCCGTCGGTGCCCGACCGCACCGCCGCCAGCACGGCGCCGGAGCTCACCACCCGGGCCAGCTCGGCCAGGTTGGCGTCCGTCCACATAGGACGGTCGCGGCGGTATTGGGCCGCGACGGGATCGCCCGGCACGTACCACCCGACGCCGAACCCGTCGGCGTTGAGCACGCCGTTGCGCTGCCGTCGCGGCGCCCACGACTGGTGCAGCAGCCCGTGCGGCGGGTCGAGCAGCAGCCGCCCGAGCGGCACGGGCGGCCCGAGATACGCCAGATGCCTACACATCGGAGGCGTCCCGCGCGCAGCGGAATCCGGCGAAGATCTGCCGGCGGATCGGGTAGTCCCAATTGCGGAACGTGCCCCGCACAGCGGATTGGTCGGCAGCCCAGGAGCCTCCGCGCAACACCTTGTACTCGTCGCCGAAGAACACCTCCGAGTACTCGCGATACGGGAACGCGACGAATCCCGGTGGACGGGTGAAGTCGCTCGCGGTCCACTCCCAGACGTCGCCGATCAGTTGGCGGACGCCCAGCGGCGACGCGCCGCCCGGGTAAGAGCCGACCGGTGCGGGCTGCAGGTGCGCGCCGCCCAGGTTGGCGAGGTCCGGCGTCGGGTCGTCGTCGCCCCACGGATAGCGGCGCGATCGGCCGCTGGCCGGATCCCACCGGGCGGCTTTCTCCCACTCGGCCTCGGTCGGCAGCCGCTTGCCCGCCCAGCGCGCGTACGCGTCGGCTTCGTACCAGGACACGTGCTGCACCGGCTCGTCGGCCGGCACCGGCTCGTCGACGCCGAAACGCCGCCGCCACCATTGCCCGCCCTCGCGACGCCAGAACAGGGGTGCGCGCAGGCCGGCGGACACCAGGTGCGCCCACCCGGACGGCGCCCACCATCGCGGATCGTCGTAGCCGCCTGCCTCGATGAACGACGCGTAGTCGCTGTTGGAGACCGGGACGGTGTCGATCCAATACGCCGGCGTATGGACTTTCCGCGCGGGACGCTCGTTGTCGAGCGCCCACGGCTCGACGTCGGTGCCCATCGTGAACGAACCGGCCGGTACGAGCACCTCGCCCGGCAGGTCGGCGCCGGCGTCGCGCGCCGGCTGTGGCGGTTCGGCGTGCAGGGCGGGCGCTCCGGCACGCAGCTGGTGCGTCGCGAGCATCGTCTCGTCGTGCTGCTGCTCGTGCTGGACGATCATGCCGAACGCGAAGCCGTGTTCGACGAGTCGCCGGCCTTCGAGTGGCGACCGTTCGAGCACGTCGAGCACCTTGTCGCGCACCGTCCCGACGTAGGAACGCGTCTCACCCGGCCCGAGCAGCGGCAGCGTCGGCCGGTCGCGTCGAGGGTGCTGGAACGCGTCGTACAGGTTGTCGATGTCGGCACGCACCGGCTCGCGCCCACCGACGTCGCGCACCAGCCACAGCTCCTCCTGATTGCCGATGTGCGCGTAGTCCCAGACGAGCGGCGACATCAACGGCGAGTGCTGGCGCACCAGGTCGTCGGAGTCGACGGCGTCGGTGAGCGTCTTCGTACGCAGCCTGGTTCGGGCCAGCTCGTCAGCGATGTGGGCACGCAGGGCCTCGGTGCCGAGCGTCATGAGACGAGGTCCTTCACGAGCATCGCAGCGAGTACCGCAGGGACAGCGCCCTCGGGCGCTGGATGTGCCAGCACGCAGCGAGGAGCGGAGTGTAGGGCTGAGGCGGGTGGCTGGGTCATCGGGCGACCTCCCAGTCGTCGGCGGGGCAGCGCCCGCGCAGTGGATAGCGGTCCGCGAAGTCGGCGACCCGGGACGCGATGTGCGCCGGCTGGCCGGCCAGACCGTCCAACGCAACCTCGATGAGCGACTTGGCGGCACGCGCGAGCGCCGGGTCGGCGAGACCGAGCCGGGCGGCATCGGCCCATCGGCCCGCGACCGGCTCGACCGCCGCGTCGGCGGCGTCTCGCGCGTGGGACGTGGCGGTCAGCGCCCACGTGACGGCGGCTGCGGCGATCCAGCCGTCGCCCGGCTGCGCGTCGAGGTAGCGCACCTCCAGGTGCCCCGACGGCCGCACCGGCGGGAACAGCGTGCTCAGGTGGTAAGCCAGGTCGTCATAGGTCGGGGTCGGATGCAGGCCGCCGGCGAGCCAGTCGGCGAACGTGATGCCGGGCGGCGCGCTCCACGGGCCGTCGTCGCGGCGAACGCACAGCAGCGGGGCGTCGAGGGCGTAGCGCGCATACGCATCACGCGGGTCGCCGCCCGCCGCAGGCGGCGCCGTCCGGGCCGGGTCGATGTCGAGCCAGGCCGCCTGCCGCGACGAGCGCCAACCTGTCGGCCGGCCGGCCAGCACCGGCGAGTTGGCGAACATCGCGACGAGCGCAGGGCCGATGGCGTGCAGTGTCTGCCACCGGCTGACGAAGGAGTCGGGACCGGCTGCCCGGCCGGCATCCAGACAGGGCTGTACCGCCGCGGTGGCGCCCATCATCACGCGCCCGGACGTCCCGCGCTGGTCGAAGTACGCCTCCATCGCGACGTACCGGGGCACATCGAGGATGCGCGCAGGCGCACGGTACGGGTCAGCGCCCGCGCCCAATGCGGTGAGCCCGGCACGTGCGAGGCGGCCATGAATGAGCCGGGTGTCGGCAGCCGCCGCGGCTAGGCACTCGCCGAGGCTGTGTGCCGGAGCGGTGGAGATCTCGAGCTGACCGCCGGGCTCGACGGTGACGGCCGAGCCGTTCGGCATGGTCGGGGCGGGAGCGTTCGAGTGGCGCGATAGCTGTGAGTCGCGCGGTGCCTCGGAGAAGTGCAATGCCGGCGGGCTCCAAGGGCCCAGCGCGGCTGCGAGGCGATTCGTCGTGAGCGGTTCGGTTGGCGTTCGGCGATCGTGCAGGAGCCATTCCAGTTCGAGGCCGACGAGTCGTGGCGGCCCGATCTTGAAACAGATCCGGGTGACGAACGCCTCGGCCGCCTCGCGATGCGGGATGATCTCGGTCGCCTCCGGAAGCTGCGACGCGTCGGCCGCCGAGTCTGGCGCGGGAGCTGCGAATGGTGCGGAATCGTGCATGAGTCCTCCTTGAGTTCCTTTCGTGCCTACTACGTGCCCCGTGCGAAATCCACCTCGGCGGAGCAGAGTTCAGCTTGTCGTAAGGGACTGACAACGGGTGGCCGCCGAGGATTTCCCGCGGCGAGACGCACCGGAAATCGCCGAGACACAGAGCCGCGAGATCGTTGGGCCATGTTGCTCGAGGAAGTTGTCCTGCGACTTGCGCCGGCGTTACAGCCGGACGAGCAGCCGTACGTGACGATGGAGAGCTGGCTCGCCCACACGGGTCGCGACGATCTGATCGACTGCGTCGCCGACGACTTCGAGCGCCGCCGACCGATGCGGTCGCGGACGCGGCAGCCTTCTGCGCATCCGGCCGGGGCTGCGGGATGACCGCGACAATTGCGGAGATCACCTGCGGATCGCATCTTGATCTTTGAACCGGCGCGCAGGCGCCCGGGCGAGTCCGCTGGCGCCACGGCGACCTCATAGGTAACAATGTGCACGTCCGCACCACTGGTACCCGGCGCGTTGGGGAAGACGTCGCCGTCGGATCAGTGGAGGTGTGCGATGACGATTGCTCGGCGCACGGCACCAGCCACCTGTGGCGTGGTGTTCATGCACTGCTGCCCGTCTGCCATCGCGCCACACGTCGAATGGGCCCTGGCCGGCGTCCTCGCGCACCCGGTCCGGCTGTCCTGGACCGCCCAACCGGTCGCCCCGATGCACCTGCGTGCGGAGGCGAGCTGGAACGGTCCGATCGGCACCGGCGCCCGGATGGCGGCTGCCCTGCGTGCTTGGCCGATGCTCGTCTACGAGGTCACCGAGGACGGCACGTCGGTCAGCGACGGAGAGCGCCTCGCCTACGTGCCCGGCCGGGGTTTCCACCGCAGCGCCGTGTCGGCGAACGGCGACATCGTCGTCGGCGAGGAGCGGCTGCGCGGCTTGCAGAGCCGGGCCCGCACGGCGGACGACTACGCCCACGGCCTCACCGAGCTACTCGGGACGGCCTGGGACGCCGAGCTCGAGCCGTATCGGCATGCCGGTGACGGCGCACCGGTGACCCTGCTGCACCAAGTCGTCTGATCGCCCGCATTCGAAGCCACCATCACCGCGACCGTCCGTCGCCAAGGCGATCTTCCTGCGTATCCGGCCTCCTGGGTGCGCAGGAAGATCGCCGACCAACGCGCGATTGGCAAGCCACAGCGCGATGAGCGCTCGCGCGAAGAGCCCGCCGGCCGCGACGCGGCCCGCGCCGAGAGGCGCGAGCGGAGCCGCGGATTCACCCGAGCGACGCGAGCGGTGGAGACGCGTATCCGCGCAGGCGGGACAGTTACAGCGGGATGTTGCCGTGCGCGCCGCGTCCGCTCGGCATGGACGCCAGGGCCTCGGCCAGTACGGCTCGGGTGCGCGCCGGTTCGACCACGGCGTCGACGACGCCGATGTCCATCGCCCGGGTGACCCCGCCGGCGATGCGCTCGTGCTCGGCAGCCAGCTCGGCGTGCAGCGCCTCGCGCTCGCCCGGAGGTGCCGCGGCCAGCTTCTTGCGGTGCAGGATGCCCACCGCGGCCGAGGCGCCCATCACCGCGACCTCGGCGCCCGGCCATGCGAATACGGCGTTCG
>WNGI01008969.1_pt1 | contig 19279 bp, 21 predicted proteins | sample 5400621 | NCBI WGS metagenome assembly WNGI01 (sample SAMN13153374, study PRJNA577476) | soil metagenome | isolation source: 20 cm soil or saprolite under Garry oak tree replicate 1 | place: USA:California | collected 2016-06-15
CGAGGCGCTCATGGAGGAGTTGGGCAGGTCGTACGAGGAGCAGGGGTGCGGCTTCGTCCTTCGGCGTGTCTCCGGGGGGTACCGGCTCGCCAGCCACCCGGCGGCCGCCCCGTTCCTGGAGCGCTTCGTCTCCGAGCACCGGCCCCCGAGGATGACCCAGGCGGCGCTCGAGACCCTCGCGGTCGTTGCCTACCGCCAGCCGGTCTCCCGGGCACAGATCGCGGAGATCCGCGGGGTATCGCCCGACTCCGTCCTGCGGACCCTGGTCACGCGGGGGCTCGTCCAGGAGGTCGGCCGGGACGCCGGGCCGGGCAACGCCATCCTCTACGGGACCACCGGAGCCTTCACCGAGCGGCTCGGGCTCATGAGCCTGGCCGACCTACCGCCGCTGGCCGGCTTCATGCCGAGCACCGCCGAGGTCGAACGAATGGAATCGGGTCTCGGGCCCGGTATCTGAGCATGCCCAGGGCGCCCCAACCCAGGCCGGGACCAGGGCGGCCCGCCCGGACCAACCGCTCCGCTGGCTCTGCCGCGTCCGGTGCTGCCGGGGGTTCTTCCCTGGAGGGCGTCCGGCTTCAGAAGTTGCTGGCGGCCGCCGGGATCGCGTCCCGGCGGCGATCCGAGGACCTGATCCGGCGAGGCCTGGTGACGGTCGACGGCCGGACCGCCGTGCTGGGGGAGCGGGTCGATCCCGCCACCGCGGCGGTGGAGGTCGAGGGCAGGCGGGTGTCGCTCGACCCGGGCAAGCTCTACTACGCGCTCAACAAGCCCGCCGGTGTCGTCACGACGAGCAAGGACCCCGAGGGACGCAGGACCGTGCTCGACCTGCTCGGGTTCGCGGAGCGCGTCCTGCCGGTTGGCCGGCTCGATGCGCCCACCGAGGGCCTCCTGCTGCTCACCAACGACGGCGAGCTGTCCCACCGTCTTGCCCATCCCTCCTACGAGGTGCCGAGGACCTACATCGCCGAGGTGAAGGGGGAGCCGGGGCGCGGCGCCCTCCGGCGCCTCACCGAGGAGGGTGTCCCGATCCCCCAGGGCGGGACGGCCCGGGCCGACAGCGTGACCGTCGTCGATATCCGCCCTGGACGGGATGCCCGGAGCCTCCTCGAGGTCGTCGTGCACGAGGGGCGCAAGCACGTCGTCCGCAACATGCTCGCCGCCGTGGACCTGCCGGTCGTCCGCCTGGTCCGGACCCAGTTCGGCCCCCTGCGCCTCGACCGCCTCGCACCCGGGAGTTACCGCAAGCTCTCGCAGGCCGAGGTCGCCGCGCTCTATGAGGCAGTCGGACTCTGACGATCGTTCGCGCCCGGGCGAGAAGCCGCCCTTCGCGGATTCATCCCTTCCCGAGCCCGACGGCGCGGCGGTAGGCTGTCGATGGAAACCAAGTATCCGGGGGAGACGCCATCATGCTTTCCGAGTTCCGGTCGCGCAAGGTTGCCTCAGGATTCGCTGAACTGGACGCCAACGGGGACGGGCACCTCGAGCGCGGTGACATCGAAACGCTCGTGCACAGCCACGGCGCCGCGTACGGCTACGAGCCGGGGTCGCCGGAGTACGAGGAACTTGCCCGCAACACCCTGGGTGTCTGGGACCAGGTCCGCCAGTTCGATTCCGACGGAGACGGCCAGGTGACCCTGGAGGAGTATGTGGCCGGCTTCGGTGCCTTCATCGACCAGCGGGATGCCTTCCTGGCGGGGATGGGTGCCCTGGTCGACTCCTTCTACTCGATGGCGGACCGCGATGGCGACGGCCTCATCAGCGAGGAGGAACTGACTCTGCACTACCGTGCGTGGCGCCACACCGAGGACCAGGCGAGGGAGGCGTTCCCGCACCTCGACCGGGGCGGGCGCGGCGGCATCTCCAAGCAGGATTGGATGCAGAACCTCGAGGAGTTCTACTACAGCGACGACCCCGAGGCACCGGGGAACTGGCTGGCGCCGTTGCCCGGGGCGTGATCGGGTGAGGCTCGACCTGTCGGGGACTCGACGCGTTGCCCTGGCTGTCCTCGGTATCGGCGCGGCCCTCGTGGCCCTCGTGGCCTTCGGGATCCCGGCGGGGGCGGCGGAGGCCCACCCGAACCAGAGCTTTCTCATCGCGGGCTCCGTGGAGAACCCCACCGCCCAGGTGTTCGCCAGCGGGATGGTGGAGGGACGGGGCACCCTGACCGCAGAATCGGCCGACTTCCACCCGGAGACCAACTCCTACGACGAGACCGACCTGCTGGCCGTCGGCTCCGGGTCGTTGCAGGTGGCGATCCACGGGGCCTTCAACACCTGGCCGTTCACCCTCGATGCCCGGACGTGCACGCAGCACGGCACGATCACGGGGACGTGGACGATCGCCTCGGGTGCCGGCTCGCTGGCCGGGGCCACCGGTGGCGGCACGCTGTCCGGCGTCTTCTTCACCTACGCGGCGCGGACGGCCACCGGTTGCGACGAGACGGCGATCAAGGGCTTCGTGTTCGGCCCGATGGTGGGCACGCTGGACCACCCGCGACCTTCGGCCGACTGAGGGTCGAGGCCCCAGGAGCCACGGCGGCCCCCCCATCACCACAATCGCAGCGCTGTGAGAAGGTTTGGCGTTGTCCGCGGGGGTCGTTGCCGCGCGAGGTTCGGAGGCTTTTTGTTCGCAGCGAACGAAACGTCGCCGAACTTCCGTGCGGGGCCCGGGGAGGGACCGGGCTGGACTGGAGGGAACGTGCGAGGGACGCCGGGATGCGATTGAGAGCGGTGCGGGGAGCGACGACCGTCGACGAGGACGCCAAGGAGGAGATCCTGTCGGCGACGGCGGAGCTCATCGAGGAGATGATCTCCCGCAACGATCTGGCACGCGACGATCTGGTCAGCATCGTCTTCACCGCCACGCCCGATCTGCGCGCCGTGTTCCCGGCCGAGGCGGCCCGGGGCCTTGGGATCTCCGATGTGCCCCTGCTGTGCGCCCGAGAGCTGGACGTGGAGGGGGCGATGCCGCGCTGCATCCGGGTGCTGATGCATGCCTACACCGAACGCGCCCTGCAAGCAGTCCGCCACGTCTACCTCGGCGACGCCAAGAAGCTTCGCAGCGACCTCGCGGACTGATGGCCGCCCAGCGACCGCCCGGCGCTGCTGGGCCGGAGAGGCTCGCCATCGTGGGGACGGGCCTCATGGGGGGTTCACTCGGGCTGGCGAGCCTCGCCGAGGGTCTGGTGGAGCGCGTGGTCGGCTGGGACGCCGATGCGGGGATGCTCCGGCGGGCACTCGAGCGGGGGGCCGTCACCGAGGAGGCAGGCTCGATTGCCGAGGCGGTCGAGGGGGCGACCCTCGTGGTGCTCTCCATGCCCGTGGGCGCTATCCCGGCGTCGTTCCAGGAGGTGGCGCCGCACCTGGGGCGGGGGACGGTCGTCACGGACCTCGGGAGCGCCAAGGGCCGGTTGGTCCAGGAGATCGAACCCCTCGTGCCCCCGGGGGTGCACTTCATCGGCGGGCACCCCATCGCCGGCTCCGAGAAGGAGGGGATCGAGGCCGCCGACCCCGACCTGTTCCGCGGTGCTTACTGGATCCTCACCCCCACCGCGGACACCGACCCCGGCGCCTACGGCCGGCTGGTGAGGTTCCTGGGGGGGTTGTCGGTGCACGTCCTCTCCCTCGACCCCTCCCGCCACGACGAGCTTCTCGCCCTCACGAGCCACCTGCCGCAGCTCCTCTCCTCGACGCTCATGGGCTTCGCCTCCGACATCGCGGCCGCCGAAGGTGGCCTGCCGCTCGCGTCGGGCGGCGGCTTCCGGGACATGACGAGGATCGCTGGCAGCTCCCCTGATCTCTGGCTCGACATCGTCCGGGAGAACCGCTCGGCCGTGCTGGCGCTGCTGCATCGCTTCCAGGACGCGCTCGGGTCGACGACGAGCTTCATCGACCGCCAGGACTGGGACGGCCTGCGGGAGACCCTGGCCGCGGCCCGGGAGGGCAGGGCCCGGCTGCCGGAGAAGCCCGGCCTGGAGGCGGCGTCGGTGGTCGAGCTGCTGATCCCCGTGCCCGACCGTCCCGGCGTGCTCGCCGAGGTGACGACCACGGTCGGCGAGGCCGGGGTCAACATCGAGGGGTTGACGATCCAGAATTCGCCCGCGGGGGGCCGGGGCACGATCCACCTCGAGGTCAACGGTGAGCCGGCGGCCCGCATCGCCGTCGAGGCCCTCGAGAAGAAGGGATACGGCCCCCACGTCGCTCCCGGTATCTGACCAGCAACTCCCGGCGACCCTCCTCACCCCTACTCGAGGACCGAGGGTTCGCGGAGCCTGTTGAGCTTCTCGGGGTTGCGGACGAGCCAGATGGCGCTCACCCGGTCGCCCGCCAGGTCCAGCGTCACCGCCGTGTCCACCATGCCATCGATCACGATGAGGAGGCCGGGCTCGCGGTTCAGCACGACGAATTCCGCCTCCACGGTCCCCGTCAACTGTCGAGCGAGTGAGGTCAGCAGCCGAACCACCTTCTCTGCGCCGACGATGGGCCGGCGTGCGGCCTTGCGGTCGGCGCCGCCGTCCGCCACGAGCACCACATCGGGCGCCAGCCTCGCCACCGCGGCTTCGACGTCGCCCCTCAGGATCGCGGACACCAACTCCTCGAGGACCCTGCGCTCCCCTCCGGTTGGGCGGCGGACCGGGGCGGTGCCCAGACGCTTGCGCGCCCGGCTGACGACCTGCCGGCACGCCGCCTCCGACTTTCCCAGGGAGGCGGCGACCTCCGCGTAGGGCACCCGGAACACGTCGGCAAGCAGGAAGGCTGCCCGCTCGACCGGTTGCAGTTGGTCGAGAAGGACGAGGAAGCCCAGCGTCAGGGATTCCGCCAGGTCGGCCGCGTCCTCGGGACCCGGGGCGACGAGGATGGGCTCCGGCAGCCAGGGGCCCACGTAGCGTTCTCGTCGCCGCTGGGCGGAACGCAGGCGGTCGAGGGCCAGGCGGGTCGTGACGGTCGTCAGCCAGGCATCCGGCCGCTCGATGTTGGCGGGGTCTTCCCCCTGCCAGCGCAACCAGGCTTCCTGCACGATGTCCTCGGCGTCCGCCATGACGCCGAGCATCCGGTAGGCGAGCCCGAGCAGGCGTGGCCGGGCACCCTCGAAGATCGCCACCGGGTCCGGCGACCCGGCCCCGGCTGCCCCGGCTGTCCTCGAGGACTCGGCGCTCATGCCACCATGCCCGCGACCCTGTCCAGCGATTGGAGCGCGGCAAGGCCGGCCTGGCGGCCGCTCGCAAGCGCGGCGTCGGCGAGGAGCCCGTCGGGGCCGACCCAGTCGCCGGCCAGGAAGACGCCTTCGAGGCCGCTGGCGCGAACGGAGGGACGCCCCGGCAGGCCACCATTGTCCGCCCGGGGCATCGCCGAGGCGACGACCATCCGGGGCAGGAATCGCTGGACGACGACGTGGGACTCCGTCAGCCCGGCGTGCCGCAGGTAGGCAGCGAGCTCGTCCCTGCTCCGGTCGGAGCCGCCGTAGCGCAGCACCGCCACGACGGCAGCCCCGGCGGGGGCCTGGCGGGCCGGCGGCGATTGGGTGGTGGCATAGAGCGGCTCGTCGATGCCCAGTACGTACCCGGGCGCGGGAACCATATCGACGCCGACGTCCAGGCAGGCGGCGATCACGGGCCCGCCGAGGTCGCCCCATCCCGGGTCACCGGGGAGGAGGGCCAGGGTGGGGGCCGGAGCCCCCGGAGCAAGGATGACGCGGCGGCCGACCAGCCGGCCCTCGTCGGTGTGCAGTTCGATGCTGCCCCTCCCTGGGGCCAGCGCCAGGGCGCGCGTCCCGGGACGCACCTGCACCTTGCGTTCGAGCTCCGCCACGATCGAGCAGAACCCGCCATCCACGTAGAGCACCCCATCCCGCGACGCCGCTTGGAGCTGTCGAATGACGGCGCCGGCCGAAAGCCGTTCCAGTTCCCCACTGTAGGTCGCGATCCGCACGAGCGATCCCACGAGCGCGCGGACATCGTCCCGGAGGTCGAGATCGTCGAGCCACTCCCGCACGGAGATCGCCGTGAGCATCGAAGCATCGATGTGCGGCAGCCGGGCGAGGAGCCGTCCGAGCTGTGCCTTTCCCCTGGTCCCGAGCAACGTCGTGCGGAGCAGGGTGCCCGGCCCCGTGGGCAGCGCATGGAGTTCGCCGCCGAGGCGGGCCTGGTAGCGGGCAAGCGGCGGTTTGCGCCCGGCGACCCTGGCGCCGAGCTCGCTCAAAACCCTCCACCCCGGGCCCCCAAGGTAGAGCGCGTGGGCCCCGAGGTTGAACACGAACCCCTGTTCCGCATGCGTGCGGGCCCGGCCCCCCAGGGCCTCCGCCTCCAGAACCAGCGTCTCGGCGCCTCCGGCAGCGGCGGTCACTCCCGCTGCCAGCCCGGCGAGGCCGCCACCGACGACGATCACGTCCCATTGCTGTTCCATAGCGCATTCCTTTCCGTACTGGCGCCTCGAGGGGCGCCCGTGGTGTCTTCGGGTCCTGCCGAATCGACGGGGCAGGGCCTCGACTTGTGACTGCCGCCTCGGTGGCGGAATCGGCGCGGTAGCCTCCATGTCGTTGTGGAGCCGACGGAGGCGTCGATCGAGGGACCGTTCTACCGGCCGGACGCTCCGCTGCTCGAGGCAGTTCGTTCCCGTCCCGGGGGGACCCCGGTGTTCAGCCTTGTCCGCCGCCAGGGCGAGCGGGGCGCCGTGATGGTGTTCTCGGGCGACGTCAGGTCCACGGAGGGCGAGCCCCTTCCCGGGGCAATCCTCGACATCTGGCAGGCGAGTGCCGAGGGTCGATACTCGCCCGGCGGGGCCGGCGGCGGCTCCTCGGGACTGTTCGATGAGCGACAGGCCCCCTTCAACCTGCGGGGCCGCCTTGCGGCAGGACCGGAGGGCGCGTTCGAGGTGCGCAGCATCATCCCGGGGGCCTACCGTGACCCCCCGGGATCGCTGGACATGGCGTCGATGCGACCGGCCCACCTCCATGTGCGGCTGACGCACCCGGGCTTCGCAACGCTCACGACGCAGCTCTTCTTCGCCCAGGACCCCCACCTGCATTCCGACCCGGCCGAGGCCGTCCGCCCGGGGCTCGTCATGGAGCTGGAGCGGAGGGCGGACCCGGCTGCCCGGGGCCTGCTGCGACCCTACTTCGCCTGCCGGTTCGGCTTCGTGCTCGCCATGGTTGGTTGAAGCTCCCGGTCGCCGGTGGGGACGGTCGATGGTTCGCCCGCGAGCTGCGGCTCCCGGTCCAGCATGATGCCGAACAGATCTCGGTAGGCGGTCAGTACCTCGCCGTCGCTGCCGAGCTCGCTCTCCTGGCGTTCATCGGCACGGGTGCGGATCAGCCGCCGCCCGCTGAGGGTCACCCGGGCCAGGCTCCGGCCCGAGTTCTGGCTCGGGTCCCGGCCCGGGCTCCCGTCCACGGGCATGGTGCAGATGAGGTTCCGCCTGAAGTGCGAGCCGGCCGCCGTCTGCTGCCACCAGCAGCTGGGCCCGAAATCAACGAGTCGCCGGGGCCGGGTCTCCGCGCGGTACTGCGGCTTGCCGTCACGGAGGATGTCGAGGTCCCCCTCGGGCGTCCTCGACACCTGGAACGTCCCCTGGGGGTCGAGCTGTGGGCCGGCGTCGTCCAGACGCAGGGGATACAGGCTGTGGTCGCCGAAGCCGACGTCTGCCAGCCAGGGGCCGTCGGCCTCCACGCCCAGGACCATGTGGTCGAACAGCGGGCTCACCGCTCCGCCCTCTCCGAAGACGCCCGCTGCGAGGTAGGAGACCGCAAACCCGAGAGCCGTGAGCAGGTGGCCGAAGGCTCCGTTGAGCTCGTAGCAGAAGCCGCCCCGCCGGCGCAGCACGATCTTGTCGAAGAGGGAATCCTCGTCAAGGACGATGGGCTCCCCCAGATGGATACTCAGGTTCTCGAAGGGAACCGCGAGCTGATGGCGGGCATGCAGACCTCGGAGTGCCTCGGGCGTTGGCGCGGCCGGGCGCTCTGCCCCGATCCGCTTCAGGTACTCCATCGCCTGATGGTCCACAACGCGAGTCTAGAATTCTTTTTCTCTTTGACCACGCAGAGCGCGGCGAAACAGCATCTCGATTTCCGTGGCGTCAGATCTGGGTTGCCAGAGCGACGAAGAGCAGTGCGAACACGACGGAGAGCGTGAGGATCGGACGCAGCATCGAAAGGCGCCTGGAGGATACCGAAAGGAGACGGACGTCAAGGCTGCTCATGTGTGCCCCTGTTCGCGGTCGGGTGTGAGGAGTGTGAGCAAACGGCTGCGTCCCGATCAGCCTCTGTGACCTGTGCCGCCCGGGCGCGGAGAGGAACGCTCTCGACGAATGCGAGACCCCCTTTCGGAGCCATTGACCGCTCACTGCACGCGCAGTTCCAGAGTCTCTGGCTCTGAGAAGGGGCCGGTCGGCGTCGGGGTCTCGGACGCGCCGGTCCTGGTGCCGTGAACTGTGAAGCTTTTCCCCCGCCCCCGTAGACCGTGCTTTCGCACCGGTTTTGTACAAATACGAGACCGGTTCGTTCCAATAGTCACGGTAGCACGATCCTGGGCGAAACGCAATAGGCCGGCGACGAAACGCAATGCCCTCATAGCCGACGAAATTCCAGTGGTCTAATTTGTTCAGACTGTCTTTTTAGACTGTAGTTTTGGGGTGGAGGGCGCCGCTGAAGTGATCGGGCAGTCGCCCCGGCTAAGCTGAGCCCCGTCCCGGCCACACCTCTCAGCCTCGGGGAGAATGGCCGGCTGCGACGACGCGGAGTCAGGTCGAATGGACGTCACGTTTTCCCCGGTGGACCGGCTGCAGGGCGACCTGGCCGTGCCCGGTGACAAGTCGGTGTCGCACCGGGCGCTGATCCTCGCCGCCATGGCGACCGGACGCTGCGTCGTCCGCGGCGCCGCTCCGGGGGCCGACGTCGCCTCGACCGCCGCATCGCTGGCACGGCTCGGCGTGGATCTGCCGGCCGGGCCCGTCCCTCGGTTGCTGTCGGTGGAGGGACCGGGATGGCAGGTAGCACGGGAGGCGGACCTCGATGCGGGCAACTCGGGGACCACGATGCGGCTCCTGACAGGGGCCCTGGCGGGCCGCCCCGGACACTTCGTCCTGTCGGGGGATACCTCGCTGTCGACCCGGCCCATGGAGCGGGTGGCGTCGCCGCTGCGGAGGATGGGTGCCTCCGTGTCGCTTTCCAAGGCAGGCCGGCCGCCGATCCACGTGGAGGGCCGCCGCCAGCGCCCAGGTCAAGGGGGCGGTCCTGCTGGCCGGGCTGCAGGCCGAGGGACCGACGCGGGTCGCCGAGCCGGGAGCCTCCCGGGACCACACCGAGCGGTTGCTGTCGTGGCTGGGGCTGCCCGTCTCCATTGCTCCGGGCACGGTCACGCTGGCGGCAGGGGAGCACCTCCCATTGCCCGCCTTCGAGCTCGACGTCCCTGGCGACTTCTCGTCCGCTGCCTTCTGGGTGGTGGCGGCGACCCTTGTCCCGGGCAGCGAAGTCTGCATCGAGGGCGTCGGCGTCAACCCGTCGCGCACCGGCCTCCTGGAGATCCTGGCCTCGATGGGCGCCGAGGTCGAGGTGATCCCGGAGGCTGCGGAGCCCGAGCTGATCGGATCGCTGCGGGCGCGCTCCGCGGGGCTGCGGGGGGTGCGGGTGTCCGGCGGGGTCGTGGCCCGGACGATCGATGAACTGTCGCTCGTGGCGGTCGCGGCCACCCAGGCCGAGGGGGTGACCACGATCCGGGACGCCGCAGAACTCCGGGTGAAGGAGTCGGACCGCCTGGCGGTGCTGGCGTCGGGGCTCCGAGGGCTCGGGGCCGACTTGGAGGAGGCGCCCGACGGCCTCTCGGTGCGGGGGCCGACGCCGCTGCACGGGGGCCGGGTGGAGTCCGCCGGCGACCACCGGATGGCGATGGCATTCGCCGTGGCGGCGATGATCGCCTTGGGGCCGGTCACCGTCGGCGGGTGGGAGGGTACGGCCATCTCCTATCCCGGGTTCCTCGACGACCTCGCCGGGCTCGCCCGGCTCGCCCCGTGAACTGGCTCCACGTGAACCGGCTCGCCCCACTGAACCGGCTCGCCTTGTGAACCGGCCGATCACCATCGCCCTCGACGGCCCGGCCGGCTCCGGGAAGTCCACGGTGGCGCGGGCGGTCGCCAAGCGGCTGTCGCTGCCACACATCGACACGGGGGCGATGTACCGGGCGGCTACCCTGAAGGCGCTCGAGCGGGGGGTCGGAACCGACGACGGGGCAGGGTTGCGGTCCCTGCTGGACGTCACCGACATCGACCTGCGGGACGGGAAGGTGTTCCTCGACGGGCGGGACGTCTCGGCCGAGGTGCGGGCCGGACGAGTCACGGCCTCGGTCTCCCAGGTCGCGGCCCACGCTCCGGTGCGACAATGGATGCTGGACCGCCAGCGCCGGCTGGTCCGCGAGCGGGGCGGGGTCGTCGAGGGTCGTGACATCACGACGGTCGTGCTGCCCCACGCTGACTTCAAGTTCTTCCTTACCGCTGCACCTCGGGAACGGGCACGGCGGCGTGCGGCGGAGCTCGCAGCGGAAGGCGTGGCAGCGTCGGTTGACGAGGTCCTGACCGGCATCGAGGCCAGGGACCGGCTCGATGCGGGCCGGGACGTGGCGCCCCTGCGGGTGGCGGAGGGGGCTAGGGTCATCGACTCGACGGGGCGGTCGGTCGACGACGTCGTGGACGAGATTGTGGCAGTGGCCGGGCGGTAGAGAGGTTTCTGGGATGGTTGACGCAGAGGATTCGACGGTTTCGGTTTCTCCGACGGCGGTCGATGGCCCCGTCGGTGTCGTCGCGGTGGTGGGCCGGCCCAATGTCGGCAAGTCGACGCTGGTCGGGCGGCTCTCCGGGCGGCGGGGGCCGATCGTGGGCCCCGTCTCCGGGCTCACCCGGGACCGGCTCGACGTCGAGGCATCGTGGCAGGGCACGTCGTTCGTCCTGCAGGACACGGGTGGGATCGTCGAGGAGGCCCTGGGGCGGGACGGGATGGAAGGCCTGCAGGGCAGGATCGCCGACCAGGCGGTCGGCGCGATCGGTGCGGCCGACGTCCTCCTCTTCGTCGTCGACGCCATCGTCGGTGTGACCTCGGACGAGCTGGCGCTGGCGGAGCGGCTCCGCCGGCAGAAGGCCCCCGTCGTGCTCGTGGCCAACAAGGTGGACAACCTGGCCGGCGAGCTCGAGGCGGCGGGGCTGTGGGGACTCGGCTTCGGGGAGCCCTACCCCGTCTCCGCCCTCCACGGCCGGGGGTCGGGCGACCTCCTGGACCGCATCATCGAGCTGCTGCCCGACGAGCCTTCCGGCCCGCTCACCGCAGACCTCCCCGCCATCGCCCTCCTGGGGCGACCGAACGTCGGCAAGTCGTCGTTGTTCAACCGCCTGGTGGGGGAGGAGCGGGCGATCGTCCACTCCGAGCCCGGGACGACCCGGGATGCCGTCGACACCGTCATCGAGGTCAACGGCAGGCGGTACCGCCTGGTGGACACCGCCGGCATCCGGCGCCGGGCGAAGACGACCGGCCTGGAGATCCCCTCGACCGGCCGAACCCGCTCCGCCCTCGCGCGCTCCGACGTGGCCGTGCTCATGGTCGACATCGTGGAGGGGGCAGGCCACCAGGAACAGCGCATCGCCCGTGCCATCTCCGAGGCCGGCGTCGGCATCGTCCTGGTCCTGAACAAGTGGGACCTGGTCGACGGTGAGGCCGAGGCCAAGGCCGTGGCCCGGGCGGCGGTCGACAAGCTCCCGTTCATCGGGTACGCCCCGCTGGTCCGGACCTCCGCGCTGACGGGGCGGGGGGCCATGAAGCTGATCCCGAAGGTCGACGAGGTGCTGGAGGCCCGGACCCTGCGGGTGCCGACGGCGGAGCTGAACACGTTCGTCCAGGACGCCCAGCAGTCGAACCCCCCACCCAGGGTGAACCAGCGCGAGGTCCGGATCCTGTATGCCACCCAGGCCGAGACGGCTCCCCCGACGGTCGTGCTGTTCACGAACGGCGAGCTGGGGGCGGGATGGCTGCGCTACCTGGAGCGACGGATGCGGGAGACCTACGGGTTCACGGGCAACCCGATCCACTTCGTCACCCGGCGCCAGGAGCGCCGTCACGGCAGGCGGGACGAGGGCTGAGCCGGGCCTCGGCGCGGCGAGGTCCGGGAGCTCCCCGGGCGGTAGGATAGGTCCTTCGGGCTGTAGCGCAGCTTGGATAGCGCACTTGACTGGGGGTCAAGGGGTCGCCGGTTCAAATCCGGCCAGCCCGACTGCTGAACAAGCAACTGGGCTCGAGCTCCCAGCTCTGAGGAACCCGGGCGTAGGTCTTGTCAGAAGCTGGGAGCGCTCGTACTATTTAAGGGATCCCAAGAAGGGGCACATCCTGCCCCAGACCCGGCAAGCGTCATTCGGTGCCACTCCGGTCCCCGGTGACACGTCGTTCAGGCGATGCGTTCACGTGGGAGGAAGTCATGCGGAGTGCAGGACGCAGGTCCGGCGGAGAAGACCTTCTGAGGCCACTGCCGGTCTCCGCCAGCAGCAGGTTGGTGGCCTGTACCCGCTCATACCGGGTCCCGTCAGCTCCCCGGCTGCGGCAGCCGCTCTCCCGAGCGTCATGGCTCGATCGGCTGGCCCTTCCGAGCGCCGGTTGCCTCGGTGGACCGGGCCGCGTAGGACCACCAATTGCCCCCAGTTGACGTGCAGGTCGCTCACAGCGCCGGGCATACGGCGGCGGGAAAGGATCCTCGTCCGCGAAGCGGCATCCCATTGGTGGATGCGGACGAGCCACCCTGGAGATTGGCATCACCTTCCTCGCAGGAAAGAGATCGCGTCGGGTCCACCTGGGATGAGCAGCGACGCCTGCGTTGCACCTGCCCGTGCCAGCAGTCCTCCGGAGGTGGCAAATGAGCTCGGATATGCGCCATCCAGATGGGCAAGAAATCCAACGTGCACCGAGCGATGACGCTCAACTCTGGGACCAGGACCTGAGCACAGGGATCCCCTGGCAACCTGCCGGCGGAGGGCCTCCCCTCGAAGAGGACGCATTCCCCGTGGAGTGGCAACTCTCACCGGACGAAGACGGAGGCCCCTCGGCGAGGCAGATGTCCCGCGACGAGGAGGCGAGGATGTTCCAGAACCGTCTCCTCCGCCTCTACCGCATGTACTACCCGCCGCCCGAGAGGCCCTGACCTCACCGGCGACCTGTCGGGCCCGCGATGCTGCCGGGGCAATTCCACCGGTCAGGCGTCCGTTTCGGCCCTTCTTTTTGCTAACGTACCGCCCGACCCGTCGAGGACCCGCGAGGGAACGGCGAGGAAGCGGCATCCTCAAAAGTGCGCCTCCTACCGCTAGGGAGTTAAAGTAGTGTCGGCAGCCTTGTCTGAGTTCTTCGGGATGCCCCGTTGTAGGGAGTGCCAGCATTTGCCGATTCTGCGCAGAGGGGGGCACGCTGGGCGTCACTGACCGTATCGATACGGGAGCTCCTCCTGTCGATGCCGACGCTGTCGATGCGGGAGGCCCTCCACCCGCCGCCGACTCTGTCGATGCGGGAGACCCTCCACCCCCCGCCGACGCTGTCGATGCGGGAGGCCCTCCACCCCCCGTCGACCGAGCCGAGAAGGAAAGCACGGTCGACGTCACCAGATACCTTGCCGCCGCGGCGTACCTTGACGAAACGTTCAGGGCCGAGGTGCTGGCGCAGACCATGCGGCAGAAGCACCGGTTCATTGCCCCCTCGTATGGCGTCGACATCGGATGCGTGGTCCGCCACTGCCTGGCCTCTCGCCGGCTGAGCCGGCGTCGGGATGTCATCCTCTCGGCGCTGATCATCCTCGGCGTGTGGGCGCTGCACCTGCCGCTGGTGTTCGCGGCTGCAGTCTTTGTGGGTGGCGTGCTCGTCGCCAGTGCCCTGGCGTCTCCAAACCTGAAGTTGCGGTGGAGGATCTTCCTGTCCGTCGTGGCCTACATTGCGTTCGCCGCCTTTGCGCTCCACCCGTTGTCTCTGCTGACGGCCCTCGCGGCACTGTTCGTCGTGGCAGCCGACGCGTACGAGCGGCGATACCGGGTGGTCGCACGACGCATGAATTCCAAGGTCTTCAGACCGGAGAATCCGGCGTATGGCAGAGAGCGGCCAGACTACGCCGCGGCGGACAGGCGGCGGACGGCACATCTGGATGGCCACCAGGACGGGAATGTCGTCGTCTACAGCGGGTTCTCCCCATTCATCGGGTCGGGAACTGAACTGAAACGATGGTCATTCGCTGTCGTTCTGAAAAAAGGTCGGGACAGCAGCTTTGACCCCGGTCCCGCAAGCCCCCTCCAGACGACGGATATTCACGCCCACGTGGCCGAAGCGATGAAGAAGCTGGGGCTCGAAGGGTGCACCGTGGTGGACCGCTTCTACGTCAGTGGCCGTCACGTCGGGCAGGACCCCGACCTCTTCTTCTATCCCCAGGGCCCACACGAGCGTTTCCCCAGGCTGCGATACATGATCGACGATGTCGCCGCCCTCGAGGCGAAGCCCTCCGAGCTCGTTCGGCAATACGCAGACATCAAGGTCGCGGCCTGGCAGAGCGAACTGATTCTTTCCACCTTCGTGAGGTTCTCCCGGACCTCGCATTACCTGTTCGTCGAGGCGATCTACTTCCTCCTGCCTCCCCTCAAGTCCGAGTACTACCGCATCAACACCTTCAATCCCAAGCCCACGGCGCACGAGTTGCTTCGCCTGGTCCTTGACAGCGCCGCCGCCACGCCGCTGCTCTGGCTGAAGGCGCCGATCCGGGTGGCGAAGTGGATGGCGAAACCCGTCTATCGGGTCAGGCGACAGCGCCGGATCCGGCACGCCATCGAAGAGAACCAGAGGTTCGACTACGGGGCAACCGGCAGCGTCCGTGAGAGTGGGAGCGACAAAGAATACGCCAGATATTTCCAGAAAATGGATATCGAGCGGTTTCACAAGATCATCGACCGGCATCTCCTGGCCAGCCTCTCCGAGTTCCTCAAGGCGCAGGGTATCGATACCACCGAGCTGGACCAGCGGATGCTGGTTATCGTCAACGACGGGATCTGGCTCTCCAGGGTCAACTCCACGGCAGGAAACGTCGCCGCGTGGGCCGGCCCGGAGATTCCCAGCTCTCGCAAGGGTGGCCGGCGCCGCCAATCCCCGTAGCCCAGGGTCGCCAAGCCGGCGTCGAGCGGGATCCGGCGCGGCCGACTGAGTTAGCTCAACTCTTGACGGTCCGGCAGCCGGCGCAGCTATCGATGACGACACCCGAGACCGCGTCGATCACGTCGGTGAAGACCGTGGCCGTCGTCGGGTCGCCCAGGACATTGGCCTGCGGCGGGGCGTCGACGGTCACGACCCAGGCCGGGGTGGCCAGATCGGCACCGGCCGGCGCCGGATGGCCGATCAGGCTCTCCGCCCGCCCCAACGGCAGCGCCTCGGAAGAGGCACCGGGGGCGAAGGGGCCGATGCGCAGGCCTCGCAGCTTGCCGATCCCGCCCTTGGCGATGCGCTCGATCTGCTTGCGGGCCAGGTAGCGGGTTCCCTTCGGGAACGGGATCTTGGCGACGAGGGCGGCGGCCTCCGGCCCGAGCGTCGCGGCCAGGGCGGCAGGATAGGTCTGGTTCGCATGGGCGTTGCCGGGACCCAGGCCCACCCCGATCAGGGCGACGGCGACGGCGGCAAACAAGGTGAGGACGCGGCCAGGTTCGGCCCTGCTTCGAGCAGTCGGAAGCTGCTGGGTGAGTGCGTGCACCATGGTGGCCGGTCCCCTTCACCAGGAATATCGGAGGGCCGGCCCCCCAAGCGATAGAGCCCATTCGGGTTAGGGCCCCGCAAGAAATCGCTCATCGATACGTCGACAAGAAGACCGTCATGGCCAGGACCGGGAGTGGGCGGTGAAGAACGACCACAGCTCCTCGGTGGCGTCGATCACGTTGCTCGGGGGATCGAGGTTGAGCATCGCCGCCACCCGGGAGGAGGGTGGCCGTGACCCGGGCCAGACGTGGCCGACGCCGGCGAGCGTGATGAGGCAGACCTCGATCCCGCCCGGCCCCAGGGCCGACTCCCGGCGGACCTGCCCCTCCTCGACGACGGTGGGCCGCCCGCAGCCGCCTCCCGTCCGCCAGAACTGGATGACGGATGGCACCGAGGGGCGTTGCCGCCGGTCGACGGCCTTCGGCCCGACGCCACCCCAGAACGGCACGTTGCGGTCCTCGAGACCGTGGATGTGCAGGAGCGAGACCGGCCCGGGCCGCGGACAGTCGCAGACCATCGTCCCGGCCACGGCTCCGATTGCGGCGAGGAGACCGGGCGACTCGCAGGCGATGCGGTAGGCAAGCATCGCCCCGTTCGACACGCCCGCGGCGAAGACCCGCCCGGGATCGACGCTGTCGCCGGCCGAGATGTCGGCAATGAGCCCTCCCACGAACCCGACGTCGTCGACGTCGTGGATGTGAGCGGGTCCGCAGCACCAGCCGGCGTTCCACGATCTGCCCACCCCGTCGGGGTAGGCGACGAGGAACCCGTGGCGGTCGGCCAGTTCGTCCCACCCGTAGGCCTGTTCGGCCTGGCCCGCGGAGCCGTAGCCTCCGTGGAGGACGACGACGAGGGGAACGGGTCTGCCCGGCTCGACCGATCCCGGCCGGTAGAGGCGGTAGGAGCGCTCCCGGCCCCCGGCGGACAGCGAGCGCCCCACGCTGGGGAGCAAGGGCCCCCCTGCCCTCCGCATCACCGCCACGCTCTCCTCTCTCGAGTCGATCGTCATCGTCACTCCGCCACGAAATCGGACAGATGCTGCGCTGCTATGATCGGCCCTGGGCATGGCCAGCGTGAGTGGAGACGACGAAGAGGTCGTCCTCAACCGGGTCCTGACCGCTCCGAACCTCATCTCCTTCGCCCGCCTGCTGCTGGTGCCGGTCTTCCTCCTGCTCTACGTGGCCGGGAGCGTCCTGCCGGCGATGATCGTCCTGGTCGTGGTCGGCACGAGCGACTTCGTCGACGGCTTCGTGGCCCGGGCCACGGGGCAGGTGAGTGTGCTCGGCAAGCTGCTCGACCCCCTGGCCGACCGGATCGTGATCATCGCCGTCCTCGTCGCGTACAGCATCAAGGGGACCGTCCCGTGGTGGCTCTCGTCGGTCATCGTCGCCCGGGACGTGATCATCATGGTGGCGTTTGCCGTCTTCGAGAAGCGGGGCCTGCCCCGCCTGCCCGTGAACCGCACCGGGAAGCGGGCCACCGCCGCCCTCTTCACCGGGATGGGGGCGATCTCGATCAGCGTCGTCATGAAGGTGAGCGGCGTGGCGGCCCTCAAGTCCGGAGCGAACGGGATGCGGATCGTTGGCCTCGTCCTGCTCGGCGTCGGGGCCGTCCTGTACTGGGCCGCAGGGTTCCTCTACGCGAAGGAGATCCGCCGCCTGCTCAATGCGAAGGCCGGCGACGGCGGGGGATAATCCGGGGGCCCCAGGCGCCCCTCAAGGCGCCGGATAAGAACAAGAGGCGCCCCTCAAGGCGCCGGATAAGAACAAGAGGCGCCCCTCAAGGCGCCGGACTAAAGTGCGCATCACCATCAAGGAGGAGCAATGTCACGCATCCCCCCGGATCTGCGCTACACCCGGGAACACGAATGGGCGTCGCTCGGCGAGGACGGGAAGGTGAAGGTGGGCATCACCGACTTCGCCCAGTCGCGCCTCGGCGACGTCGTGTACCTCGACCTCCCCGACCTCGGGGGGGAGTACGAACATCTGCTGACCGCCGAGCAGTATGCGGCGCTCGTCCGGGAACTCGAAGGGGACGCCGGGGGCGAGTGAACGCAGTGAGGGCAGTGTGGTCATGGTCGGTCGTCGAGGCGGGAGCGCTGCCGGGAGCCGGCAACATGGCGCTCGACCTGGGCCTGCTGGCCGCGTCCATTGCGCAGGAGCGCCGGGATCCCGTCGTCCGCATCTATGGATGGAACCCGCCCGCCCTGTCGGTCGGCGCCAACGTCAACCTGCCTCGAGAGGTCCGGGAGCGCTGCGCGGCTGCGGGCGTGGACGTCGTGCGGCGAGCGACGGGGGGCGGATGCGTCCTGCACGACGGCGATGTCACCTACTCCGTGGTTGCCCCCGAGGCAGGACGAAGCGTCCTGGAGGCCTACCGCTGGGTGGCCGGGGGCCTGATGGCGGGGCTCCGCCTGCTGGGCGTCGAGGCCTCGGTCGCCGAGCACCCGGCGATCGGAAGGCGGCTCGACTGCTTCGCCGTGGCCACCGGGGCGGACCTGGAGGTGGAGGGGCGAAAGATCTGCGGGAGCGCCCAGGTCCGCCGCCTCGGGTGGTTCCTCCAGCACGGCTCCCTTCCCATTGTTGATATTCGTGCGAAGACGGCCAGTCTGCTAGGTGATAGCGTCGATCGGAGGTCAACCTGCCTGCAGCGGTTGAGGCCAGGAACGACCTGGAACGAGGCAGCGTCCGCCCTGATCGCCGGCTTTGCGGCTGCGTGGGGGGTGGAACCCCGCCGGCGGCGTCCTGAGCGCTCCGAGTGGGGCTCGAACGGAGAGGTTCCGCAGTATTGGGGTGTGCCGGAGGGGCCCCGTGCGGCGGCAGTTTTGCAAGACCCTCGAGGTATGGTTTAGATTGACCTGGCCCCTCCGGCGGCAGTGGGGCGGGAGTGGGTGGGGGTCTGAGGAGGGCGAGGACGAGCATGGTCTGTCTCAATTGCGGCAACCGCAACCCCGAGGGCTCGAACTTCTGTGGTACGTGCGGAGCGCCCCTGCGCACGGACCAGGGCGAAGACACGACCGTCACGTTCAGCCTCGAGACGGAGGGCGACGGCGAGGAAGAGTTCTCGGTTCCCATCGATGAACTCGAGGAGGGAAAGGCCATTGTCGTCGTCCGCCGCGGCCCCAATGCGGGGACGAAGTTCTTCCTCGACAAGGACGTGGTGACCTGCGGTCGCAACCCCTCCAGCGACATCTTCCTGGACGACGTGACGGTCTCCCGCCGCCACGCGGAGATCCGCCGGAAGGACAATACCTTCCACCTGGAGGACGTCGGAAGCCTCAACGGGACGTTCGTCAACCGTCACCGGGTGGAGTCTGCCCCCCTGTCGAGCGGCGATGAGATCCAGATCGGGAAGTTCAAACTCGTCTTCTTCACTGGGGGTCCCCCTCGAGCGTGACCACCCGGGCGTTCATGAGCATCGGGGACGTGCTCAAATCTCTCCGCGAAGAGTTTCCCGAGGTCACAGTCTCCAAGAGCCGGTTCCTTGAGGCAGAGGGGCTGATCGAGCCCGAACGGACGCCGTCGGGCTACCGGAAGTTCTACCAGCAGGA
>WNGI01001644.1_pt1 | contig 19278 bp, 20 predicted proteins | sample 5400621 | NCBI WGS metagenome assembly WNGI01 (sample SAMN13153374, study PRJNA577476) | soil metagenome | isolation source: 20 cm soil or saprolite under Garry oak tree replicate 1 | place: USA:California | collected 2016-06-15
GAAAGCGCTCGCGGTACGACGGATCGTCGGCGAAGAGCTCGGGCAACACCTTGACTGCGACGTGGCGATCGAGGGCCGGATGATACGCGCGATGCACGGTTGCCATGCCGCCTCCGCCGATTCGCTCCATCAGCCGGTACGAGCCCACGACGGCCCCTTCGCGCAGACTCATGACACGCGGTACGCGCAGCCGCTCGCGCTGAGAAAGCCGAGCGATTCCACCTCTGAGCCGGTGAGCCCCTCGATGACGCCGGCGTGGAACACGCAGATGCTGGGAGCACGCCGGCACGCCTCTGCAAACAAGCAGTTCAGACACGCGATGCGGCCCCCCAGTCCCAGCTCATAGTCGCCGCCCATCTCGATCAGCGGTTCGAGGGCCGAGACCGTCGATCTGACTCCGGGCCGCGCCAGGCTTCGGCCGAGGGAGCGGCCCGCCTGCTTGATCAAACGGTCGTCGAGCACCTCAGCGAGAGCTTCCGCCAGCACGTCGTAGCGGCGCATCGGATGGCTGATCTGCAGCGGTCCGCCGGTGAGCCTGTAGATCTTGGCGGGCTTGCCCGGCAGGCCCCGTCGCCGCTCGACCTCCAGATAGCCGAGCGCCACCAACCTCTCGAGATGGTCAAACGCTACTGAGCGATGGACGCCGGACGCGCGCGCGACGTCGTCGACGCTTCGCGCCTTTCTGTCGGCGTAAAAGCGAAGCAGGATGTCTCGCCGCGTGAAATCGCGGAGTGCGCCCAGCGCGCGCTCCATGTCGGGCGCCATGTTCGGCGCGTGCTCGCTTAAAGAGCCGGACCTGCTTTTAGGGGTGCCCAGACCGGCAGGGGTAAGCCGGTCCGGGCTAAAGAGGGAGGGATTCACGTTTACGCGGCGGCCAGAACGGCGGTTGAGGTGGCGGGCCTTAACATTCTTGTACCTCCGGTTTGTCGGGTCGTAACCCACTAAACCCTAAAAGGGTCGGGTTGTCAAGTCCCTGCTTGATTGGACCCTCACGCGGGAACCTTCTTGCTTCCGCCGACGACTCCCAGGCGCAGGTCCCGGACCACCCCGCGGCGGGCTTTGACGGCATACATCTCGGTGTCGGCTCGGCCTAGAAGGCTGACGACATCGTCCGAGCGCTCGAACTCGGCCACTCCCGTGCTGAAAGAGATGCCGGACTTCTCCGCCTCGGTCTGGATCCAGCTGAGCTTGGCGCGGGCGCCGTCGGCGACTGTGTCCGGCAGGATGCACACAAACTCATCGCCGCCGTAGCGCATGACCAGGTCTTGACCTCGAAGGCCGGTCCTGAGAAGCGTGGCGAGGCCGCGCAACAGGTCATCCCCGGCCTTGTGGCCGCGCTTGTCATTGGCCTGCTTCAGCCCATCGACGTCGATGAAGGCTACGGCCAGAGGAGTTCTTTGCCGGCGAGCACGTGCGATCTCGCGATCCAGGGCGGAGATGCCGGCGGCGCGTCGAAACACGCCGGTCAGCTCGTCGAAGGCCGCCTCCTCGCGCAGCTTGAACAGGGCTTTGGTGCTGACCGAGAGCAGCTCGCGGGGGCTGAGGCCGAGATCGTGGGCGATGGCCAGGCGAGTCTGGGCGTCGCGGGAGCGGCGCGCCTCGGTCCAGGTCCGCCCGAAGAGCAAAAACCACATCGCGATCAGGAGCGGTAGCGCAGCGAAGGTCGCCAGGAGGGCGATGTCGAGCGGCGAGGACAAGACCACGTTGGTGAACGGGATCGGAATGCCGTGCACAGGATCGCCCCCGCCGGACCCGCTTCCGCCCGGAGCTGAGCCGCCAGAGGCCGTGCCGCCGTTTCCCGCCGGCGCGGTGCTCGGTGTCGGGGAAGGCCCGAGCGAGACCGGAAGGCTCGGGCTGGGCACCGAAGGCGGCGAGGGGGGCAGGGACACCGGCAGGCTTGGGGTGGGAAGCGGGCCGAGCGTGGGTGGCGCTGGGCTTGGCGTCGACACGGTCGGGGCAGATGGAGTCAAGGAAATGGGCAGGCTTGGCGTCGGGACGGGCGTCAGCGCGGGGAGGGTCGGCGTCGGCACCGGACCGACGGCCAGAACCGAGATGGCGGTCCCGAGTACCACGAGCCCGGCACCGGCGAGGCCTATCAGAGCCACCCGTGCCTTCGAAGCCCTGTGGGACCCACCCATTTCCGGCGCCGAGGAGTCGCGCTGCTGCACGTCCTGTCCCCCGTTCGCCGCGATGCTAGGCGATCGGATCTAGCTTGAGCCCACCTAATTAGGTGAATTAGTTGCCAACCGGGTAGGCGTTGTTAACCATCCGATTAAAGCGCGGTCTGGCGTGAAAGATACGAATTGGCGCCGACCGGTCTGGTTGCCCAGCACGATGACGCGGCTCTTCGGGTTCGCAAAGATGGTGGCCATGCAAACAGTTGTGATCATGGCCACCGTAGCAATCGCGGCCGCCCAGTTGATGTGGCGGGTGGTGCGGCCGCCCAAGCAGCCCGCCTTCGTCAGGGATTGGACCGCGGACGAATAGCTCGCGAAGCTGTCAGCTGAAGGCTCGGCGCGCTGCTTCGATGGCCCGGTCCATCGCGTCGACGGGTTCGTGCACGGCTGCCCCGTGGCCTACGGCGAGAAGCGACGGCCTGAGCGCCCGCAAGGCAACAGCGGATGCCAGCGCGGTGGGTTTGTTCCAGGTGGCCATCGCCGGAAACGGAAACAGCAGCCGCATGTCACCCGAAACCGCGATGCCGCCGCGGGTCTGAAAAGCGTCCCCGGCGATGAGGCTGCGGTCGCGCACGTCGAGGAAGGCAATGTGGCCGGGCGTATGTCCTGGTGACGGGAGCACCTCAAGCGACCCGACGCGATCCCCGGGCTCGAGCAGCCGATCGGGCTTCCAGTCGACATTGACGAAGTAGCCCTTGACGTCCGTCTGGGGCTCAGTCGGGAGGAGGCTCTTGTCCCCGGCCAGGATCGGGGCGTCGCGCTGGGCAATGGAGACCTCGACCCCAGGGAAGCGCTGACGCACTCCGGAAACGCCGCCGACATGATCGCCGTGAGCGTGCGTAAGCGCGACTCGGCGGAGCTCCTTGCCGAGTTGTTCGACCATCGCGGCGAGATCGTCGGCGGGCGAGGACATGGTGCTGTCGACCAGCGTGAGCCCGTCATCCTCTGTCACGAGGTAGCAGTTCATTGGGAACAACACCGGATACCTGGTCAGCTGAACCAGCTTGGGGCTGTGGTGCGTGATCTTCACGTTGCCGATGTAAAGAGGAGCACCTCGGTGGGTGCTCCTCTATCTCTCACGAATAGCGGCCTTTCAGACTCAGCGCTTGGCGTACGTCGCGGCGCTGGCGAACTCGATGCCGACGAAGGGCTCGTCGCCTACGACACGGGCGTCGTGTCCGGGCGGGATCGTGTATGAATCGCCGGTCGTGATGGTAATCCGGGTGCCATCGGTCATCCAGGTCTCCAGCTGGCCTGAGACGCAATAGCCGACGTGGGTCTTCTCGCAATGCTCGGTCTTCGCGACCGGCTTGATTGAGGACTCCCAGGTCCATCCTGGCTGGAACGTGAACCTGCCGATCGAGTAGTCACCGAGGTTGTTCACCTCGACGGTCGCCTTGTCCGGCTTGCGCGTTTCATCCGGATTGTCATGGGAACGCGCCTCCAACTTGCTGACTGTGCCTGTGGTCATGTTCGCCTCCAATGTCGGACGTTTCGTCCGATTGCCACCGCCAACTTTGCCACCGACCGTCGCCACCGCTGGTGCGGGCCAGCATTGATCCCCGGCAGGAAAGCGATCGCTCGAGCCGGCCTCGGAAGACACGGCCATTCAGCAGTGGGAACGCCTGACGGCACTCGCGGCCGGCAAGCCGGCCACCCGATTGGTGACTCTACGCGCTAAGGCCCGCATGTGCCGAAACGCGGCGAGACGGGGGCCACGCCGGCTGCGACAAAGGCCACCTGTCATAGCCTCGCCTTGAACCACGGCTTGGCTCCGGGACAGGTCTGTGTCTCAAGACATAGGGCACTCGTTCTGTCTGAAACTGGAGGACATTGGTGGGCCGGGAGGGATTTGAACCCCCACAGCTTTCGCGGGTGGTTTACAGCCACTTGAGCTCGCCAATGCCCAGCCGACCCACTAAAGAGGAGTAATCGTACGCAATCACGTCGCGTGGCTTGGCCATGGCCGGTGGTCAGACCAACCTCATAATTCCACCCGTGGCGCGAGGTTACGCACGGTATGTCCTCGTCGTCATGGTAGGCATCAACTTCCTGAACTACATGGACCGCTGGGTCGCGTCGGCGGCCTCACCCTTGATCCAGCAGGAATTCCATCTCAGCGATGCGCTCGTCGGTCTGCTCGGCTCCGCTTTCCTCCTCGTCTACGCGTTTGCCGCCCTGCCCTTCGGCTATTGGGCGGATCGGGGCGTTCGCAAGACTGTGGTCGCGGCGGGGGTGGCCATCTGGAGCCTCGCCACGCTCTTCACCGGGTTCGCCCGAAACTTCGCCCAACTTTTCCTCAGCCGTGCCGTGCTCGGGATCGGTGAGGCCAGCTACTACCCGGCCGGCACCTCCCTCCTGTCCGACTACTTCCCCAAGGAGCAGCGCGGACGCGTCATGTCCGTATGGGGCGCCGGGAGCACGCTGGGCATCGCGGTAGGTTTTGCCGGCGGCGGATTCATCGCGGAGAAGTTCGGCTGGCGAAGCGCCTTCTTCTTCGCGGCGGTCCCAGGCCTTCTCTTCGCGCTGCTTGCCTTTGGATTGCGTGAGCCGTTGCGCGGCAGCGCCGAGCGCATCGGACCGGCGGTGAAGAAAACTTATGACGCCAGCCTGGCCAACTTCCTCGCCCTGCTTCGGATCCCCACACTGCGCGCCACGATCGGCGCCCAGACACTCCTTTATTTCGTGCTCGCGTCCAACGCGTTCTGGCTACCACTGGTCTTGAACCGGCGGTTCAACCTGTCGGTAGGAAGGGCCGGGCTGCTCGCCGGTGTCGTCCTGGTGCTTGGCGGGCTGATCGGAACGCTGGCTGGAGGTTGGATCGCCGACCGACGCGCCCTGAAGAATCCGGCGGGGCACCTCGAGGTGGGAATCGCTGGTTTCCTCGGCGGCGCGGTCTTCATCACGATCGCGCTTCTCGCCCCGATGAACGCCGGGCCGATTCCGGTCTTCATTCCAGCGTTTCTGGTCGCTGTGATCTGCCTCTACCTGTACTCCGGCCCCTTCACCGCGGTCTCACAGAACGTCGTATCCCCGGGCTTGCGGGCAAGCGCGGTGACCCTGCTTCTTTTCATCTCGCATGTCCTCGGAGACTCTCACTCGACCTTTGACGTCGGTTTCATCTCGGACCGGATCGGCAGCCTGCAGATCGCACTTCTGATCACGTCGCCAACATTGTTGATCCTGGCCGCCCTGGTGGCGGCGACCGGACTGCGCGCGGTCAGACGTGACACGGAGGCGATGGAGGAGCAGTGGGCGGCGCGATCCGCCGAGCCGGCTCTTAGTAGATGAACCCGACTAGTTTCTGACCGAGCTGACCGGGCTTGATGGTCCGCTCGTCGATCACGTTGAACGCGACCCAGTTCATCTCAGTGACCATCCACGACCCGTCTGGATTCACCGCCTCGACGTATGCGACGTGTCCAGCCCAGCTCTCCCAGGTGACCATGATCGCGCCGACCTTCGGTGTCGACCCGACCGGGTAGCCCTGCGCGGAGGCGTTCGCGTACCAGTAACCCGCGTCTCCGGTCCACGTTACGTTGCGCTTGGTCGCCACGTAGTACGTGCACCAGCCAACAGGGAACTTGTTGTTTACGTAGGGCCCGAGGCAGCATCCCACGATCTTGTACGTGTAGCCGGACGGGGAGCCGCCGCGAAGGATCTGGTAGAGCGGTGGAGGTGGCGGGAACGCGCCTCCGACGCCACCGGGGATGACGAGGGTGGTGCCGGATGGGACCTGCGTGGTGCGCAGCCGGTTGAAGTCGATGATCGTCTGAGCGTCGACCTGGAACTTCGTCGCGAGCGCGTCGAGTGTGTCGCTCGACTTGGTGGTGACGACGATGCCGTGGACGGGCGGGACCACGACCTGGTTGCCCGTCGCGACGGTGTCGGTCGACATCAGGTTGGTGTTGGACCAGCGAATCTCAGCGACGCTCACGTGGAACTTCGACGCGATCGCCGTCAGGTCTTCGCCCGCCGCGACGGTGTAGACGAAGGGCTGGTGGTTGATGGGTGCCGAGGTCGGGATCGACACTGGCTTGATCACCGTGCTGTAACGGCCAAGCGACACGTCGCCGTACTGACCGCCGTCTCCAACCATCACCGCCTCAGCGTTAACTGGGCCGAACCTTGCAGTCAGGGTGGTCGGGAAATGCCTGTCCATTGCCGCGTAGCTGGACATTGCAACAGCTATCCCCAAGACGACGGCATGGGTCAGGTAACGACTAATTCGCAAGGCTACCCCTAAAAATTGTGAACCCGCCCGGGCGGGGGGAGGATCCCCAGAAGACCGAGCCACCCTAACAGACCTTTGTCGAGGCAGTCAACCCCGCGCGGCCGGTTGCCGGCACGATCACGGGCGCGGTTTGGCCGCCGCGTCCGAACTCGATTCGAATTCGAGGACCGGGCCGCCAAAGGCCGCGGCGCCGAACGACAGTTCGTCCACCAAACCGTCGCCTGACCTGACCAAGTAGCCGGTTCACGAAGATGCTCAACGGGGGTGCCCATCAGAGCTTGCAGAGACGCCCTACATAAGAGGACGCGAGGCTTCGCCGTGAGGCTTCCCTGGTGTCCAGGTCTTTACGTTTCTTTATGGACCTCCGCGCACATAGATGGTCTGGCCCGAGACAAAGCTCGCGTCGTCGCTGCAGAGGAACGCGATCACATTGGCGATGTCCTCCGGCTGGCCGATCCGGCCGAGAGGGATCTGGGACGCGGCGCCGACCTTGAAGGCTTCGAAATCGATCCCCATCCGTTCGGCCGTGGCCCGCGTCATGCGCGTCTCGACGAACCCTGGCGCGACGGCGTTCACGTTGATGTTGAAGGCACCCAGCTCGATGGCCAACGTGCGCGCCATTCCCTGCAAACCAGCCTTGGCCGTCGAATAGTTGGTCTGTCCACGATTCCCGAGCGCAGACGTCGACGAAAGGAAGATCATCTTGCCGTACCTCCGCTGGACCATCGGTTTTTGGGCCGCGCGAGCGCACAGGAATGTGCCCTTGAGGTGCGTGTCGATCACCGAGTCCCAGTCGTCTTCGGTCATCTTGAAGAGCAGGTTGTCCCTGATGATCCCGGCGCAGCACACGAGCACATCGAGCCTGCCCAGCTCCCCGACAATGCGGTCGACCATGGCGTCGACCTCTTCGCGGTCGGTGACATCGCACGCCAGGGCCAGGCCGCGGATCGGCTTCGCCACCTCCTCGGCCGGTTCGAGGTCCATGTCCGACACGACGACCCGCGCGCCGTCCTGGGCGAATCGCTCCGCGCTCGCGGCGCCGATGCCACGGCCACCTCCTGTGATCAACACCACTCGATCCTTGAAGTTCACTTCGTCTCCGTATCGAAGGCGGCGCCGCCGTCCTTGCGCGGGTCTGATGCGCCGGAGAGGTAGCCGTCCTTCTCCACCACGATCACCTGCGGCCGCGCGAAGTAGGAGTCGTAGTTGAGCGTGCGGCGGTTCACCACATAACCGGACCGCTCGAGCCCATCGCACACCGCACGCGGAATGCGAGCCTCCGCCTGCACCACGTCGCCCTGGAAATCAACGCGCGGCGCGCTGACCGCCTCCACGGCGGACATCTCGTGATCGAGCACGTTGACAAGCACCTGGAGGATGGCGGTGACGATCTTGGTCCCTCCAGGCGCGCCGACGCACGCGCGAAGCTTGCGCCCGTCGAACACCATCGTCGGGGTCATCATCGTCACTCGAGTCTTGCCGGGACGGATCGAGTTGGGGCGTCCCGGGCGGGGATCGAAGCAGTTCATGTAGTCGTTGAAGCCAAAGCCCAGCCCTGGCGTGACGACGCCGCTCGCGGAACCCAGGGTGTGGGACAGCGAGACCGCGTTGCCGGCGTCGTCGACGACGCACACATGCGTTGTGTCCTGACGGTCCTGCACACGCTGCGCACCGGCCATTGCCTCCCGGGCTTTGGCGGCGTACTGCTTATCGGCCAGGGCGCCGGTCGGAATCTCGACGAACCGCGGGTCTGCGATGTGCAGGTCGCGGTCGGCGACCGCCCACGCCATCGCCTCGACGAGCAGTCGTGCGGCTTCGCTGCTGGGCCACCCGTGCTCGCCCACGTCGAAGCCTTCGAGGAAGTTCAGCATCTGCAGCAGCGTCAACCCTCCGGCAGGCGGGCCCGCCGCCGCGACGTGCAGGTTCCGATACGTGCCCCGAATCGGCTCGGTGACTGTGACCCGGTAGCTCGCCAGGTCATCCCGGGTGATGAAGCCGTCGTTGGCCTCGAAGTCCGAAGCGATCTCCTCAGCGATCTCGCCGCGGTAAAACGCGTCAGGACCTCCGGTCGCCAGCCTCTCCAGCGTTCGCGCCAGGTCGGCCTGGACCATGACCTCGCCGATCGCGTACAGCCGGCCGTCGTGCGTGTAGATGGCCTTCGCGGCCGGAGTCGCCTGGATGCGCTGGGCGTTGGGCACGACATCCGGCCCGTAGTCGGTCGTCCAGTAACCGTGCACGAATCCGGGGACAGGGAAGCCATGTCGAGCCAGCGGGATCGCCGGTTCGATCGCCTCCTCCCACGAGATCGAACCGAACCTGGTGAGCGCCTCGTGAAGTCCAGCGACGGTGCCCGGCACCGCCACCGCCTGGTAACCGACGTCGTTGACCCGGCCGTCGAGGACGTATCCGTAGCGGTCGGCGGCTTCGCGGATGAACATCGATTCCCATTGGTCCTCGCGGACGCGTGACCCGGCCGTCGCGTAAAACTCGATGAGCGCCTCTCCGGATTGCGGACTGTGCACGAGCATCGCGCCGCACCCGCCGAGGCCACACATCTGTGGATCGATGACGCCCTGCACGAATGCGCACGTCACCGCGGCATCGACCGCGTTGCCGCCACGCCGCATCACGTCGAGGCCGATCTCCGCCGCCTGCGGCTGCGGACAGACGATCATGGCCACGGGCGTAAGTTAGAACAATTCGCGCGACGATCCTCATTAGAAGTCGCGATCACCGGCATCGGTGGCGCCTCTTGCGTTAGCCGGCAGGCAGCTCGATCGTGAAGGTGCTGCCGGCGCCGCGCTCGGTCTTGACCCGGATGGTGCCGCCATGCCGCTCGACGACCCGCCTCGCTATCGCAAGTCCCAGGCCGGTGCCCGAATCGCTGCGCTGAAATCGCTCGAACAAACGCGGCAGGCGATCTTCTTCGATGCCTGGCCCGGTGTCGGCCACGGCGATCACAGGGCCTGCCGAACCCCGATCCACCGTGAGCCGGACCATGGCCCCGGGTGGGCTCACCCGCACCGCGTTGTCGACGAGGTTGGCGACCGCCTCGCGGAGCAGGTCCTTGTCGGCGTTGATGCTCGATGGTGCGCTGACCTCGGTGACGAGTCCGACGCCGGTTGTCGCCGCCTGCGCTGTGTAGGCGCGCACGACATCAGCGGTCAGCTCGGCGAGGTCGACCAGCTCGCGGCGGAGCGGCACGTCCTCATCGGCATGGGCGAGCGCCCGCAGGCGGCCGAGCATTCGCTTCATGCGCTCGGCCTCGGCGACGCTGTCAGCGACCGTCTCGCTCGTCGCACCGCCGCGGCTTGCCCGGCGCAGGATCGACAGGTTCGTCATGATCGTTGCCAGAGGCGTGGCCACCTGGTGCGAAACGTCGGTCAGGAAACGCCGCTGGGCGGCCAGGACCCCGGCCAGCTGCTCGTTGGCCTTGGCCTGCGCTTCGATGGCGCGGTTCATGCGGTAGATCATCGGAAGCACGATCAGCGGCAGAGGTGCCGCGAGCGGCGCCTCGACCGCAAGGATGGCGATGCTCACGCCGCATGCGGCGAGGGTCAGCGAAGCCGGCCAGGTGGCCGACGCCGCATTCTTCAGCAGCGTGAGGTAAGGCTGTCCACTGTGCAGGGCGGCCGGCAGGACGGCGAGGCTCACGTTGAGCGCTACGTAGAGGAACGCCGCCGCCGTGGCCCGGAGGTCCTCGTTGATGTCGATATCGGCGCGGAGCGGTCCAACCAGAGAGGCGATCGCCGCCCCGACAAGCGTGTTGCCGCCGTTGAGCACGGTCTCGGGCCATGTCCTGCCTGTCGCCCGGTTGCCCACCAGCACGCTAAGCGCCGCGGTGCCCGGCCCGATCGCCGGCGGCAGGAGCAGCGCCGCCATGATGCACGGCAGGGCGCCGAGGTTCACCTTCTGCTCAGGACCGATCTTGACCGGATATTTCTCCGCCAGCACGACGCCGGCCAGACAAGCCGGCATGATCAGCCAGCGCCAGGGCTGAGCTGCGCCGAAGCCGCCTACCGCCGCCGCCACAACGGCCAGCGCCACGCCGGCGACAGGCACACCTATCACGACAGCCTTCAGCGGCCTGGCGAAGGTCGTGAAGGTTGGGGCCAATGTGCTCAGGTCAGCGGTACGTCCAGGTAGAGCGTGATCGTGGCCTCCCCGTCTTGCTGCGTGCTCACCTGAAAGCGGTTGGCAGACGAGACCACGTGCGCGCGGCCGGCGCTCGACGGCACGTGAACGTGCACCGTGACCAAAGTGCCGCCATGGCCATTGCTGACGGCGGTCGCGTCATCGGTGATCCGGTTCTTCAGGTGGAGGGCCTGCGGCGGCAGGTAAACGAGGTTGTTGACCACCATGGTGTGGCCCCCCGGCGTGACGATCTGGATCGGCGGGTCGGATACGCACCATGTCATGTTGGCCGACGCGCCTCCAGAGCCGGCAATCGCCAGCGCCCCGGCAAGCAAGCTTCCTAACGCGATGTTCCTGACTTTCATCTGCCTGCGCTCCCTACACCCTTTATTGCCCTTACTCCGGGCTGAACCTGTAACCGAGACCGCGAACTGTCTGGATCAACCTCGAACCCCCGTCCTGTTCCAGCTTTTGCCTGATGCGCGAGATGTGCACCTCGAGCGAGTTGGATTCCGGACCCGTCGTCACGGCCCACACCGCTTCCGCCAGCTGCGCGTAAGTGACTAGCTGGCCGCTGCTGCGCATCAGGGCGGCCAAAATGCGGAACTCGATGCCGGTGAGACCGAGCTCGCGGTCGCCGCGCGTGGCGCGACCTTCGCTGAGATCGACGACGACGTCGCCCGCGGCCAAACGGGAACCACCTTTACCGCGATGGCGCCGGATCACAGCCTCGACGCGGGCCATCAGCTCTTCGAGTGCGAAAGGCTTGGTGACGTAATCGTCCGCGCCGAGCTTCAACCCGGCGATGCGGTCGCTGACGGAGGAGCGCGCGCTGATTCCAACCAGCGCGGCGTCAGTCTCCGCCCGGAAGGCCTCGAACAGCTCGGGGCCTTCGTTGTCGGGCAGCATCAGGTCGAGAAGCACGACGTCGGGGTTCCAGTGGCGGACGAGCTCGAGCCCGCGCCCGGCCGACTCCACGGCGCGGACGGTATAGCCTTCCTCTCCCAGCCCGGTGGCGACGGCCCGCGCCAAGCGCCGGTCATCTTCCACCAGGGCAACCTTCCACTTGATGGTCACGCGGACGGAATTCTCCCATGGAACTTGCTCCGTTCAGATCCGGTGCGCGTAACGGGCCGTTTTTTGGTCCGTTCGTATGGATCATGGGCGGGGGGCGATGAGGTGGCTGCCGGCAGCGGTCGGCCGGGTGGCCGTTGCGATCGCGGTGCCCATTGCGCTTTTCGCTCCCAGCGCCGCAACGCTGTGGGTCTGGAGCCCCGACGCGACAGACATCCAGTCTCGGGTCAGCCGGCTGGCGAATTCATACGGCGTAATCCTCCTGAATGAGAACGAGGTACCGCCCGTGCTCGCCGATGCCGTGATCGCCACTGAAGATGAACGCTTCTACTCCCATCACGGAGTCGATTCGATCGGCCTCGCGCGAGCGCTGCTGTACGACGTGGTGAACGTATGTCTGTGCCAGGGCGGTTCGACGATCACGCAGCAGCTGGTCAAGGAGGTGTACCTGGGTGGCTCAGACCTCGGTTACAACAAGCTTGAAGGCCTGGCGCTTGCGTTGAAAGCTGAACGCGTGCTGACAAAGCACCAGATCATGGCCGACTACCTCAGCATCATCACGACGGGATTCGGTCACCGGGGGGTGGCTGAAGCCGCCTGCGCGTACTACCGCGCTCCGCTGCACGGCCTGTCGATCGCCCAGTACGCGCTTCTCGCGGGCGTAACGCAGGCGCCGTCCTTCTACGACCCCACAGTCAACCCGGAGGCCGCGCGGCTAAGGCGCGCGCAGGTGCTGGCGGCCATGTTGTCGGACGGCTTCATCACCTCGGCCCAGGCGAAGGCCTCCAACACGGAGCCCGTGCTGGACCGTGGTCCCGGCCGGCCCGGCTGCTAGCTCAGGCCGCCTAGGGAGTGACGAGCCCGGTTAACCGAGCCAGGCCATCGGGGAGGTCGCGTCAAAGCCGTTGTTGGTCGTGACCTGGATCGGCTTGACCGGCGGCGTTGGCGGAGGCGGCGAAGGGCTGGGCAGGGGGCCGTTGTGCGGGCCACCGGGCGTCGGCGGCGGCGGCGGGCTCGGTGGCGGCGGCGCGTAGGCGGCCTGGGGCAGCCACCAGAGCTGGAACTCGCCCCCACCGGCGGCCGGCGCGAGGTAGGCGATGCCGGAGCCGTCCGGGGCCCACGTGGGCTGGGCGACGAGCTGGTCCGTGATCAAAGCCTTCCTGGGGCCAAGGCTTGATCCGTTCCATGAGGCGAGCGTCAGGTACGACACCTGTTTCTCGTAGGTGCAGATCATCGCCAGCTGGCCGCCATCCGGCGAAAGGGCCGGAGTCCTGCAATCCTCGGCCTGAGTCGTCAGCGCCCGTCCGGCGGATCCCGCGCGGCTCGTGTACCAGAGCTGCCCGGTCAGCCGTCCCTGGTCGTCGTAGTTGTACTTCGTGTAGATGACGCCGCCCTGCCGGACCGGGACCGGTTGAACATCGCCGCCGGTGCCGAGGTTTGAATTTGTCCACAGCCGCGCCTGCCGCATGGTGCCGTTGATGGGCATGGCCCAGATGTCGAACATGATCACGAGGCAACCGGTGCACTTGTTGCCGTCGTAGCTCGTCCACAGGGTCTGACCGTCCGGACTCAGCCGCGGATAGAACGACCAATGATTGGAGCTCGGATCGTTCATGCCGATCCTTCCCCGATTGCTCGTCAGCTGGCGCGTCACGGTGCCGAAGCGGTTCAGCACGTAGACATCGGAGAAAAAGCCGCCGTTCTTGACCGCGATGAGAGTGTTGCCATCCGGTGTTGCGGCGGGCTGGCTCCATCCCCCTTCCGGCGTCAGCTGGTGGAAGCGGCCCGCGCTCAGGCTGTATATCGCGCCGGACTGGGTCATGTAGAGCGTGCCAGGCAGCGTCAGGGCCTGAGCACGCGGTGTCGCTGCCGTGGGCTTCTGCGCCGGCGCTGTGACCTTCGACTGCTTGCTCCCGAGGTAGAGGTATGAGGTCGTGGCGCAGACGAACATCACGACAGCGAGAACGGCGCCGAGAACGAATTTCGCGGTCATGGGAAGAACTGGTGCACCAGGGGCAGGATCCGATTCCAGTCCGCGATGATGCTTCCGTCCGGGCCACCACCATGCGTGTAGGGCGGAAGCAGAACGATCTGGCGGATCTGATCAGGATTGTCGATGCTTGCGGCGAGTGGCAGAAGCTGCGAGACCTTCGGCAGCCCGATGCTTGTTTTCAGCTCGCCGCCGATGGCGGCCGACATCGCGGGTAGGTCTTCGGGTGTCATCTGCTTTGCCTTTTGCCGAATGGCCATGAGGACCTGCTGCTGCCGCTGCGAGCGGCCGAAGTCGCTCTGCAGGTCGCCATGGCGGGAACGGACGTATTGCATCGCGTGGCGACCGTCGAGGTGTTGCGGTCCCGCGAGCACAGCGACACGTTCGTAGCCGTACGGCGATCCGCCGTAGATGTCCGCCGGGTAGAAGTCGTCCAGCACCGGGTTGCTGGTCACAACGTCGATCCCTCCGATGGCGTCGATCAGTTTGACCAGGCCCAAAAGGCCGACCCAGATGTAGTCGTCGATGTGGACCCCGAAATCCTGCTCGACGGTGGCGATGGCTGCGCCAGGGCCGCCGTAGGAGTAGGCACCGTCAATCTTTCCGAAACCCCCCGTCGAGAGGTGCACATATAGGTCGCGCGGGATGGAAAGCATGGTCACGTCCTTCGTCGACGGGATGACCCTGACGAGGATCATCGATTGGGTCAGGACGTGATCGGCGCTGAACTTGGAGTCGTCATCGGAGCCGAGCAGCAGCACCGTGAACGCGCCTGTGATCGGGGCGGACGACGGCGAGCTCGACGTGGTAGGTGAAAGGAGCGTCGACGGCGAGGGGGTGACGTGGATCACCTGGCCGGTCGCTTCCAGAGCCGTTTGCGCGGCTGGAATGAAATACGCGAAGCCGCCCGCCACCGACGACAGCGCGATGGCAAGGACAACGAGAACGATGGTGCGTAATGGGCTAAGCCGCCGGCGTGATGCCCTGGCGCGGTGCCCCGGTCTTAAGCCGAAAGGCACGGGCCTGGATTCTAACCTTTGGGCCGGTATCCCTTTGTAAGTGCGCTGTTAACGGTCCTCAAGGAACGGCTGCTATCGCTGCATCGCGAGTTCAATCGCCTTGACCGCCAGGAGGATTATCGACAGGACGAGATAACCGGCGAGCGCGTACATCGCGACCCTACGGGGACCGGACCAGGTAGGTCTCTCGAGCAGAACCAGGGCCGGCATGCGCCAGTTCTCCCGCTCCTCGCGCGAGATCTGCGGCTCTGGCTCCGCGCCCCGGCGGTTGAACCATGACCAGACGCCTCCCGCGACGACGACTCCCCCGGCAAGCGAGCCCAGCACGACGAGCAGCGCCGTCACATCAACCGAAGGAATTGCCGTCGAGACGACGAGGATCAGGGAGAGGACCAGCAGCGCGCCAACGATGACTGCAGCAACAGCGTTGAGCCAGGGCCTGTTCACCCAGGGGCCGAGCACGGCGCGGTCGTTGCAAAGCAGCACGGCGAAAACGGTCGCGCTCGGCAGCATGATCCCTGCGAGCGCCTGCACGGCCGTGGTGATCAGCCCTAGCGGCGCGTGCGGGATGAGCACGATTGCTGCGGCCAGCGCCACCATGCCTGCGTAGGAGGCGTAGAAGAGTTTTGCCTCGCGCACGCCTCTGTGCAGGGAGTGCCGTACGCCGAACATGTCTCCGAACGCGTATGAAGTCGCGAGCGTAACCGCCGACGCGCCGACGATCGAGGCATCGAACAGGAGCAGGGCGAGGATAGTGCCCGCGATCGGAGAGATGTGCGAGGCCAGGCCACGGGCAACGTGAAGAGCGTCCTGATAATGGCCGAACTCAGATGTGCCGGTAAATGCGGATGCCGTGGCCATCATGATCGCGGCCGCGCCGATCACCACGACGAAAGCCCCGAGCGCAGTGTCCGCCTTTTCGTACTCCAGCCAGCGCGGCGTGATGCGCTTGTCGATCACGTTGGATTGCTGGAAAAACAGCTGCCATGGCGCGACCGTCGTGCCGACGACCGCGACGATGAGGAGCGCCGAGTTGGAGGTCAGCCCGCCCTCCACGCCAGGAACGAGAAATCCCTTGAGCGCGGCGCCAGGGTCAGGATGGCTGAGGACCGCCAACGGTAGAACGAGAAGGCTCGCGAAGAGGAACACGAACATTGCTCGCTCCCAGCGCCGGAAGTTGCCGCTGACCGTGATGCCGATGAGAAGCGCGGCCGCGATCGGCACCACAAGCACGGGGCTCAATCGGAAGTACTCGCCGGCGAGGCTGATGCCCATGAACTCCGTGCTGATGGTCAGGAAGTTGAGGAGGAAGATTCCCGCGACCGAGTACCAGCCCCAGAAGCGGCCGAACCGCTCGCTGATGAGCTTCGCGTAGCCGACCCCGGTGACCGCGCCCAGCCGCACCACCATCTCCTGGTTGACGATGAGGACCGGGATCAGCAAGATCAGGGTCCAGAGGAGCGAGTAACCGAAATCCTGGCCCACCTGCGCATAGGTGGACACACCGCCGGCGTCGTTGTCGCCGACCATCACGATGAGCCCCGGGCCGATGATCGCGGCGAGCGTGAGCAGCCGGCGCCGCCATGTGCGGCGCGGCGTTACGTCGCTGACCCGGATGGTGCCGAACGCGCCATGGATGTCGCCGTGATGTAGGTCGTCGAGCACAGCCGACGTTGGCTTCGAGCGCGAGTCCTTCGGTTTTGGCTCGCGCTCGGACACTACTGGTCTATACCCCGGTGCTCGCTTCGACCCGGTTTCGCCATTCGTCCGGGACCAATGCTTCGATGACGTCGTCCGCCGAGATCGCGCCGATCAGGTTTCCAGCCGCGTCGACCACCGCGAGGGTGATGAGGTTGTAGTCCGCCATCATCAAGGCAACATCGGCGAAGTCTGCGTTGCCGTGGACCGAGAGCATGGTGAGCTCCAGTTCGTGGACTTTGCGGGAGCGATCTGTCCGCAGAAGCTCGACCAGGCCGATGCTTCCGATGTAACGCCCGTCCTGCTCGGTCACGAAAACGGTGGTGAGCAGCTGATGCGGCGACTTGTCATCGGTGCGGACCGCCTCGAGCGCCATGTCAACCGTGGCGTCGCGGATGACCCAGACGTAGTCCGGGCTCATCATTCCGCCGGCGGTCGTCGGGTGGTACTGCAGCAGCTTGCGCAACTTGTACTGCTGGCTGGCGGCCATCATCTCGAATATCGGCCGGCGCTTTTCCTGGTCGAGCTCGGCCAGCAGATCGGCCGCGTCATCAGGCGCCATCCGCTCCAGCAGGCGGGCCGACTCTTCATTCGACTTCGTCTTGAGAAACTCGACCTGGTGCTCCGTGTCGAGCTCTTCGAACACATCCGCGGTGAAGGCGGGATCGCCCTCGACGGCTTCGATGATCTCCTGGCCTTCCGCGTGAGACGCGTCTTCGACGATGTCCGCAATCTGGGCCGGATGCAATCTGCGCAGTCGCTGAAGTGGCATGAGGAGCTTGGCCGTGGGCACGTGGCCGACGAAAGGCTGGACGTCTTTCCAGTCCAGGATTGCGTGGCGGCGCAGGTCGGGCCGGCCGCGTCGTGGAAGCAGCCGGCGCAGCATCGCCTGGGGGCTGCGGTCGATGCCGGCGAGGTACCAGCCATCGTCGCTCGGGGCGAGCACCAGATCATGGGCCTGAACGATCCGGCCCTTGTTCACATCGACGAGGTGGTGGCCGAGCACATCCGCCGCCAGCAGCACCTCACCGGGACGGCGCTGAAACGCTTCGGTGCGGATGGTGTGAGTGTTGAGACGAACCCCGCCTGGCTCGAGGCTGTCGATCAGCTCTTTGCCTACGAACACATCCTCCGCACCGACGCGAACCTTCAAGCCGGTGACCGGCGGGTAAGTGCCCTCCGTGAGCTTGACGATGAAGTCTTCGACGCGGCCGACCTCCGTTCCGGCAGGGTTCAGCACCGGGCTTTTCAGAAGCTGTGTGAGCATGTGCCGCCGATTGTCTCGGCGGCGCTGCGGCGCGTCCGTGCTTACGTCCTGACCACGATCACTCATCGTCATTCGCCTCTCCCCCGTTCGGCCGTCGAACAGGCCCATTATCCCGCCAGTGTTGAAGCGCCTCGCGTGCCTCCGGAACCAACCAGACGAGCAGCGCCACCGCGGCGATGTACTGCACCCACCACCAGCCGGTCAGCATGCTTACGGTCAACCCCACGAGGGTGATGGCCGCCAGGTAGGCGCAGCTCACCGTCTCCGCAATGTCGGCTCGCAGCGATGGACTGTCGACAACCTGGTTCACGCGGTGCTTGGCTCGCGCAAGCAGTGGCATGGCAACCACCGCCACGAGACTTACAGCAATCCCCACCACTGACCCGTCAGGGATCAGGCCGAGGAAGAGGCCGGCGACCGAAGACAGCAGGACATACGTGCACAGCAGCACGAGCAAGACGGCCGATATCCGTGTGGCGAGATTTTCCAGCTGTTCGACGTCGATGCTCGTGGCCCGGTTCGACTCGCCGGACAACCGCCGGTACAGCACGATCCCGCTCAACAGCTCGACCACGGAGTCGACGCCGAACGCGGTCAGCAGCACGCTGCGGGCGGCGATTCCGGCGCCCAGGGCGGCGGCTGCTTCGACGAGCATCCAGGCGATGGTTACGACCTCGAGCCGCACGCCACGACTCAACGCTTCGGAACGCGCGACATCCATGGTCGAATTCTGGTCTAACCGAGTCCTCCCACCAGCCAGGCCGCTAGCATCGCGTGCAGCATGGGTGAGCGCGCCGAGGCTTACCGCGTCCAGCTGCGCGGGCTCAAGGACTGGGAACCTTTTCTCAAGAAGCACTCTGGCCTTCCCGGCCCGCGAGCCAATCTGGAGCTGGTGGCGGCTGTCGTTGAGGAGGGTGACGCGGACCGCCTGTGGCGACTGTCCGCATCGCGCGACGAGTTCCTGGCGCTGTGCGGGACGGCCGGCCTTGGCCGGATCGCGCTGCTGGAGCCGGAGACGGTCATGACGTGGCTGCGCGAGCTGTCATCCGATCCTCGTTGGCGCGTGCGCGAGGGCGTGGCGATCGCCCTGCAGCGCCTCGGTCGGGAAAGCATGCCGAAGCTCATGGCCGAAATGAGAGTTTGGTCTCGGGGTGATTGGTACGTGCAGCGCGCCGTCGTCGCCGGGCTATGTGAGCCGGCGCTGCTCAAGAACAACCGGGACGTGGTCGAGGTGCTCGCGACCCTGGATCAGATCACGCGTGGGCTGTCGCTCGCCGCGCCGAGCGATCGACGCGAGCCGTACCTCGAGAAGTGGATCCGCTCGCAGGACAAAGACGTCGCCTGGGTGATGAAGGCCAACCTCGGCAAGTCGCGCATCGAGGATTTGGCCAAGACCCTCGTGTCCCCGGCACCAAAGGCAAAGCCGGCGGCCAAGGCGAAGCCGAAACCAAAGCCAAAGGCGGCACCCAGACGCAAGCCGACGACGAGGCGCTAGATCCGCTCGAGGACGACGATCGGAATCGGGCGCGAAGTCAGCGCTTGCTGGCGCTCGAGGTAGTCGATGATTGCTCCCAGCCGCGGCCGCTCTTCAGGATCGGCGACCCGGGCCTTCACCTGGAACCTGTTCGGTCCCACCTCTACCGTCGCGACCGGATTTGCGCGCAGATTGAAGAACCACGACGGCG
>WNGI01001550.1_pt1 | contig 19272 bp, 16 predicted proteins | sample 5400621 | NCBI WGS metagenome assembly WNGI01 (sample SAMN13153374, study PRJNA577476) | soil metagenome | isolation source: 20 cm soil or saprolite under Garry oak tree replicate 1 | place: USA:California | collected 2016-06-15
GGCCAAACATGATGCGACTGCACCACACGAGAGCTTGCTGGTGGTTGATGCCACCACCGGCGGCAACGCACTTAGTCAGGCGCGCGAGTTTCATCAGGCGATCGGACTCACCGGTTTAATCGTGACAAAACTAGATGGCAGTGGAAAAGGCGGCGTCGTGATCGCAATCCAGGACGAATTGGGAATTCCAACACGATTTGTTGGCACCGGTGAACGAATAGAGGATTTTGCGCCATTCGATGCGCGCGCTTACATCGAGAAGATGTTCTAGCTGAAGTTCAAAACCGTGGGAGAAGCAATCAAAGAGACGTTGGTGCCGGAAGAGAACATCCCTCCAGTCGCAGCGACAGGTTTTCTCGGTTTTCTGGCCAAATTCACCGTTCTCAAGGGAGCTCAACGCGAGCTATGGCTCACCTTCCTGATCAAATTCCTCATCTACACGGCCTACTCAGTCACGAACAAGACAATGGTTCTGTGGCTTTCCAAGGACCTAGGTTTTAGTGACCAGGCCGCCGGGGCTTTGGTCGGTTGGTTCTGGGCGCCGGCGATGACTGTGTTTACATTGCTCGCTGGCTCGCTCACGGACGCGATCGGGCTTCGCCGGACTTTTTTTCTCGGTGTCGGCATCTGCACGATCGCGCGCGCTGTGATGGTGGTTACGACAATGCCATCACTGGCACTTGCATGTGGCGTTCTTCCCCTGGCCGTTGGTGAGGCACTCGGCACGCCAGTTCTGCTGGCGGCAACGCGGCGCTATTCAACTATACAACAGCGTTCGATGTCATTCTCGATCATCTATATGGTGATGAACATTGGCTATGTTACCGCCGGATGGATTTTTGATTATGTCCGCCAACTCAATCTTCAAGTCAGTCTCTTTGGATTCCAGCCCACTACGCACCAGCAGCTCTTCCTTGTCAGCCTTGGTTTCGAGGTCTTGCTTTTTCCGGCGATCTACTTCCTCCGACGCCCCGCTGAAGCGACAGGAGAAGGCGAGACGGCGGATCAATCGCGCCGCTCTGCACCGCCGTATTGGAAACGCATCGCCGTCACCGTGCGGCAAAGCGCTCTCGATACAGTCCGGCTCTTCCGCCGATTGCTCAGCCAGTCGGCTTTTTTCCGACTCCTTGTTTTCTTCCTTTTGATCGGATTTCTGAAGGCCATCTTTCTGCAGATGGATTACGTGTTCCCAAAGTTTGGGGATCGGGAGTTAGGAATTCACGCTCCCGTCGGTAAGCTATCAAACATCAATGCCATTCTGATTATTCTGCTGGTGCCAACGATTGGTGCGCTTACGCAACAGTTCTCCGCCTATCGAATGGTGATCATCGGTGGAGCTATTTGCGCCGCCGGAGTTTTCATCATGGCGCTACCGACCCGATGGTTCGAGCCAGTGGCCACCAGCGCTCCTGGGCAGTGGCTTGGACATGGTTATCTGGGAGTGCAAGGCAGTATTCATCCCTACTACGTCATGGCGGCGCTGTATCTGGCAGTATTCTCCGTCGGCGAAGCATTCTATTCACCGCGAGTTTACGAGTATGCCGCTGCGATTGCACCTAAGGGCCAGGAAGCATCCTATGGCGCCCTCGCCTATCTTCCATTTCTTGTCGGTAAGCTTCTTGTCGGTACTTCGGGGTGGTTATTGGCTGCGTTTTGTCCGGAACATGGTCCGCGGCATTCCGGCACGATGTGGCTTATCTTTGCTCTGGCCGCATCGGTCGCCCCGATCGGATTGGTTGTGTTCCGTCGCTACATTCGCGTGCCCGAAGCCGGCCGGCAGAATATGTAGGGCGGAGATCTTCGCCGCTCTTGTCCAAAGGCGAACACGCCAAACCGGAATGGGAACGAATCGTCTTATGATTCGTGTTCATTTGTGTTCATTCGTGGTTGAGCGGCGATAAATTCCGCTGTCGCACCGAAATAAAAGGCGTATTTTTTAGGGTGATCCAGTTACCCAATCGGCCGCAAAGATCCTCGCGTGGAATGCTGATTTTTTGCGCGTTCGTTTTTGTTGCGCTGAGCGCGGTCGCCATATTTTTAAATCGCGCCGGCGCGCAGAAGAAAGAAGCGGCCGTCATACCACCACCAGCCATGACAAATCCATCACCCACCACCACTGATAATAATGCGAAGCCTCCGGCCGAGGAGTTGAAGAAAAAGCTTACCCCGGAGCAATATCACGTCACCCAGCAGTGCGGGACTGAGCCACCCTTTCGCAATGAATATTGGGATAACCATCGCGCCGGCATTTATGTCGATGTCGTCAGCGGCGAGCCCCTTTTCACTTCGCTCGATAAGTTCGACAGCGGCACCGGCTGGCCGAGTTTCACCAAACCAATTGCAAAAGAGCACGTAACGCAAAAGCCTGACGTCTCGGTGGGCATGGAGCGAACGGAAGTCCGCTCCAATAAGGCCGACTCACATCTTGGTCACGTCTTTGACGACGGACCAGCCCCGACTCGCCAGCGATACTGCATCAACTCGGCCGCATTAAGATTTATTCCGGTGGAGAAATTAAAGGAAGAAGGGTACGGCGAATTTCTGCCACTGTTTGAAAAGGCGCAGAAAAAGTAGGGCAACTTTAGTCTTTTCGATGGACGCGACGCGCAAGTCGTCTGCGAAAGTAGAGGAACGCACGCGAGCGGCTCGGGGACACTGGCATGCGAAGAGCCGCGTTAACGATAGGCATCTTCTATCATGAGGATTAAACACCCGCCTAAACGTTTTACCCATCTGACCTTATGGCTGGGCTTGATTGGAGCCGTGGCGGTAGGCGCTGGCCTCGTTTTCCTGCTTCACGTTCGGGCAGAGAAAAAGATCACCGGAAAGACTTCCTACTTACGACCGGTTCCGAGCGACGCCCAATTGCGATCGGAGTTGAATGAGATGCAGTACCGCGTCACCCGGCAAAATGGGACCGAAACCGCATTTCAAAATATGTATTGGGACAATTACCGGCCCGGCATCTATGTTGACATCATCACCGGCGACCCGCTTTTTAGTTCGGCGGACAAATTTAACGGCAATACCGGCCGGCCAACCTTCACCAAGCCGATTTCTCCGGACTGCGTCGTGCAAGCAAGAGACACCTCTTTCAATATGGACCGCATAGAGGTTCACGCCGCCAAAAGTGGCGCGCATCTTGGGCACCTGTTCAATGACGGGCCACCCCCAACTGGTCAGCGTTATGCCGTGAACTCGGCCGCCATGCAGTTTATTCCGGTCGAGAAAATGGAAGTGGAAGGGTACGGTAAATTTCTACCGCTCGTTGAAAAACCGGAAGGTGGCGGCCAAACCTCCGACCATAAGTAATACATTTGTCGCCAAACTGACGAATCGGTCGCGTTGCGGAGATCAAAGCGTTGTAGCGGCGCTCTATGAGCGCCGAAAAGTGCGACAATCGAAGACCGCCGCTACAACCGTGCCGGCGATTGAGTCCACTCGCGCCTACGTTGCAGCTGCCAGCTTTTCAAAGCGCGGATCACCCCGCAAGGGGTCCCATTCTGGTTCCACTCGCAATGTGCCGGGAGTTGGCCCGTTCGGCAGGGCCATCAATTCGGCCAGCTGCTGCAGGGCCAGATTGCGTTCTCCAACTTGAGCATAAATCACGGCTAAGTTAGTCGCCAGAAGCGGGCCGTCGTAAGCATCCCTGGAAGTCGGCAGAAGTTCCACCGAATGCTGACCTTCTCGCATCGCATCCTCCTTGCGACCAAGGGCCGCATCAATCAAAGCGAGCATGCTGTTCGTTTTGGCATCTTCCGAGCATTGCCGTGTGTCTGCTTGCACCGTGCGACGAGCGGATTCAAACGCTCGTTGCATTCGCTTCATGTCACCTTGTCCCCGGGCGATGAGACCTTCGTACCAGGCTTTCGAAAAAGTGTAACCGTCGAGCCCCCCAGCCGTTCCGCCTATACCACCGTCGTTGAATTCATCGTAGCTGGACACTCGGAGCAAGCGCTCCGCTTCCGCATAATCGCGGTTGATCAGGCTCACCCGCACCGCCACGGTTGTAACGGCGCCTCCCGGGTCAAAGCTGCGCGGAATCTTATCCAGCGCGGCACGGAGTGCCATCGTGTCGCCATCCTTTTTCAAAGCAATCGCGGCGCTCGCCAGAGAGAAAAGGTGGGCGTGGGGATTGACCACGAGTCCCTCGGCAAATCCACGCTCCGCTTCGGCATAACGGCGCAAACATGCATAGGTCTCGGACAGGTTCCAAATTACGGCCGTGTTGCGCGGATCGAGTTGGCGCGCCTTTTCGAAATTCGCCACTGCCTCCTCCCAACGACCCTGGCGCCGATCAACTGCCGCCGCTGCGTCCCATACCTCTGCGTCATTGGGAATCGCGCTCTGCGCCAGCGCAATTTCTTTACGGGCGAGGTCGTATTCGAGTGAGCCGTAATAATGGTAGTAGGCAAGAGCGAGGTGGGCGTCTCCCAGATCCGGATAAATGCGTAAAGCCGTTTCGGCCTCCGCTTTTGCTTTGGCTACGCGCGCGTCACTTCTCTCGTAGCCGAACCAGTAAAGTTCTGCATGAAAACGCGAGGCCAAGGCGTGGGCAAGTGCGAATTGCGGGTCTCGAGCCAGCGCCTGCTCGAGCAGCTTAAGAGCCTTCTCTCCATTGTGCCGCGGATCACCCGCTCCGCTCCACCGAAACAAATCGCGCGCGCGGAGGTAAAGATCGTAGGCGTCCAAATCTGCCGTCGGATGAACTTGAATACTGGCTTTCTCTCTTGCGGAAAGATTCGCGCGCAGAGCATTTGCTATTCTCTCGGCAAGCTCACTTTGCATAGCAAAAAGATCGGTAATTTCGCGATCGAAACTGTCGCCCCAAACCTGGGCATCGCTCCGTGCATTGATAAGCTGAGCGTTCACCCGCACTCGATTCCCAAATCGTCGCACCGTTCCTTCGAGAATATGCGCCACTCCCAGGGTAACACCGATCTCCCGCAAATTGCGCGTCCCTCCGCGATATTGCCGCACCGACGTCCGGCTGATGACCTTAAGATCCGCGACTTTGGCGAGACTGGAGAGAATATCGTCCTGGATACCGTCGGCAAAATAGGTGTTCTGTTGATCGTCGCTCAGGTTCTCGAAGGGCAGAACGGCGATGCTTTTTTCCGGCACGGCTGCGTCCAGTCTCGGCTTCGGAATAGCGTCGGTGGTGCGTATGATCCCTTTCGGGGTCAGGTCGAAGGCCCAGGAAAGAATCAGTGCCACCGGAAAACCGAGCACAAGCAAAACAATGACCAATCTCACCGCCCAGTTGGGAATCTCGAAAAAGGGGAAGACTTGGGTTGCTATTTGGATGAGCAGCCAGGCGACAACCGCGTAGGCAATCGCAACTCGATAGACTTTGCGTCGCTTAAGCTCGGCGAAAAAATTGGCCATCCTAAAAACTATCTCACAGATGAGTGAGGAAAACAGGAAACGCAGAAGGATGAGGAAGAGCCTTTGTAGCCGCCTCGCTCTGTCGAGGCGTGGGCCCAACACGGCGACAGAGCGCCGTGGCTACAACTGTGCGGCTATAGATTTGCGCGAGGAATTGGGTTGTGAGAGAACCCAATGTGTCGACACCGCGAAAGCACGATTCTCACGAAACAGCGGCGCTCATCGCGGGGATCGCGGCCTTCGCAACTTGGGGACTGATTCCAGGCTATTGGAAGTTGCTCAAAGCTGTTCCGGCTACGGAGATTCTCGCTCACCGGTTCGTCTGGACGAGCTTGTTTTTAACCCTATTACTCAGCTGGCAACGCCGCTGGAAAGAGGTGAAGGCAAATGCGCAGTCTCGTCGCGCTGTCCTCTATTGCCTGGCGAGCGGATTAACAGTTTCAATCAATTGGTTCTTATTTATTTGGGCGGTGAATATCGGCCGCGTAATTGAGACCAGTCTCGGCTATTTCATGACGCCGCTCGTAAATGTGCTTTTTGGTGCCCTATTGTTAGGGGAGCGACTTAATCGTTTGCAGTTGCTATCCGTTTCGCTCGCCACCGTTGCTGTCCTGAATCTCACCTTCGGTTATGGACGCTTTCCGTGGGTCGCACTGGGGCTCTGTATGTCATTTGGACTTTATGGCCTGCTCCGTAAAAAATCGGGAACCGCTGCTATTCCTGGACTCTTTTTTGAAACAATCCTGCTTCTGCCAATCGCCGTGGCCTACCTCGTTTTACTGGAAGTCAACGGGCAATTGGCGTTTGGCCGTGCTGACCCGTTGTTGATAGTTCTCTTGATCAGCACCGGCATCGTGACCGCAGTGCCACTTTTGTGGTTTGGCTACGCCGCACGCCACTTGCCGCTGACGACCGTCGGCTTCCTGCAATATCTCTCCCCGACAGGCACATTTTTCCTCGGCGTTTTCGCTTATCACGAACCATTCACCCGCGCTCATCTTATCACCTTTAGTTTGATCTGGACTGCCCTGGCGATTTTCAGCTTTGACGTCTTAGCGCGCTGGCGCTCAGTGCGAAGACAACCGGCAGCGGAGGTAGCGCTCCCAGTTGTGAGGTAGCGGCGATTGGCCCATTCGACCCGTTCGACTCCGCTCAGGCAACACTTTCGCTCAGGGCAAGCTCTCAATCGCCACGAGCGACATAGCTGCCTGACTACGCATGGCGGTCCGGTGAACGGCCGCTCCAAACATGTGGACATGACTCGGTGCTCGTCAGGCTTTCCGCGCCACGAGGGCGGACGGCAAGACATCGAGTGCGATTGCACGGCCTTCCTTGCCACGCACCGCTCCCGCCCTAAGTTATCGACGGACGATGAACAGAGATAGTTTCGACTACGCAATCGAGAACACACAGGTGATTCTGGCGCCGGAGCGTCAAATTGCGACGTTCGGCAGCACAAGTTTTCGCTTTTATTTAATCTCCGAATTGATGGACAGAGTTAATCAGGTCCGCGTGCGCGACGGGCGGATCCATGCGGATCGTCCGCAAATTCTCACCCCGGAACATTTCACGCGTCTCTTATTGGACGGCTTCGGCGAGAAAGCTGAGCGGTATATTGACCAGCTGCGCGAACAGGCGCGCAATATCGCGGTGTTGCGCTACGGATTCCAATTTCGCAAGACAGATGTCACGGAGCGTACGTTTCGCGACTCCGTCGAGACCGTAATTGCCCGCACCAAGTCGGAAGTGGAAGACATGCAGGAGCCACTTAGCGCTGTGATTCAAGGAGTCGACGACGCTTGGGAAGTGTGCTTGCTCAAGTTCACTATCGACATGATTGAGCGCTCGTCTGATCGCAACATCGGCGACTTCCGAAAACGCGGATTGATTTAACTGTGGCCGCGCGGCTGGACCTCCGTTCGAGCTGACACTCAGTCGCTGGTCGCATTATTACCGATTGGACGGAGGACTTTACCGTATCGCTTCCTGAAAATAGCCCGGCGTTTTAACGCTGGAGCAACCTACATCTAGAAACACCAGTCCCATTAGGGACGGAAGAAATTTTCTGTCGTCCCCGGACGGGGACTTCTTCGTGTTACTTAATTCGAAAACCGAGCGTTAAAAACGCTGGACTATTTTCAATGGCGTTAGGTAGGAGGTCGGACTGGGCGCGAGTAAGGTTCGATGCGAGGCTGATATGGTGAATCTGATCACCGTCCCACGCGCGCCCCCGGCACCTATTGTCATGTCGACCGAAAGTCTTGCCCTGAGCGAAGTCGAATGGGTGGAGACATCTCTTATTATTTGGAGTGAACGAGGAGCGAACAGAAACAGTAAGAGATTCCTCCACTCCGGTCGGAATGACAGAGCTGAGTTTTAAACCTCTTGCCAGAGTTTGTTGTCTCAAGTCCGCCACCTGCCGGCAAACATCTTTCATGGGTTTGCGAGCGAAGCGAGCATCTAAACCGGCTGTTGTGTTAACTCAGCGTTACACCGTACGCCATTTTCGAGCAGCCTAAACCAGGGCAGCGGCGTATGCGCCGAACCGTCGGACTTATGCGGGTCGATTCGAATCAGTCGCCTCTACCTTTCGATACCGCTGCATCAGTTTTAAAAAGCGCAGGGTGTCACGCACGGGATGGATGCTGCTGACTTCATCCGAGTAAACTGTGCTGATCGGCACTGAATCCACGCGACAACCTTTCCGGCTGGCGAAAATTAACATCTCAGTTTCATAATCGAAACGCTCACCGCCCCCCAGCATGTCAGGGATCAGTTCTCGGTGTAACATGCGGAAGCCGCATTGAGTGTCAGGAATGTGCTGTCCACAAACGCGACTGATTTTTTCGCTCATGTAGCGATTAACAACGCGCCGCAGGAAGGGCATGCGCGAAACATCATTCATCCGATTGCCGACTAAAAACTTGGATTCCATCGGCGGCCCGGTCGCCGCAATAAACCGGTCGATCTCTTCGGGACGATGTTGGCCATCAGCGTCCAGAATGATGACATAATCAAATCCTCGGTCGAACCAGTAGCGCAACCCAGCTTTGATTGTTTCGCCTTTGCCGAGATTTTTCGAATGGACAATCACTTCCGCGCCGGCTTCACGTGCCCGCAGGGCTGTGCGATCGGTCGAACCGTCATCAACCACCAGCACATGATCCAGCTGCGCCCGGGTCCGGAGCACGACCTCACCGATATGTTTCTCCTCGCAAAAGGCCGGAATGACGGCGGCATTTCTCCCTCGACCTGGCGGGCCGGTGCTCTCCATCATCACCGCACGACCGGATGGAAATCGGCCGCGTGATAAGAGCTACGGACAAGCGGGCCCGAGGCAACGTGAGCAAAGCCCTTTTTGCGCGCGATCTCGCCATAGCAATCGAATTGCTCTGGGGTGACGTATTCGACCACCGGCAGATGTTGCGGCGTAGGACGAAGGTATTGCCCCATGGTCAAAACTTCGCACCCGACTTCTCTCAAGTCGTCCATCGTTTGAAACAATTCGGGTTCGGTTTCGCCCAGCCCGAGCATGACACCGCTTTTGGTGACGACTTGTGAGGACAATTCTCTGGCCCGCCGCAAAACTTGCAGAGAGGTTCGGTACTTTGCGCGCGAACGCACCATCGGGGTGAGCCGCTCAACGGTTTCCAGGTTGTGATTGTAAATGTCGGGAGCGGCCTCGAGCACGATTTGAATGCACCAATCTTGTGCGTGAAAATCCGGGACGAGCACTTCGACGACAACCGATGGATCCATTTCCCTGATCGCAGTAATGACCCGTGCAAAATGATTCGCGCCTCCATCTTTCAAATCGTCCCGCGCCACTGCCGTAATGACGACGTGTCTTAGTTTCAATCGCCGAACAGCCTCGGCCACGCGCTCCGGCTCGTCTTCCTCGAGGGCGAATGGTTTCGCTGTGGTCACCGCGCAAAACCCACAGGCGCGCGTGCAACGATCGCCCGCAATCATCATGGTGGCGGTGCCCTGACTCCAACATTCCCATCGATTCGGGCACTGCGCACTCTCGCAAACCGTATGAAGTCGCAAATCTGAAATCAGCGCTTTGGTGGAAAAGAAAACCGGGTTCGACGGCAACCGCACTTTGATCCATGGCGGTTTATGCAGCTGATGAAGTGCCGGATCGATTTTCGCGCAGGACATGTCGAAAAGTTTACAGTTTTAAGTTTTAAGTTTTAAGTGCCGCTCTGGTAAACCCTCTTAACACTTAACACTTAAAACTTAAAGCTCACTCACAGTTTCGTTCTCCCCGACAACGCCTGGTAAAGCGTCAATTCATCGGCCGACTCGAGACCACCGCCGGCCGGAAGACCGTGGGCAATACGCGTTAGCGTGACCGGTTTATTCTTCAAAAGTTCGACCAGATAATTTGTGGTCGCTTCGCCTTCGACATCGGCCGCCAGGGCAAAGATAATTTCAGAGAAGTTCTCCCTTTCCACGCGCTCCAGCAGCTCTTTGATCCGCAAGTCTTCGGGGGCGACATGGTCGAGCGGTGAAATGCGGCCACCTAACGAATGATAATATCCACGAAAGGCGCTCGTTTTTTCCAAAGGAAGAATGTCGGTGGGCTGTTCGACCACACAGAGCAGATCCAGAACCCGCGAGGTATCGCCACAAATCTCACAGAGCTTTTCAGTGGCGAAAAATCCGCAGCGAACGCACGGCCGCACGGTTTGCCGCGTCGTGCGGATGGCGCCGGCTATTTGCTCCGGCTTTTCATCGCGCGATTGGACAAGCCAAAGCGCGATCCGTTCGGCCGAGCGCGGCCCTACTCCCGGCATTTGGCGCAGTTGCGCGATTAACTCCCGCAGCGCAATCGGATATTCCGTTTTCCTCAAGGGGGCTACCCGCTGTCGGGCGCGGTAGTCAAATGCAAGGCGAGCGTTTCCAAACGTCGCAGGTAGAGTTGCAGCGGCGCATCGTCGTCACCGTCTGGTCCGCGCGCTTTCTGGAATTCATTGTATGCCTCGGCCCACCGCTTCTCCCGATAGAGCACAACTCCGTTCCAGAAAAAATCGCGCCGCGCGATATGCTCCGGTTTGGCTTCAGCCGCCAACCAGAGGGGCTCGTAAATTTCGTGCCGTTCCTGCGAATTTACTCCACTGAGAAAATCGATTGGCCGGGCCACAATATGTTTGCTCGCCAACTCGAACGTACGCGGTCCAATCAAGATGCGCGATCCATAGAAGCGATTCGCGACGCAGAATCGGCGGGCCAACTCCACCGGCTCGCCCATGGTCAGGAGGGCCGGGCGCTCACCGTTTTTGAGCGGCGCCACCACGATCGTTCCGGAGCTGACCCCGATATGCAGGTCACATTTGCCGAAGAGGTCGCCGTTGTTTTGCTGGCGTGTTTCACGGAATTTGTCCAGCAATCCAAGAGTAACGCGCACTGCTTTATCGGCGTGATCGGCATCCCCATCGGGAAACCCGAAAATCGCGACCACGCCCTCGCCATCGGCCGCCTGAATATAACCGTCGGCTTCCAGCAGCAGATCCGTCGTGCGGCGAATGAATGCTTCGGTCGTGTCGGCAAAAACCGCCGGCTCGGATTCGTCAGCGAGGTCGTATTTATTGGCGATATCGCAAACGACCACGGTTGCTTCACACGTTCGCGCTCTGGGATCGAGCGGAATCTCGCCTTCCATCATTCGACGCGTTTGCTTTTTCGACAAATGATCCGCGAAGAATGTCTTTACTAAGTGCGAATGTGTCCGCCGCGAGAATAAAATCCATGCTTCCGCAGCACCGTAGGCAAGCACGACGGCGACCATGGCCGGCAGAGGCCGAAACAGAACGCCATAAAGTGCGCAAATCCAGGCCAGACCCACCAACTCGAGCAACAAAATACCTACCAGCCATCCGATCCGGCCGCGTCGGAGGCTTGCGAAAGTGAGCCAGGATATCCCGACCGCGAGTAAAACAATGAGGGAATACTGCCACGTTAGGCCGGCCGAACTCGCCGGTGCGCGGCTGCCCGAGATAACGTTGCTGACGCCAAGTTCAAAGGGCAAGAGAACCCCACTGGCATACAGCGTGATGGCGATTGCCGCCGCCACCAAACCAATTATTAACGCAATCAGGACGGAGCGTTTCAAATAATCAGCCTCTCTGTGCCAGCGCTGCCGGATAGTATGATTGAACCACCAGCTCGCTTAAAAATTTATCGGGATCATTCACGGCCGCAGCATTGAAGAGATAAGTTCTTCGTCCGGTATTTTTCTGAATCAAACTCAATCCGAACTGATAATCCTTAAAAAGATGCGCGCAAAGGTCGGCCATGGGCATGTGCTCGGCTTGTGCTCGCTCCACCAAGCGTTGCAGGGCGGACTCATCAAAAACAATTTCCAAACCATGTTCACTCTTAAATTTATCGGTAAACTGCCGCGCGCTCATCTCCAGTGACTGTGCTTCCTGTTTGTGGCCTTCCGCCATCAAACGATCGAGCACCCGTCTGGGCTCGCGCACCAGTTCGGCCGTGACGCGCAGCTGACTCAAGCCCGATCCAGCGAGATGATATTTATAGTCGCGGAACAATTTTTCAAACACTGTTAATAATCCGCGGGCGCCGGTCTTTTCCTTGGCGGCGGCGGCGGCGATGAGTTCGAGGGCTTCATCCTCGAAGCTAATCTCGATACCGTAAGCACGAAATGCACGCTCATATTGCCGCAGAAGGCTGCCTTCAGAATATTTCATGATCTGATACAGATCATCGGCATCAAGGTCCTCGCACACCACTCGGACGGGAAGGCGCCCGATGAACTCGGGCTCAAAACCGTATTCCACGAAATCCTGCGTGGTGACGAACTGGAACAGCTTGTTATCCATGACCGGTTTCGGACCAGCGCTGAATCCAATCTGTCCTTGTGACATCCGGCGCGAAACCTGTTGTTTCAGCCGCTCGAACGCGCCACTTACGACAAAAAGAATGTGCCGTGTGTTGATGGTCTCCCGTTTGGCCTTGCCCCGCTTCTGAAATTCGAAAGCCGCCTGCAACTGGGCCTGCAGATCGTTCATGCTCCGGACCGGGACCTCGGTCTCCTCCATTAACTTTAGCAGAGTCGTTTGCACGCCGCGTCCACTCACATCGCGGCCGATCATTGTTCCGGAGGAGGCAATTTTGTCAATCTCGTCGATATAAATGATGCCGAACTGGGCAAGATTGACGTCACCGTCAGCTTTGTGCACCAGTTCACGGACCAAGTCCTCGACATCGCCTCCGACGTAACCGGTTTCGCTAAATTTCGTGGCATCCGCTTTCACGAACGGAACTTTGATCAAATCGGCGATGTGCTTGATCAGATATGTCTTTCCCACCCCGGTCGGGCCGACCAGAATGACGTTTTGTTTCGCGTACTCGGTTTCTTCAGCGCGGGCGGCATCTTTCTTTTCCAGTTCGCGGAGATATTTCGCGTGGTTGTAATGATCGCACACCGCGATAGAGAGAACTTTCTTGGCTTCGTCCTGTTTAATGACAAAGCGGTCGAGATGAGCCTTAATGTCACGAGGCAGGAAGTTAAAAACAAATTCCTCCGAGTCCTCTTTTGTCAATTGTTCCTCTCCACTCATCTCGGCCGGCTCCGGAGCCGTAATAGTCGCAAAAGAGACGCGATCGCCAAAATTCGACTTCATGAACTCGGCGATTTTCGTCTTGAGCTCCTCCGGGGAGGGAAAAGGCGGCGGCGGGTTTTGTTCCATAGGTGGCGGACCAAATTGGTCGCGCGAGAATTTACCATCGGATAGATCAGTGTAAATCTGACTCTCCAATCGGGAATTCGTTCACCCGCGGGCGGAGAGCATGCTCGGCTCGGTTGAGCGACCCTGCTCATCGCAAACAACTTAGGCCCGGATTAAAGGCGGGCTGCCGGTTATGCGTGATTAACGGTTTGCCGCTAAGCCGCCCTTGGCGAAGATCGCATCGAGATCGGCCAGAACCTTTCCCGGTCCAAGATAATCTTTCCCAGCGAAGCTGTCCGAAATGACTTTGCCGGTTGAGTCGATTAGAACAAGGCAGGGAATGCCCGCGCCGGCATATTTCTTTATCGCCTGTTTGCCTTCAAGCTTTTGATAATCAAGCGCCAACCAGGGCATGTTTACCTCCCGCATATAATTCTGCATGGCGTAGTTCGAGCGGTCGAAGCTGAAAAAGATCAGTTCGAATTCCGGATGCTGTGGCGCAACGCGATTGTAGTAATTGACCAGTTCCGGAGTAAATTTGCGGCAGGGCGCACACCAATGGGCGGAAAAATAAATTGCGATCAACTTTTTGCTGGCCAGCGATTCATCGTCGGCGTGAACGATGCCGCCATTCGAGACGCGAATGAGATCGCCCTTAACAGCCTCGTAGATGGGATTCGGCCCGGTTGGTTGAGCCCTGACGCCACGGTCCCGCGCCAATTGAGATTGATACGTGGCATCGGTTTTGCGTGAACGCTCCGCTTCGGCCGCTTTTCGATCGGCCATGTTCGCGATCGTCTCTTGAACGCGCTCGGCTTCTTGGGCTGAAATCGAATATTTTCCGCGCTCAAGGGCTTCAATGAGCTGGGGGGACGCCCCTGCCTTAAGAAGCAAGTTCTCTTTGTCCGGATCCAGGCTGTCGGCAAAACGCCGCTTGGCTAACTCCTGCATGATCCAGCTGCTCGAGTAACCGGCGCGCAACATCAGACCTATTTCCTTCGTCGTCAGGGGAAGCTGTCCCGCCTGGAGAAGGAAAGCAAAAGTAAGAGAAATAACCCCAATCAACCCACGCTGCATCCGTCATTTAGTAGCAAAACATACGCCAGATCTTGAGGGCGCAACCGGTTCGTCAGGAACATCTTGCGATCGCACCGGAACTTACCTGCGCTGAACTTATTCAATACTGAGGAGTGAGGAAGCGACGAGGCTCCTTTTCAACGCCCAACGCTCAACGTCCAACGCTCAACATTTCAAATCGCACCGCTTCCATTGAGACATTGGACGTTGAGCGTTGGGCGTTGGGCGTTGTTGCAGCTTCCCTAACGAGGCGGCGGCGTTGGTTTGAGGAGCGAAATCTGATTGCGATACTCCGGTTTGGCCGCAGCCGCTTTTTCAGCCATTTCACTTGCCGCTTTTGAATCGCCAGTCTCAGCCGCGAAAACCGCGCTGAGCCATTCTCGATCGGCCGCGTCGGGGGCGTTTGGCTGAATGAAAGTGGTCGAAACGCCGAGAAGAGTCTTTGGCGTAAGCTTGGTCCAGGGAAACTGGGCGGATCCGTATGGATTTTTTAGGGAAAGCTTCTGCGCGTTCGCTCCATCAATACCAGTGTACTGAGCGCCTCCCTCCGCAATCGCACCCGAAAAATGGATGCGATTGAGATCGTCAATCAGTTTGTTCTTCCACTCGATCAGCCATCGCGCCTTTTTCTGCAGACCCGCTTGCGCTTCGCGCAACGACGGCTCGGAAACTTTGGCAGCGTTGATAGCTTCGAGGGCGCCCGTGAAATCAAAAATGGCGATCTTCCGCCTGTAATTTGCAACCGCCGCGTTCCAGGCGGGCGCTTCCTTTTCCAGGACTTTTTCCCGCCCCCGATCGCGCTTTGTCGTTTCGACCTTTTGTTGATCGGCCACTGCCCGCGCCAGCGATTTTTCCTCCGCACTAAACTCGTCGGAGAGAGCAGTGTGCATTTTAAGATTTTTTCTCATTTGGCGCAGCTTTTCCAGATTTGCCGACAATTGCGCGATATTCCCCGCCTTTTTCGGTTCCTTTTTCCACTCCAAGTAAAGCTTGGCGTCGTCGAGAAATTTTCGCGCCAGCGGTTTATAATCGGCGATCCAGGCAAATCTCCCGCTGGGCTGGGCCGTCGTAAATCGTTCCAACAATGTAACGGCATCACTTACATCCGTTTGCTCCACGTCTTTCAGGGCGAATAGCAAAAGACCGAACGATTCAAAGCCCTGCGTTTGCGTGGCCGCGCTGGCGGGAATCACGCCTTGCACCGCCATCATTTTGGCGGTAGCCAAAAAAAAACTCGCCAGATCCGTGTCTTGCTTGGCGAATCCAGCCTGCCCCGCGTTCTCCACGCTTTGAAACGCCTGCCGTGCTTGCGACTTCTCCCGCCCAATCAACGCGGCCAAACCCTGATTCAAAAGAACCCAGTCATAGATTGGCTGTTGCCCCTTGGCCTCAAGGGCGATCCGGGCGAACGCAGCTTGAGCGACTTTGTGGTGCCCGATCAGAAGTTCGTGTTGTGCAGCCCCGAATTGCCTCTCCAGGTCCGCGTTAGAAACAGTCGCCGCTGAAGGTGACGCAACACCGGACGAAACTTGTGGTTTTGGTTTGTTGGCGAAAACAAAAATACCGACGCCAATGGCCGCCAAAACCAGTGCGGCCGCGCCAATTAGCCAACCCGTTTTGCGCGGCCTACTGATTTCGCCCTCTCCAGTCAACGCGCGCTGCGCCCTTTGCAGTTCGGTGACCAGCTCCTCATAGGAGGCAAAACGCTTGGCTGGATCCGGCGCAAGCATGCGGTGGAAAATCCGGGCCGTGGCCGCCGATACCTGTGGTGTCACCGCTCGCACATCGAGCGGCTTGTTTTTTAACTCCCGTAGTGCGGTGGCTGAATTCGTCTCACCTTCGATCGGAGCTCGGCCCGCCACAGCGTGGAAAAGCGTGGCGCCAAGACTGTAAATATCGCTGCGGAAATCTTCGGGCTTATTGTCCAAACGCTCCGGCGCGACATAATAGGGCGTACCCCAAATTTCGCCGCGCGTCTCCGCCGTTTCGGCCGCGACCCCGGCCAGGCCGAAATCGCCAATTTTCGCCGTGTGCTCGTCGGTGAACAGGATGTTGGCTGGTTTAACGTCGCGATGAATCAGGCCCTTGGCGTGAGCAGCGCGCAATCCTTTGGCCACCTGCACGCCGGCTTCGAGCACCTGTTCCTCAGGCAGGCGCCTCCGCTGCTCAATCAAATCATCGAGGCTGCCGTGATCGACCAACTCCATGACAAGATAGAATTGGTCATGGTCCATTCCGGAAGAAAAAACCTGGACGACATTGGGATGACTAACCGATGCGGCAACGCGTGCTTCCTGTTGAAATCTGGTGCCGTAATCAGTTTCGTCGCCCAGATCTTTGCGCAACAATTTCAGAGCGACCAGACGATCGAGCAGTGTGTCGCGCGCTTTGTAAACTGTGCCCATGCCACCGATCCCGAGCGTTTCCACGAGCACGAAGTTGTTGAAGGCACGTTCCACCCGCACTTTGTCTCCACACCTCGGGCACGGAACGCGCATGAGCGGTTCGGCCGCACTCGTGTCGATTATCGCACCGCAGGCGGGGCATGTTTGCGTGGCCATATCGTTGCCTGCCATCGTTTCGATTGTAACATATCGTTCGGATTGTCACATCGACAGGGTCCGCAGCAATCGCATGGCCTTGGCGGTGAAGGCTTTCCCGACAAGCGACACTGCGATCTCGAGCGTTGGATTGGGCGTCTCCTCCCGCCTGCGCACACAGCTACGGCGGGGCATCAATCCTCTCGCTTTGCAGTACGTGTTTCGCGTCGGTGCGTGAGCGATGCAAGCGCACCCAGCTATCGCACGGCTTCAGCCGATAGGATCCTCTTTTTCCTCTCCCCAATGTTCGCAGGCGGGTTAAGGTGAGAGTTCTAAAAGAGCACGCCTTTCATGTTAACCACTTCATGACGATCGAACTGGTCGTCGCCAAAACCGCTTCGGGGTCGCGCATTGACCGTTACCTCGCAAGCGAACTCCGGCAATTTTCGCGCACTCGCCTTCAGCATTTGATCCGCCACGGATTCGTTAGACTAAATGGAAAGGCGGTCCGGGCCCGTGATCCCATTCGAAGCGGAGATCGTATTCAAGTGTGGGAGCCGCCGGCCAAAAAAACTGAAAATCAGCCGGAGGCGATTCCGCTGGAGACTCTTTTTGAAGACCAAGACTTGGTTGTTATCAACAAGCCGGCTGGGTTGGTGGTCCATCCAGGTGCCGGGCATCGCGAGCACACACTGGTGAATGCCTTGCTCCATCATTGCCCCACCCTCTCAGGAATCGGCGGCCAGGAACGACCCGGTATCGTTCATCGTCTCGATAAGGAGACCAGCGGATGCCTGGTTGTGGCAAAGAACGATGAGGCGCATCGCGGATTATCTTCGCAATTTGCGGCGCGCACGGTAGAAAAGGTTTATCTCGCGCTCGTTAGCGGAAAACTGCGCAAAAGTTCTGGAGTCATCGAAGCCGATATCGGCCGGCATCCTGTGCATCGACAGCGCATGACGATTACCCGATCGCGCGGCCGCGCCGCCAAAACCGGGTATCGCGTCCTTCGCTCCGGCGAGAACGCAAGTTTGATCGAGTGCCAATTGCACAGTGGCCGGACTCACCAAATTCGGGTGCATCTTCACCATCTGGGTCATCCTGTGTTCGGCGACAAAGTTTATGCTCCGAAATTGGCGAAAGAATTTCCGCGTCAAATGCTGCACGCGTGGAAGTTAGGCTTTGAACATCCGCGGAACCGCGAACGGAAAGTTTTTGAAGCACCGTTGCCCGATGATTATCGGGATGCGCTCAGGATCTTCGGAATCTCAGCACCGTAGCATGCCGAAAGCTATAATTGTACTCTACCTGGCGCCGCCGTCGCCTTTGAAGGGCGCTGAACGCCGACGTCAGCGAGGGGCGCTTTCCAAAACAACCTTTTCGGCTTCGGCGGTTTGGAAACCGCCGCTCTTTGATGTGCCCCTGCCGCGGCGGCGCACCACGCGCTGCAGCCGGGCACGATACGCCGCTACGTCGACCAGTTCGGCCACCCGCTTTTTCAAGACCCGCGCCCTGGTCGCGAGAAAGACCACAAAGAGGGAATAAGCAATGATCAACCACAAGTCGATGTGCGAAGCGTGCAGCTGGCGATAAATCAAAAGACTCAAAACGAGTAGATTGAAAATGATTGTGGTGGTGACAAATCGATGACGGAGGCGAACACGCGTCAGACACTTTCCGCCGCCGTGATATTCCGTGACGGTTTGCAGCACGATGCTCCACCAAAAATTTCCGTAGATTTGAATGTCCCACTCGTTCCAACCGGTGTCGGTGGAATAGCGCCAGCCTTCTTCCTCCAGCAGTTGGAAAATCGCACCAAGAAGGTGATGTCGATCCTGGCCTTGTTCGCTCCAATAAATTAGGCGCCGTGTAGTTCGAAGGCGCTCAACACTCTCAGGCAAATGTTCGTGTGTCCTGATGACGCTGCGCGGTGTCCGTTTGAAATGCAGCCAGGTGAAATAACGCGACCAGCCGCGCACCAGCGGCTGGACAAAAGCGAGCGCCATGACCACCAGTCGAGCGTGCACAGTATCGAAGCGCGGCTCGATGCGCGCTCGCACCATATAAGAGAGCGCCACGCACAAGGTGCCGCCCAACATGAGGTAGGGGACAATGCGCAAGCTGGGCAGAAAAATTCCGAGCCCGAAAAGAAAAACCGTCAAAGCAAACCATTCGATGCTGCTTAAATAGGCCGCCAACTCCGATTGCGGTGTGGGATAGATCGACTGGAAAAATCCCTCCCCGAAACTCCCGTGATAAATAATCGGTCGATTGAGAAACCAGTTGAAGCGTGGCGTGCCGTATATCTGGCCCCGCCATTTCGCCGTTCCGGTTGGACCAAAAAAAATCAAATGCTTAAACCGGAGCAGCGACTCCGCTTCGCCATATCCTTCCTGCTGTTTTAGAAACGCTCGAAGAGTGAATCGCCGATGATGCCAAACGATGGCCGTTGGGCTAAACCCGATGACACAACCAGCTTGCTGGAGGCGCCAGCAAAAATCAACATCGTCGCCGGCCTTATGATACTCGTTATCGAATCCGCCTACGTTTTCAAAAGCCCAGCCGTAAAA
>WNGI01002561.1_pt1 | contig 19272 bp, 18 predicted proteins | sample 5400621 | NCBI WGS metagenome assembly WNGI01 (sample SAMN13153374, study PRJNA577476) | soil metagenome | isolation source: 20 cm soil or saprolite under Garry oak tree replicate 1 | place: USA:California | collected 2016-06-15
GCACCGGATGCGGAGCAGCCGCCGCAGGCCTCAGGGCTGATCCGGACCTGAGGCCGCTGGAAGTCCGGTCAGCAATCCGTGGCTGCCACGGATTTCGTCCCTAACTTCTCGGCTGGGACCAACACGAAATAGCGAGGAGCCCACTTTTTTACCTAACTTCACCTATCACCACTGTTCTCCGTGTGGAGATGCCATTTGCACAGCGTGGCTCAAGCCCGCCGGCCGATAGGAGGCTGTGGGCTTCCCCAGGCGCGTGCGGGCACGCCTCACGCTCGGTTGCACCCTTGTTCTCGTGGCGTGCGGGGCCCCCTTCCCGACGCTGACGCGGGCGGTCGTGACCCCGTCGCCCGCCACCCCGGGGACCCCGGCACCGGGTCCGTCGGCGTCGGCGGCCGGCGGACCCGCCATCCCGGTGTCCGCCAGCCCGACGTCGTCGATCGCGCACACGTCCCCGCCGGCCGCCGCCGGACGCACCATCCCGGCCAGTCCGGCCCCCACGACCCCGAATGCCACGGCCACGCCCGTCCCGCAGCACACGTCGACCCCGGGGCCGGGCCGGACGCCCACGCCCGTCCCCTCGCCCACCACGACATCGCCGAAGCCGGTCATCCCGCACTTCTCCAAGGTGATCGTCATCCTCATGGAGAACGAGGAGTACAGCAGCATCATCGGCGACCCGAGCGCCCCGTACATCAACAGCCTGGCGGCCGTAGGGGCACTGGCCACCCAGTACTACGCGGTGAGCCATCCGTCCCTGCCCAACTACCTCGCCCTCACGGGCGGGTCCACGTTCGGTGTGACCACCGACTGCACGCCGGGGCCCTCCTGCACCGGGGGCCGCAGCGTCGTCGAGGAGATGGCTGCGGCCGGCATCGGCTGGAGGGCCTACATGCAGGACATGCCGGAGCCCTGTGCCCAGGCCGACAGCGGTGAGTACGCGGTGCACCACAACCCCTTCGTCTACTACAACGGCGTCGTGGCAGGCTCCTGTGACAACGTCGTGCCCGGGAGCCAGCTCCTCGGCGACATCGCCGCCGGGGCCCTCCCCACGTTCACCTGGCTGACACCGAACCTCTGCAACGACATGCACGACTGCTCGGTTGCCACGGGTGACGCGTACCTCGCGGGGATCGTGCCGCTCCTCCTGGGAACCCTCGGCCCCGATGGCGCGCTCTTCCTGGTCTGGGACGAGGGAACGAGCAATACCCACGGCGGGGGCCAGGTCACGATGGTCGCGGCGGGTTCCGGCGTCAGGAAGGGCTACCGTTCCTCCCTCTCCTACGACCACTACTCGCTGCTCCGTACCATCGAAGACGGGTGGGGCCTGCCGCAACTGGGCAACTCCGCCGCAGCCACCCCCATGGCAGACCTCTTCTCCTGAGGCGGTGGCGCACTACAATCCACCCCCATGGAGCCTGTCGCCGAGATCGAGCTGGACGAGCACCAGCAGGCCATCGCCCGCTACTACCGCGAATGCTGGCTCGACTACCGCTTCTTCTGGATCAACCGCAAGAACCTCGGCATGCACTTCGGGTACTGGGACGAGACCACGCGCACCCACGCCCAGTCCCTGCTGCGCACCAACGAGGTCATGGCGGAGGCCGTCAAGATCGGCCCCGGCGACCGGGTCCTCGACGCCGGCTGCGGCGTCGGGGGATCGTCGATCTGGCTGGCATCCGAGCGCGGCGCCACCGTCGTCGGCGTCAACGTCTCACCGGAGCAGGTGGGCCACGCCCGCAGGTTCGTGCGCCAGCGCGGCCTCGACGACCGCGTGACGATCCTGCAGCGCGACTACAAGAACACCGGCCTGGCCAACGAGAGCTTCGACGTGGTCTGGGCCTGCGAGAGCATCGCCCACTCTCCCGACCAGCGCGACACCCTGGCGGAGGCCTACCGGCTGCTCAAGCCGGGCGGGCGACTCGTCGTGCGGGACGTCTACCTCAAGCGGCCGCCCGCCAACGAGGAGGAGCGGCGGATGATGGATGTCTGGTACGACGCCTGGGTCATGCCGCCGCTGCCCACGACGGAGCAGTTTCTCTCCTTCGTCTCCGGGACCGGGTTCTGTGAGGTCCACATGGAGGACGTCACCGCCACCGGCATCCGCTCGGGCCGGCGCCTCTACTGGATGAGCCTCGCCGCGCTGCCCGGGGCCACCGTCCTGCATCGCCTCGGGATCCGCACCGACGTCCAGCACACCAATATCACCGGCTCGATCGCCGCGTGGCGCGGGTACAAGCGAGGGCTATGGGAAGCGGCCCACACCACTGCCCGCAAGCCCGAATCTTAAACGCACTTCCGCCGCCCAACTTTCGACCATTCCGCGGGCGAATCTTCCGTTAGCGCGATCTAGACTCTTTGTTTAGAGCCTGTTAACCGCGGGTAGACCGTCTGGGCAAGACGAGGATAGAGAGGAGACCTCATATGGCTGAGAAGGAAGCTCCCGCGCATGTCGAAGGTGTCCGCAAGGGCGAAGAGATGATCGACGAGGAAGGCAGGGAACCTGGACGCGCCCATACGGGCTATGACGACACCCCTGCCGGCCGGCCTCATGGGACCTCCGATACTCGGGACGACACCGGCGTCGACCCCCAGGAGCCAGTCACGGGAACCAACCCGAAGGGGTAAACACACGTCAAGATGGGTAGTTAGTAACCGTACGACATGAAGACTGGCAGTACAGCGGTTGGCGGAATAAGGGAGGGGATATGGGATTGCTCGTTGCGTTTCTTATCATTACGCTGCTGCTGTTTGGCGCCGGGTTCACCCTACACATCCTGTGGTGGGTCGCCGTCATTGCACTCGTCGTCTGGCTCGTCGGCCTCATCGTCCACGGACCGGAGCGGCGCTGGTACCGCTGGTAGCCAGCCCCAGCTTATGCGGCACAGAGTTTCCCGAAGAGGCGCCTGCTATGGCGTCTCTTCGGCGTCTGGAAGGTACTGAATATACGAGGAGGTATCGAATGCCACAGGAAGCATGGAGCGAGAAGCGTGAGCGCCAGTACGAGCACATCAAGGAAGGGTTGCTCGAGCGCGGCCGGAGCGAGGACACGGCCGAGGAGATCGCAGCCCGGACCGTCAACAAGGAACGTGCCCGGTCCGGCGAGGCATCCACCGCCAGCCGGACCTCCACGGACGACCTCTCCTCGGGGCGGCGCGGCGGCCTGCGATCGCACAAGGGGAGCGGCGGGCGAACCTACGACCAGCTCTACAACGAAGCCCGCCAGCGAGGCGTGAAGGGTCGCTCCCGGATGAACAAGCGGGAGCTCGAACGCGCGCTCAGCCGCTGAGCTTGTCCATTTCGAACCACACTTTCGTGACGTCGCCGCCCTCGACGCCCCAGGCGCTGGAGAGACGGTCGACAAGGAAGAGCCCCCACCCATCCCCCGGGATGCCCCGGCGGGAAAGGGGGCTCGAGGCAAGCTCGAAGCCCTCTCCCGGCTCCACGACCTCGACCCGCAGGTGGTGCGGGGAGGCTCGGACCGTCAACTCGATTTCCTGGTCGGGGCGGAGCCCGCCGTGGCGCACGCTGTTGGTGACCAGCTCGCTGACCAGCAGCATGGCCTGGTCGAGCACGTCAGCCTCGAGGACGCTCTCCAACTGCGAGCGCAGGGCGCTCCGAGCACGCCTCGGAGCACCGGCGTCCGGTCCAAGGAACAGGTGAATCGACGGTGGGGCGCTCACTCTGCATACTTACCCCGTTCTTCCCCCGTCAACTGCGCCAGGGCGTCAATGAAGCTCAGATGGGCGTCTAGGCCGGTGATGGCAAAGATGAGCTGCACATTGCGACGGCCGTGGGTGAGGACGAGCTGTGCCCCCTGGTCCCTCAGCCGTTCGTGCGCCTCCAGGATTGCTCTCAGGCCCGTCGAGTCGAGAAATTCCAGACCGTGCAGCTCCAGCACCGCCGTGGCGGGAGCGTCGGCCAGAACCCGCTGCATCGCGGCTTCAAAGATCGGCACGGTCTCGATGTCAAGCTCACCCGACAGGCCGAGCGCCACGAGCCCCTCCGCCGCCACGCTCCGTTCGCAGCCGAACCGACCCCTCATGGCACCGGTCCCACGACCCTGAGCACGAGCATCGCGAGGTCGTCACGGGGCTCCCCCGCCTGGAAGGCCACGACGGCGTTCTCGAGCGTCGAGGCGATCTCCTCGGCCCCCAGGCCCTCGCACTGCTGGAGCAGGGCAACGAGGCGCTCCTCACCGAAGGTGCCCGTGGGGCCGCGTACGTCGGTGAGTCCGTCGGTGAAGAACAGGGCAACATCGCCGACCTTCAGCTCGTTGACCTTCTCCGGAAGCTCCGGCGACGGCAGGAAGCCGATGAGCGTGCCCGGCCGGGCAGCCCGCTCGACGGTCCCGCCGCCGCGCAGCAGCAGCGGCGGCGGGTGACCGCCGCAGGCCACCGTGAGACGCAGCCCACTCGCGCGCCAGCGGAGCCGGCCGAGGGCGATGGTGAGGAAGCGACTGGACGGACGCTCGTCCATCACGGCCTCGTTGAGCCGAAGCAGGATCTCCCGCGGCTTGCGGTGTTCCCTCGCCGCTGCCCGGACCGTGTACCTGGCGAGGGCCGTGAGCGACGCCGCCTCCACCCCTTTGCCGGAGATGTCCCCGATGGCGAGCGCCCACGCTCCCTCGCCGACACCGAAGACGTCGTAGAAGTCCCCGCCGACTTCGGAGGTCCCGCTGGCGGGCCGGTAGCGGGCCGCGATCTCAACGCCGGGGACGTTTGGGAGACCGGGCGGCAGCAGGCTCGCCTGCAGGGTCATGGCGATGTGGCGCTGGGCTTCGAACAGCCGGGAGCGGTCGAGCGCCAGGGCCACCCGCTGGCCGAGGTCCTGGGCGAGGGCCAGGTCGTCCGGGCCGTAGCGCCGCACACCAGCGGAGACAAGGGCGAGGCTGAGGCATCCCACCATCCGTGAGCGCGCCACGAGCGGGATGCCGACGTAGGACAGGATGCGTGACCCCATGAATGCCTGGAGGAGGTCGGGAGGCGACTGCGCAACCTCCGGCACGAGCAGGGGCCGCCGGGAGCGGATGACCCCGGCCGCGACCAACGCACCGCCCATCTCCACGCCCCGCTTCGAGGCGGACGCCGCCCTCACGATGGTCCCGTCCTCGCTGACGAGGTCGATGGCGCAGCAGTCGGCGAGCGAGCCCACGACCAGCTGGGCGAGCCCGCTCAATGCAGCCTCGACGTCCAGGGCCCCGGTCAGCAGGGTGCTCGCCTCCAGCAGGAACGCCAGGCGCGTCCGGCCGCGGTCCGCCTCGAGGCGCGCCTCCAGTTCTGCCTCGTACAGCCGGCTGCGCTCCTCCTGGGCCTGCTTGAGGTCGCTCACGTCCCGGAAGTACCAGGCACGGCCGCGGTAGATGCCGTCCTCGCCCACCAGGGGGGCACTCCAGCGGTCGAAGATCCTTCCGTCCACCAGCCGGATCTCGTCCCGGCTCGACTCCGCCCGGTGCGCCCGCAGGTCGTGGACCCTGGCGGCGAAACCTCCTGGATCTTCGACCCGCCTGGTCACCCACTCGAGGAGGGCATCGGCACCGCGGGCCTCCAGGAGGTCCTGCGGGATGGCCCACATCTCGGCAAGCTGGCTATTGAACGAGACGATCCTCCCGTCGGCCGAGACAACGAGCACTCCCTCGATCGCCGCCTCGGCCTGGGAGCTGAGGAGGGCCTTCTGGATCTCCGTCTGCTGGTAGAGGCGGGCGTTGTCGAGCGCCAGCGCCGCCCGGCGGGCGAGGTCATCCGCCAGAGCCACGTCGTGGGGTCCATACCGCCGGCCCGAATCCGTCGTGGCGATCAGCGTCAGAGCGCCGAGGGTGCGCCCTCGGGCAGCCAACGGCACACTGATGTAGGAACGGAAGCCGAGCGCCTCGACGACCCGCCGGTGCTCAGCGTCCCGGGTAGCGGCCGCTATGCAGCCCTCTTCCATCTCCGGGGCCCATTGCGGCTGCCCGGTCTGCATCACCCGGACCGCCGGGTGCTGTCCCGTGGGATCGAGCGGGTACTTCCCGCGAAGCAGGTCGGCGAGCGGTTGGCGCTCGACGTTGGCGGCTTGGGCCGCCACTCTGCGGATCGAGCCATCCTCGGGATCGAGCAGGTCGATGAGACACAGGTCGCAGAGGGTGGAGGCGGCAACCCGGGCCAGGCGGTCCAGCCCCTCCTCATAGTTGAGCGACGACGAGAGGACCTGGCTCACGTCCAGCAGGAAGGCCATCTCGGAGCGGGTCTGCTCGGCCAGCGACCTGGCCTGACGCTCCTCCTCGAAGAGCCGGGCGTTGTCGATGGCGAGGCCGGCTCGTTGCGCCACGTCCTCGACGAGCAGCGTGTCGTCGGGGCCGTAGCGACGGCCGGACTCGGCGCTGACCAGGAGGATCAGACCGACCGTTCGCTCCCTCGCCCGTACCGGCACCATCATCACGGAACGGATGTTCAATTCCTTCAACAGGGCGTAGTGCTCCTCGTCCACTGCGGAGGCACGGACGTGCTCCTCGGTGACGTCACGGACGAGGACCGAGCGTCCCTCCCGGAGGGTGCGCGACAACATCTCCTGGCCCCGCAGCGGGTAGGTTTCGATCTTGGACACCAACTCCGCCTTGGCGGGGTCGGCGTGGCAGAGCGCGAGGCGACGCACCGCGCCGTCCTCGGACACCTCCCGGATAGCGCAGTAGTCGCCCAGGGTGGGGACCAGCAGCTCCGCCACCCGCTTCAGCACGCCGCGGTAGTCGAGGGAGGCGTCCAGCAGTTGCGGTCCCAGCGCCGACAGGAAGCCAAACCGCTGCTCGCTCTCCTCCCGGGCCAGGAGCGCCCGTTGGCGCACCGTGATGTCCCGGAACACCGTGACCGATCCCAGTGGCTCCCGGCGCCCGTCCAGCAGTTCCTGCGCACGCACGGCCACCCAGTGCTCGTCGCCGGTGATCCGGTTCCGGTACCGAAAGATGGTCTCGACCGGCGTGTCGCTACCGAGCACGAGCCGCCCGGGAAAGCTCTCCGAAGTGACCCGGCGACCTGCGGCATCGAAGATCTCGAAGGGCGCCGACACCTCGTCGATCGGCGTGGCCAGCAGTTCCTCGACCGAGGACATGCCGAGCACCCTGGCCGCCTCCTGGTTTGCCCACAGCAGCCTGCCGTCCGCGCTCCGGGCAATGATGCCCTCCCCCGTTGCGTCGAGCACGCCGCGGAGCTGGGCGTCGCTCAGGCGGTCGACAACTCCACTGCGCAGGCGGGAGACGTCTGCGGCAACCTGGCTGGCGAGGATCTCGGCCATTCGACGATCGTCCTCGTCGCGGATCTGCGCGGCCTCGAAGCACGCGATCATCAAGCCGACGACGGCTTGTTCATATCCGGCCCCTTGGGGGGCGCCTCGGGGTTCATATCCGGCCCCTTGAGCGGCGCCCTCCTCGTATCCGGCGCCTTGAGGGGCGCCTCGGGGGGTGTCCGCCAGGAGCGGCAACACCGCGACGTCCTCGACGCCATCCGCGGCGAGGGCCGCGAGCAGGGCGGCGGGGTCGGGAGCGCCCACCGGGAGTGCCTCGATGGCGGCGAGCGACTGCGGCGACAGGCCCCGCGACCCGGCGACGGTCAGCGCGCCGTTGGAGCCGGCAAGGGCGATGGCCCCGCGGGCCGCGCCCAGCACGGTGCCGAGGGACTCCAGCGCATGGGCGACGACCTCTTCCAGGGTGGGCAGGTCACCGGCCGCGCCAGCGTGGCACAGCAGGACGCGGAGCCGGTCCGAGACGGTGCGCGCGGGCGAGGCTGGCGCTGGTGGCTCCGTCCGCATCGGCGCTCCCACCTCCTGCTCGTTGCGGTCCAACCGGCCTCCCCACCACACGATCTGTGGCCACAGACCCAAAAGAATTGTAGATCTTGCAGGGCGAAGACTGCCCCGTTGACGCTCCTTCCGCCCTCTTTCCCGATGTTCTTTGCGATTCTCGTGCCGGAAAATGCAACGTCACTCGCAAAGAACGCCGGCACGAGCAGTGGTGGTGGCACCCCTCCTCCCAAGGACCGGCTAGCACCCTTGTGGCGCCACGGCACAGCGTGCAAACCTGTCGTCACAGACCCCCAGTGAGGTGCATCCATGTTGATGGCCGAAGAACTGGCATTGATCGCCATGAATCCCCGCAAGAGAAGCCCTGGTCTGGGGATGCACCAGCACCTGAACGCCTGCCTTGCCGGCCTCCTCCTGGGGGACCTCGTCGTGAAGGGAGCGGCGGCCCTGCGTCCGGAGGACACGATCGTCCTCGTTCCGGGCGTCTCCCTTGCTGCCGGGACGCTTGCCGGCGCCGCCCCGGTGGTTGCCGAGAAGGGGCCGAAGATCAAGGCGATCCTCTCGGGCATGGATCGGGGGCTGCGCAAGCACCTCGGCCGGGGCACCTGGGACGCCGTCCTTGCGGGGTTGTCGGAAGGTGTCGACGGGCGGGAGGACGCCATCGAACGGCTTCGCGCGGCAGCGGCGAGCGGCGAGCAGGTCGACCCGCGGACCGCATTGGTCCTGTCGATGACCGGCCCGGCACACCTGCTCGAGCTCATGGCTCCGCGACATGGAGCCGACCGCAGGCACGCGCGGGACCGCATCGACCACGCCACCGACGGACTGCCCTTCGAAGCCATCAGCCGGGCGGTGCGGAAGGTTATCGCCCAGGACGAGACCGCGGCGGCACCTGCCGCCGCGATAGCCTGACCTGATCCCCGTCACTTCGGATGTGCCCGGCAGGACCGGGCTCCGGTCCGCCGATGCCCGGTGCGACCTCCTTGCACTATCCGAGTGCTATCCGGGCGGACATCACGGGATCGTCATCTCACCGGCCATGGTAGCGACCGTGACCACGTTGATGCCCGGCGGCCCGCCCAGGCGCACCGGCAGCGCTGCGCCGCCGAGCCAGGCTGACAGTTCCTCGGGATCAGCGCCCACCGTCACCGACGCGATGCCCTGCGGCGTCGCGGCATGGGGTGCATCCATCCGGCCAGGGTGATGCTCCGGGGCGACGTCCCATTCGATGAAGAAGGGCAGCGACGGCTTCTCCAGGGCGGCGGCCAGGCCTGCCGAGCGCCAGCCGATCCGGGTGCCGTCGGGGAGCACCCGCGACTTCGCCTGGATCCCGAGACCCAGCCGGGCCGCGACGGCGTCGAGCCCGTCGGTGGCCAGGCACCACAGCATCAGGCCGGAGGCTGCCCGGATGTGCCGCGCGTAGCCGCTGCCGACCGGGTCGGCGGCCGCCTCGTCGGGGTCGACCACGGCGAGCAACTCCACGTAGCTGTCACCCAGCGGGACGATGCGGTTGGCGGTCCCCCAACCGGGATGCCGCCCGCCCGGGACCGATGCCAGCCCGTAGCGTTCCTGCACCTCCTCTGCGGCCCGGTCGAGGTCGTCGACCCCCCAGACGACGTGGTCAATGCGCAGCGCCATGCCCGAAAACCTACCCGGTCCTCCCGAGCCGGCGGAGTGACGGCCGATGAGATACGGCCGATGAGACGGTGATGCGGCTCACGGCTGGGGTGCGGCGAACCTCGCCAGCAGGGCCTCCCATTCGTCCGGCGACAACCCCGCCCGCACCGCGTCCAGGAGCAGAGCCGCAAGCTGCCGGTCCGCGTGGTTGAGGTGGGCGATCAGACCGACCGTCACGGGGTGGGCAGGCCAGGACGCCGGCACGATAGGGTCGCCGGCACCCACATCGCCCTGCTCGACGACGGCAAAGTAGGTGCCCGCCCGGGCGGCCTCCAGGAACCGCCGGGGAAACTTCTGCGTGCCCATCCGGAAACCGAGCTTCCAGCACGGGAACCTCGGTGCAGTGACCTCCAGGAGGGCGGTGCCGGCCCGCACCTGCTGGCCGATCCGCAGGTCGTTGAGGTCGACGCCGGCGGTGGTCAGGTTCTCGCCGAACGTCCCGGGGGCGAGGCTCTCCCCGAGCTCCTCACTCCACCAGGCGTAGTCCTCGGAGGCATACGAATACACGGCCTTGGCCGGTCCGCCGTGCACCGAAGGGTCCGCCTGGTGATCGCCACCCACCTGCTCGGCGAGCACGGGCACCCGCCCGGCCACGGGCTCCTTCCAGATGGCAGTCGTGCGGGGACGCCCGCGGTAGACGATCTCTCGAACGGCCCCGACATTGACCGAGACGATGTGCCCGTTCATCCTGTCACCGGGAGCTGGCCGGCGCCCGGTCGATTGCGGCAGAGACCCACGGGACAAGGTCGTCGAGGAATCCCGGGTCGATGCCGTGGCGCATCGGGGACTCCCGGTACGTCACGTCGGCACCCGCAGCGCTGAGCCGGTCTCTCGCCTGGCGGCCGAACTCGACGGGGATGATGTCGTCATAGGTCCCATGCCCAATGGCCACCGGCGGCTGCGGCGCAGAAAGCTCCAGGTCAAAGCCCTCGACCGTCGGGATGAAGCCGCTGAAGGCCAGCATCGCTGCCGGCCGCGGGCGGCCGGAGCCGAGCCCCATCGCATGGGTCATGACGGCGCCCTGCGAGAAGCCGCCGAGGATCGTGCGCTCCGTGGGGATGCCGGTGGAGCGAGCAAGCTCATCGAGCCAGTCCGACACCAGCCGGTACGTCGCATGGAACGTCTGGGGATCCGGGTAGCCCACCTGGCGAGTGACGTACCAATGGGCCCCCCCGGGCGGAAGCGACAGCGGGCCGCGTGGCGTCAAACCCAGCAGGCGGCGGCCCGGATCGAGGTCGTCGAGCAGACGGTACAGGTCGTGCTCGTCGGATCCGCGCCCATGGAACAGCACCAGGGCCCCTTCGGGCTCCCCGGCAGAAGGGCGCACGAGGTGCGTGAGGGTGTCGAGCCCACTCATCGCAGCACACCCTTCACGAGGTTCCGGCGAGGGTCGGGCAGCGGCGTGAGGATGCCTTCGAGCTGGCCACGGAGATGTTCGAACGCCGGCGGGAGCGACAGGGACTCGCCCAGGTGCGCCTGGTCCTCATCGGCGGCGAAGCCAGGCCCGATCGTGGCGATCTCGAACAGGACGCCGCTCGGCTCCCGGAAGTAGATCGAGCGGAAGTAGAAGCGGTCGATGATCGGCGTCGGGCGGGCACCCGCCTCCACGAGGCGGCGCTGCCAGGCTTCGTGGTCGTCCATGGGCGACGCCCAGGCGATGTGGTGCACGGTTCCGGCGCCCTGAATGCCACGGCCGGGCGCCTCGTCGTAGACGTAGAACCCTCCGCGCTGGACACCTCGGGCCTCGAACGAGGCGCCCGAGACGGGCCTGAATCCAAGCGTCTCCTGGAGCAGGCCGCGGCTGCGGTCGGGGTCAAAGGTGTAGGCCCGCACGCCGTCGAACCCCTGGAGGGCAAGCGCGGCAGGGATCTGGGGATGCTCGGCGATGAGCGGCGGGTCGGCGACCGTTGCCACCGTGAGGGCAAGGCCGAGGCCCTCGGGGTCGTTGAACTCGAGGCGGCCGGGGCTGCGCTGCGACTCGATGCCGTGCGCAAGCAGCCGGTCCTCCCAGAAGGACAGAGCCTCTTCCGAGGCCACGCGCCACACGATGCGGTGGACCATGCCCGCACCCGGGCTTCCCGAACGGGCGCCCGGATACTCGAAGAACGTCAGGTCGGCGCCGGGGCTGCCTGCCTCGTCGGCGTAGAACAGGTGATAGACGGTGGGGTCGTCCTGGTTCACGGTCTTCTTGACCATGCGGAGCCCCATTGTTCCGGCGTAGAACCCCACGTTGACAGGGGCGTCGCCCGTGATGGCGGTGATGTGATGGATTCCCTCGAGCTTCATGATTTGGCCTCCTTATTTCTCTGCTTTCGCGTAACGCCGGGGGCCAGGGCATATTCCTCAGTCGGGCGGTTCGGACGGCCGCAGGAGCCAGCGGTACCCGATGCCGGGGTCCGTGACGACGATACGCGGCCGCCGGGGGTCCTCCTCGATCTTCCGCCGGAGCTGACTGATGAACACCCGCAGCACGTCGACATCTCCTTCATACCCCGGCCCCCACACGCGGTCGAGAAGCCAGTTGTGGGTCAGCAGCTTGCCCGGATGCTGCGCAAGGGCCCCGACCAGCGACCATTCCGTCTTCGTCAGGCGGACCTCCGCACCGTTCCGGGTGATGGTGTGGCTGGAGAGGTCGATGTCGAGGCCGCCGTCGCTGAAACGAAACGGGCCCGGCGACCCCTGGCCGGTCCGGCGCAGCAGGGCCCGCACCCGGGCCATCAGCTCGTCGACACCGAAGGGCTTGGTGAGGTAGTCGTCCGCTCCCAGGTCCAGCGCCGCCACCTTGTCGGCTTCCTCCTCCCGCACGGAGAGCACGAGGATGGGCACGGCACTCCAGGCCCGAACCCGGCACACCTCGAGGCCGCCCAGCTCGGGGAGGTTCAGGTCGAGCACCATGAGGTCGGGGTCGAAGGTCCGCACCGAACCGAGGGCCTCCTCCCCGTCGGCGGCCACGTCGACGAGGAAGCCCCGGGACGAGAGCGCACGGCTCACCGCCCTGCGGATGGCTCGCTCGTCGTCGACGACAAGGACCCTGCCCTTCTTCATGTCCGGGGATTCATGCTCTGGGGATTCATGCTCTGGGCTTCATAGCCTGCGAACCTCCCATGCCTGCGATGGCGTGGGTCCCCGCCGGCTGGAGCGAGAACCGCAGCGTCGCTCCCCCACCGGGCGTCTCCTCCACCCAGATCTCACCGCCCATGAGGGCCAGGAACCCCTTGCAGATGGCGAGGCCCAGGCCGGTGCCGAGATGGGTGGTGCGCTCGTTGGCCTGGTAGAAGGGGAAGAAGAGTCCCTTGCGCAGCTCGGGCGGGACCCCCGCGCCGTGATCGACGACGGCAACGACGACCCTTCCCTCAGCGCAGCGTGCCTCGATCTCGATCCCGACCCGGCCCGCCTGGCTCGCGGCCTTGGCTGCGTTCTCCAGAAGGTTGGCACCGACGCGATCGAGGAACACGGGGTCTGCCCGCACCGCAGCCGCATCGTCGTCGATGTTCAGTGAGATGCTGAGCTGCGGCCAGCGCAGCATCACCCGGTCGACGCATTCCGACAGCACCTCGCCGAGGTCGACGCCCTGCAGGCGTGCCCGCAGCGTGCCCCCCTCGATGCGCGACATGTCCAGCAGGTTGGCGATCATCGAGGCCAGCCGCTCGGTTTCGAGGTTGACGCTCTCCAGGGCCTCCCGCACGTCGTCGGGGCTGTGCTCGGCGTCGCCGCCGAGAAGGTCCGTGACCGAGGCCTTGATGGCCGCGAGGGGGCTGCGAAGGTCGTGGCTGACCGCCGCCAGCAGCGACCGCCGGAGATGGTCGGTTTGCCGGTACACCTGGGCGTCCATCGCCGCCTTCGAGAGCCGGTCCCGCTCGGCAACCACCGCGAGCTGATCCGAGAAGGCCCGGAGCACCCGTGCCTCCGCCTCGGTCAGCGACGGGCGTTCCCCGTCGAGGACCAGCCGTCCGAAGCACCGGCCCCCCACGGACAGCGCGAGGACCGTGCCCGCCCCGACCGGCACCGGGGCGCTCGGGGCCTCGTCGAGGACCAGGGCCGCGGACGAGAAGCCGAAGAGCTTGGCGACGCGTGACAGCACGGCGTCGTAGCTCCCCTCCCCCGTGCCCAGGGCGACGAGCTGGGCGCTCAGCTCCTGCAGGCTCGCCAGCTCCGCCTCCCTCGACTCGGCGGCCTCCGCGCGTTCGCTGGCCCGGGCCAGCGCCGCCGATATGAGGATCGAGAGCCCGAGGAAGACGAACAGCACGACGATGTCCTCCCCCCGGCCGATGGTGAAGGAGCCGTACGGGGGGATGAAGAAGAAGTTGAAGGTGAGGAAGCCGAGGAACGAGGCGACGATGCCCGAGCCCAGGCCCCCGATCGCCGCTGCGGCCACGACGACGACGAGGAAGCCGAACCCCTTGCTCAGGGGAGCGATGTCGTTGCGGAACGGCAGGAGGGCGGCGGTGAGGGCCGCCGTCCCCACCGTGGCGATCAGGTAGCCGGCGAGGCGCCGGCGAGCCTCGAGGATCGTGAGGCGAGCGACCAGCGGAGGGACCCTCCCACGGGGTCCGGGCATCGTGGGTGCGGCGAAGGCCATGTCAGGTCAAGTCTGGCACGCGCTGTCCCGTACCAACGCGTTCCGTAGGTCCGGCCGCTGCTTCCTTATGAGTCCCATAGACCGCCAGGCCTAGCCTTGGAGGAGCAGCCAGACGAGCGAAAGCGAAAGGGGTGTCGCATGCCGTCCTCACACAGCACGCCGGTGGTTCGCCCGCCGGCCCGCACGGTCGTTCTCGTCAGACCCGGCGGCGGCGGAGACATCGCGGCGCTCGCCGGGGCCGTGGCGGCCCGGGGCGGTGCGCTCGTCGTGCTCGCCACGGGATGGCCCCTCACCGCGGCGCAGCAGGAGGTGATCCACGAGGCGATGCGTGCCGCCGCGGACCTGCGTCTGGCGTTCGAGGCGCACCTGCTCTCCACCGAGGCGGAGCTCGAGGACCACCTGCTAGCAGGCGATCGCGTCGTCAGCGCCGTCGCGGCTGCCCCGGTGGTGTGGCCGGCCGAAGCCGGCGACGAGCGCCCCGTGGCCAGCCTCGCCTGAGACAAGCTGGCGCAGGAATCGGTGAGGTCGCAGACGCTAGGAGGACCTTTGTGTGAAGAGCCGCGATAATTACTGCTCATCACACAAAGAAGACTGAACGCCCCAAAGGGAGGCCGGGTCGGGAGCCGCTAGCTCCCCGGATGGCTGGTGGCGGCTTCCTCGGCCGCAGCCCGCGCCCGGTCCAGGAGGGCCGTGGCCTGGAGGCGGCCCGCCTCCCGGTCGGAGCCGAACATCTCGCTCAGCTCCTCGAGGCGATCCTCGGCCCCCAGGTTCTCCACGTGGGTCACCGTCCTGCCGTCGGCCACGTGCTTGCCGACGTGCAGGTGGACGTCGGCGTAGGCAGCGATCTGGGGAAGGTGCGTGACGGCGAGCACCTGGCTGTGGCGTGCCAGCTCCCACAGTTTGCGGCCGACCACGTCGCCCACCCGGCCCCCGATGCCCGAGTCGATCTCGTCGAAGACCAGCGTGGGGTGGGGATCGGCACCCGTCAGCGCCGCCTTGATCGCCAGCATCACCCGCGAGGTCTCGCCGCCGGATGCGATCCTGGCCAGCGGACGGGGTGGTTCGCCAGGGTTGAGTGACAGCAGGAACTCCACAGATTCCGGTTCGGCGGACCATTCGGCAGACCGCTCATGACCGAACTTGACGCCGAAGCTCCCGGACATGGCCAGGGTCGCGAGCTGCTCCTCGACGTGCCGCTCAAGGCTTCGTGCCGCCCGGCGCCGCCCGGCCGAGAGCTCGCCGCCGACGCTGCCAAGCTCCCGGTGCAGCGACGCCTCGTCGGCTTCCAGGGCGGCGATGGCCTGCTCGCGGCCCGCCAGGCCGGCCAGCTCGGCCTCGGCCCCCTCCGCGAAGGCCAGGATCTCCTCGACGGTACCGCCATACTTGCGCTTCAAGGCGAAGATCACGCCCAGACGCTCCTCGACCTGAGCGAGCCGCTCGGGGTCGTACTCGATGCGATCGCGGTAGGACCGCAGCGTCGCGCCCAGCTCCTCGAGCTGCAGTCCTGCGGCCTCGGCCATCTCGCCGAGCGGCGCCACCGATGGGTCGAGGTGCCGAAGCTGGGCGAGGCGCTGCGCTGCCGCCCCCACCAGGTCTCGGGCGGACGAGGCGTCCTCGGCGCCACCGGCGACCGCAGCGTAGGCCTCTCCGGCGAGCTGGATGATCTGCTCGGCGTTGGCCTGGATCTGCTGGGCGTGGCGGAGATCGTCCTCCTCGCCGGCCTCCAGACGTGCCCGGCCGATCTCCTCGATCTGATGCCGGAGCAGGTCCGCACGCCGCGCAAGCTCTCGTTCGTCGCCCCGCAGGTGAGCATCCGCAGCGGGACGGCCCTGCCGTTGATGCGGCAGACGTTGCGTCCCGACGACGCCAGCTCGCGGGCAAGGATCAGCACGTCGTCGCCCGCCGCAGCAAGGGCTCCGTCCTCGAGGGACGCGAGGTCGATGGCGGAAGCCTGGAAGATGCCCTCGACCCTCGCCCCGGGTGCGCCGGAGCGGATCATCCCGGTGTCGGCGCGTCCGCCCATCAACAGGCCCACCGCGTCGATCACGATCGACTTGCCTGCCCCCGTCTCCCCCGTGAGGGCGTTGAGGCCGGGCCCGAAGGCGATGCGCGCATGGTCGATCACCGCCAGGTTCGAAATGTCGAGCTCGATCAGCACAGCCGGAAGCGTAGCTCGTGGGGGACCCGAGGTCGTGGGGGAACTCAGTCGACCATGGCCCCGTCCTCAAATGGTAATATACGGTCAAGCAGGCTGTACCAGCATCCTTCTACCCTGGGCGCATGGGACCCCCTTCACCGAGGGGCGGACGGAGCAACGCACGGCATCGAAACGGGCAGCAACCAGGAGGCGATCCCCGATCGCCTCCGAGTCCCGGACCAGACCCTGCCGGACCAGACCGCAGAACCTTGGGCCCCCTCGGCCGCGCGAGCCTTGCCACGAGGCTTGGCAACCGAGCAGCGAACGTTAGGGCGACCAGGCAGATCCAGCCTGTCTTTCTCGCGTCCTTACGCCGGTTCCATCCTGATGAAAGCTAGTACAAATTGAGTATTGAATGTGTTCGGACTTGCTGCTACTTTTAGCTCGGAAACTAACGGATGCGTCACATGAGTCCGAGGCTCGATCGAGATCAGTGATGGCGGGTTTTGACGGTCACGTGTCTTGAGCCTGTAAAGCAGTAGGCGGAGGTCGGCCCATCGCCTGGTCGACCATCCAGGCTTGGTTGACCTGATCGGCAGTTGGTTTGAGCCCCGATCACCCGGAGAACAGATCGGTCGGGCGCACGAACTATCCCCGCAATTGGACGGTGTCCTATGGCCGTCGCCGCGCAGAGGAGGAACCCCCTCGCATGAGAAGTACCTCGGCCCCCAATACCGGGGCGCCATCCGTTGGTGCACGCCGTCGTTTGCGGATCCTCCACGTCTCCCAGCCGACCGACGGCGGATGCGCGATCGCCGTCCGCTTCCTTGCCGAGGCCGGTACGCGAGCCGGCCACACCGTCACCGTCGCCTGTCCCCGGCAATCGGACCTGCCGGGCTGGATCACCGACGTCGGCGCGCACTGGCATCCCCTTCCCATGGTGCGTCAGCCAACGCCCGGCGACATCTCGGCGGTCCTGAGGTTGCGGCGGCTGTTCCAACGGGCGGACGTCGTCCACCTGCACTCCAGCAAAGCCGGGGCGTTGGGGCGGCTCGCACTCCGCTCGCTGGGCAAGCGGGCACCTGCCTCGTGCTTCACGCCGCACGGCTGGTCGTGGCTGGTTGGCGGCCGGATGGCACCCGCCTACCGGACGTTCGAGCGAGTGGCCGCGGCGTGGACCGATGTCATCGTCGCCGTCTCCGACGAAGAGGCTGACGCCGGACGCGTCGTGCTCCGCCCGGGTTTCGCCCAGATGACGGTCATTCCCAACGGCGTCGACACCGAGCGCTTCTGTGTCGAGGGACCTCGAGCGAGCCGCTCGGCGCAGCCACTGATCGTCTGCGCGGGCCGCCTCACCGTGCAGAAGGGCCAGGACCTGGGCGTCCGCGCGCTTGCTCACCTCCAGACGGCGGGGGCCTGGCTGCGCCTCGTCGGAGAGGGTCCGGACGAGGCGAAGCTGCGGGAACTGGCCGCTGCACTCGGGGTTGGGGACCGGGTGGAGTTCACCGGTCACTGCGACCCCCGACCACATCTGCGAGCAGCCGACATCGTCCTCGTGCCCAGCCGCTGGGAGGGGCTCTCGTTCGTTCTGCTCGAAGCCATGGCCTGCGGCAAGGCCATCGTCGCCACGGCGGTGGCCGGAAGCGGCGTCGTAGGGGACGCCGGCGTGGTCGTGGCCCCCGACGCTGGGCCCGAAGGGCTCGCCGCCGCCCTCGACAAGTTGCTCGCGGACGAACCTACCAGGCGCCGCCATGGCGAACGGGCGCGAATCCGGGTCTGCGAACACTTTGCTGCCCAGCGGATGCTGACCGCCTATCTCGGCCTGTGGGAGGCACTCGCCGGGGCGACGTCGAGCGCCGTCGGCCGGGCGGGTGCCCGGAAGACCAGCGGCACGAACAGCCCCAGCCGATGATCTCAGAACCGTTCGACCTCCGGGATCTGCCCCTGCTCGCACCGGCCCCGGTGGCGACCGAGGCACGCGCTTCCCGGCTCGCGCTCCGCAAGGCACTGGGCGAACCCACCTCGATCCCATTCCTGCTCCTCGCCGACGCGGTCTGCGCATGCCTCGTCACGCTGCTGCGTCCAGACAGGGCTCCGACGGCCCTGACAGGGTTGGGATCGATCCTTACGATTGCACTCCTGGCGGGTGGCGGCCTCTACCGAAAATCACTCAGCCTCACGGTGCTCGACGAACTCCCCGCGGTCGTCGGACGCGTGCTCGCCGGGGAGATGGTGGCGGCGGCCATCGCATCGCAGGCCTCTCGCGTCGACCTCGAACGGCTCGGGCCTGCCTACGCGCTCCTTGCCCTCGGGTTCGTGCTCGACAGAATCGCCGCCAATACAGTTCGGCGATTCGTCCATCGGCGCGGGATCCATTCCCACCGCACGCTGATCGTCGGTTGCGGCCAGGTCGCGCACCAGATTGTCAGCGCCCTGCTGAACTATCCCGAGTACGGCCTTCGCCCGGTGGGCTACCTGGACGACCATCCCCTCTGGAAGGGCGGACAGATGGTCCCGCCTCTCCTGGGCGGGCTCGACGACCTGCCCCGGGTGGTGGCCGCCCACGGTGTCGAGAACGTGGTGATCGCCTTCAGCTTCAGCAAGGAGCCGCGGCTGGTGAAAGCCATCCGGGACTGCGAGCGCCTGCAGTGCGAGATCCTTCTGGTCCCCCGCCTCTTCGAGTTGTATGCAACCTCCTCGCATCGCGACATGGTGCGAGGGCTGCCGCTCATCAGGATGCGGCGGACCACGGTGTACGGGTGGCAGCGGTACGTCAAGCGGCTCGTCGACATCCTTGCCGCCGCCGTCGGACTCCTGCTCGTCTCGCCCGTGATGGTGAGCACCGCACTGGCGATCAGGATGTTCGACGGGCCCGAGGTCCTCTTCCGCCAGGAGCGAGTCGGCCGCGACGGTCGCTCGTTCGAGCTCCTCAAGTTCAGGAGTCTCAAGCCAGCCAGCGAGCAAGAGTCCGAGACGACGTGGAACGTCAGCCACGACAAGCGGATGAGCCGGATCGGCAAGATCATCCGGCGAACATCCATCGACGAGCTTCCCCAGTTGATCAACGTCCTGCGCGGCGAGATGTCACTGGTCGGCCCTCGCCCGGAGCGTCCCC
>WNGI01001552.1_pt1 | contig 19268 bp, 17 predicted proteins | sample 5400621 | NCBI WGS metagenome assembly WNGI01 (sample SAMN13153374, study PRJNA577476) | soil metagenome | isolation source: 20 cm soil or saprolite under Garry oak tree replicate 1 | place: USA:California | collected 2016-06-15
GTTTGAGATTCACCCGGTGAGCCGCGTCGGCCAGCTCGATCTTGGGGGATCGTTCATTCCCGTTGCCGGCTACACGCCCCAGACGGCGGATGTCGCGTTCCACTACTACGACGGCAACCGGGTCACAATCAAAGCGGCGAAGACTTCAATTTCCATCCGATCGAAGAGGATCTACTACAACTACGTCGATTTCCGGATCGAGCTGGCGACTGCGCCAACACCCGTTCGGGACGGCTTCGTCGTGTTGGCCCGAGTGTTGAACGCGAACGACGAGGAAGTGGCGGATGACCTCAGGCGGATGATCTTCGTGCAAGGAACGCGAGCAGCGAACGCCATTCAGAACGCTTCGGCGGGTAATCGGTTGCACGTGCTCGGGATCCCGCGGATCAGTCTGAACAAGGTGCTCACACTGGTCCAGAACAACGGAACGAAGCGATTCGATGCGCAGCTTCCGTACGAGATGATCATCGTCGGTGTGTTTTGAGAGCGGTTGCTGGACCGGCTCGTGCCTGTGCGGTTTGTAGACAACGCGGAACCAAGGGGGGTGCATCAGCACCTGGAAGCAATCGTCGCTTCATCGCTTCAGCCGCTCGCGCCACTCGGCCCACTTATCGACGATGGAGAGGGCATAAGACGATGAGTTGCCCTTACGAAGACGTTGGACATCGACCATGTAATCCCAGAAGGGCTTCCCGGCGATCTGCAGTCGAAACGTCCCCGGCTGGAATGTCACATCAATTTCCTGGAGCCGTGGATCCTCTCGGACGAACCGTACGAGCTTCTCAAACGCTGCCTCGTCGCTCGCGCTATCAATCCATCCGGAGTCGCCGAGCGTGACTGGGGTTGTCGCACGGTTTACGGTGTCTCGCCACCGATGTCTCTCCATATGGGCTTGCAGTTCGGCGAAATCTGCGGTGTGGTCCCAGAGTTCTCGTGTAAAGCGACTGACCACGCGGACACCGCTGAACTTGAGTTCTAGCACGACCCGGAAGACTTCTGGATCGTAAGCATCCTCCGGCGCTAGGCGCACGCTATCCGCACTAGGGAACTCAAGCTTCGCGTAGCGCAGCAGGTCGGCTTTCTTCCGGGCATCCCCATAGCCTTTTAGGACGCCTTCGGCGACATCCCGTGCCGACTTCCGCTCGAGGTCCAGGGCGAGGATGGTGAAGGTCAGGAAGTCGGTCTGGCCCATCTCAATCGAGATCTTGAGCTGGCCCGGGTCGAAGTTCGTCACGATCGGATCGCGATGAAAGCGCTCGTACATGCCATTCCGGACCAGCCGTACGACCTCACCGAACTTCTCTTGCGCTCCCATCGAAGGCCTCTCGTTGGTAGGCGCCACGTCTATTCCTTCACAACCCGACACGCGGGCATCTCGATCTCCCTGTCGGCCGTGACCCCAGCGATCGCGTTGTGGACCCCCTTCGCTTCCCGCTTGGCCATCATAGCCCAGTGGAGCACCTCGCGATCAGTGACTGGCGAGTCTGGTTGCACTACACAAAGCCCAATCGAAACCGTTGGTAGTGTCTGCCCATCCTCGAATGTCATTCCGGCCAGTTCCTTACGCACACGCTGGAGGATAGGCAGCGCGACCTCTTCATTCGCGCTCGGAATGAGGACTGCGAACTCATCGCCGCCGTAGCGGTAGGCAAGTCCATGCCCGAACACAGCTCGCTCGACTGAGCGCATGACGGGCGGCAGAACGAGAGTGTCCACCCAGAGCTCGCCCAGCCTCGTATTCAGCGCCTTAAGTCCGTCGATGTCCACGAAGGCGATCGCGAGGGGCGTCGACCGGCCCTCGCACTCCTCACGCATCTCCTTTAGATCGCCTAGCAACGCCGATGCGCTCCAGAGGATACGAAACTTGTCGTCTCGGGGCTTGGGGCGCCGCGGTGGCTCTACGGTGTCGGGCGGGTGCTGCGCGACGAAGTCACTCAATTGAGGAAGCCGGAGTGATGTGGTGGAGAGGTACCACTTGGCCTTCAACAACGCATCCAGAGCCGCCTTGTGGGCGTCGAGGTTCTTGAGGAGCTCTCCGGTGACGGCCCGAGCACGGTGGTCTTCGAGCTCGCTCACAAAGCGACGCCGTTTGTAGGCTGCCACGGTAGCGAGCACTCGTGCAACTTCATTGGGGAGCGACGCGGCGGACGACACTGCCGATCCCGGCTGGAGAGCCTGCTCGAGTCTATTCAGTTCCTCTGTGAACTCGGTCAGCAACTGTGGCACGCCAGCGTGCTGCCCAACCGCGCTCGTGATGGGGTTCCGTAGACGAAACTCCACATGGGTCTTCAGGTCTGCGACTGCCTCACGAATCCGGCGGCCTTGTAGGCCGTCTAATTCGATCGACACAGGGAGACTCGGGCTAGTGCGATGTTCGTCATAGGAAGTTGGTGCAACCTAACTAAGCTGCGGGCCAACCTCCCTCAACACAATGTACGCCGGCTGTGGTGGGCGCGTGGCGGCCAAGGAGAACACAGAGTTGGCGGCGCAGTTCCAGCCGCCCTACCTGTTACCAGTAACTTGGCTTTCACTGGAGCGCGGGTGATGCTCGAGAAGGCGACCGTGCAGAAGGAACTCGCCCCGATCCCCGCGCCTCGTTTGACGAGCACTCTTAGCTGCCGTAGTGTCTTCGCCCTCATGACGAGCGTCCGTAACGCATGCCCTGGAGAGCTCAATGGAGAGTCATGATACGTTCGACCTGATGAAGGATCGGATTTCAGCCTTAGCTAGGCAAAATGGCCAGACCGAGGACAAGGCTTTCATCAAATGGTTCGTGGATCTTTTCTACAATGATGTTCATGACTTCCTAATCTCCGATGGCCAGGGTGACGGCAAGATGGACGCGTCCTGCCACACTTTGGAGGACGGGAGCGCCAACTTCCACGTCATTAATGCGAAGTACACTAGAGCGTACAATCAGGCATCGCCCGTTCAGTTCTATGAAGAGTTGACTGCACTTGTTAAGCCATTCGTTTCTGCCTCGGATCGCCCGGGATACTTGGAGACGGTGAGACCACCACTGAGAGATCGTTACGAATCGATTCTCACAGCGTATGATGAAGGCCGGGCGGATCTCCTTTTCGTGACCAATCACCGCAAGAACGAGAATCGGAGCCTGTTGCTGAAGGAATCACCGATCAAGCTGCTCCACCTGGAAGACTTGATTCAATTCGTCATCGATGACATCGACGGGGCGATGCCGCTGACGAAGGATCTGTTACTCTCGGACATTCACGCGGTACTCAACGCCGATCGTGAGGATACGCAAGTTGCAACTTCGATCGTATTCGCTCGAGCAGTTGATTTCATCAACTACATGAAGTCCGATCCTCACGATCTCTTATTCGCGCGGAATGTTCGTGTATTCCTAGGGTCGGGAAAGAAGGGTGTGAATGCACAAATTCGACAGACATTCGAGGATGCTCCGACGGAGTTTGTCTTCAGTAATAATGGCATCACGATCCTGTGCGAAAGGCATTCGTATGAGGGCGGCCCGAAGGAACTAACAATCAAGAACCCGCGGGTCGTCAATGGCTCTCAGACTTTACATACGATTCGCCACGCGACTAAGAAATCGCATAACGCAAGGATCATGGTGCGGATCATTCAAATACCTGCTCCGCACAATGCGGCGGAAGTCGAGAAACGCAGGGAGATTATCGATAAGATCGCGGTCCGAAGCAACCAGCAGAATCCCATCAAACGTTGGAACCTAGTGTCCAATGATGAATACCAGCTTGATCTATTCCGTTACTTCCGTCGCAAGAACCTGTTTTATGAGCGACGAGTCAACGAATGGAAGCATCGGCGCACCTATCTCAAGAATCTTGGAGTACAGCATGGACCAGAGATCCGATGGTTAGCGCAGGCGATTGCGAGCTTTCATCCTCAAACCAAGGGCTTGGGACCGGCGGCTGCGCAGAGTGGTGTGACGAAACTATTCGAGGATCCTGCATATTCCCACCTGTGTCAGGTACCTCCGATGAGAGCGTACCAGCACTACTTGGTCGCGTATAATGTCGACGACGTGGTTTGGCGAATGCGGCAGACGAACGGCCGAGGTACGCAACTGCTCAGCTACGCTACTTGGGCTTTGGTGGCGCTTGTCGGCAAGTGCTTGCAGAAAGGCGGCATGATTTGGGGGAAGGAGGGCTTGACCACGTTGTTGGAGGCACAAGATGAGGGATGGGAAACGAAATGGCACAAGGGATGGCTTGCACTTGTGAAACGGCTCTTCGGAAGCGTGCGGAAGGAATTTCGCTCGGCACAGGTCGTTGCGCGCGGACGTGGCGAGGACTTGACGGCAGCCAACTTCTTCAAGTCCGAAAAGCAGGTGAACGCTTTGATTGCGAAGTTTGCGACCAATAGCGAGGCGAAGTTGGCCAAGCGCGCCCTTCATGGAAGTGTGGCGCGAAAATGAGTGCCGCCCGGACGCGAGCATGTCCGTGTGAGCGCCGATCTCGAGGCCGTCGCCGTCGCGCTGGTCCAAATACCTGAGCGCTCCGCCCTCGCTCGCCTGTGGGGCTCTGCTGACGGGCGCGCCTACCAAGTAAGGAATAAATTCTATTGCGCCTGCTCCGGCCCGAGCCTTCGGCAGGCAGGGCCGCTGTTGCGGCCACAGCTGAAGAGCGCACCTTAGGCGTCACGGGACCTGCGCTCAAACTGTCTGTGGTCGCATGGGGGCGCGATCCGCTGTGAAACGGCCCCCTCAATTCAAGTCGGATAGCACCCAAGGAAATCTACGTGGAAAGCAGGGACAAGAAGGCGCTAAGTGAGGTAGACATCTGCGATCTGTTCATCAGCCCTGCGATCAACAACGCCGGCTGGGATCCGATGAAGCAGATTCGGCGCGAAGTCACATTGGCGCCGGGTCCGGTTGTCGTACGGGGCAGTATGTCCGCGCGGAACAAGAGAAAAAAGAAGTTCGCGGACTATATCCTCTCCTGGGAGCCCGGTATTCCAATTGCCGTCGTTGAGGCCAAAGACAACAATCACACCGTCAGTCACGGCATCCAGCAAGCATTGGGTTACGCTGAGATTCTCGAAGTCCCTAGCGCCCTCAGCTCGAACGGCGACGCCTTCGCTTCGCACAACAAAGTGCCAGCGCCTGGCGACGATATTGAGACAGAGCTGCCACTTGAGGCATTCCCGCCCCCGCAAGAGCTCTGGAAGCGCTACAAGCAATTCCGAGGCATCGCTGACACGGAAGAGAAATTCGTCGTTCAGCCCTATCACGAAGACGCGACGGGTAAGGAGCCGCGCTACTACCAGATCGATGCCATTAACCGGACCATTGAGGCCGTCGCACGTGGACAGCGCCGAGTTTTGCTTGTCATGGCCACCGGTACCGGCAAAACGTATACGACTTTTCAAATCATTTGGCGCTTGTGGAAGCCGGGCGAGGTGAAGCGCGTCCTCTTCTTGGTGGATCGGAACGTCCTAGTCGACCAAACGCTCGTCAATGACTTCAAGCCATTTGGCTCAGTCATGACCAAAATCAAGAACCGCAAGATCGACCCTGCATACGAGATCTACCTGGGTCTGTACCAGGCCATCACCGGCCCGGATGAAGTCGACAAGATCTTCAAGAACGTCTCACGCGAATTCTTTGATATGGTCGTGATTGACGAGTGTCACCGGGGCAGCGCTGCGGATGATTCCGCGTGGCGTGAGATCCTCGATTATTTCTCTGATTCCATTCAGGTTGGACTGACCGCGACGCCAAAAGAAACCCGGTACGTCTCTAGCACGAACTACTTCGGCGAGCCCGTTTACACGTACAGCCTCAAGCGCGGCATCGAAGATGGTTTCCTCGCGCCTTACAAGGTTGTGCGCATTGATATCGACAAGGACCTCCACGGGTGGACGCCTCCGCTAGGCATGAAAGACGATCTCGGCCAAGAAATCGAGCAGCGCGAATACAACCAGAAGGATATGGACCGGATCCTGGTGCTAAACCAACGGACGAAGCTTGTTGCTAACCGGGTCATGCAATACCTGCGCGCCACGAATCCGTTCGACAAGACGATCATTTTCTGCGAAGACATCGACCATGCCGAGCGCATGCGCGCCGCCATCGTCAACGCGGCCGGCCAACTCGCGCTCGACAATCCAAGATACGTAATGCGCATTACCGGCGACTCGGTCGAAGGCAAGGCGGAGTTGGACAACTTCATTGATCCAGAAAGCAAGCTCCCGGTGATCGCTACCACGTCCGACCTGCTCACGACTGGTGTCGACGCCAAGACTTGTAAACTCATTGTGTTGGATAAGACAATCTCCTCGATGAGCGTGTTCAAGCAGATCATCGGTCGTGGCACTCGCATCGACGAAGAGAACAACAAGTGGTTCTTTACCATCATGGATTTTAGAAAGGCGACCGAGTTTTTTAGCGATCCCGACTTCGACGGCGAGCCCGTCGTGATATACGAGCCGGGCGATGACGATGACCCCGTGCCACCGGATCCAGAACCCAGTGATGGTGAGGAGATCGTCGATGGACGAGAGGTTGTCACGAAGTACCGCGTCGGTGGCATCCCCGCGAAGATCGTGGCCGAGCGCATCCAGTTCATGGGTCCAGACGGCAAACTGATCACCGAGTCCTACAAGGACTTCAGCCGCAACCAGATTCGCTCCGAATTTGCTTCACTTGACGATTTCCTGACGCGCTGGAACAGTGCAAAAAGAAAGCAAGCAATCATCGATGCGCTGGAAGAGCACGGCATTGTACTCGATAACCTCGCCGCCGAGGTTGGAAAGGATTATGGCGACTTCGATCTCATCTGCCACATCGCCTGGGGTCAGCCGCCTCTCACCCGTAAAGAGCGGGCTAACAGGGTCAAGAAGCGCAATTACTTCGCCAAGTACGGGGAGCAGGCTCGCTCGGTGCTCACGGCGCTCCTCGAGAAATACGCGGATGAAGGAATCGGGACCTTGGAAAGCGCCAAGGTGCTGCGCCTAGACCCATTCCGTTCCATCGGGACGCCAGTTGAGATCATCAACGACATTTTTGGCGGCAAGGACGAATTCGAGGCCGCCGTCCAGGAGCTCGAGCAAGAGTTGTACAAACAGGATATGAGTGCATGAGCAACGTTTCCACTATCATCAAGTCCATCCAGGACATCATGCGCAAGGATGTCGGCGTCGATGGCGACGCACAGCGCATCAGTCAGTTGGTGTGGATGTTCTTCCTCAAGATTTTCGATGACCGAGAAGCGGAGCTGGAACTTCTCGAGGACGCCTATAAGTCCCCATTACCCGAGCAGCTGCGCTGGCGCAATTGGGCGGCAGACCCAGAAGGCACGACAGGAGAGGCTCTTAGCGCCTTCGTTGATGACCAGTTGTTCCCGACCCTCAAGGACAAGCTGGTCACTCATGGTTCTACTGGCGAACGCGCCCGCGTGGTCCGCAGTGTGTTCGAAGACGCGTACAACTACATGAAGTCCGGCACGCTGATGCGCCAGGTCATCAATAAGATCAGCGAAATCAACTTCAACGACACGAGCGATCGCCACACATTCGGCAGCATCTACGAGCAGATCTTGCGCGACCTTCAAAGTGCGGGCAACGCTGGCGAGTTCTACACCCCGCGCGCCCTCACCCGCTTCATCGTCAGTCGGGTCGACCCCAAGCTCGAAGAGACTGTCCTTGATCCTGCCTGTGGCACTGGCGGTTTCCTCACCTGCGCCATAGACCACAAGCGCGAGAAGTACGTCAAGACCAAAGAGGACGTGGATACTCTAGTCAAGTCGATTCGTGGCGTGGAGAAGAAGGCCCTGCCGCATATGCTGGCTGTGACTAACATGATTCTGCACGGCATCGACACGCCCACCACCATTAGACACGACAACACCCTGGCACGCCCCTACAAGGATTACGGCAACACCGACCGCGTCCACGTCATTGTAACCAACCCGCCCTTCGGCGGCATGGAAGAAGACGGCATCGAAAACAACTTCCCCGCCCAGCTGCGGACGCGTGAAACGGCGGACCTGTTCGTAGCCCTCATGATCAAGCTGCTCAAGGAAGGTGGCCGCGCCGCTGTCGTTTTGCCCGATGGCTTCCTGTTCGGAGAAGGCGTGAAGACGCGCCTCAAGCAGTCGTTGTTGGAAGAGTGCAACCTGCACACCATCGTTCGCTTGCCCAATGGCGTGTTCAATCCGTACACTGGCATCAAGACCAACCTACTGTTCTTTAACAAGGGCCATCCCACCAAGCACGTTTGGTATTACGAACATCCCTACCCCGAAGGCGTGAAGAGTTACAACAAAACCAAGCCCATTCGCCTCGAGGAATTCGAGACCGAGATCAATTGGTGGGGTGGCGAGGCCGATGGATTCGCCGCGCGCGTACAGACCGAACAGGCCTGGACGGTTCCGGTGGCCGACATTGTGGCCCGCAATTACAACCTCGACATCAAGAACCCCCATGTCGGCGAACAGACTAGCCGCGACCCGAACGAACTACTGCAGCGATACGAGCAACAGCAACGCGCGATTGCTGATCTGCGCAACCAGCTCAAGAACATCCTGCGGGAAGCGTTGTACCGGGACGAGGCGTAAGGATGCCCCAAGTCACTACCAAGTACCTTGACCTATGGACCTCCGCGCTATGCGAGTCGACCGCAGGTCGTGGCGGCAACGGGGAGCGAGAGGCCTACGGAATCAGGAAACTGCGCCAGCACATTTTAGAATTGGCGGTGCGGGGGACACTCGTGCCGCAGGACCCTCAAGACGAACCTGCCGCTTTTCTGCTGAAGCGGGCGTCTGAAGAGAAGCAAGAGCTCATTGCCGCAGGCAAGATCAGAAGCGAGAAGGCGCCTCTGGCGATTACTAATGCCGATGAACCATTTCCGGTGCCAAGCAACTGGGTATTTGCCCGTCTTGGCGAACTACTGCTGTCCATCAAAAGCGGCGGAACGCCAAGTAAGCACAACCCCGACTTCTGGAATGGCGAAATACCTTGGGCAAGCGTCAAGGACTTGGGTTTTGGCGAGCCCGTTTCTAGCACTCAAGACCACATAACGGAAGCCGGACTGGATGCGGGGTCGGTTCTCGCCAAGGCAGGTTCGATCCTAATCTGTACCCGTATGGGGCTTGGGAAAATTGGTGAAGCGCAGATTGACGTGGCGATCAACCAAGATCTGAAAGCGGTGACGCTTGGTTCAGCAGTAGCACCACAATACTTCATTAGCTACTACAAGACGATTCCTATCATAGGTACAGGCATGACGGTGGCCGGGATAAAGCAGGATGAGTTACTCAACTTCCTCGTTCCGTTGCCGCCGCTCGCCGAGCAACACCGTATCGTCGCCAAAGTGGATGAACTCATGGCCCTGTGCGATCAACTTGAGCAACAACAGACACAGAGCATCGAAGCCCATCAGACCGTGGTCGAAGCCCTGCTCGGTACCCTCACCCGCGTCGGATCTGTACAAGAACTGACCGCAGCGTGGGAGCGGATCGCCGGCCGCTTCGACACTCTCTTCACCACCGAGCGAAGCGTCGACGAACTCAAACGAACCATCCTCCAACTTTCAGTCATGGGCAAACTAGTCTCACAAGACCCAGGCGACGAGGACATTCAAGCTCTTTTGGCGGAAAGCGACCAGCGTCGTCGCGAAGTCGCGAAAACGGATAGAAGAGCGAACGTCGACCCAATGCCAATACTTTCGGCAGAGGACCGCTGGGAAGTCCCGAAGGCATGGACTTGGCGGGGGTTAGCAGATCTAGTGTTGTTTGTTGACTACCGTGGCAAGACACCAGCCAAGCAATCAAGCGGGATTCGCTTGTTGACGGCAAAAAACGTCAGATGGCGGCGGATTGATTTGTTTTCGGAAGAGTTTTTGTCGGAAGAGGCCTACACGGCGTGGATGACTCGCGGGTTGCCCAAGCCTGGCGATGTGCTCTTCACGACCGAAGCCCCGTTGGGGAACGCTGCCGTCGTGCATTTGAACGAACGCTTTGGGCTTGCGCAGCGCGTAATCTGCTTCCAAGGCTACGGCGCGTTAGATCCTTCGTTCCTTGTTTTGCAACTCTTGAGTCCTCAGTTCCAAGCCATCCTGGAGAAGAACGGTACTGGGATGACGGCAAAGGGCATCAAAGCGTCGAAGCTCAAGCAGTTACCCATCTCCGTGCCGCCGCTATCCGAGCAACACCGAATCGTCGCCAGAGTCGACGAACTCCTGGGCCTCTGCGACGCCCTCAAGGCCCGCATCGCGGACGCCCAAACCATCCAAGTTTACCTCGCCGACGCCGTCGTCGAGCAGGTCGTGGCCTAGCTGGGACCGTCGCCATGGACGCCAAGGCCGAAACCTGGTGCGACCGGGACCAACACAAACGGTTCGAGTATTACGTCGACTTCAACGAGTGGCTTGACAGCGAAGAGGCGCTAAGCGCGCGCGAAACCTACGGCGTTGATGCTATCTCGGTCCCAAGCAAGGCTTTCTACGCCGGCGACAAAGAAGCCTACGAACAAGTCTTCAAGGAATACCGCGAAAACCGTCGTAACGAAGCGCTGAGCGAACGCTATCTCTGCGACCAATTCACCGACAACCACTGGTTCGAGCGCAACCTGCAACGCTTTGACCAACTCGTCGAGGTGCTCGAAGCGGGCGACGTGGTCCCGTTCATCGGCGCCGGTCTCTCGAAGGCCGGCGGCTTTCCCACCTGGGAAGACCATCTTCGTTCCCAGGGACGCACTGCGGGTATCGACCCGGCACACATCGAAGAGTTGCTCGTCCGAGGGGAGTACGAAACCGTCATCGCGGAAATCGAGGCCAACCGCGGTCGCGATGTCTTTACCCAGGAAGTCCGCGACGTTTTCTCCCATACAGGTAGCATCACCGACACAACCCTGCTCATTACCGAGCTATTCACCGACACCCTCATTACCACCAACTATGACCGCCTCATTGAACAGGCGTTCGACACGGGCGCCAAGAACGCATTCCAAGTCATCAACGGCCTAGACGCATTGGACGATTCAGGAAGCGACCGCATTTCGCTCATCAAGCTGCACGGCGACATCACGACGCCCGGAAAGTGCATCCTCAGCAAGAAGCAATACAACCAAGCCTACGGCGACGGCGGCACCGATCTAACCCGCCCCATCGCAAAACTGCTAGAGTACTACTACAAGAACAGCAGCCTGCTCTTCCTTGGGTGCAGCCTGAATAACGACCGCACCGTGCAAGTTTTCCGCGCCATCAAGCAAGGCGTCGGCGATCTCGATCTGCCACAGCACTTCGCTGTCGAACAAGCCCCAGAAACCGAGCAAGAACTCAGCGACCGCAACGCGTATCTGCTTCAGCTCGGAATTACGGGTATCTGGTTCGAAAAAGGACAATTCGAGTTTGTTGAAGCGATGCTCCGGCTTGCGCGCAATGAGCTACACTACAGGGGCGTCTTTCCTGGTATGACATTATCGGCAATCGAGCCGGTCAATGCGGAGCCACCAAGAGCAAGCGAGCCAAGTTGGGCGAAACGGCTGTGGAGCCACCTCTTTGGATAGGCGACGTGGGTGCGAAAAGTCATGTTGGAATTGGCGCCGCGGAACCTGGGGTGCTTAATGGCACAGCCTGCAGTTGTGTTGCTTCTCTCGGGTGGGCTTGATTCGATGGTCGCGGCGGACGTGATCCGCGAGCAGTCGGGTGTTCGTCTGCTTCCCTTGTTCGTGGATTACGGTCAGCCCGCGGCGCTTCGCGAGGGGGAGGCTGCGCGGACTTTCTGCAGGCTGCGCCACCTGCAACTATCCAAAGCTCAAGTTGCGGGATTCAAGAAGCTCGCCGACGTCGCTGCGCATCGACCAAGACTGCAACCGTTCCTACCTGGTAGAAACTTGGTGCTCCTCACGATCGCTGGCATCGTGGCGCTGTCGAAGGGAGCCCGTTTTGTTGGCATTGGGGCCATCGCCGACCGGGCGTTCCCCGACACCACAAACAGCTTCTTCAATGCATTCAACGCGATCGGCCCAATGGCTCTCGGCCATCAGGTGAGCGTCATGTCTCCCCTTGTGCACTCATCAAAGGCCGCGGTAGTGGAAATGGGTAAGCGACTCGGTACACCACTGCTTGCATCTTACTCGTGTTATGTCGGACGATCCCGCCCTTGTGGGAGGTGTCTGGGCTGCAAGCTCCGGGCTCAAGTGCTTTCGTGAAATGGACCGTTGTAGCTGCTGGACCGGCGAAATCCCGCGTGCTGTTGGGCGAGCAGGCTCCGGGTGTCGAACTGCTAACTCCGGTTTACGTCCCGTCTTTTTCGTCTTTTGGCGATCCCGATCATATCCGTCGTTCGCTCGCTGTTCTACGTTCGGTCAAAGGTGCTGTGCCAGCATCCGCATCAGGTTTCCTCTTCTCTGCGCACGACCTAGCCGCGTCGGCTCGGAGGGGCGGTGTTCTCGACAGTCAGCTCGAGGACCTTCTGAAAGAGTGGTCCCTCTGGTGGTTGGACAATGGAGCTTTCGAACAGTCCAGTTTTGGCATCCCTAGCTGGGCCGAGCGGGAGTTTGAAGGTGTCGTTAGGAGGTTCAAGCCCCCCGTCGTGGTTGCATCAGAGTATGTCGCTGAGAACGTGACGCCAGACAGTTTGGCCGACTCCCTTCGCTTTGCGGTTGAGTCGGCTGAGCGGCTTAAGGGCCTGGCTACCTCAATCGTGGTACTTCTCCGCCCTTATCCAGGGAGCGATCTCCGTGCGCTGGTGCAGGCGCTGGACCTCCCAAGGATCCTTGACCAAGGCGACACCGTTGACGCGCTTGGTGTTCCGGAGGTGAGTCTGGGCCCCACTTTGGACGTCCGGCTATCCGCTGTCAGCCGCCTGAGAACGGAGCTCGACCGGCTGGCCATCCCGAAAGGCCTTCACATCTTCGGTGCGTCGGACCTGAGCTGTTTAACGGCCTACACCCTTGCTGGAGCCGACATTTTTGATGGGGTCAATTGGTCCAGGTACTGGATGGACGTCACGAGCCCATCGTTCCGCGACAGGAGTCTATGGTCGCCGCCACTCGGGGCTGAGGGTTATTCTCCAGAGAATCATGACGTTCACCTCGCAATTCACAACATCGCATCGGTCCATGGGTGGATGAACAGCCTTCGTGATCTCGTGTTGGGAAGACGCGATGCCTCGGCCGACGAACAGTCGATAATCAGCCGACTAAACGCTGTGGGCTCGGTAGGCGCGTAGTCATGGGCGGCAGCGGTGGTGGCGGGCGGTATCACCCTTTGACGCCGGCACAGGTGGGTCAAGAGTTTCTGTCAGCAGGCTCTGAGATACAGCGTCAGTTAGACCAGGCGCTCCTTGCTCAGAAGTTGGAAAAGCTACTCTCGCTCCCCCCGAGCGATGATCTCAGATGCCTCTTTCTCGATGCTGGCCAGGGCAACTGCGCGGTGGTTCGGACCCCCGACGGTCGAACTATCGTGATTGACTGCAACATCGAGGGGGCGAACGACAACGTAGTTCGAATGCTCAAGAAGGCGGGGATAGCTGACATCGACGTGTTAATCGCTACGCATCCGGACTGGGATCACGTAAGCGGCCTCGCTTCTCTGGCGAAGCACTTCAGGGTAGGCGAGCTGTGGAAGGTCACCTTTTCAAAGACACCCGACAACGCATCGCCGGAGAGTGTCGAGGCATTTCGGGAGTATCAGTCGGCTGTCGCGGCCCTCCGAGAGGGCGGTACTCGGATCGTGAATCCGACGGTGGACACCTACGATCGTGTGTTTGGCGGCGCGCGTGTCGAGATTCTTGCGCCGTTCTCGCGTGATGCCGCGGACTATCGTGACGCAAACGATGCGTGCATGGTGGTCCGCATAAGTCATAAGGAGAAATCCATTCTGTTCGCGGCCGACACGACTCAGGCGACGTGGAAGGAGCTGATGAATCGCGGGCAGGTCTCGGCCACAGTTCTCCACGCCAGCCATCACGGCTCGGAGACAGGGTATGTCCCGGGCCTAATGGAGGCCATCAACCCGAGCCTTGTTGTAGTCTCGGTTGGTCCGAACCCGCACGGTCATCCCCACGAGGGTCCGATGAGCGCGTACTCCAAGGCGCCTGGCGGCGTTCGCCGCACCGACGATGGGTTGGTCGGGCTCCAGATTGCGCCTGACGGAACGCTAACCTTCGCTCAGTAGCCTGCTGCTGTCTTCAACTCTGTCATGTAGGCTCTCTTGAGCGTCGCGAATCGCCATAGGACCAGATCGACGACAGGTATTGATACGCCTGTCTCTCTAGAGATGCGCGCGCACAGATCCTGTGGGGATTGAAAGCCAAGCGCTGTCGCGATTCGGCTCAGGTGTCGGTCGGGCTTTGCGACCTCCATCCCGAGGTTCTTGGCTAGATGGTACTTCGTGACCTGACCAATGTACGGGAGCCGCTCGAGCGCTCCCAAGGGATTCTTGCCAAAACCGTGCCTAAACGACCCGAAGCCGACGTTGGCGATAAGCTGGGCGACAGACAAGATCGCATCGATCTTGGGTCCATGATTGAAAATGCCGAGGGCGAGCCTTCGGCAAGTCTCTGCGGTTGTAGTGATGAGCGAAGCGGACTCCCAGCGCCAGAAGCATAGGCTGAGCTCCCCAAACCGCTTCCTTACGACGCTCTCTCGCATGCCACAGTTGAGCACGACCCAAGCGTATTCACGCAGGAACTCCGGCTCGGTCACAAAGTCGAATGAGACGGACTCTTGCCAAGCGATCTCAGGCAGATAGCCTGCCTCGACAACAGCTCTCCTAGCGGTGGTGAAGAGCTTCGAGAGACCTGAGGCGGAGCCTACATCCAGAGGGACAGGCCTTGTCACGGCTCTAATTCGTGGCGGGACAGTACGTGGGGAGAGAGCGGTGAGCGAGCGCGGGCGCAAAAGGCGCCGCACCCCATCCGAGACCTACGTTCCGAGTCTTGAGCTAGGCCGATGCTGCCCTCCTTCAAGGCTTGGAAGCACTGTTATTGGCAAACATTGCATTGTCCCCCGGTCCTGTCGAGTGTTCGTTCCAATCGGGAAGACCACGAGCATGCTGCCAGACTGGCACGTCGACCGGGTCTCGAGGATCGAGCGGCAATCCTTGGTCGGCGGATTCAACCGTCACTTTGGTGGGAGACACCATGATCGCACGCTTTAGCCTCTATGACTTCATCGCCGTCGTCATGCCGGGGATTTTTTTCCTCTGGGCGATCTCAACATTCCTTGGTGTGCACCTGCCCTCCAGTGTGGGCCCGGCGGCGGGAGATTTGGCGGAGACGTCTGTACTGATCGTTGTTGGCTATGTGGTTGGTCTTCTCCTTCAGGGAGTGAGTCAAAAGTTCACGGAAGGAGTATTGTTGAAGGCGTGGGGCGGTTTCCCATCAGCACGATGGCTTCTGGCTGGAGACAGCAAGTTCACCGTGAAATAACCGGCAGGAGATCGCAACCGCCTTGCAGAAGCGGTTCAGGATCAAGCTTGAGCAAGGCTCCGAGCATACGACTCGTTCTGAGGTGATGAAACGCAATCAGGAGATCTTCTACCGGTGCTATCGTTCGCTGGAAGGTACCAGTACTCTTCCGGAGACGTTCAATGCACAGTACGGTCTATTTCGTATCCTCCTGACAACTTTCATCCTCCTCGGCGTGGCAGCGCTCATCCGGCTCACGGAAGCCTTTGCGTCGGCCCGCCGCTTCGATCTAACAGCCGCTTCCCTATTCGCCTTTAGCTTCGTCGCCGGGCTGATCAGTTACTGGCGCGTAACGAAGCGCGCCGAGGACTTCGCCAGGTCGGTCTACGACCTTTTCCTCGCGCAGTCGGCGAAGGACGCGGCACCGGTACAGAGTTCGCTCCGCTCAGTACCGAAGGACAAGGTGTGAAGTTCCAGATCAACGATGTAGGTCACGGGTTCTGTGCCTTCGCCGTTGCCCAGAATGGGAACTACATGTTGTTCGACTGCGGTCATAAAGCGGACCCGGAGAACCGACCCTCGGTATTCCTGCCTGAGTTGGGGTGTACTGCCATCGAATGGTACTTCGTGACCAACTATGACGAGGACCACATTAGCGACTTGCCCAGACTCCGGCGAAAGCTGCCCATCGGCGTTCTAGTGCGTAATGGAACTGTCTCAGCGCCGCAGCTTCGCGCGCTAAAACTAGAGGGCGGTCCAATCACGGAGGCCATGGAGTCTCTTCTGGATATGATGGGTCTGTACACCCAAAGCGTGGTTGCTCCTCCTCCTTTGCCAGGCGTCGAGTGGAACATTCATAGCAACAGATACCCGGAGGATTTCGAAGACACGAACAACCTCAGTGTCGTCACTTTTCTACGCATGGGCGGGCTCTCGGTGATACTACCCGGAGACCTTGAGGCTGCTGGGTGGCAAAAGCTGTTGCTTGTCAAGGAGTTTCGCGACCAGCTGCGCGACGTAAATGTATTTATCGCCTCGCATCATGGGCGGGAGGGGGGCTACTGCGAGGACGTGTTCAAGTTTTGTCACCCAGCCGTAATCGTGCTCTCTGATGGCCCCGTGCAGCATGACACGCAGAAGATGGCGAGCGTCTACGCTGCTCACGCCAGTGGCATAACGTTCAACGGAGAGCTAAGGAAGGTTCTCAGCACGCGAACGGATGGCACTCTCACGTGGAGTCCGTAGCGAACGGCGGGCTGCTTTCCGAGGCTACGGAGGGCCTATCGGAGTCCCGGACGCAGCGCCATTTTCGCCAAGTGAGTGAGATCGCCTTCTCGGCTGTAGAGCGTCCAGCCGTCCCGCGCCGTCCGACGTAAAGGATCTGGGGCTTGCTCGACGCATCAGTGCCAGTCCCTCCGCGGTCGCTTCTGATCCCCGTGATCGTCGACTCCGTGAAACGGTACCCTTCGTTCGACATGTCCAGATGCAACTACCTGTCTATCGACTTGGATGCACCGAGGCGTGGCTGGTCGATTCAAATCGGTAAGGTCGTTGTTCCCTTCCTAATCCTGCGACTTGGCGGAATCGTCTATGAGCCAATCGGAGGCGGGTTATTTGATTCCCCACAGAAGATAACGGAGCTGTTTGAATACCTGGAAGAAGAAGGTACGCTTCTCGTAGACATGGAAGACGTGTGGCTGCCCAACTTCGTTCTTCGCCGTGGGGACGCTGGGGTAGGTGACGTCTTTCGTGTCCCCACCGAACTCTTCGAAGCTGCTCTACTATTTCGTGAGGGTCGCCTCAGTGCGCCCGACTTCATTGGGCGTTGCGAGCGAGACGCTGAGAACGTGCGGTACAGCGAGGGAGAAACGCTCGCTTTTCTGGAGTGGAGGGGAAACGAAATCCTAGAAGCAAAGGCACAGTATCCCAAGAGCGATGCTCTGGCTTTCGGATGGAGTGAAGGTCCTGGTGGTCGGACTGGCGGCGCGCTTCGGCGACCACCAGCACCAGCGGGATGAGAAAGACGACCAGGTACTGAAGTATGGGCCTTCTTCGAGTAACACTCATCGATGTTGGTTGGGGCGACTCGATTCTGCTGGAGACTCAGGATGGCACAGAGCGATGGCACTACGCATTGATTGATTCGAACGACACGTCAACCCTCCGCTCCGCACATATCTTCCTCAAGCGGTTCTTCGAACGGCGGGCCGCAGAAACTGATGCAGATTTCGACCTGCCCAGTCCTCACCCCGTCTTCGATTGGGTGCTGCTGACGCACGCCCATGCTGATCACGGACAGGGACTCAAGCGAATCCTTCAGGACTTTGGGACACGACGCCTCCTCTACCCGAAGTCTGCTAGCGCGGCTGTGTTCTTCACGGGCCTCATCAGGTATGCACGAATCTCGTCAAGGGTCGTGCATCATCAGGCGATCGATTCCACCAAGATTTTTACCGATTTTGGTGACGTGGCCATCGATATTCTCTGGCCGCCACGGGACCTACTGCCCCCGAACGAGAACAACAACTCTGTGGTGCTAGCGCTAACGCTCGAGAACGTGACGTTTGTCCTCACTGGGGATGCTGAAGCCGACGTATGGGCCCAAATTGCGAAGCAAATCCCCTTGACGACGCTTTTTTTCAAGGTTCCTCATCACGGTTCCGCCGATGCCATGTTTGACGCTGGCGGGGGTACGCCTTGGCTAAGTCAGATTTCAAATGTTGCTCGCCTTGCAATAAGTAGCCACGTTAGGCCATTCAGCCACCCGCATCAGGCCGTCGTGGACTTACTCGATGCGCAGGGCGAGACGTACTACAGAACTGATCAACACTACCATATCACTGTCGAGACTGATGGGCAGGTCTTGTCGTCCGTGCGATACAGTCACGTCTGAGGGTTGGGCGCCGGACAATCCGACCATCTGATGAGCCAAGTTGCAAGGGCCTTGGTGCGGTTGCTATCTCCAATCCACGCTCACATTGTCAGAGATGCCGCACCGCCTCTCCAAATCCCGCTACACCGCTGGCACCCAATGCCACAAGCTCCTCTGGTGGAAAGTGCACGAGCCCCTCGCCGTCGAGCTCCAGCCCGATAAGGTGCTTCAAGATCGGTTTGATCAGGGAGCACATGTTGGCACGTTGGCACGAGACAGGTTCCCTGGTGGGGTGCTCGTGGACCTCCCGCACAAAGCGGTCGATGAGCGGATCAAACTCACCCGCAAGCTGATCGACGACGGCGCCCCAGCGATTTTCGAAGCCAGCTTCCTCGCCGACAACACATTCGTCGCGGTAGACGTCCTCACCCCACAGGACGGCGGCTTCCACCTCACCGAGGTGAAATCGTCGTCCTCCCAGAAAGAGGAGCACCTCCCCGACGCCGCGGTGCAGGTGCATGTACTGCAGGAGTCTGGAGTCAGGATCACGGGTGTGGACGTGATGCATCTGAATCGGGAGTGTCACTTCCCAGATCTCGACAATCTGTTCCAGCGCACCGATGTCACCGCAGCCGTCCAGCCGCTCCTCAACAAGGTCGGCTGGGAAATCGATGCGCAGCTCGCGATGCTCGACGGCCCGCTGCCCGATGTGCCGATCGGATCGCACTGCCACGAGCCGTACAAATGTCCCTTCATGGCGCGCTGCTGGCCCCAAGATCCCGATCACATCATGCGGCTCTACAACATCGGCCCCAAGAAGGGCTGCGACTTCCTGCTGACCGGCGTGAACCGGATCTCCGACCTGCCCGCCACGCAGAAGCTCAACGTCACGCAGAAGCGCCAGATCCGCGCGATGAAACAGGACCGGCTCGTCGTTGAAGCCACACTTGGACAGGCTCTCGAACCGTTCGATTGCAAGCTGGGGTTTCTCGACTTCGAGACGATCATGCGCGCCGTCCCGGTGTGGCCGGGCATGG
>WNGI01001553.1_pt1 | contig 19266 bp, 18 predicted proteins | sample 5400621 | NCBI WGS metagenome assembly WNGI01 (sample SAMN13153374, study PRJNA577476) | soil metagenome | isolation source: 20 cm soil or saprolite under Garry oak tree replicate 1 | place: USA:California | collected 2016-06-15
CCGCCCCGGCCAGGACCCGGGAGAGCACGTCGCGGCCGAGGTCATCCGTGCCGAGCCAGTGGGCCCGGCTGGGGGACGCGAGCGGATGCGCCGGGCCGACCGCGAACGGATCGTACGGGGTGATCACCCGCCATTCCAGCGCGGCAAAGACCCAGAAGACCACAACCGCGCCGCCGGCCAGGACCGCTGCGTTCCGGATCAGCCGGCCGAGCACAGGCCGGCCCCTCACCCGCCGCGCCGCCGCGTCCACGCCGCCCGCGGGCGCGCCGCCCATCGCCGCGTCATCCCCCCCGGGCGGGATGGGCCCCGCCGGTCCCGCGGCCACCCTCCTCAGCCTCCTCGGCGGGACGACGATCGGCCTGGTCGCCGGGTTCCACCGCGGCCTCGTCGACGACGTCCTGATGCGGCTCGTCGACGCGGTAATGAGCCTGCCGGTGATCATCCCCGCGACCGTGGTCCTGGCGCTCGTGGGCCGGTCCACGACGAACGTGATCCTGGCGATCGCGGTGTTGTTCTCGCCGCTGGTCGCGCGCACGGTCCGGTCGGCGGTCCTGGTCGAACGGGAGCGCGAGTACGTCGATGCGGCGCGCCTGCGCGGCGACCGCAGCCTCTACATCATGTTCTTCGAGATCCTCCCCAATGTGACGTCCCCGCTCATCGTCGAGGGCACGGTCCGCCTGGGGTACGCGGTGTTCACCGCGGGCACGCTCTCCTTCCTCCAACTCGGCATCCAGCCGCCGTCTCCGGACTGGGGACTCACCGTGGCGGTGGAGCGCGCGTTCGTCCAGATCGCGCCGTGGACGGTGCTCGCCCCCGCCCTGGCCCTCGCCTCGCTGATCATCGGCGTGAACCTCGCGGCCGATGGAGTGAGGCGCGCGCTCGCCGAATGACGTCGCCGCTGCTGGAGATCGAGCGGCTGACCGTCTCGTACCGCCGGGCGGGCGAGTGGGGGACCGCCGTGTCCAACGTCTCGCTCGACATCGGCGGCGGAGAAGCCTACGGGCTCGTCGGCGAGTCCGGGTGCGGCAAGACGACGCTGGCCCTCGCCCTCATGCGCTATCTCCCCCGCAACGGCCGCATCGACGCCGGCGCAATCCGCGTGGAGGGGGAGGACCTCACCCTCCTTGCGGGGGAGGCGCTCCGGCGCTGGCGCGGGGCCCGGCTCGCGATGGTCTACCAGGATCCGGCGGGCGCCCTGAACCCGGCGCTGCGGGTCGGCGACCAGATCGCCGAGGTGTACCGGTTCCACCGCGGCGCGGGCGGGACCGAGGCGGTGCGCCGCGCCGCCGACGCCCTGGTGAAGGTGGCCATGCCCGACCCGGACGACATCATGCGGCGCTACCCCCACCAGCTCTCCGGGGGGCAGCAGCAGCGCGTGGTCATCGCCATGGCGCTGGCCGGCAGCCCGCGGCTCCTCATCCTCGACGAGCCGACCACGGGCCTCGACGTGACGATCGAAGCGGAGATCATCGACCTCATCGCCGCGCTCCGCGCCGAGATCGACGCGTCGATCCTGCTCATCAGCCACAACCTCGGACTCGTCTCCCGGATGTGCGACCGGATCGGCATCATGTACGCGGGCCGGATCGTCGAGGAAGGCCCCGCGCACGACCTCCTCCACGCCCCCCGCCACCCCTACACGATGGGCCTGCTCCGCTGTGTTCCCCGGTTCGAACCTGGGAAGGGGCGGGTCCGGCTCGAGCCCATCCCGGGCGCGCTCCCCTTCCTCGGCGATGCCATCTCCGGGTGCGCCTTCCACCCCCGGTGCGTCCTGGCGAAAGAGCAGTGCCGCGGCCGCGAGCCGGAGCTGTTCGATGTGGGGCCCGGGCGGCGCAGCCGGTGCTACTTTTGGGAAGACGTCCCGCACATGCCGCATACGTACCCGGCCGCCGTCTCCAGAACGGGGGGCAAACCCGCAGAGACGCTGCTCAAGGTGCGCGGGCTGCGCAAGAGTTATCACGGGCGCGGGGGGGACACCGTCGCCGTGGACGACGTGTCGCTCGAGGTCATGAAGGAGGAGACCCTCGGCCTCGTCGGGGAGTCGGGCAGCGGCAAAACGACGCTGGCGCGCTGCCTGGTCGGCCTGACGGTGCCCGATGCCGGTACGCTCATCTTCGCCGGCTCTCCGGCGCCCTGGAAGGGCAGCAGGCGCGGCAGGCACGTCCTCCAGGCGATGCAGATGGTGTTCCAAAACCCGGACACGACGCTCAACCCCAGCTGGACCATCCGGCACATCCTCGCCCGGGCGGTGCAGGTGCTTCTTCACCTGGGCGGCCGCGCCGGGCAGCGGCGCGTCGCCGAGCTCGCCCGCCAGGTGCGCCTCGAACCGCGGTACCTGGACCTGCGCGCCGCGCAGCTGTCCGGCGGGCTGAGGCAGCGCGCGGCCATCGCGCGGGCCGTGGCCGGGAAGCCTGCCCTGGCCGTCTGCGATGAGCCCGTCTCCGCGCTGGACGTCTCGGTCCAGGCGGCCATCCTCGGCCTCCTGGAGGAACTGCAGGCGACCGAAGGGGTCGCGTACATCCTCATCTCTCACGACCTGGCGGTGGTGCGGTACCTGGCCGGCCGGATCGGCGTCATGTACATGGCGCAGCTCGTGGAGATCGGGGACACCGAGGCGATCTTCGCGGGCCCCAAACATCCCTACACCGAAGCGCTGCTGTCGGCCATTCCCACAATCGACGGGGACAATGCCCGGCCGCGCATCCCGCTCGGGAGCGACATCCCGAGCCTTGCGCACCCGCCGGCCGGCTGCCGCTTCCACACCAGGTGCCCCCGGAAGCTCGGGCCGATCTGTGAGCGGGAGGAGCCGCCGTGGCAGGATGCCGGACAGGGCCACCGCATTCGCTGCCACATCGCCCCGGACGATCTGCGGAAGCTCCAGACCGCCGGAGGCGGGCAGGAGTAGCAGTTGTTCTCCGCAAATCCCCTCTCGGCCGACGATTGCGAGGGCCATGAGGGGTGACGCTCGCATGAGAGAAACTCCGACAGTGCTACGGATGATTCTCCTGGCGGTGCTTGCGCTCTCGATGCTCGCAATTCACGGAAGCGATCAGGTCCTTGGGGCAACGACGGACGCCCCGCCCGTTGTCATCTTCTCCGCCTTTTCCGCGTTCGCCGTCATCGACGCGGGGCAGAACGAGTTCGGCGCGTTGGGCAGCTTCACCCTCGGCGCGGGCAGCACGTGCTGCACCGCCGATCCCTTGGCCGAGAGCGTGACGCTCCAGCTGGGAGGATTCTCGACCACGATCCCCGGGGGGTCCTTTAACCTGAACAGGCACGGCACCTATCTGTTCCAGGGCGCCGTCCCGCAGGCGGGCGGTGGGACCGTGATGGTGTGGGCGGCGATCCGGCCCGAAGCCGGCGGCAAGTTCGGCTACGCGGTTGGGGTGCGAGGAGCGAACAACCTGCCGAGCGCCAACCCGGTCACGGTGATCCTGGTGGTCGGCAGCAATGCGGGCAGTGCGACGGTGAACGCCTACTTCCTCGACGGCGAGAAGTGAGCGGTCCGGCCGGCGGCGCGCCGGCCGGGGGCAGGCAGGTTACGGTTGTTCTTTCTTCCGGGCGTGGTGCCGCCGGGCCTTGGCGCGGTTTCCACACGACCGCATGTCGCACCAGCGCCGGCTGCGGGTGTGGCTGGTATCCATGAAGAGCCAGTCACAACCCTCCCCGGCGCAGCGCCCCACCCGGGACGCCTCTCCCGACACGAGGAGCTCCGCCGCGGATCGCACGACCGGCCAGATCACCCGGTGCAGGTGCTCGCGGTCATCCGCCCACCCCCAGGCGTAGCCGCCCGCGCGCGGCAGGACACGGAGGTGGACCATGGCGCGCGACAGCCCCGCGCCCAAGGCGCTGAGGTCGGCCTGCTCGGGCTCGCGCCCGGCGATGACGGCCGCGAAGATCCTGAAGATCGTCTCTCGAAGGCCGACGGCCTCCGCGAGCGCCTTCGCCGCATCCGCGGGACGCCGTCGCGCCGCCTCGGTGAGGTGCTCGGCTTCCGGACTGCTCAGGACCCCAGCCTGCCGTCCCCACACCACCAGGTCGCGGTAACTCGTCAAATATTCCTTGGGGCTACCCCGCGATCCGCCGAGCGTGTTGGCAAAATCCAGGCACAACCGCCCGCCGGTGAACCCAAACACCTTTTCATGATCAGCCAGCTGAGCCATCGCGTCCCCCCGGCTCAGTCCCGCGTACCAGCCTCGCCAGACCGCGCTTCACATGCAATTAACCTTCAACATTAACTTGACAGGTTAGAGGCGGCTCCGCTAGGCTATAACCACCAAAACGCAGTTTACCAGGTTAACGTACCTTCCACAAGAGACGCCTTCGGGATGGCGCGAGGCTAGGACGGCTTGCGGCAGACAGCTCCGCGGGCGAGGCCCAGAGGAGGCGCACGCATGATCGCAGACCTCAGGGATGTCTGTGTTCGCGAGTGGATGATCACGGACGTTCCGGTGATCACCGCGCAGACGACGATCGCCCAGGCACTCCGGCTCCTGCGCGAGCAGGGCGCCCCGGTCCTCCCCGTCGTGTCGGAGGGACGGTTCCTCGGCCTCGTGGATGAGAAGACGTTGCTGCGGTTCACCCCGTCCGAGGCCACGACCCTCGACGTCTATGAACTGCGCGAGGTGCTGGACAAGATGACCGTGGGCCGCGTGGCCGCGCCGGCGTCGGTCATCCTCACGCCGGGTGCGTCGCTCGAGGACGCGGCCGCCCTGATGCTGCGGGAGAGCGCCGACGTGATCCCCGTGGTCGAGCAGGGCCGCTTCCTGGGACTGCTCGTATGGATCTCGCTGCTCGCGGCCGCGGTGGGTGAACCGGACGAGGCGATCAGGCGCTGACGCCGCGGAACGGAGGAAGCCCGCCGGGATCCACCGAAACGAAACGAACGGTCTGCGCCGCGGAAGGATCCGCCTAGGAGGATCCACATGGAGGACAGGCCCCTCGACCTCATGATCCCCGGACCGGTCCCGGTGAGCCCCGACGTGCTCGAGGCGATGGGGCAGCCGGTGCGCCAGCACTACGGTCCGGAGTGGCAGCCGTTCTACGAGCAGTTCGTCGCCCGGCTGCGGCGGATTTTCAAGACCACCGGGTCCGTCTATCCGATCCCGTCCTCAGGAAGCGGCGGCCTGGAGGCGATGCTCGGGACGCTGATCGGCGCCGACGGGACCGTGGGCGTGATCACCAACGGCTTCTTCGGCAACCGCCTCCTCGACATCGCCCGTTCGCACACCCCGCACGTCGAGGTCTTTCAGATCCCCTACGAGCGGCCGGCCGACCCGGACGAGGTGCGGGCGTGGCTGCGCGCGCACCGGGTGCCCGTCCTGGCCGTCGTGCACAGCGACACCTCCACCGGGATCCTCAACCCCGTCGCCGACATCGCGGCCGCGGCGCGCTCCGAGGGCGCAGCGCTCGCCGTGGACGCGGTCTCCTCGCTGGCTGGGACGCCGGTCCTGACGGATGGCTGGGGGCTGGCGGCGGTGGCGACCGCATCGCAGAAGTGTCTGGAGAGCCCGCCTGGGGTCGCGCCGGTCGCGGTGACATCGCTGGGGTGGGAGATCATCGACGGCCAGCCCGCGCCGTCTCGGGGCTGGTACCTCAATCTGCGCAACTGGCGCCGCTACGAGCGCGAGTGGCCCCACCACCCCTACCCGGTCACGATCCCGAGCAATAACATCGTGGCGCTGAATCGGGCGCTCGAGCGCATCCTCGACGAAGGTCTGGAGGCCAGGTTCGAACGCCACCGCCAGGCCGCCGAACTGCTCCGCGGGGGGTTGGAACGCCTGGGGTTCACGCTGTTCGCCGACCGCCGTTGGGCTTCGCCGACCGTGACCGTCGCCTATCCGCCGAACGGCATCAAAGCCGCAGCCTTGATGGAGCGGCTGCGCGTCCGGCACCGGATCGCCGTGGCCGGCGGACTGGACCATCTCGCCGGGCAGGTCATCCGCATCGGGCACCTGGGCAACCAGGCCACGACGGAACGGATCCGCCGAGTGCTCGGCGCCGTGGAGGCGTGCCTACGCGAAGGGACCGCCGGTTCCCCGGGTCGGGGCTCTAGGACCGCAGCGCCGCGAACGGATCCAGCGCCGCGGCCCGCTGCGCCGGGGAGAGCCCGAAGACCACGCCGGCCGGCGAGGCGAACGTAACCCCAAGGTTCATCGGACGCACGCGCAAGACGCCCCCGGCGGGGGACTACCGCACGTAACCCCTGCGAATCGCGTACGCGGCAGCCTGGGTGCGGGCACGGACTTTGAGCTTGCTGAAGATGGTCTTCAACCGGCTCTTGACCGTGCTTTCAGAAATGTAGAGCTTCTGCGCGATCTCTCTGTTCGACAACCCCTTGGCGACCTCAGTGAGGATTTCGGCCTCCCGTTCGGTGAGCGTCTCACCGACCACCAGCCCGCCGTTCCCGTCGCTTGCAATGCGGGTGAGCCGGTCGGCCATGCGCCGCGCAATGCGGGGATGGACCAGCGTCTGCCCCCGCCGCACCGCGTGGATGGCCCGCAGAAGATTTTCGGGCGTGATGTCCTTGAGCACGTATCCCGACACCCCGGCGCCAACGGCTCCGAGGATGCTGGCGTTGTCATCGAACGCGGTGAGGACGAGCACCTCCGCGTCCGGGGCGCTCCGCTTGATGGCCCGCCAGAGGTCGACTCCAGACATGTCGGGCAGGACGACATCGGTGATCAGGACCAACGGGCGCAGGGACGCGCAGAGTTCCAGCGCTTCCAGCGCTTCCTTGCCGGTGCCGCAGACCCCCACCAACTCGAGTTCTGGATCGGATCGCAGAATGCGTTGCAGCCCCGACAACGTGATCGGATGCGGATCAGCCGCGAGCACTCTGACGCGGTGGCCGTTTGTGCCGTTGGTGTGGCCGTTTGTACCGTTTGTGTGGCCGTTTGTATGGCCGTTTGTGCCGAGTGTGTGCCCGTTTGCGGGGGTCTCGCTTCCCGTGATCTCCCCATCAGGTAATTCGCTGTTCATACGAGGGTGGCTCAGTGGTTCGTGTTCATCACTATGACCGATGCGGCAGGCCTAATCCATTCCGGATTCCAGGGAGGACCGTCCCGGGAATCCGGAACGAACGCGTGTTCGGGTTACACGACTCGGAGTTTAGTCGGTGAGGCCCCGCTTGAGAGCGTACCGGATAATCTCTCTCGTGCTGTGAAAGCCCAGCTTGCGCATGAGGTTGCTCAGGTGGGCCTCCACAGTATGCGGGCTGACGCCCAGATGGGTCGCCATCTCGGCATACGTCATCCCTTTGGCCGCAAGGTGCAGGACTTCGCGCTGACGCGGCGTGAGCCCGCCGTACGCGTCCAGCGGCTGGCCGGACCGGCCGCCGACTCCCGCCGCGTAGTCCTCGAGGGCGCGCGCGGAAAGCGGCGGGCTGAGGTAGCGCCGGCCCTCGAGCGCCGCGCGCACCGCCTCCACGAGGTCGTCCGCCACGGCCCGCTTCAGCACATACGCCGTGGCCCCCGCGCGCAGCGCCTCGAACACGTGGGCCTCATCCTCGTGCATCGACAGGATCACGGACCGGGTCTCGGGACAGCGCTGCGCGGTCTGCCGGATGACCTCCATGCCATCGAGCCCGGGCATCGTGATGTCCACAATGAGCACGTCGGGTGACCAGCGCCCGACCAGCTCCACCGCTGCGAAGCCGTCCTCGGCTTCGGCGACGATCGAAAACTCGGGGAAGGGCTGAAAGAGGGAGCGCACGCCCCGCCGGACGAGCGGGTGGTCATCGGCCAGGATGATCGTCGAGGTCTTCAGGGTCGCGCCGATCGTATGCATGCTCACATGCCCACGGGAAGGTGGGCCTCAATCCGAGTGCCGGTCCCCGGGCTTGAAGCGACCGTACACGATCCGGCGAGCAGGAGTACCCGCTCCCGCATCCCGTCAAGGCCGCTCGAGCTGCCGGCGCCCCGCGCCTGGCGAGGGTCAAAGCCCACCCCCCGATCCTCGACCAGCACGCTCAACAGACGGGGGCGCCCCCGGACGCACACGGTCACGTCGGTGACCCGAGCGTGCCGGGCAACGTTGGTGAGCGCCTCCTGGATGATCCGGAACGCCGCCGTTTCGACCTGGCTCGGCAAGCGCCGGTCGAGGCCGGAGTGCGTCAGGTTGACCCGGATGCCGGTCACAGACGTGTAGCGCTGCGTATGGCGCACAAGCGCTGCCGCGAGGCCCAGGTCGTCGAGGGCCGCGGGCCGGAGGTCGATCGAGATGTTGCGAATCTGTGTGGTCAGGGCGTCGATGCTTGCCTTCGCTTCGCGCACCGCCGGCAGATCCGGGAGTGTCCGGAGGGTGCACCGGAGCCAGGTCAGGGTTCCGCCGACCTCGTCGTGCAGCTCGCGCGCGATCCTGAGGCGCTCTTTCTCCTGCTGGTCGATGATCAACATGGAAGATGGGGGGCCGCCCGCCGCAGGGGCCATGAACTGGGGGGCGGCATGGGGGTGGACGCGGTGAAGCGCCTCGAGTCTGAGGATCCGGTCGATCCAGGTGCGCCCGGCGGCGCCGGCTGTGAACCCGTCACGCGCGCCCGCGGCCGCCAGGAGCAGTCCGCCCATATAGCCCGGTGACGCCCCGGGTATCCCCATCGAGGTGGCTCGGGAGACGTCCGCGCTGACCAGCGCCTCCAGCGCCGCAACGACCCCGGGGTCAAACTGCGTTCCGGCGCGACCGCGGATGCGTGCGAGCGCCTGCTCGTGGCCGTCGGCAACAGCGCCGGGACCATGTTCGAGCGCCAGGTCGTACGCGTCCGCGACGGCGATGATCCGCGAGGCGAGAGGAATGGTCTCTCCCGCCAGGTGATCGGGGGTTCCGCTGCCGTCGTACCATTCGGCCTGCGCTTGGAGATAGCGTGCCGCCCCTTCAAGCCCAGGAACACGCCTGAGCAGTTCGCCGGCGATGGTCGGGTGGACCTGGGTGGAATCGGTGCCATCGCCTCCATCTTCACCGATCGGCACCCCCAGGGCGATCTTGCCGAGGTCGTGCAGCTTCGCAGCCACCGCGATGGCATCGGCCTCGCTCTCGGGGACCCCGAAGCGCCGGGCCAGGCGCTCGGCCCACCATGAGACGCGCTCGGAGTGCTCCACGGTCTCGAACGAGCGTCGCTCCGCGGCCTCCACCAGCGCCGCGAGAAAGGGGGCCATCTGCCTGAGGTATCCGGGGCTCGGCCGGGCGGCGGCCCAGTGCACAACCGCGATGGCCGCGATGATCGGCAGGACGAGCGCTGGGGAGCGACCCGCGACGATCGCGATCCCCGCGCCGATGCCCAGGGCCACCGCATAGCCGGGGCCCGCCTCGCCGATGAACCGCACCCACAGGTCCCAGGCAGAGCCACGTCTGCGCAGCGCGTTGTGGGTGCTGACGAGCCAGGAGTTGACGATCAGGTAGACGACTCCCGCGCCGACCGTCGCCAGCCACGCGCGATCGGGCAGCCGCGTGAGCGCCTCCGCGCGGATGCGGGCGTTCGTCATCACCACCAGGGCCCAGGTCGCGAGATACTGCGCCTGGTTGAAGACGATCGTGGGGAGCGTCAGGCGGTACCCGCGAGACCGCCGCACGAGCTGGCCGGCGAGCATGCCCGAAAAGGCGATCGCCAGACCCTGTGGGGGCGGCAGGATGAGGAGCAGCCCAAACGCCACGGCGCTCCCAAGGTTGAGATACATCTTCTGACCGAAGTAGAGCGGGAACGCGCCCGCAAGCGCGATCGCGGGGATGGCGGCGGCCGCCATCACGGCGCCGAGGGGCCAGGTCGCAAGCGGTGTCGGTGCGGCGCTGAGGGGGAACGCAAGCACCGAGGCGACGGCCCCGGCCGCGCCCAGCGTCACCGCCAGTTCGAAGCTGCGGCTCGCAACATTCGCCCCGGTGAACAGCCCGGAGCAGCCGCGTGACCGCGCCCGCCGCATTGTCGTCATGGCGCCGGAAGAACGCTGGCGTCAGCGATCAAAAGGCCAGGCGCTCGAGGTTGTGCGGCCCGTGGTCGTCTTGGTTGGTGTCATGATCCCCTTCATTGTGCACGTCCCCGGACTCGGCTCCCTTTGCCTCGACAACCGTCAGGGCACGGCTAATCAGCAATATGCTCAGGATCAGAACGACGACCCACCGCTTCATCGGACCATCACTCCCCCCAAACCAGCCCTAGCGATCACCGCCGCTGCCGGGACGACGCCCCCCGGAAGGCGAACATGCGTTGCGGGCTCCTGCCTGCCCTAATGCTGTCGCGCTGTCAAGTGTATACACAGCATACGCCAAAGACAAATACATCCAATCCGGGAAACACCCTAGGGGGGGCGGCGCGCCCCACTACTCGTACCGGAGCGCCACGATGGGATCCAGCGCCGCCGCCCGCTGCGCCGGATAGAACCCGAAGACCACGCCGACCAGCGCGGCGGACGTAAACCCGAGGACCATCGAGAACGGCGAGATGAGCACCGGCCAGTGCCCGAGGGCCGATGTCGCTCGAGCGGTGCCGAATCCAAGCCCGATCCCGATCACCCCGCCGGCGCAGGCCAGCGTGAGCGCCTCCACGAGGAACTGGAGGAGGATGTCCCGCCCCCGGGCCCCCACGGCCATCCGGAGCCCGATCTCCCGCGTCCGCTCGGTCACGGAGACGAGCATGATGTTCATGATGCCGATCCCGCCGACGACGAGCGAGACGACCGCGATGCCCGCGAGGAGCAGCGCCTGGGTCTGGGAGGTCGCCAGGCGCACCTGCTGCACGTCCGAGATGTTGTGCACAGAGAAATCGTCCGGCTGATACGGCGCGAGATGGTGGCGGAGCCGCAGCAGCCGCTCCGCGGCGTCGATCACCCCCGGCACGGCTTCCGGCGCGGTGGCGGAGATGGCGATGCTGCCGACCCAGGAGTTGCCGGTGAGCCGGTCCAGCAATGTCGAAATCGGCACGACGATCGTGTCGTCGCGGTCATGTCCAAAAAAGGTCTGCCCCTTGGTGTCGAGCACGCCGACGACGCGAAACGGCACGTTCTTGATCACCACGCCGGATCCGACGGCGCCGCCGGCGGGGAAGAGGCTCGCCGCCACGGTGCTGCCGAGGACCGCCACCTTGGCCCGCTGCACCTCCTCAGTCGACGTGAAAAACCGCCCCTGCGCCACGTTCCAGTTATTGACCGCCGGCCACGACGGCGTGGACCCGACGACGGTCGTGAACCAGTTGGTCCCGCCCGCGACGGCCTGGGCGCTCGTTTGCGACGACGGCGCGGCGGCGGCCACCTCGGGGACCAGCTGGGCGATCGCGTCCGCATCCGCCAGCTTGAGCGACGTCCGGGTTCCGGTGCCGAGACTCACGCCGCCGCTGCTGACGGCGCCCGGGATGACGATGACGAGGTTGGCGCCGAGGCTCTCGATCTGCGCCAGCACCGCGGCCTGCGCCCCGGAGCCGATCGCCATCGAGGTGATCACGGCGCCGACCCCGATGATGATGCCGAGCATCGTCAAGATGGACCGGGTGGCGTTGCGCCGGATGGCCTGCAGAGCCACGCGCAGCAGCACGGTGAAGCTCACGCCCGCGCCTCCGCCGGCGCTCCGGCGCTCTGCCGCACGGACGCCGGGATGACCTCATCGACGGGGCGGTCGTCCGTGATCAGGCCGTCCCTGAACGTCACGACGCGGTTGGACCACGCGGCGACCTGCATGTCGTGCGTCACGAGGACGACCGTGATCCCGCGCTCCCTGTTCAACCGGCGAAACAGCGCCATGATGTCCGCGCTGCTCGTGCTGTCGAGGTTCCCCGTGGGTTCGTCGGCCATGAGCAGCGGCGCCCCGTTGGCGAGCGCCCGGGCGATGGCCACCCGCTGCTGCTGGCCGCCGGACAGTTCGCTCGGCTTGTGGGCGAGGCGGTCCCCGAGCCCCACCTGCTCGAGAATCGCGCGCGCGCGGCGCGCCCGTTCATCGCGCTGGACGCCGGCGTACAGCATCGGGAGCTCCACGTTCTCGAGCGCCGACGTCCGGGAGAGCAGGTTGAAGCTCTGGAACACGAACCCAATCCGGGTGTTCCGCACCGGGGCCAGCCGGTCGCGGGAGAGGCGCGACACCTCCTCCCCGGCGAGCCGGTAGGAGCCGGACGTCGGGTGGTCCAGGCATCCCAGCAGGTGCATGAACGTGGACTTCCCAGAGCCCGACGGGCCCATGATCGCGACGAATTCGCCGGCGCGGACGCGAAGGCTGACGCCCCTGAGCGCGTGCACCGCCGCCGCCCCCTCGCCGTACACCTTGATCAGATCCTGGACCTCGATCAGCCACCCGTTCCCCGCCGCGGGGGGCTGCCGCGTCGCCGTGGTCTCCGTCACGTCCTACGTCCCTCCCGGGGTGCGGCCGCCGCCCGGGGCGCCGCCGGAGGACCCGCCCGGAGTCCCACCGGACGGGGTCGAGCTCCCCCCGCCGCCTGAGCCGCCCCGTCCGGAGCCGCGGACCTGCGCGACGACCACGGGGTCGCCCGCGTGAAGGTCCCCGCCGGTGATCTCGACGTTCTGGGTGTCCGAGATCCCGATGACGACGGAGACCGGAGACGGCTGCCCGTTGCGCAGAACCCAGAGGGTGACCCGGGATCCCGGAGCCCCAGCCACCGGAGCCGCCGGGGCTGTCCCGTTCGACGGGGTGCCGAAGCCCAACACCCCCCCGCCCCCGGGTGGAGCGGAGGGCGCGCTCCGTTGGGCCAGCGGCCGGAACAGCAGGGCAGCCGTGGGCACCACCAGGACGTGCTGGCGGGTGGCCACGTCGATCGTCACCTGCCCGGTCATCCCAGGGAACATCCGCCCCGAGCTGTCGTGAACGATCACCACCGCATCGTATGTGACCACGTTTTGCACGACTGTGGGGTTCACCCGCACCTGCTGGACGGTTCCGGAGAAGACGACGTTCGGGAACGCCGTGACGGAGATCCGCGCGGCCTCCCCCGCCCGGACGTTGCCGACGTCTGCCTCGTCGACCGAGGTATCGACCTGCATGTCCGTCAGGTTCGTGGCCAGCGTGAAGAGCGTCGGCGTCGTGAAGGACGCCGCGACGGTCTGGCCGACGCTGACGTTGCGGGCCATCACGATCCCGTCGACGGGGCTCGTGATCACCGTCCGGGCAAGATTGTACTGGGCCTGCTGCAGCCCCGCGGCCTGGGACGCGACCTGCTGCTGCGCCGCGGCGGCCTGGGCCTGCGCGGTCTTCACCAGCGCCTGCGCGACGGCTACGGCGGCCTCGGCCACATGGGTGTCGTCCGTGACGGTCTTGACGGCGGTTTGATCCGCATCCATCTGGCTCTGCGAAATGAATCCCTGCTGCAGCAGCGACGCGTCCCGCCTGACGGTCAACTCCGCCAGCGCGAGCTGCGCCTGGGCCTTGGTCACGCTGGCCTGCGCGCTTTGCAGACTGGCCTGGTCCTGGGCGACGGCGCTCAGGGCGGCGGCATAACTGGCCCGGGCCGCCGCCAGGTTCGCGCTCGACTGCTGCTCGGCCGCCTGGAACTGCGTCGGGTCGAGCGTGGCCAGCACTTCGCCTTTCGTCACCGTTGAGTTGTAGTCCACGTTGAGGGTGGCGATCGTGCCCGACACCTGGGTGCCGACCTGAACGGTCTCCACGGGATTCACCGTGCCGGTCTCGGTCACCGTCGCGGAGATATCGCTGAAGGCCGCGGGACGGGTGATGTACCGGATCGCGTTGCGTTTGGGGGTAAAGTGCTGGGCGCCGGCGATCGCCCCCCCGGCGATGAGGACGCCGGCCAGTGCGACGACGATCGCGCGTCGGATGCCCCTGCTCGCGAGTGTCATTGACTGCCTCCTCCGGCGACCGGTATCCCCTGGGCGTGGCGCAGCGTCGCCAGACCGGTCTGATACGTGTACACGGCGGTCACCGCGCTGACCTCGGCCTGCGCGGCGTTGGCCTGGGCTGTGACGACCGCCACGATCGTCCCCACCCCGGCCCGATATTGGCCTTCGGCGACCGCGAGCGCCGCGTCGGCCGCCGCCCGGGCGGCCTGGGTCGCGGTGATCGTCTCCGCGTCCTGGACGGCGGTGAGATACGATTGATAGGCGTCCTGCCTCACGGAGACGCGGGCGGCAAGGAGTTGCGCCTGCGCGATCCTCAAAGTTGCCTGCGCCTGGTCCACCCCGGCCTGCGCACCGACGCTGTAGAGGGGGAGGGCGATCGTCGCCGTGAGACCGTAGGTCGTTGCGTTGGTCAGGACCGGGCTGGTGCTCAGGGGGGTATAGGCCGTGCCTGCCGAGACGGTCACTTGGGGGCCGGCGTTGATGCGCGCGACATCCAGCGCCGCCTGCCCAGACCGCACGGCCGCCTCAGCCTTGGCGACCTCCGGACGGTTCGCCACGGCCGCCTGCATCACCGCGTCCGCGGTCACGGGGACGGTCAGCGGCGGGGCGGGAGGTTCCTGCACCTCGACCGGCGCCGCCGCGTCCGTGCCGATGGCCGCCTGGAGCCCGGCCTTCGACGTCGCGATCTGGGAACGGGCCTGGAGCAGGTTCACCTGAGCCTGCGACACGGTCGACTGCACCTGAATCACGTCGGCTTGCGCAGCCACACCCGCCCGGACTTGAGCCTGTGAGAGCGCGAGCTGTTGCTGGGCCTGCGCCAACTGAGCCTCCCGCACGGTCGTGAGGCGCTCGGAGGCCAGGACGTTAAAGAACGCGGTGGCCACGGCCAGGGCAGTATCCTGCTGGGTCTGCCGGAGCGCGCCCTCGGCCTGAGCGAGCGCGGCCTCGGCCGACGCAACGGCGGCCGGGGTCCGGCCGCCATCGAACAACGGCAGGCTCGCCGAGAGAGAGACCGAGCCGCTCGTCCCGAAGGGAAGGGGGGCGGCGGTCCCCGTAGAGGAGAACGACGCTGCGGAGGACGTCCCCACGACGCCCGTTCCGGTCGCTGCGATGGTAGGCAAGTACCCTGCGCGGGCAACCACGACCCCCTGCTGCGCCGCGGTGACCGCCTCCCTGGCCGCCAGAACCTGGGGGTTCTGGGCCAGGCTGTGCTGGACCGCCTGCTCGAACGTCAGGGAGGGCCCGGTGATCTGTGCGGAAGGCTGCGGGCCGGGAGGTGAGGGCGCGCCGGCTTGGGCACCCACTTCCTCGAGGGCGGCAGCCGGTGTGGCGGCGCGCACGGGCAGGGCGAAACATCCTCCCAGGAGGCAGACCGCGATGGCCGAGGCCATGCAGCGCGGCATCATGAGACGTCGAACGTCTGTCTCGGGAGGGTCACGGTGAAGGTACTGCCCGCTCCCGGAGCGCTCCGGACGTCCACCTGCCCGCCGTGCGCCTCGACCAGCGACTTCACGATCGCCAGCCCCAGCCCGCTGCCCCCGCTGCTGCGGGCCCGCGACTCATCGGTCCGATGGAAGTGCTCGAAGATGTACGGGAGGTCCTCGGCGCGGATCCCGCTGCCGGTATCGGCCACGACCAGGTGGATCCCGTCTCCATCGCCGTCCCGGAGCGCGATCCGGACCTCTCCGCCGGGCGGGGTGTAGCGCAGGGCGTTCTCGACCAGGTTCTGCACCACCTGGCGCAGCCGGTCCGGATCGGCCTGGATCGTCGGCAGGTGCTCCGGCTGATCCAGGCGGAGCGTGACCGTCCGGTCGGCCGCGAGCGGCGCGAAGGCTTCCAGGGTCTCGCGCACGACTTCGCCCACATCGGTCGCCCGCCGAGAAAGATGCAGCTGCCCGGCCTGGGCCAGCGAGAGGTCCCGCAGGTCGGTGATCAACCGCTTGAGCAGCAGGGCCTGGCTGTGGAGGCCGGCGATCCGCTGTGGCGTCGGCTCGACGACGTGGTCCAGCATCCCTTCCAGGGTTCCCTGGATCACGGACAGCGGGGTCCGCAGTTCGTGCGCGATCCCGGCGAACAGGCGGCGGCGCTGTTCCTCCTGCGCGGCCAGCTGGGTGGTCATCCGGTTGAACGCATGGCCGAGCTCCGCGACCTCATCGCGGCCGGCCACCGGCACGAGCGGTGGAGCCCCGCCCCCGGCGATGACCCTGGTGGCCTGCGTCAGGGTCACCACCGGCCTGACGATGCGGCTGCCCAGCCACAGCGCGGCCAGGACGCCCACCCCGGAGGCCAACAGCGTGCCTCCCCAGATCGCGTCCCGGAACCGGCTCTCGAACAGGAGCTCCCGCGGCCCAAACGGCGGCCGGCGCGGCCGTTCGGCTGGTTCGAGACGCGGGGGCACCGGCGCCCCCGGCGACACGCTCCCGCGCAGCCGCTCCTCGTTGCGCTCGACGTACTGCCTGAAGATGGTGCGGGCCGTATAGCTGGCGAATATCGCGGTCAGCACGGTGGTGAGCAGCGCGATGCCGATGAACGCCGCGCTGAGCTTGCTCCGCACGCTACGCATGATGCTCGTCCGCGATGGAGAATTTGTAGCCGACCCCGTACACCGTCAGGATGTAGCGCGGAGTCTTCGCATTTGGTTCCACCTTGCCCCGCAGATTCTTGATGTGCGCGTCCACGGTGCGCTCGTACCCCTCGAACGCGTGGCCCTGGACCCGGTCGATGAGCTGCATGCGGGTGAAGACCTGATTGGGATGGCCCGCCAGAATCTCCAGCAGCCGGAACTCCGTCGGGGTCAGGTCCACGCGCCGCCCCTGCAGGCTCACCTCGTGGGCCCGGAGGTCGATCACCAGGTCGCCGGCGCGCACCATCTCGGGCATCTCGCGGCTGCCGCGCCGCAGCACCGCCCGCACGCGCGCGAGGACCTCGCGGGGGCTGAAGGGCTTGGTGATGTAGTCATCGGCGCCGAGCTCCAACCCGATGAGCTTATCGCTCTCTTCATCGCGGGCGGTCAGCATGATGATCGGGGTCCGCGCCGTTTCGCGAATGCGCCGGCAGACCTCGCGGCCGTTGAGTTTCGGCAGCATCAGGTCCAGGATGACGAGATCCGGCTGCAGACGACCGAAGACGGCCAGGGCGGCTTCCCCGTCGGCCGCCTGGTCCACGTCGAACCCATCCCGCTGCAGGTAGGACCGCAGCAGATCGACAATCTCGGGCTCGTCGTCGACGACCAGGATCCGCGGCATCGAAGTCAGGCGAGCGTCGCGAGGCGCTTCCGGTACTCGTCGTCGCCGATCTCGCCCCGGGCATACCGCTCTCTCAGGATCTGCGTCGCGCCGTCAGGCCGGCGCCACAGGGAGGGCGTCAGCAGCACCCGCCAGATCAGCACCACCAGGCCGATCCCCAGCAGGGCGCGCAGCAGCAGAGCGGGCGCCATCAGCCAGGGGTGCGCCCCCCACCCGTGCGGGCCGAACGCACGCTGGCCAAACATGTGCGGGCCGTACGGACCGAAAGGCGGCGGCCCGGACACCTGCGGCTGGGGCCCGACGACCGTCTGAGCCAGCGCCGGAAGCGCCAGGCCCACCACCAGCGCTCCTGCGAGCACCATCGGATGCACCCGCCATCTCCGCATCGTCGCTCCTCCCTCGACTCGTTCAGATACCCTCACTATGCCCCCCACGGTCGAAAAAGTTATGAATGGGTGATGAAGATCTCGTGAATCCGCCGCGGCTACGGGAAGTGCCGGGGATCGAGCGCGTCCCGCAGCCCGTCCCCAATATAGTTGATGGCGATCACGGTCAGGAAGATCATCAACCCCGGATAGACCGCGGTCCACGGCGCCGTCGTCATCTGGTCCTGGGCCGCCTGCAGCATGTTGCCCCAGGTCGGCACCGGCGGCTGGACGCCGAAGCCCAGGAAACTCAGGCCCGATTCGGTCACAATCGAGCCCGCCACCCGCAGGGTCGCGGCGACGATGATCGGGCTGAGGCTGTTGGGCAGGATGTGGCGGAGCATCAGCCGGGCGCTGCCCGCCCCCAGCCCGCGGCCGGCCTCCACAAAGGTCGCCTCCCTCAGGGCCAGAAAGGACGCCCGCACCAGGCGCGCCACGGTCATCCACGACAGCACGGCGATGACGATCACGATCGCGAGCACGCCGCCGCTGAGGAAGGGGATCGCCACGGTGCGGAGCACCAGGGCGAGCAGGATCAGGACGAACAGCGCCGGGAACGACAGCATCATGTCGGTGACGCGCATCAGCAGGTTGTCCGGCCATCCCCCGTAATATCCGGCGGCGGCGCCCACCGCCGTGCCCACCGCAACCGCCAGGGCCATCGCCATCACGCCGATGGTCAGCGAGATTCGGCCGCCGTACAGGAGGCGCGTCAGCAGGTCGCGTCCCAAATCGTCGGTGCCCATCGGGTGCCGCCAGGTGGGAGCGGCCAGGCGATGATCGAGGTCGGAGTGCTCCGGATCGTACGGCGAGACCAGGTGGACGAAGATCGCGCTCAGCGCAAAGACCCCAACGAGACAGAGCCCCGCCAGCGCCATCCGGTGGCGGCGGAACCGGATCCAGGCCAGCCGCGCCAGCGTCCGGTGCCCGCGGGGGGGCCGCCGCCCGAGGACACCCGGCCGCGGCCTAGACATACCTGATCCTCGGGTCCAGCGCGCCGTAGACCAGGTCGGCGGCGAGGTTCGAGAAGATGATCAGCGCCGCGTTCACGATGATGATGCCCATCAAGAGGGCGTAGTCGAACCGGAGCGCCGAATCGAAGAACAGCCGCCCCATCCCCGGCCAGCTGAAGATGGTCTCGGTGAACAGCGCGCCGCTAAACAGCGCCGGCAGATCGAGCGCGACGATGGTCACGAGCGGCAGCGCGGCGTTCTTGAACGCGTGCCTCCAGATCACCCGGCGGTCCGCCGCCCCCTTGGCCCGGGCCGTCCGGATGTAGTCCTCGTGGATCACCTCCAGCATGCTCGCCCGCATGTAGCGGACATACTGGGCCGCGGTGGCCAGCGTGAGCATGGCCACCGGAAGGAGCAGATGCACGATCCGGTCCCACACCGAGAACGGGGCGCCCAGCGTGTACATCCCGCCGCCGGGGAGCAGCGGCGTCCCCGTCAGCGGGTTGCGGAGGGTGACGTGGAACACGATGATGAGGACGAGCCCGAACCAGAAGATCGGCACCGACTGGCCCATGAACGCGAGCGTGGTGGTGGCGTGGTCGAAGAGCGAATACTGCCGCACCGCCGAGAGCATCCCGGCGGGGATCGCCAGCGCCATCGTCACGAGGAACGTCACCCCGAGGAGGTAGATCGTGTTGGGCAGGCGTTCCCCGATCTCGGTGAGCACGGGCCGCCGCGAGACGAGCGAGTACCCCCAGTCCCCGCGCAGGAGCGCGCCGAGCCAGTGCAGGTAGCGGACGTGGATCGGCTGGTCGAGCCCGAGCTCGTGCTCGATCCGCGCGAGATCCTCGGACGTCAGCCGCGGGTT